>RRZU010770121.1_pt1 | contig 47818 bp, 43 predicted proteins | sample 2165561 | NCBI WGS metagenome assembly RRZU01 (sample SAMN10456909, study PRJNA506462) | wastewater metagenome | isolation source: wastewater sludge | place: USA: Moscow, Idaho | reverse complement strand
GCGGACCGCCAGCCCCTCGCGCCAGACCTGTTCCAGCTGCGCCAGCGTGGTTTCGTTGGGGGTGAGGGTCAGTTCAGACAAGGTCGCCTCCGACGATGCGGGCATGAAGGGGGTTGAAGCCGATGCGATAGGACAGTTCGGCCGGATGGGCGATGTCCCAGACCGCCAGATCGGCGCGCAAACCGGGCGCGATGGCGCCCCGGTCGGGCAGGCCAAGGGCGCGGGCCGCGTTCAGGGTGACGCCCGCCAGGCATTCGCCGGGCGTCATGCGAAACAGCGTCGCCCCCATGTTCATCGCCAGCAGCAGCGATGTCAGGGGCGAGGTGCCGGGGTTGCAGTCGGTGGCCAGCGCGATGGGCACGCCCGCATCGCGCAGCGCCTGCACCGGCGGGTATTGCGTCTCGCGCAGCGTATAGAAGGCGCCGGGCAGCAGCACCGCCACCGTCCCCGAGGCCGCCATCGCGTCGATGCCGTCCTGCCCCAGCCATTCCAGATGGTCGGCCGACAGCGCGCCATGTTCGGCCGCCATCGCCGCGCCATGCAGGTCGGAAAGCTGTTCGGCATGCAGTTTCACCGGCAGGCCCAGCCGCCTGGCATGATCAAAGATCGCCGCCATCTCGTCGCGCGAAAAGGCGATGCCCTCGCAGAAACCGTCGACGGCGTCGATCAGGTCCTCGGCGTGCCCCGCCTCCATCCCGGCGATCACCACGTCACGGATATAGCCGGCGCGGTCGCCGGCATATTCCGGCGGCAGCGCATGGGCGGCCAGCCAGGTGGTGCGGACATGGACGGGGCGCATCTCGCCGATCAGGCGGGCGACGCGCAGCATCTTCAGTTCGGAGGCGATATCCAGCCCGTAGCCGGACTTGATTTCCAGCGTGGTGACGCCCTCGGCCAGCAGGTGATCGACGCGCTTGAGCGCGCGGGCCAGCAGCTCGGCCTCGTCCGCGTCGCGGGTCGCCCGGACCGAGGACAGGATACCGCCGCCCGCGCGCGCGATCTCCTCATAGCCGGCGCCTTCCAGCCGCATCTCGAATTCGCGGGCGCGGTCGCCGCCAAAGACGATATGCGTATGGCAATCGACCAGCCCCGGCGTCACCAGACGCCCGCCCAGGTCGTGACGATGCACCGCGCCATATTCCGCAGGTAGATCCGATTCCGCGCCGACCCAGGCGATTCGGTCGCCGTTCAGAACCAGCGCACCACCCTGAATCAGGCCGTATCCGCCTGATTCTGCATCCATTCTGGCGATTTGCGCATTGGTCAGGACCAGCATAGGCAAAGCTCCGGATTGATTTCTCGTTGCGTCTATGTCTATACTTAATGAAACTCTATGTCTAAACTTATTTTCGCATCCAAGGGGACGATAATGGTGCAGATCTGGGCAGAGCGGGCCTTGTTGCCCGGCGGCTGGGCGGAAAATGTCGGCGTGACGCTGGATCAGGGGCGAATCGCCGATGTGCGCCCCGGCGCCGCGCCGCAGGGCCAACGGGTCGGGCTGCTGCTGCCCGCCATGGCGAACCTGCACAGCCACGCCTTTCAGCGCGCCATGGCCGGCCTCTCCGAAGCCAAGGGCCCCGAGCCGCGCGACACCTTCTGGACGTGGCGGCAGATCATGTATCGCTTTCTCGACCACCTGACGCCCGACGATGTCGAGGCCATCGCCGCCCTTGTGCAGATGGAGATGCTTGAGGCAGGCTATGCCAGCAATGTCGAGTTCCACTATCTGCATCACCGCCCCGGCGGCGGCCATTACGACAATATCGCCGAGATGTCGGCCCGCATCGCCGCCGCCAGCGCCCGCACCGGCATCGGCCTGACGCTGCTGCCCGTGCATTACCAGTTCGGGGGCACCGACCGCCGCGCGCTGGCGCCGGGCCAGAACCGCTTTGGCACCACGCCTGCGGAATTCGCCCGGCTGGTCGAGGGGGCCGAGGCCGCGCTGGCCGCCCTGCCCCCCGACGCCGGCATCGGCATCGCGCCGCATTCGCTGCGCGCCGTCTCGCCCGAGGGGCTGGCGGCCTGCGTCGATCTGCGCCCCTCGCGCCCGCTGCACATGCATCTGGCCGAGCAGATCCCCGAGATCGACGAGATCAGCGCCGCCTATGGCCGCCGCCCGGTCGAATGGCTGCTGGACAACTTTGCCCCCGACCGCCGCTGGACGCTGATCCACCTGACCCACATGACCGGGGACGAGACCCGGCGCCTTGCCGCCACCGGCGCGGTCGCGGGCCTGTGCCCGATCACCGAATCAAGCCTTGGCGACGGCATCTTCAACGGCACCGTCTGGACCGAGGCCGGCGGGCGTCTGGGCTTTGGCTCGGACAGCAATATCCGCATCTCGCTGACCGAGGAGTTGCGGACGCTGGAATACAGCCAGCGCCTGCGCGACCGCGGCCGCGCCATCCTTGCCACGCCCGACCGCTCGACCGGGCGGGTGATCTATGAGGCGGGGCTGGACGGCGGCGCCACCGCCGCCGGGCGCGAGACCGGCGCGATCCGCCCGGGGCTTTGGGCCGATCTGATCGGCATCGACACCGCCAACCCGGTCATGGCCGGGCGCGCGGGCGACCAGATGCTGGACAGCCTGATCTTTGCCGGCGACGACAGGCTGGTGCGCGAGGTCTGGTCGGCGGGCCGCCATGTCGTCAAGGATGGCCGCCATATCGACCACGACCGCATCATCGGCGATTATCTGGGCACCATCGCCCGCATTCAGGACCGCATGTGACCGAGAAAACCGCCCAGCCCTCGAAGGCCCAGGCCATCACCAGCGAAGTGCGCCGCCGCATCGTCGACCGCGAATGGCGTCAGGGCGACCGCATCCCGGACGAGGCGGAGCTGGCCGTCGAATTCGGCGTCGCCCGTGCCACGGTGAACAAGGCGCTGCAACTGCTGGCCGAGGAAGGGCTTCTGGACCGCAAGCGCCGCGCGGGCACCCATGTCACCGTGAACCCCGCGCGCAAGACCACGCTGACCATTCCCATCGTGCGCGAACAGATCGAGGGCGCGGGGCTGGAATACAGCCACCGCCTTATCGCCCAGAAACGCGGCCCCGCCCCGGCCGAGGTCGCCGCGCGCATGGCGCTGGCCGAAGGCGTGCCGCTGGTCCGCCTGCGCACCGTCCATTACGGCGACGACCGCCCGTTTCTGGTCGAGGACCGCTGGATCAACCCCGAGGCCGCCCCGGGGGTCGGCAATGTCGATTTCCAGCGCATCAACGCCAATGAATGGCTGGTCAGGCATTATCCCTGGCTGCATGCCGACATCGCCTTTTCGGCGGAAAACGCCAATGCCCGCGATGCCCGCCTGCTTGAGACGAAGCCCGGCACCGCGCTGCTGATCCTGCAACGCACGACCTTCAACGACCTTGGCGCGATCACCTCGGTCCGGCTGGCCTTTCACCCCGGCTATCAACTGATCGCCGGGCATTAGCGCGGGATCGCGTGCGCGCCCCCCGCGCAAACGGTCAGTAAAGGCCGCGATTGGCCTGATAGACCTGCGCCTGCCGCCGCGACAGGTCGGCCCATGCCCCGCCCGCGCCCGGGTCGGGCATGGTGGTATCGGCGACGCGCGACATGGCCGCGACCGCCTCGGCGAAGCCCGCATACCAGCCCGCCCCCACCGCCGCCGTCATCCCCGCACCAAGGGCCGAGGCCTCGTTCGACAGGCCGCATTGCACGGGCGTTCCCGTCGCATCGGCGATCATGCGCAGCCACAGCTTGCTTTGGGCACCGCCGCCGATGGTGGTGATGCGGTCGATGCGCACGCCCGCCGCGCGCATCTGCGCCAGCGCACGGGCATATTCCAGGGTGATCGCCTCAAGGCTGGCGCGGTAAAGATGGCCCATGCCGGTATCGGGGCCCATGCCGGTAAAGGTGGCGCGGGCGTCGCCGTCCCAATGCGGGTCCATGCAGCCCAGAAGATATGAGCAGACCAGCACGCCCTCGGAGCCGACCGGCAGGTTCGCCGCCGCCTCGGTCAGGCGCGCGAACACCGCCGGATCGCTGCGCCCGCCGGCAAAGGTATCGACCAGCCAGTTGACGAAATAGGCGCCGCCGCGCTGCGCGGTTTCAAGGATATACCCCTCGCCGGTGGGCGAGGTCAGCGTCCGCCAATAGCTGCTGAGCTCGGGATTGGGCGACCAGGCCCCGGCGACCAGCGCCGTGCCAAGGTTCAGATACATCGTCCCCGGCGCGATCACGCCCGAGCCAAGCCCCGCGCAATGCCCGTCGCCACCCGCGGCAAAGACCGCCAGCCCCTGCGGCAAGCCCGTCGCGGCCGCGGCCCCGGCAGTCACCGACCCGATGCGGCTGCCCGGCCGGTGCGCCGGCGGCAGTTTCGTCACCGGCACGCCAAGCGCGGCAAGGATCTCGGGCGACCATTGCTTTGCGGCGATATCGAAGAGGCCAAAGGGATCGGCGCTGGTCCATGAGGCCGAGGCGGTGCCGGTCAGCTTGCGGGTCAGGAAATCATGCACCGAATAGACATGCGCGGCCCGGTCCAGCAATTCCGGCGTATGGGCGCGGAAGTGGCGCAGGCGATAGACGCAGGGGATGGTGTCGACGGGCTTGCCGGTGATCTGGTGCAGCCGGTCGCGCCCCACCTCGGCCGCAAGCATGTCCACCGCATCGCGCGACCGCCGGTCCAGCCAGACGGTCGCGGGGGCGATCGGATCGCCCCCGGCATCGGTCAGCACCATGGTTTCGCGCTGGTTGGAAATCGCCATCGCATCCACCCGCGCCATGTCGATCTGCGCGGTCAACTGGCGCAGCGCCTCTTGCGCGGCGCTCCACCATTGGCGGGCGTCCTGTTCGGCGATCAGGGGGCTGGGAACATGGATGTCATGGGTGGCACGCCCCTCGGCCATGGGGGTGCCGTCCCGGCTCCAGGCGATCGCCTTGACCGATTGGGTCGATGAATCGATGCCGATGACAAGGCGTTCGGTGTCGGTCATGCAAGTCCTCCGCTTGCGACAGGATCATTCGGCCAAGAGCGCCTCGGCCGTTTCAAGGTCGGTGACGAAATGCGTGGCGTAATGCGCGCCAAGCGTGGCGCGGATCGCCGCGATCTTGGACAGGCCAGCCGCCACGCAGATCCGGCCCGGCACGTTCTTAAGCTCCTCCAGCGAGATGCCGACCATGCGGCTGTCATGGTCGCCGCCAAGGGGCGTGCCGTTCGCGTCGATGAAGCGGCCGATGATGACGGCTTCGGCGCCGCGGGCCAGATAGTCGTCCAGTTCCGGCCCCGTGCACAGGCCCGAGATGCGCACCGTTGCCCGCTCGCCGATATCGCCGACGCCGAACAGGATGCGGTTGGTGCGGTGGATCAGCTCGAACTGGCGTTGCAGCACCGGCTCGTCCAGCAGCATGGCGCGCAGTTCGGGCGTGGACAGCACCGCCGGCGCCAGCAGGTTGACGCAGCGCGCATTGATGCGCCCCGCCATCAGCGAGGTGCAAAGCTCGGGCGAGAAATCCGGCGCCCCGGTCGAACTGCCAGAGACCTGCACCACCGTCAGGTCGCGCACCGGCCGGTTCATGGCGATCTGCGCCGCCACCGACAGCACGGTCTTGCCCCAGGCGACGCCGATGGTGTCGCCGTCCTCGATCTGGTCGGCCAGCACGCGCGCGCCCGCCGCGCCAAGACGGCGGGTCAGGGACACGTCCTCGTTCGGAGGGATGACGAAGGCACCCGCCAGCCCGAATCGCTGCATCAGCCGCCGCGCGACCGAGGTGCGCGCATTTGCCAGCGGGCTGATGCTGATATTGACGATGCCGCGGTCCCGCGCGTCCTGCAGATATTTCACGATGGTCGCCCGCGACACGTTCAGCCGGTCGGCGATTTCGCTCTGCGTCATCTGGTCGGCATAATAAAGCCACGCCGCCCACATCACGGCATCGTCGAATTCGATCGGAACTGCGCCTGCGGTGTCCATGTCTGCCCTTGGCCTGCCCTTGGTGAACCGCCCCCCGTTTCCCAAGGCTAGGGGCTGCACCTTACATTTGTCAACACTCCGCATCATTTGCATTGACAGATGATATTGGGCGGTAACATATGTATCGGCATGAGGATGACCCAACGGAATTACGGGTAAGGGGATGACTGACGTGCAAAAGACCGAAGGACCGGCAAAGGGCTGGACTGAACTGATCGGCGACATCGTTTCCGGGCACTGGACCAACCCCGAGACAGGGCAGCTTGCCTCGGTCCCCTATGATTCCATCGTCATCGACGAAAGCCTTGACGGGCGCGAGGCCGATCTGGTCGCGGCCCTGAACCTTGGCGACAGCTTCCGCGTCGTGGCCGATGCCGCGACCTATGACGCGATGGGCGCGCGGGTGGTCAAGGCGCTTGGCAAGCTGGGGCCGGTCGATACCGTGATTCTGGACCACCCCCATGCCGACATGGCGCAGGTCGTCGCGCTTGGCGAAAAGCTCAGCGACGACCGCGCCGTGGTCGCGGTGGGTTCGGGCACCGTCAACGACCTGTGCAAGTTCGTCACCGGGCGTCAGGGCCGCAAATATTGCGTCTTCGGCACCGCCGCCTCGATGAACGGCTATACCTCGACCACGGCCTCGATCACGCTGGAAAGCGGGCTCAAGGTGTCGCTGCCCTCGCAGGCGCCCTCGGGCTTTTTCGTCGATCTGAAGGTGCAGGCGGATGCGCCGCGCCACCTGTCGGCCTCGGGCTTTGCCGATTGCCTTGTGCGGTCGGTCGCACAGGTGGACTGGTGGATGTCGCACCGGCTGCTGGGCACCTATTACAGCACCGTCCCCTTCGTCATCCAGGAAGAGGACGAGCGTGAACTGAACGCGCGCGCCGCCGGCATCGCCGCGGGCGACATTGCCGCCAACGGCTATCTGCACCGCGTCCTGACGCTGTGCGGGCTGGGCGTCTCGTTCACCGGCACGTCGAATCACGGCTCGATGGGCGAACATCAGATTTCGCATTACATCGACTGCTTCGCGGGCGAGCGCCACCCCGGCACGCTGCATGGCCAGCAGGTCGGCGTCGGCGTGCTGACCATGGGCCGCCTGCAAGCGCAGATGCTGGCATCCGAAACCGCGCCCGTGCTGCGCCCGACCCGCCTTGACCGCGACGGCATGGCCCGCCGCATGGGCGCCGAGGTCGCGGGACAATGCTGGACCGAAATCCAGCCCAAGGTCTTTGACGAGGCCGGCACCGCCGCGCTGAACGAGCGTCTGCAACAGATCTGGCCGGAACTGCGGCGCGAACTGGCGCAGTTCATCATCCCCGTCGATGAGATGACGCGCCTGCTGCGCGCCGCGGGCGGGCCGCTGACCGCGGGCGATCTGGGCGTTCCGGTCGATCTTTACCGCGAGGCGGTCGTCCATTGCCGCGAGATGCGCAACCGCTACTCGTTCCTTGACCTGGCGGCCGATGCCGGCCTGCTGGACGACTTCGCCGCCTCCGAGGTGTGATCCCGATGCGCCCGCTTTCCGAAATGCCGCTTGCCACCGCCGCTGGCATCCGTGTCGTCTTTTGCGATATCGACGACACGCTGACCCATGAAGGCCGCCTGCCCGCCTGCGCCTATCAGGCGCTTGAGGACCTGGCCGCCGCCGGCATCGCCGTCGCCCCGATCACCGGGCGCCCGGCGGGCTGGTGCGACATGATCGCCCGCATGTGGCCGGTGGCCGGCGTCGTCGGCGAAAACGGCGCATTCTATTTCTCGTATGACGAAAAGACGCGGCGGATGCGGCGCGTCTTTTCCCTGCCCGAAAATGTCCGCGCCGAGGGCCGCGAGCGCCTGAAGCATATCCGCGCCCGCGTTCTGGCCGAAGTGCCCGGCGCCGCCATCTCGGCCGACCAGCTTTACCGCGAGGCCGATCTGGCCGTCGATTTCTGCGAGGACGTGCCCGCCCTGCCCGCCGCCGAAGTCGACCGCATCAAGCGGATCTTCGAGGAAGAGGGCGCGGTGGCCAAGGTTTCGTCCATCCATGTCAACGGCTGGTATGGCGACTATGACAAGCTGACCATGACCCGCCGCTTTGCCGCCGAGGTGCTGGGGCTTGACGTGGACAAGGACGGCGCGGCGGCGGCATTCGTCGGCGACAGCCCCAATGACGCGCCGATGTTCGGGTTCTTCCCGAATGCCTGCGGCGTCGCCAATGTGCTGGCCTTCCGCGGCCGGATCGAGGCCGAACCGGCCTATGTCACCAATGCCGAGGGCGGCTACGGCTTTGTCGAAGTCGCAGAACGCATTCTTGCCGGTCACAACGAGAGCCGCACATGAAACGGGATATCGTCCATGACCTCGTCATCATCGGCGGCGGCGTCAATGGCTGCGGGATTGCCCGCGACGCGGCGGGACGCGGCATGTCGGTCCTTTTGTGCGACAAGGCCGATCTGGGCTCGGCCACGTCCTCGGCCTCGACCAAGCTGATCCATGGCGGGCTGCGCTATCTGGAACATTACGACTTCAAGCTGGTCCGCCATGCGCTGACCGAGCGTGAAAAGCTGTGGGCCATCGCGCCCCATATCATCTGGCCGCTGCGCTTCGTGCTGCCGCATCGCAAGGGGCTGCGCCCGGCCTGGATGCTGCGGCTGGGCCTGTTCATCTATGACCATCTGGGCGGTCGCAAGCTGCTGCCGGCGACGAAGACGCTGCGGCTCAGGCGCGACCCGGTGGGCAGGCCGCTGCGCAATGTCTCGGGCGTGGGGTTTGAATATTCCGACTGCTGGGTGCAGGACAACCGGCTGGTGGTGCTGAACGCCGCCGATGCCGAGGCGCGCGGCGCCACCATCCTGCCGCGCACCGAATGCACCGGCGCGCGGCGCGAAAACGGCATCTGGAACGTCACCCTGCGCGACAACGAGACCGGCGCCGTCCGGCAGGTGCGCGGCAAGGTGCTGGTCAATGCCGCCGGGCCATGGGTGGACCGGGTCATCTCGGACACCATCGGCATCAGGGCGCCGGGTGCGGTGCGGCTGGTGCAGGGCTCGCATATCGTGGTGCGCAGGCTATACGAGCATGACCGCTGCTACATCTTCCAGAACCCCGATGGCCGCATCTTCTTTGCCATCCCCTATGAGAACGACTTCACCCTGATCGGCACCACCGACGCCGATTACAAGGGCGATCCCGGCGCGGTGGCGATCACGCCGGCCGAGACCGACTATCTGCTGAAGGCGGCCTCGTCCTATTTCAACCGCGACCTGACCCATGCCGACCTGTGCTGGGCCTATTCGGGCGTGCGCGCGCTTTACGACAACGGCGCCTCCAGCGCGCAGGAAACCACGCGCGACTATGTGCTGGCGCTGGACCGCGCGCCGGGACAGGCAACGCTGCTGTCGGTCTTTGGCGGCAAGATCACCACCTATCGCTGCCTGGCCGAGGACGTGCTGGCCAAGCTTGCCCCGGAATTTCCCGCGATCGCCGGGCGTGCCGGCTGGACGGCCAACGCCGCCCTGCCCGGCGGCGATTTTCCCGTCGGCACCGCCGCCGCGCTGGCGCGTGAACTTATGCGTGAATATTCTTTCCTTTCTCCCGCAGAGGCTGAAAGATATGTTCGCCACTATGGCACGAAAACGCGTATCATCCTTGGGGGCGCCAGAACCCGGACCGATCTGGGCCGGCAATTCGGCGGCGACCTGACCGAGGCCGAGGTCGCCTATCTGATGGACCACGAATATGCCGCCGCCGCCGGCGACGTCGTCTGGAGACGCACGAAGTCCGGCCTGCGCATGACGGCCGAGGAAATCGCGACCCTGGCCGGCTGGATGGCCACCCGCCACCTGCGCGCCCCTGTAAGGGAACTGCAAGCAGGCTAGGGCAATCCGGCAGCCCGGCTTTTGGAGGAAGAACCGGGCGCAAGAACGACAATGACCCCCGAAAAAGCGGGGAAAAAGGGGAGGAAATAACATGTCGGTTGCGCATATGAAGCGCATCGCGGTGTCAGATTCGCCGGTGCCATGGCTGGCGCCGCTGGTGGCTCTGCTGGTGGTCTTCACGATCTTCCCGCTGTTTTACAACATCTGGCTCAGCTTCCATGAATTCGTGCCGATGAAGCGCAGCCTGACCTATGTCGGGCTGGACAACTGGAAGCTCTTGATCCACGACACCCGCTTCTGGAGCACGCTGGGCGTCACGCTGACCTATTTCTTCGTGGCGCTGGTGCTGGAGGTCGCGCTTGGCCTTGGCATCGCCATGCTGCTGGACGCGGAACTGCCGGGCTTTGGCATCCTGCGCGCGGTCCTGTCGATGACGCTGGTGATCCCGCCCGCCATCGCCGGCATGATGTACATGCTGATGGAGGACCCGCAATTCGGCCTGCTCACCTGGGTGCTGAACAGCCTTGGCGTGCTGGACAAGACGACGCCGATCCTTGCCACCTCGGCCACCGCGCTTGCCGGCGTGCTGATCGCCGAGGTCTGGCAATGGACGCCCTTCATGGTGCTGATCTTCCTGGCCGGCCTGCGCTCGCTTCCGTCCGAGCCCTATGAGGCGGCGATGATCGACGGGGCGTCCTCGTTCCAGATGTTCCGCCGCCTGACCCTGCCGATGATGAGCCGGGTGCTGGCCGTCGCGGTGCTTTTGCGCGGGATCGACCTGTTCCGGGTCTTCGACTACGTCTTCGTGATGACCTCGGGCGGGCCCGGGACATCGACCTATACCCTCAGCCTTTATGCCTGGCAGCAGACTTTCAGCTTCCTGAAATGGGGTTATGGGGCCACCTTGTCGCTGGTCAGCCTGTTTCTGGTGATGGCGCTGGCCAACCTGTTCATCAAAGTCACGAAAATCCGGTGGTAAGATGACATATTCGCGCAAACAGAACATCATCCGCACGATCATCGGCTGGACCGTCGTCGGGCTGTTCTTCTTTCCGATCTACTTCTGGACCTCGGTGGCCTTCCGCAACGGCAAGGACATCTTCAACTGGCCGCCGATCATCTTCGACTTCGAGCCGACCTTCACCAACTTCCGCAAGGTGTTCGGCATCACGCTGGGCGACCAGTCGGTAAACCCCGGCGGCGGCAACTTCTACATGGCGCCGCGGCTGTGGGATTCGATCGTCGTTGCCTCGCTTTCGACGGTGCTGGCGATCACGGTGGCGACGCTGGCATCCTATGCGCTGTCGCGGATGCGCTTTTCGGGTCGGCATGAATTCGTGAACTGGGTGCTGTCCACCCGGATGATGCCGCCGGTCGCCGTCGCCATCCCGATGTTTTTCATCTTCAAGCAGTTCTCGCTTCTGGACACCTATACGGGGCTGGTGCTGATCCATGCGGTCATGAACCTGCCGCTGGCGGTCCTGCTGATGAAAAGCTTCTTCGACGACATCCCGGCCGAGATCGACGAAAGCGCGCTGCTGGACGGCGCCTCGCGCTGGCTGATCTTTCGCCGGATCGTCCTGCCCATGGCCAAGGGCGGCATCGCTGCCTCGGCCGTTCTGTGCTTCATCTTCAGCTGGACCGAGTTCCTGTTCTCGCTGACCTTGACGCAGACCAACATCAAGACCGTGCCGGTCGTGTCATCGACCTTTGTCACGTCCATCGGCACAGCCTGGGGGAATATGGCGGCGCTGGGTGCTGCCGCCATCGTGCCTGCCTTCATCGTCATCCTGCTGGTTCAGCGCCATCTGGTGCGCGGCCTGACCATGGGATCGCTGAAGCAGTAAGGATGCGCATCCCGCATCCGTGAGTGGGCCGGCAAGGCCCGACAACAGTGGAGGAAGGAATATGAGGTTCATGAAGGATAGTGAGCGCAAGGCCCATCTGGCCGCGGTCACTGACCGGTATGTCAAGGGACAGATGGGCCGGCGCGAGTTCCTGCGCGCTGCCGGCTATCTGGGCCTGGGCGCAGGCGTCCTGGGCATGGGTATGAAGCGCAACGGCATGGGCCTGATCACCCCCGCCTATGCACAGGACAAGCTTGAGCCCTCGGCCGAGGTCATTTCCTGGCTGAAGGAAGTCGGCAAGCCCTTCGCCGGCACCACGATCAAGCTGGCGACGGAATCGACGCCGCCCTCGAACGCGATCAACAGCCAGCTCAAGAAGTATTTCGAGGACGCCACCGGCATCAAGGTCGAGATCGAGGTCCTGCCGCTTGAGCAGGTGCTGCAGAAGATGACGCTGGACGTCGCCTCGTCGCTGGGCACCTATGACCTTTACTATATCGACCAGTCGTGGGCGGCGTCCTTCAGCCAGGACGTGTTCGACCCGCGCGAACAGATCGCCGACAAGCCCGATCTGGCGATGCCGAACTACAATATCGACGACTTCCTGCCGGCGCTGGTCGACGGGATCTCGAAATACGAAGACCGCTGGGTGGGCGTGCCCTACGACATCCCGATCTTCATCATGATCTACCGCAAGGACATCTACGACAAGTTCGGCCTGAAAGCCCCCGAGACGATGGAAGAGTTGCTGTCCAACTCGGAAATCATCACCAAGGAAATGGGTCCGAACGTCTACGGCACCACCGGCCAGATGAAATCCGGCCACTATTCGCTGGAATGCGACTGGACGGCGTGGCTGTGGGGTCATGGCGGCTCGATCTTCAACAAGGACGGCAAGTTCACCGGCAATGACGAGGCGGGTCTCCAGGCGATGGCCTATTGGGACAAGCTGAAAAAGACCATGCCTCCGGGGGTGGACGGCTGGACCTGGGACGGCGAAGGCCAGTCCGTGGCGCAGGGCGTCGCGGCCTCGATGCTGTCCTGGGGCGAGTTCTTCCCCTATTTCGACGACCCGACCCAGACCAAGGTCTCGGGCCTGTGCGAAGTCGCGGTGCCGCCCAAGGCCACCTCGCTGCGCACCGTCGAGCAGACCGGCTTCGGCGAGATCCCCGGCGTCGGCCATCAGGGCGGCTCGTCGCTGGCGGTGTCGCGTTACTCGAAGAACGCCGATGCGGCATGGATCTTCATGCAATGGGCGACCTGCGCCGATACCCAGGTGCTGATCACCACGCTGGGCGGCGGCACCGGGCCGACGCGCTCGTCCGTCTATGACGACCCGCGCGTGCTGGCCAATGCCCGCGTCGGCGCCGGCACCACCCGTCACCTGCCCGTCGTGCGCGAGACCATCTCGAAGCACATGGGTTCGGAACCCGACCTGCCGCAATGGGCGCAGCTGTCGAACGACACCATCCCGGTCTCGCTCGGCAAGTATTTCGCCGGCGGCTACGGCTCGGCCAAAGAGGCGATGGACGATATCGCCGCGCAGGTCGAAACGGTGATGAAAAGCTGATCGCTGATCGAAAACAGGGCTGTGGCGGGGCGACCCGCCGCAGCCCGGCACGAAGGCTTGAGGGAGGGGAAAAAGAATGACGAAAAAACCGCTTATCGCGATCACCGGCGCAAGTTCCGGCATTGGCGAGGCCACCGCCCGCGCCTTTTCCGCCGCCGGGCATCCGCTGCTGCTGATGGCGCGCCGCCTTGACCGGCTTGAGGCGCTGGGGCTGCCGGACGCCGTGCTGGCCAAGGTCGATGTCCGCGACCGCGAGGCCATCGCCCGCGCCGTCGCCGAGGCCGAGGCAAAGTTCGGCCCCGTCGACATGATGTTCGCCAATGCCGGCATCGCGCGGCTGGGCGACATCGCCACCCAGCCCCCCGAGGACTGGGACGAAATGATCGACATCAACACCAAGGGCGTGATGAACAGCGTCCATGCGGTGATGGCCGGCATGATCGAACGCAAGCACGGCACGCTGGTGATGATGTCCTCGATCGCGGGGCGCAAGGTCTACCCCGATCACACGGTTTATTGCGGGACCAAGTTCTTTGTTCATGCGGTCTCGGAAAGCCTGCGCGAATATCTGGCGCCGCATGATGTGCGCGTCATCGTCCTGTCACCCGGCATCATCGATACCGAGGTATTGGGCGGCGTGCGCGACCCGCAGACCCTTGCCGCCTACAAGGCCAACAAGGAAGCCATCGGCGGCGGCATCGGGGCCGATATCGTGGCCGGGCTGATCCTTGACGCCTACCAGCTTCCCCAGCGCGCCATCGTGCAGGAAATCGTCATCACGCCGACACGGCAGAAATACTGAACGCAGGCCCCCGGGCGCGCAGGGCGTCGCCCGGTCCCCCGGCCGCAAAGGATGGAGTTACAGCCTTATGGCAACCGTCGAATACCGCCGCATCGGCAAGTCCTATGGAAGCGTCGAGGTCATGCGCGACATTTCCTTTTCCATCGACGACCATGAATTCGTCGTCCTGCTGGGCCCCTCGGGCTGCGGCAAGACCACGCTTCTGCGCATGACCGCCGGGCTGGAAAATGTCAGCGCGGGCGATCTGCTGATCGACGGCAAGCGGGTGAACGACGTGCATCCGCGCGACCGCGACATCGCCATGGTGTTCCAGAACTACGCGCTTTACCCCACGATGAAGGTGCGCGACAACATCGCCTTCAGCCTTGAGGTCGCCAAGGTTGCCCCCGACGAGATCAAGCGCCGCGTCGACCGCGCCGCCGAGATGCTGAACCTGACCGCCTATCTGGACCGCTATCCCAAGGAACTGTCGGGCGGCCAGCGCCAGCGCGTTGCCATGGGCCGCGCCATGGTGCGCGACGCCTCGGTCTTCCTGTTCGACGAGCCGCTGTCGAACCTGGACGCCAAGCTGCGCGCCCATATGCGCACCGAGATCCGCCAGCTTCACAACCGCCTGAAGACGACCACGATCTATGTCACCCATGACCAGATCGAGGCGATGACCATGGCCGACAAGATCGTGGTCATGCGCGCCGGCAAGATCGAACAGATCGGCAGCCCCGACGATGTCTATGACCGCCCAGAAAGCAAGTATGTCGCCGATTTCATCGGCAGCCCCGGCATCAACTTCCTGAACGGCATCGTCGTCCATGGCGAAGGCGTGCCCGCCGTCGAAACCGCGGCCGGGCGCGTGCCGCTGGGCCGCCATGTCGGCGTGAAGCCCGGCCAGCAGGTCATCTGCGGCCTGCGCCCGACCGATCTTACCGTCCATGCCGACGGCCCCATCACCGCCACCACCCGGCTGCTGGAACGCCTTGGCCACGACGCCCAGCTTTTCTGCGAGACCCCGGACGGCGGCTTCAGCGCCATCGTGGACAAGTCCGCCCGCTTCGACGAGGGCACCGAGGTCCGCTTCTCGATCCCGGAAAACAAGATCCACATCTTCGACGCCGCCACCGAACGGCGCCTCTGACCGGGCGCCCGACATTTTTCGCGGCCGTGAACCGGCCGCGCACCGCTTTGCAGGAGCTTAGAATGAAATCCCGCTGGTCCGACGCAGACTTTAAAAGCGTGGTCGATGCCTATGTCGCCAAGGGCGTGAACCGCGACCTTGCCATCCGCACCTACACCACCCGGCTTCTGGGCATGGACCCCGAACTGGTGCTGCACGGGGGCGGCAATACCTCGGTCAAGACCGTCTTCACCGACCGCGACGGCTCCGAGGTGCCGGTGCTTTGCGTCAAGGGCAGCGGCTGGGACATGGGCACGATCGAGCCGCAGGGCCTGCCCGCCGTCCGGCTGAAGCCGCTTTGCGACATGGTCGCCTTCGACGAACTCAGCGACGACGACATGGTGATGCTGCAACGGCGGCTGCTGATGGACCCGAACGCGCCCAACCCCTCGGTCGAGGCGATCCTGCACGGGCTTTTGCCGTTCAAGCATATCGACCACACCCACGCCAACGCCATCGTGTCGCTGACCAACCAGCCCCATGGCGAGGATCTGGTGCGCGAGATCTTCCCCGATTCGATCGTCGTGCCCTATGTCATGCCCGGCTTCGTGCTGGCCAAGGCCTGCGATGCGGCGTTTGCCGCCCAGCCCAAGGGCGACGGGATGATCCTGCTCAAGCATGGCATCTTCACCTGGTCCGAGGACCCGCGCGAAGCCTATGAGGACATGATCGCCAAGATCGATGCCGCCGAAAAGCGGCTGGCGCGCGGCAAGGCGCATCCCTTCAGCGCCGCCCCGCAGCCCGCCGCAATCGCCAGCGCGGCCGAGATCGCGCCGATCCTGCGCGGCGCCATCGCCATCGATACCGGCATCGAGGCAATGCCGAAACGCTTCGTGCTGGAACACCGCGCCACGCCCGCGGTGATGGAATTCGTCAATGCCGAAAACCTGGCCAGCCTTGTGCGGCGCGGCAATGCCACGCCCGAGCATGTCCTGCACATCAAGCGCTTCGGCCTTGCGCTGCCGGCGCCGCAGGCGGGCCGGCTGGATGAATGGGCGGATGCGGTGCGCGCCGCCATCGCCGCCTATCAGGACGAATACCGCGCCTATTTCGAACGCAACAATGCCCGCGTCGGCGGCATCAAGAAGATGCTCGACCCGATGCCGCGCGCCTTCTACGTCCCCGGTGTCGGCATCTTCGCCGCCGGCCCGACGCGCAAGCAGTCCGTTGTCGCCGCCGACGTGATCGAGGCGACCATCGACGTCATCACCAAGGCCGAGGGCATCGACAGCTTCGAGGCGCTGTCGGAAGCGGACCTGTTCGATATCGAATACTGGTCGCTGGAACAGGCCAAGCTGGCCAAGCAGACCGAAAAGCCGCTGACCCGGCAGGTCGCCATCGTCACCGGCGGCGCCGGCGGACTTGGCCTTGCCATCGCCGAGGCGCTGAAGGCCGAGGGCGCGGAACTGGCGCTGTTCGACGTCTCGGACGAGGCGCTGACCCGCGAGGCAAAGCGTCTGGGCGCCCTGCCCGTCCTGTGCGACGTGACCGACCCGGCAGCGGTCGATGCCGCCGTCGCCCGCGTGGCGGCGCATTTCGGCGGCGTCGATATCCTGATCTCGAACGCGGGTGCTGCCTTTCAGGGCCGGCTCATTGACGTGGACGAGGCGACGTTCCGCCGCGCCTTCGATCTGAACTTCTGGGGCCACCACTATATTGCCCGCGCCGCCGTGCGGGTGATGGAGACGCAGGGCACCGGCGGCGCGCTGGTCTTCAACGTCTCGAAACAGGCGGTGAACCCGGGCCCGGATTTCGGCCCCTACGGCACCTCGAAAGCGGCGCTGATGGCCTTGATGCGGCAATACGCTGTCGAACATGGCGCATCCGGCATCACCTCGAACGCGGTCAACCCCGACCGCATCCGCACCGGGCTGATGACCGACACCATGGTGGCCGAGCGCAGCCGCGCCCGCGGCGTCACCCCCGAGGTCTATATGCGCGGCAACCTGCTGGCCCGCGAAGTCACCGGCGATGACGTGGCGGCGGCCTTTGTCCATCTGGCCAAGGCCCGCACCAGCACCGGCGCGGTCATCACCGTCGATGGCGGCAATGTCGCGGCGATGATGCGCTGAACCATGACGGACGGGCGGCGGCTTTCCCGTCGGACCGCCGCCCGCCCGTGCTGCCTGCCCCGAAACTTTGTGCGGGCAGGCAGCACGGGCTTTTTGCATTCCCGGACCGGCCGACCGGCCGGATCAAGAAAACGCGAAATTTCCGGTTGCCGGAAGATCGTCGTTGACTTGCCGCCCGAAGTTCGCAAAAAATTACAGCAAGTGCAAAAAACTGCACACAAAGAATCGACGCCCTGACGGGCCGGCATCATCTAGGGAGGGGTGATGGCGCGAACCCCAAGAACCCGGGATGCCGAGGACAGCCTCGCGATCCGAGCCGCATGGCTGCATTATGCGGGCGGCCTGACCCAGGCCGAGGTGGCCAAGCGGCTGGGCGTCACCGGCGTCAAGGCGCATCGCCTGATCGCCCGCGCCAATGAGGCCGGCGCCGTCAAGGTCCGCGTCGATGGCGACGTGGCCGAATGTGTGGCACTGGAAAAGGCGCTTTCCGACAAATACGGGCTGGATTACTGCGAGGTCGTCCCCGACCTGCTGGAAGAGGGGCTGCCCCTGCGCGCGCTTGGCGTCGCGGGCGCCGCATATATCCAGCGCAGCATCGACATGAACCCCAAAGGCGTCATCGGCATCGGCCATGGCCGCACGCTGGCCGCCGCCGTGCGCGAGATGTCGAACTGCGACGCGCCGGACATCCGCTTCGTGTCGCTGCTGGGCGGGCTGACGCGCAACTATGCCGCCAACCCCCATGACGTGATGCACCGCCTTGCCGAAAAGACCGGCGCCGCGGCCTATGTCATGCCGGTGCCCTTCTTCGCCAATTCCGTCGACGACCGCGAGATCCTGCTGTCGCAGCGCGGCGTCTCGGACGTGTTCGCGCTGGCCAACCGCGCCGATCTGATGCTGGTCGGCATCGGCACGACCGAGCCGGGCGCCCAGCTTGTCGCGTCCCGCATGATCGAGATGACCGAGATCGCCGAGGTTCGCGACCGCGGCGGCGTTGCCGAACTGCTGGGGCATTTCTTCGATGCCGATGGCAATACGATCCAGACCTCGCTGACCCAGCGGACGCTGTCCGTTGGGCTGGCCGAATTGCGGGAACGGCGCATCGTCGCCATTGCCGGGGGCGAGGAAAAGACCTGCGCGATCAGGTCTGTCCGGATGAGCGGCCTGCTGGCCGGCCTCATCACCGATGAGCGCACGGCACATGCGCTTACAGATACCGCGGCATAGCAAGCGCGGGACAACGGGAGGAGAAGTCTATGTACGATAAAGAAAAAGGCCTCATCGACGCCTACATTCGTGGGCAGATGAGCCGCCGCAGCCTGATCAAGGGGCTTGGCGCGCTTGGCCTTTCGACGGCGGCGGCCGGCGTCCTGCTGAATGCCTCGGCGACGCGCGCGCTTGCGGCCGATTTCGACTGGCAGAAGCACAAGGGCACCGGCATCAAGCTGCTGCTGAACAAGCACCCCTATACCGATGCGATGATCGCCGACCTTGAAAACTTCAAGACGCTGACCGGCATCGACGTCACCTATGACGTGTTCCCCGAAGACGTGTATTTCGACAAGGTGACGGCGGCGCTGTCCTCGGGCTCGACCGAATACGACGCCTTCATGTCGGGCGCCTACATGACCTGGACCTATGGCCCGGCCGGCTGGATCGACGACCTGAACGAATACATCAAGGACCCGGCCAAGACCAACCCGCTTTACGCCTGGGACGACTTCCTGCCCGGCGCGGTCACCTCCTGCGCGTGGAACGGCGTGCCCGGCGGCGCGCTGGGTTCGGCGGATGCCAAGCAGTGGTGTATCCCGCTGGCCTATGAGCAGAACAACATCACCTACAACAAGCGCATCTTCGAGGCCAACAAGCTGAAGGTTCCGACCAACCTCGACGAGCTGCTGGACACCGCGAAGGCCGCGAAAGCGGTGATGAACGGCGGCTACGGCATCGGCGTGCGCGGGTCGCGGTCCTGGGCCACGATCCATCCGGGCTTCCTGTCGGGCTATGCCAACTTTGACCAGAAGGACCTGAACGTGGACGCCAACGGCATGTTGTCGGCGGCGATGAACACGGACGTGTCCAAGGAATACCACAAGAAATGGGTGCAGATGATCCAGGAATCGGGTGCGCCCGACTGGTCCACCCATACCTGGTATCAGGTCGGCACCGATCTGGGCGCGGGCAAGTCGGCGATGATGTTCGACGCCGACATCCTGGGCTATTTCATGAACGGCGCCGGCAATGCCGAGGCTGGCAACCTGGCATTCGCCCCCTTCGCCGCCAACCCCGCCGCCAAGGCGCCGACGCCCAACATCTGGCTGTGGGCGATGGCGATGTCGTCCTTCTCGAAGAAGAAGGACGCCACCTGGTACTTCCTGCAATGGGTCACCGGCCCCGAACACGACCTGTTCGGCGCGCAGAAGATGGACCTTGTCAACCCGGCGCGCAAAAGCGTCTGGGCGGACGGTGCCTTCCGCGACAAGCTGTCGGGCAAGTATCAGGGCTATGTCGAGATGTTCGACGTCTCGGCGCCGGGCGCCTCGATCAAGTTCACGGCGCAGCCGCTGTTCTTCGATCTGACGACCGAATGGGCCGCCACGCTGCAGAAGATGGTCGCCAAAGAGGTTCCGGTGGACGAGGGCCTCGACCAGCTTGCCGAAAGCGTCAACAAGCAACTCAAGGACGCCGGTCTGGGCTGATCGCCCATACGCCATGCTGCGCCGCTCCTCCCCGCGGCGCAGCAACCGCCCTGACACAAATCCAAGGTCATCCGCCAGTCCTTGCCGCGCGCCGGCAAGGGCCGGCGGGTTGCCGCGCCAAAGGATGATGAACCCATGACCGATGCAAGCAACGGACAGAAACCCGCGCCCGGCTTCCGCGTCAGCCGAAAATTCCTGCCCTATCTGCTGAGCCTGCCGGCCCTGTTTGCATGTATCGGGATCCTTGTCCCCTTCGTGACGGCGGTGGTCTATTCGCTGCAGCGTTATCGCCTGTCCCAGCCGTTCGCGCGGAAATGGAACTGGGGACAGAACTACCTTGACCTGCTGTCGGACGCCTCGTTCTGGAACACGGTCAAGGTTTCGGTGACCTATGCGGTTCTGACCGTCTCGATCGAGCTGCTGCTGGGCCTTGGCATCGCGCTGCTGCTGCAAAAGCGCTCGCGCGTGAACAATTTCGTGTCGATCATGCTGCTGATGCCGCTGATGACCGCCCCGGCGCTGGCGGCGCTGATGTGGAAGCTGATGACCAACCCCGGCTTCGGCATCCTGTCCTATCTGGCGGGCGTCGCCGGGTTTGCCAACATGACCTGGGCCTCGGACCCGGTCACGGCGATGTTCACGGTCGTTCTGGTCGATGTCTGGGTCTATACGCCCTTCATCATGATCCTGCTGCTGGCCGGTCTGCGCAGCCTGCCCACCCAGCCCTTCGAGGCGGCGGCGCTGGACGGCGTGCCGCGGCTTTTCGTCTTCTGGCGCATCACCCTGCCGATGCTGACGCCGTTCCTGCTGACGGCGACGCTGTTTCGGGTCATCGAAAGCGCGCAGCAGTTCGACATCATCTACGCGATGACCCAGGGCGGACCCGGCGACAAGCTGATGGTCTTTCAGGTCCGCGCCTATCTCGATTTCTTCCAGTCCACCAACGTGGGCCGTTCCGCCGCGCTGCTGATGATCCTGTGGGCCATCGTCTATGCGCTTTCCAACGCCTTCATCAAGAACTGGCTGCGCCTGCGCGAACGCCAGCGCGGCAACGCATAAGGAGGACAGCCCATGAACAACCCATCCCCCCTTGAGCGTATCCTGCGCGGCATCGCGATCACGCTGGTCTGCCTGTTCTTCATGTTCCCGATCGTCTGGATCTTCCTGATGAGCTTCCAGACCAATGCCTCGATCCTGCGGGTTCCGCCCTCGATCGTGTTCAGCCCGACGCTTGAGAACTATCAGGCGCTGATCACCGGCAAGCTGGAAACCTCGTCCGGCGTGCTTGAGATCAACTTCATGCGCAACCTTGCGAACTCGCTGTTCCTGTCGACGACCTCGGTGGCGCTGGGGCTGATCCTTGGGGTGCCGGCGGCCTATGCCTTTGCCCGGCTCAAGTTCCGCGGCTCCGAGGACATCGCCTTCACGCTGCTGTCGTTCCGCTTTGCGCCGCCGCTGCTGGTGCTGCTGCCGCTGACGATCTATTTCCAGCAACTGGGCCTGTCGAACACCTATGTCGGCCTGATCTGGGTCTATCAGCTGATCGTGCTGCCGCTGATCCTGTGGATCGTGCGCGGCTATTTCGAGGACATCCCCGCCGATGTCGAATACGCCTATCGCATCGCCGGGCACGGCTTCTGGGCCACCTTCCGCAAGGTCGCGCTGCCTCTGGCGATGCCGGGCATCGCGGCGGCGGGGCTGCTGGCCTTTATCTTCGCCTGGAACAACTTCATCTTCGCACTGGTGCTTGCCTCGGCCGACAAGCAGCCGGTGACCGTGGGCGCGCTGGCTTTCGTCACCGCCGCGGGCATCCAGTATGGCCAGGTCGCCGCCGGGATCGTGCTGTCCATCGCGCCGACCTTCGCCCTTGCGCTTTACGCACAGCGCTATCTGGTCGAGGGCCTGTCGCTTGGTGCGGTCAAGGGGTAAGCCATGAGCATCCAACTGAAAAACATCAAGAAATCCTTCAAGACCAATACGGTCCTGAACGGCGTCAGCCTGGATGTCGCCAAGGGGGAAACGCTGGTCCTGTTCGGCCCCTCGGGGGCGGGCAAGACCGTGCTCTTGCGGCTGATCGCAGGCGTGATCGAACCCGATGCGGGCCAGATCGCCGTCAATGGCCGCGACATGGCCGGGCTGGAGCCCGAGGACCGCGGCATCGGCATGGCGTTTCAGAACTTCGCGCTGTTTCCGCATATGGACGCCTATGACAACATCGCCTCGCCCCTGACCGCCAAAAGCGAGACGAAATCGGCGATGAAGCAGACGGTGGACAAGGTCGCCCGCCTGCTGAAGATCGACCACGTCCTGCACCACAAGCCCAAGGAGCTGTCGAACGGGCAAAAGCAGCGCACCTCGCTGGCGCGGGCGCTGGCGGGCGAGCCGTCGGTCCTGCTGCTGGACGACCCGCTGCGCAACGTCGACGCCAAGCTGCGCTTCGAGATGCGGCTGGAACTGCCACGCCTTCTGGGCCAGCAGAACGCCACCGTCATCTACGTTACCCAGGACTACAAAGAGGCGATGGCGCTTGGCCATCGCATCGCGGTCATCAAGGACGGCGCCATCCAGCAGATCGGCACCCCGGCGGAGATCTACCTGACCCCGGCCAGCACCGAGATCGCACGCCTGTTCGGCGACCCGGTCATCAACCTGCTGGACGTGCGCCCCGAACGGCACGAGGGCGAGGTGGTTGCCCGCATCTCGGAACGGCCGCTGCGGCTGGACCCGGGCTACGCGGCCCGCGTCGGCAGCGACTGCGTGCTGGGCGTGCGCCCGGAATCGATCCGCTTCGTCCCTGCGGGAACCCCCGGCGCCATCCCCGTCGAGGTCGAGGCCGAAACACCCCTGAACGAAAAGACCGTGACGCTGGTGCTGACCGCCGGCGGGCGTGAAATCCTGGTCTCGCGTCCGGCAGGCTCGGCCGGCCCGACCGACCGGCAGGCGTTCATCGCCATCGATACCCAGGCGGCGATGCTTTTCGACCGCGCGACCGGCAACCGCATCGCGCCCGCAGACGCGCCTGCGCGCAAGGAGGCACTCGCATGACCGCGCCCGTCCAGCTTTCCCTGAAGGCCGTCGACAAGTTCTACGGCGCCATCGATCACGGCGTCCACGCCGTACGTTCCATCAACATGGACGTGATGAAGGGTGACATCATCGCGCTGCTGGGGTCGTCCGGCTGCGGCAAGACCTCGACCCTGCGCATGATCGCGGGCTTTGAGGAAGTGTCGCGCGGCACCATCGAACTGGCCGGGCGGCAGGCGCAGATGCTGCCGCCGGTGCGCCGCAACGTCGCCATGGCGTTTGAAGGTTACTCGCTTTACCCGACCGTGACCGTGCGCGACAACATCACCTTCGCGCTGAAAGCCCGCCGCCTGCCCGAGGCCGAGGTCACGGCCCGCGTCAGCGAAGTCGCGAAGATGCTGGAAATCAACGATATCCTTGATCGCTATCCGACCTCGATCTCGGGCGGCCAGCAGCAGCGCGCCAGCCTTGCGCGCGCGCTGGTGCGCGATGCCGACCTGCATCTTCTGGACGAACCCATGGGCCAGCTTGAGCCGCAGCTTCGCACCCTGCTGCGCGGCCGGATCAAGCATTTCATCAAGGAACGCGGGCTGACCGCCATCCTTGTGACCCATGACCAGACCGAGGCGAACGCGCTGGCCGACCGCATCGCCGTGATGGAGGGGGGCGTGCTGCAACAATATGGCAGTCCCGCCGAGATCAAGGAACAGCCCGCAAACCTGTTCACCGGCACCTTCGTGGGCGAGCCGCCGATGAACGTCTTCAACGCCCGGGCCTCGGCCTCGGGCGGGCGGCTGAACTTCGATCTGGGGTCAGACGTGACGCTCTCCTATGCCGAGGGCGACTTTGACGAGGCGGTGCGCCAGATGCTGCTGAAGCGCGGCGAGGTGGTGCTGGGCGTGCGGCCCTATGCGGTGCATCGCACCAGCCATGGGGCGCCGGCCCGCGTGGTCACCAACCAGTGGCTGGGCGACCAGTCCCATATCGCAGCCAGCTTTGCCGGCAAGACGGTGGTGCTGGTCGAACACGACCGCGCCGCGCTGTCGGACGGCGAGGCGATCTCGATCGAGATCAGGCCGGGCGACCTGCACATCTTCGACCCCGAAACCGGCCGCGCGCTGAGCCACGGCCACAGGCTGGCGGGCTGAGCCATGGCGGATGCGGATATCCTGATCGGGATCGACGCCGGAACCTCGGTCATCAAGGCGGTGGCCTTCGACCTGGCGGGGCGGCAGCTTGCCGTCGCCTCGACCCCGAACCGCTATGTGACGCGCGCCTCTGACGGGGCGGCGTTCCAGTCGCTGGACCAGACCTGGGCCGATTGCGCGCGCACGCTGGCCGAGCTGGGCGAAAAGGTTCCGCAGCTTGCCGCGCGCACCGCCGCCATCGCGGTGACGGCGCAGGGCGACGGCACATGGCTGGTCGGCGCGGGCAATCGCCCCGTCACCGACGGCTGGATCTGGCTTGACGCCCGTGCCGCCCCGACCGTGCAGCGCCTGCGCGAAAACGGCGCCGATGCGGAACGCTTTCAGCAGACGGGCACCGGCCTCAATGTCTGCCAGCAGGGCAGCCAGCTTGCGCATATGCTGGCCACCACCCCCGAGATCGTCGCCGCATCCGAGGTCGCGCTGCATCCCAAGGACTGGCTGTTTCTGAACCTGACCGGGGTGCGGGCCACCGACCCTTCGGAAGCCTGCTTCACCTTCGGCGATTTCCGCAGCCGCAGCTATTCCGACAGCGTGATCGCGGCGCTTGGCCTGACCGCCCAGCGTCACCTGCTGCCGCCCATCGTCGACGGCACGCAGACGACCTTCCCGCTGACCGCCGAGGCGGCCGCCCTGACCGGCCTGCGCGCGGGCACCCCCGTCAGCCTTGGCCATGTCGATGTGGCCTGCACCGCGCTTGGCGCCGGCATCCTGACCGACGCGCCGGCGGCCTGCTCGATCATCGGCTCGACGGGGATGCACATGCGCGCCCAGCGCGCCGGGGATGTCGCGCTGAACCCCGAACGGACCGGCTATGTCATGTGCCTGCCGGTGCCGGGCATGGTGGCGCTGATCCAGTCGAACATGGCGGCAACGCTGAACATCGACTGGATTCTGGATGTCGCCGGCGATTTTCTGGCCAGCTCGGGCGTGGCGCAGGACCGTGCCACGCTGATCCGCCGCATCGACGACTGGATGGCGGCGTCGCGGCCCGGCAGCCTGATCTATCACCCCTATATCTCGGATGCGGGGGAACGCGGGCCCTTTGTCGATGCCACCGCCCGCGCCAGCCTGATCGGGCTGAACCGCGCGCATCGCTTCCCCGACATGGTCCGCGCCGTGATCGAGGGGCTGGGGATGGCCGCGCGCGACTGCTATCTGGCCACCGGCTCGCTGCCCGACGAATTGCGCCTGACCGGGGGCGCGGCGCGCTCGACCGCGCTGCGGCGGGTGCTGGCGGCCTCGGTCGGGGCGCCGACCCGCATCGCATCGCGCGAAGAGGCGGGGGCGGCGGGCGCCGCGATGATGGCCGCCGTGGCCATCGGGGTCTATCCAGACATGGCCGCCTGCATCGCCGAATGGGTGACCCCCACCCTTGGCGCGGCCGAGCCGAACGACCCCGCGCTTACCGAAATTTACGCCCGACTTTACCCGTCCTATCGCGATGCGCGTCTGGCGCTTGCGCCGGTCTGGTCCGGCCTTTCAAAACAGGAGTGACACCATGCCCAGAACCGTCGCCATCATCGGCGATAACTTCATGCTTCCCGAGATTTTCGAGCAGAAGCTGACCGAGGCCTGCGGGTCCGACCTGACCATCCGCACCCGCCAGGACGCCTGGCCGGACGAGCCGATGGAGCATGGCTATGCGGTCGCCGGCATGGACGGGCTCAAGGAATATTTCGGCACCGCCGATGACGTCGTCGAATTCGTCGGCGACGCGGAAATCCTTGTCACCCAGCTTGCCCCCATGTCGCGCGGCATGTTCGAACGGCTGCCGAACCTGAAGCTGATCGCGGTATCGCGCGGCGGCCCGGTCAATATCGACATGCAGGCGGCGCGCGATCATGGCGTGCTGGTCGTCAACACGCCCGGCCGCAATTCCTCTGCCGTGGCCGAATTCACGCTGGGCGCCATCCTGGCCGAGACCCGCAAGATCCGCGTGGGCCACGAGGCATTGCGCGCCGGCGACTGGCGCGGCGATCTTTACCGCGCCGACGTGACGGGGCGCGAACTCAGCGAGATGACGGTGGGTGTCATCGGCTACGGCAATATCGGCACCAAGGTCGTGCGCCTGCTGCGCGCCTTCGGGGCAAAGGTGCTGGTCAACGATCCCTATGTCCAGCTTTCCCCCGAGGATATCAACGCGGGCGTCGAGATGGCCAGCTTTGACCGGGTGCTGGCCGAAAGCGACATCGTCACCCTGCATCCGCGCGTGACCGAGGAAACCCGCGGCCTGATGAACCGCGAGGCCTTCGCCCGCATGAAGCCCGGCTCGCTGTTCGTGAACACCGCCCGCGGCCCGCTTTGCGACTATGAGGCCCTGACCGAGGCGCTGACCGACGGCCCCATCGGCAGCGCCATGCTGGAGACATTCGCGGTCGAGCCGGTGCCCGCCGACTGGCCGCTGCTTCAGCTTCCCAATGTGACGCTGACCCCGCATATCGCCGGCGCATCGGTGCGGACCGTCACCTATGCCGCCGAACAGGCCGCCGAAGAGGTGCGCCGCTTTATCAATGGCGAGCCGCCAAGGAACCCCTGCTGATGAACAAGCACAAGGAAATCTGCGACGCGATGGTCGATCTGGTCGTCACCGGCCTGAACCGGGGCGCGTCGGGCAATGTCTCGGTGCGCGATGGCGACGACATGCTGATCTCGCCCTCGGGGGTGCCGCCGCGCGAACTGACGCCCGACATGGTGGCGCGGATGCCGCTGGCGGGCGATGGCGAATATGTCGGCGACTGGAAGCCTTCGGTCGAATGGCGCTTTCACCGCGACATCCTGCGCGCGCGCCCGGAAATGAACGCCGTCGTCCACACCCATGCGCAATGGAGCACGGTTCTGGCCTGCGCGCGCCGCACCATTCCGGCGGTGCATTACATGATCGCGGCCTTCGGCGGCCCGGAAATCCCGCTGGCGGATTATGCCACATACGGCTCGCCCGAGCTTTCGGAAAACGTGCTGAAGGCGATGGCGGGCCACAGCGGCTGCCTGATGGCCAATCACGGCATGGTCGTGGCCGGCGACAATCTGGGCCGCGCGATGTGGCTGGCCAACGAACTTGAGGCGCTGGCCCACCAGCACTACCACACGCTGCTGCTGGGCGGCGCGGCGATCCTGACGCAGGACGAACTGGACGACACGCTGAAAAGCTTCGCAAGCTATGGCAAGAAATCCCGGGGGGATGCCACATGACCCCGGACAAGGTTGAAACGGTAGACCTGTTCATCATTGGCGGCGGCATCAACGGCGCGGGTATCGCCCGCGATGCCGCCGGACGCGGCCTGAAGGTCATCCTTTGCGAAAAGGACGACCTTGCGCAGGGCACCTCGTCGCGCTCGGGCAAGCTGGTGCATGGCGGGCTGCGCTATCTGGAATATTACGAATTCCGGCTGGTGCGCGAGGCGCTGATCGAACGCGAGGTGCTGTTGGCCAGCGCGCCCCACATCATCTGGCCGATGCGCTTCGTGCTGCCCCATTCCGCCGATGACCGCCCGGCATGGCTGGTGCGGCTGGGGCTGTTTCTTTACGACCATCTGGGCGGGCGCAAGCGCCTGCCGGGCACCCGGTCGCTGAACCTGCGCCGCGACCCCGAAGGGGCGCCGCTGAAGGGCAAATACACGCGCGGCTTTGAATATTCCGACTGCTGGGTGGACGATGCCCGGCTGGTGGTGCTGAACGCCGCCGACGCCGCCCGCAAGGGCGCCGAGATCCTGACGCGCACCGCCTGCACCCAGGCCCGGCGCGAGGGCGGCATGTGGCGCATCGAGATGACCGATACCCGCACCGGTGCCACCCGCACCGTCATGGCCCGCGCCCTGGTCAATGCCGGCGGCCCCTGGGTCAACGACATCATCACCCGCGTCGCGGGCACGCGCTCGTCGCGCAATGTGCGGCTGGTCAAGGGCAGCCACATCATCGTGCCGAAATTCTGGCAGGGTGCGCAGGCCTATCTGGTGCAGAACCCCGACAAGCGCGTCATCTTCATCAACCCGTACGAAGGCGACAAGGCCCTGATCGGCACCACCGACATCCCCTATGAGGGCCGGGCCGAGGACGTCGTCGCCGACGAGGCCGAGATCGACTACCTGATCGCCTCGGTGAACCGCTATTTCACCGAAGGGCTGCGGCGCGAGGACGTGCTGGAAAGCTTCTCGGGCGTCAGGCCGCTTTACGACGACGGCGCCGGGAATCCCTCGGCGGTGACGCGCGACTATGTCTTCGACCTCGATACCGAAGGCGGCGCGCCGCTTCTGAACATCTTCGGCGGCAAGATCACCACCTTCCGCAAGCTGGCCGAACACGCCATGCAGCGGCTGGCGCCGCATTTCCCGACCATGAAGGGCGACTGGACGGCGGGCGCGGTCATGCCCGGCGGCGATCTGCCCGATGGCGACCCGGCGGCCTTCATGGCGCAGCTTGCGCAGGAATATCCGTGGCTGCCGCGCGACCTTGCGCGCTATTATACCCGCACCTATGGCACGCTGACGCGTGAGCTGATCGGGCAGCGGACCTCGGTCGCGCAGTTGGGCCGCCGGTTCGGCCCCCTGCTTTACGAGGCCGAGGCCCGCTATCTGACAGCCCGCGAATGGGCCGAAACCGCCGAGGACATCCTGTGGCGGCGCACCAAGCACCAGTTGCACATGACCGCGGATGAACAGGGCGCCTTCGCCGAATGGTTCATCAGCACCCCGCAGGAGCGAACCGCATGACCCCGACCCGTCCCGACAGTCTGCACGATCTGGCGCGCTTGTCGGCCCGCATCGGACAGGACCCGCTGCTGATCCAGGCGGCGGGCGGCAATACCTCGGTCAAGGACGGCGGGGTGATGTGGATCAAGGCCTCGGGCACGCTTCTGGCCGATGCGCTGGTCCGCGATGTCTTTGTCGCCTGCGACCTGCCCGCGATCCGCACCGCCGTGGCTGCGGCATCGGCCATCGCCGACCAGCCGGCGGAATTCGCGCTGGTAAAGGGGGGCCTGCGCCCCTCGATCGAGACGCCCTTGCACGCGGTATTCCCGCAGCGCGTGGTCGTGCATGTGCATTGCGTGAATACGCTGGCCATCGCCATCCGCCCCGATGCCGACGCCCGGCTGGCCGAGCGGTTGCAGGGCTTCAACTGGGCCAGCGTGCCCTATTGCAAGCCCGGCGCAGCGCTGGCGGCATCGGTCGCCGCCGCCCTGCGTCCCGGCACGGATGTGGTCGTGCTGCACAATCACGGCCTGATCGTCGCCGCCGACACCATCCCCGAGGCCGACGCGCTGCTGACCCGCACCGTCGCAGCCCTTGCCGCGCAGCCCGCCCCCTTTGCCCCCGACATGACCGCGCTGACCGCCCGCGCGGGCGATGGCTACGTCCCCATGATCGAGGACAATCCGCTGCATGGCGTGGCGGTCCACCCGGCGCTGCTGGCGGCGGCGCTCAAGGGCAGTCTTTACCCCGATCACGTCGTCTTTTGCGGCATCGGCGCGACGGCGCTGGAGGCTGGCGAAACGCCCGCGATGGCGGTGGCGCGCACCACCCTGCGCGGCCTGCCGGCGCCGCCCTTCCTGCTGGTGCCGGGCGCGGGCGCGCTGATGCGCCACGACGCGCCCGAACCGGCGCAGGCACTGATGCGCTGCCTGGGCGACGTGCTCTTGCGGCTTGAGCCCGAGGCCGGCGTCACCGCCCTGACCGACGCGCAGAACGCCGAGCTGATCGACTGGGATGCCGAGAAATACCGGCAGGCGCTCAATGCCGGATAAGCGCCTTTTCGTCGGGCTGGACCTGGGCACCTCGGGCGCAAGGGCGGTCGTCATCGATGCCGCGCGGCGCGAAATCGCGATGGCGAAATCGGCCATGGCCGATCATGGCGCGGATATCCGCGATCCGCACGTCTGGTGGGCCGCCGCGCAGCTTGCGCTGCGCGACGCGCTGGCGCAGGTCGATGCAGGCAAGGTCGCGGCCATCGCGGTCGACGGCACCTCGGGGACCATGCTGGGCGTCGATGCGGATGGCGCGGCGTTGACCACCGGGCTGATGTATAACGACGCCTGCACCGATCACGCCATCCTTGACGCCATTGCCGCCCATGCGCCGGCCATATCGGCGGCGCATGGCCCGACCTCGGGCGCGGCGCGGGTCTTGCTGCTGGCGCGCGAACGCCCGTTCAGGGTGCTGCATCAGGCGGACTGGATCGCCTTCCAGCTTTCAGGCCGCATGGTCAGCGATGCCAATAACGCGCTGAAAACCGGCTATGATCCCGTGGCGGGCGGCTGGCCCGACTGGCTGGCCAAGGCCGGGATCGACATGGCGCTGCTGCCCCCGGTCGTCGAGCCGGGCACACCCACAGGCACCGTCACCCCGGCGGCGGCGCAGGCCTTTGGCCTGCCCCCCGGCTGCAAGGTGGTGGCGGGGACCACCGATGGCTGCGCCTCGTTTCTGGCGACCGGCGCCGCCGAGGCGGGCGACGGTGTCAGCGCGCTTGGCACCACGCTGACGGTCAAGCTGCTGTCCGACCGGCCGATCTTTGCCCCCGAATACGGCATCTACAGCCACCGCCTGCTGGGGCGCTGGCTGGCGGGCGGGGCCTCGAACAGCGGCGGCGCGGCGCTGCTGAAGCACTTCACCCCCGCCGAGATGGCCGCGCTGTCCGAACGCATCGACCCCGAAACCGACAGCGGGCTTGACTATTACCCGCTGCCCGGCACGGGTGAGCGTTTTCCCGTCGCCGACCCCTCGCTGCCCTCGCGCACCGCGCCGCGTCCCGCGGATGACGCGCTGTTCCTGCAAGGGCTGCTTGAGGGCGTCACCGCGGTCGAGGCGCTGGCCTATCGCCGCCTGACGGAACTGGGCGCACCTGCGCTGCGCAGCCTGCGCAGCGTCGGTGGCGGCGCCGCGAACCCGGTCTGGACGCGGCTTCGCGCCCGCAAGTTGGGCGTCCCGATGCCTGCCCCCCTGTCCGCCGAGGCCGCCTATGGCGCCGCGCTGCTGGCCCTTGCCGGAGGTGATGCATGACGCCCCCCCGCACCACCCTGCCCGAACTGGCCGCCGCCTATGACGCCTTCCTGATCGACCAGTTCGGTGTGCTTCTGGACGGCGCCGCAGCCTATCCCTGGGCGCCCGCCGCACTGGACTGGCTGGGCCGCACCGGCAAGCCGGTGATCCTGCTGTCGAATTCGGGCAAACGCTCGGCGCCCAATGCCGCGCGGCTGGACCGGCTGGGCTTTCGCCGCGACAGCTACCGGCTGGTCATGTCCTCGGGCGAGGCGGCCTTTGCGCATCTGGCCGCGCGGCTGGCGCCCGGCACGCCCGTCTGGCTGCACGCCCGCGAAGAGGACCGCAGCGCCATCGACGGGCTGGACCTGCGCGAGACCTCGCGCCCCGAGGATGCCGCGCTGCTGATCCTTGCCGGCAGTCAGGCCGATGCGCTGACGCTGGGGGAATACGAACAGATCCTTGCCCCCGCCGCCCTGCGCGGCATCCCGATGCTGTGCACCAATCCCGATCTGGAAATGCTGACGCCGCTGGGCCGCCGCCCCGGCGCGGGCCGCATCGCCCAGCTTTATGCAGAGCTTGGCGCCCCGGTCGAGCTGATCGGCAAGCCGCATCCGCTGATCTATCACGAGGCCGCGCGGCTTTTGCCCGGCATCCCGGCGGGGCGCATCCTGTGCCTTGGCGACAGTGTCGAGCATGACATCCTGGGCGGCCAGCGCGCCGGCCATGCGACGGCGCTGGTGATGTCCGGCCTGCATCACGGCGCCGGCGCCGATGCTCTGGCACGCCTGTTTGACGCGGCGGGCGCCGCGCCCGACCACATCATCGACCGTTTCGACATAACCGGGGCCTGACATGCTGACCCTTTCGCTGAATACCAACCCGCTGGTGAACCGCTTCGCCGATCCCGACGACCTGATCGACGCGGTCGCCCATGACCTGCGCATCCGCGACCTGCAACTGACGCATGAATTCATCAACCCAAGCTGGCCCGCGCCGGTGATCCGCCGCCTGACCCGGCAGATGGGCGCGGCGCTGCGGCGCACCGGCGTGCGCGTCACCAGCGGCATGACCGGCCCTTACGGGCGGCTGAACCATTTCGGCCATCCCGACCCCGAGGTCAGGCGCTACTACATCGACTGGTTCCGCACCTTCGCCGATATCACCGCCGATCTGGGCGGCACCTCGGTCGGCACGCAATTCGCCATCTTCACCTATCGCGATTTCGACGACCCGGCGCGGCGCGAGGAGTTGACGCAGATCGCCATCGACTGCTGGGCCGAGGTGGCTGAACACGCCCGCGCCGCCGGGCTGGAATATGTCTTCTGGGAACCGATGAGCGTAGGCCGCGAATTCGGCGAGACCATCGAAGGCTGCCTTGCGCTGCAAGACCGGCTGACGGCGGCGAACATGGCGGTGCCGATGTGGATGATGGCCGATATCGACCACGGCGACGTCACCAGCCCCAACCCCGACGACTACGACCCCTATGCCTGGGCGCGGGCGGTGCCGAAGGTCTCGCCCATCATCCACATCAAGCAAAGCCTGATGGACAAGGGTGGCCACCGCCCCTTCACCGCCGAATTCAACGCGCGCGGCCGCATCCACCCCGAACCGCTGCTGGCGGCCTTTGCCGAGGGCGGCGCGCAGAACAACGAGATCTGCCTTGAACTTTCTTTCAAGGAACGCGACCCGAACGACCGGCAGGTGATCGCGCAGATCGCCGAAAGCGTCGCCTATTGGGCGCCCCATATCGACAGCGGCGCGGCCGACCTGAACATCTGAGCCCGGCATCCGCCCGACATCTGAAGGACAAGACGACATGAGCGAACGGCAATTCTGGATCGGCACAAGCTGGAAGATGAACAAGACGCTGGCCGAGGCGCTGCATTTCGCCCGTGGCCTTGCCGCGGCCGACGCCGCGCGCCACCCGCGCATCCAGCGCTTTGTCATCCCGCCCTTCACCGCCATGCGCGAGGTCAAGGCGATGCTGGCCGCGACCTCGGTCAAGGTCGGGGCGCAGAACATGCATTGGGCCGATGCCGGGGCCTGGACGGGCGAGATCTCGCCCCTGATGCTGCGCGACTGCAACCTCGATCTGGTCGAACTTGGCCATTCCGAACGGCGCGAGTTCTTCAATGAAACCGACGAGACCGTCGGCCTGAAGACCGAGGCCGCCATCCGCCACGGCCTGACGCCGCTGATCTGCATCGGCGAGACGCTGGCCCAGCGGCAGGAAGGCCGCGCGGCCGAGGTGCTGGCCGCGCAGGTCCGCGGCGCGCTTGGCAAGCTTGAGGGCGCGCAGAAATCCGCGCCGATCCTTCTGGCCTATGAACCGGTCTGGGCCATCGGCGTGAACGGCATCCCCGCGACATCGGACTATGCCGATGCGCGGCAGGCCGAAATCATCGCCGTCGCCCAGGAGGTGCTGGGCCGGCGCATCCCCTGCCTTTACGGCGGTTCCGTCAACCCGGACAACTGCGCCGAACTTGTCGCCTGCCCGCATATCGACGGGCTGTTCATCGGCCGCTCGGCCTGGAGCGTCGAGGGGTATCTCGACATCCTCGCCCGCAGCGCGGCCGCCATCTGACCCATGACAACAGGAAGGAAAATCCCATGAAAATCGCAGTTGCCGGCGACAGCGCCGGCGAAGGTCTGGCCAAAACGCTGGCCGATCACCTGAAAGCCAGCCACGAGGTCGCCGAGATCAGCCGGACCGATGCCGGTCCCGACGCCTTCTATGCCAAGCTTGCCGACCGCGTCGCCAACGAGGTGCTTCAGGGCAAATACGACCGCGCCATTCTGGTCTGCGGCACCGGCATCGGCGTCTGCATCTCGGCCAACAAGGTGCCGGGCATCCGCGCCGCGCTGACCCATGACACCTATTCCGCCGAACGCGCGGCGCTGTCGAACAATGCCCAGATCATCACCATGGGCGCGCGGGTGATCGGCCCCGAACTGGCCAAAGCCGTCGCCGACGCCTTCCTGCGCGAGACCTTCGACCCCGCCGGCCGCTCGGCCAGCAATGTCGAGGCGATGAACCAGGTCGACGCCAAGTACAGCCGGCGCTGAAACCGCCGACGCCGCCCGCGCCACCTGCCGGCGCGGGCGGCGCCAGCCCTCCAAGCGCCCGCTTCACTTTTCGCGGGCCTTCACATATGACGGCGGCCAATCCCAAAAAGGAAAAGCCATGGCCAGCGCCAATCTCAACATCATGATCAAGGCCGCGCGCAAGGCGGGCCGCAGCCTCGTCAAGGACTTCCGCGAGGTCGAGAACCTTCAGGTCAGCGTCAAGGGCGCCGGCGATTTCGTCACCCGCGCCGACCGCGAATCCGAACGCGTCATCAAGGAAGAACTGCGCACCGCCCGCCCGAATTACGGCTGGCTGGGCGAGGAAACCGGCACCGAAGCCGGCGAGGACCCGACCCGGCGCTGGATCGTCGATCCGCTGGACGGGACCACCAACTTCCTGCACGGCCTGCCGCATTGGGCGATCAGCATCGCGCTGGAGCACAAGGGCGAGATCGTCGCCGCCGTGGTTTTCGACGCCGCCAAGGACGAGATGTTCACCGCCGAGCGCGGCGACGGCGCCTTTCTGAACGACCGCCGCATCCGGGTCTCGGCCCGGCGGCAGATGACCGAATCGATCTTTGCCACCGGCGTGCCCTTTGGCGGCCGCGGCACCCTGCCCGCCACCATCCGCGACCTTGGCCGGCTGATGCCGCTGACCGCGGGCGTGCGGCGCTGGGGCTCGGCCTCGCTTGACCTCGCCTATGTCGCGGCGGGGCGCTATGACGGTTACTGGGAACGTGGCACCCATGCATGGGATGTGGCGGCGGGGACGCTGCTGGTGAAAGAGGCGGGCGGCTTCGTGGAATCGATCCATCCCGATCAGAACCCGGTCGAATCGGGATCGGTCGTGGCCGCGAACCCGCAGCTTTTCGACGAATTTTCGGCAGTTATCCGTCAGCGCGACTGACCCGGCTTGACCTTTGCCAAGGCGGCGCGCATGTCCGGTATACCAAACCGGGACATGCGCGATGCCAGACGATTCCCAGACCGGCCCCAAGACGGGGTCGATGATGGCCCTTTCCACCCAGCCGCCCACCCCGCCCTTCGCCGCGCCGTCCGCCGCGCCGCCCCTGCTGGCGAAGCCGCGCGATAGCCGGCAGGGCACCGCGATCCTGCTGATCTGCGGCTCGGCCTTCATCTTTGCGGCGCAGGACGGGATTTCGCGCTATCTGGGCGCGGCTTATACGCCCGTCTTCATCATCATGTTGCGCTACTGGTTCTTTGTGGTCTTCGTGCTGCTGCTTTGCGCCCGCGCGCCGGGCGGTCTGGCGCGGGCCGTGCGCAGCAAGCGGCCGGGATTGCAGATCTTCCGCGGCATCCTGCTGGCCTGCGAGGTGATCGTCACGGTCGAGGCCTTCATCCGGCTGGGCCTGATCAACACCCATGCGATATTCGCCTGCTATCCCCTGCTGATCTCGGCGCTGTCGGGACCGGTGCTGGGCGAAAAGGTCGGCTGGCGCCGCTGGGCAGCGGTCGCGGCGGGGTTTCTGGGCATCCTGATCGTGCTGAAGCCGGGCAGCGGCGTCTTTTCCACGGACGCCATCCTGCCCTTTGTCGGGGCGGTGCTGTTCGCGGTCTATGGCCTGCTGACGCGGCTGGCCGCGCGTGACGACAGCGCCATGGTCAGCTTTTTCTGGACCGGCATCGCCGGGGCCGTCGCGATAACGGCAATCGGCATCTGGCAATGGCAACCGATCGCGCCCCGCGACATCCCGTGGCTGCTGCTGCTGTGCCTTGGCGCGGCCTGCGCGCATTTCATGCTGATCAAGGCCTATGAACTGGCCGAGGCCTCCAGCCTGCAACCGTTTTCCTATACCCAGCTTGTCTGGGTCAGCCTGTTCGGGGTGACCATCTTCGGCGAAACGCTGGCCCCGAACGTGGCGCTTGGCGGCGCCATCGTGGTCGGGGCGGGGCTGTTCACCTGGTGGCGTTCGCGCCAGCGCGCGCGGGCCGGGTTGGAGTGATCGCCGCCGCCGCAGGCGTGCCCGCCTGACTGGACGCCCCCTGATCTGACACCGCCTCGGATGACGGCAGCGCGGCGATCTGGACCGGCCCCAGCACCTCGGACAGCACGCCCCCGGCGGCGAAATAGGCCAGCGCCGCCGGTCCCGGCCGCGGTCGCGCCGACAGCGCCAGCCGCAGGGGCGGCGCCGCCGGCGCGGGCTTCAGCCCGCCCCCGGTCAGGTCCCATGTCGGCACCAGCGGCGCGGGCGCGCCCTTGATGCGGGCGCGATAGACCGGCAGCGCCTCGGCCACGCGCATGACATAGTTGCGGGTCTCGTCAAAGGGGATCATCTCAACCCAGTCGACCGGATCGACGCCGCCGCGCAGGTCGCCGAAATCCTCAAGCCAGCGGGCCGAGCGCCCCGGCCCGGCATTGTAGCCCGCCGCCACCAGCGCGATCGAGGGGCCGAAACGGTCGCGCAAGCCGCCCAGATAGGCCGCGCCCAGCCGGGCGTTATAGGCCGCGTCGCGGGTCAGCCGCGACTGGTCGAACGGCACGCCGATCTTGCGCGCCATCGACCGCGCGGTGTCGGGCATGACCTGCATCAGCCCCAGCGCCCCGGCATGCGAGGCGACGGTATGGTTGAATTCGCTTTCGCGCCGGGCAATGGCCATGACCAGCTCGGGCGGCAGGCCAAGGTCGTCGCGTTCAAGCCCGGTCAGCGGGAAATAGGCGGCGGGATAGACGGCGCCCTTGGCCGCGGCGGCCTTGGCCAACCGCAGCGCGTTCCATGGCATCCGCATTTCCAGCATCATCCGCGCCATGCGGCCGATATCCTCGGGTGCGGCAGTTTCGGCCAGATGCGCCAGAAAGCGCTGACCCTGATCGGGGTCGCCCGCCGCGATCAGCCAGACGCCCGCCTGCCAGACCGGGTTTTCCCGCAGGGCGCTGCCACGCCATTCGGGCAGCGTCGCCTCGGCCAGGCCGGGGATGCCAAGCGCCGGCTGCATCGGCAGCCCCAGCTTTTCCGAGGCAAGCTGCCCATACCATGCCGACTGATAATCCGCCGCCGCCCGCCACGCCGCCTGGGCGCCCGGCTCGTCGCCCGCAACCTCCAGCGCGCGGCCCTGCCAATAGCGTGCCCGGGACAGCGAGATCGGGCTGGCGACGGCCTGCTCCAGCGCGCGGAAATGCGCCAGCGCCCGGTCCGCAGCGCCGCCGCGCAGCGCCGCATAGCCCGCCAGCCACTCCAGATCGATGAATTCGTCGCTGCCCGGCGGCATGAAATGCCCCGCCGCCAGCTTTTCGGCCAGCGCCCAGTCGCCCTGACGCAGCGCAAGGCGGGCGTAATCGGCGCGCTTGCCGGCCCATGCGGCGGGGTCGCGCAGCGCCTCGGCGCTGGTCGAGCGTTCCAGCATCAGGTCGCGGGCAAGCTCGGGCATCCTGGCCCAGACCCGCCAGCGGAAACGGTCCAGCGCCAGCCCGGCATCGGCCTGCTGGGCCTTGGGCAGGGACAGGATCAGCTTGTCGACGCCCGGCTGCCCGGCCTGAAGTGCCAGCCGCGCCTTGCCCAGGGCCTGCCCGGCGGCCGAGGCAAAAGGCAGCGCCACCTGCGCCGCCTGCCATTCGCCAAGATCCAGCAGATGCGCCAGCCTTGCATCGCCAAGGCCGGCGATCTCGGTGCCGTAGGCGGCGACGAAAATCTCGGATTCGGCCTTGTTCAGCGCCTGCGTGGTCCAGAAACGGGCAATCTCGGCCTCGGCCGCCGCAGGGTCGGTCGCCTGCAAGGCCGCGATCAGCGCCAGCGCGCCGTTCAGCGTGTCGGGGCGGCGCGCGCCGAACCAGCCGATCACCTCGGCGGGCGGCAGGTCGGCGCGCAGGACCGCGTCGCCGCGCTTGTAAAGCAGCGCCATGCCGGGCCAGTCGCCGTGCCGCGCGGCAAAATCGCGATATTCCGGCCATGTCCCCTGCCCGGCGCGCAGCCGCTGCCACGCCACCAGATCCAGCGCCATCGGCCCCGACATCGCCGCCGCCGCCTCGGCCGCGGGCCAGTCGCGCACGCCCGCCGCAGCCAGCGCGCGGGCGATCTGCGCCGCGTCCTCGGCCAGCGCGGGACCGGCGCAGAACGCCAGCGCCGCCGAGGTCAGCAGGCCGAACAGCTTGTCGCGAAGGGGATATGTCATGGGCCTATTTCTGCGAGAGTCTGCCGACGGGTGCAACTCACATCCTTGGCAAGCGCGGCTTCGGGATGTAAGCCCCGATGAGGCATAAACAAGGATTCCGTCATGTTCAAAGGCTCGCTGCCCGCGCTGGTCACGCCCTTCACCCCGGACGGGGAGCTGGATCTCCCCGCGCTGGAAAAGCTTGTCGAATGGCATATCGCCGAAGGCAGCCACGGGCTTGTCCCCGTCGGCACCACCGGCGAAAGCCCGACGCTGAGCCATGACGAGCACCGCAAGGTCGTCGAAGAGGTGATCCGCGTCGTCAACCGCCGCGTTCCGGTCATCGCCGGCGCCGGCTCGAATTCGACGCGCGAGGGGATCGGCCTGATCCAGCACGCGCAGGCCGCGGGCGCCGATGCCGCGCTGGTGGTGACGCCCTATTACAACAAGCCGACCCAGCCCGGCCTGATCGCGCATTACACCGCGCTGCACGATGCCAGCGACCTGCCGATCATCATCTACAACATCCCCGGCCGCTCGGTCATCGACATGACGCCCGAGACCATGGGCGAACTGGCGAAGCTGCCGCGCATCGCCGGCGTCAAGGACGCCACCGGCAAGCTTGAGCGTGTCAGCCTGCAACGCATCACCTGCGGCACGGATTTCATCCAGCTTTCGGGCAATGACGACACCGCGCTTGGCTTCAACGCCCATGGCGGCACCGGCTGCATCTCGGTCACGGCGAACGTCGCGCCGCGCCTGTGCGCCGAGTTCCAGAACGCCATGCTGGCGGGCGATTACGCGCTGGCGCTGACCTATCAGGACCGGCTGATGCCGCTGCATGTGGCGATCTTCATGGAGCCGGGCGTGGCGGGGGCGAAATACGCCATGTCGCGGCTGGGCCTGTGCAGCGACCGCGTGCGCCTGCCGCTGGTCGGCCTGACCGAGGCGACCAAAGCCGCCATCGACGCCGCCATGAAACATGCCGGCCTGATCTGAGGATCTGCGCCAGGATCTGCGCCGCCCGCCCATCGGCGCGGGCGGCTGCCGGGACCTAGCCCTTGCGCGCCGCCTCGTTCCGGTCGACCAGGCTTTCCTGATCGGGCGCGGCGAAGGTGGCCCAGTTCTTGCCCGGCTCGGGGCGCGGCATTTCATCGGCGTTCCAGCCCAGATGCATATGGGCCTTGGCAATGAAATAGCCGGTGACGGGCGCGGTCAGGAACAGAAACAGCATGATCAGCAGCTCATGCCAAGTCGTCTGGCCATGACGCACCGGAAACCAGATCAGCGAGGCGATCAGCACCGCCCCCACGCCCAGCGTCGCGGATTTCGTCGGCGCGTGCAGCCGTGTCATCGGGTCGGGCAGCTTGACCAGCCCGTATGAGCCGACAAGCCCGAAGAAGCCGCCGATGACCAAAAGCGCCGAGACGATGATTTCCCAGATCATGGCGCCCCCCTATTCGATGATGTCGCCGCGAAGGACGAACTTCGCATAAGCCACGGTCGAGATGAAGCCGACCATGGCGAAAAGCAGCGTCGCCTCGAAATACATGGCGGTGCCGCGATCCATGCCGAACAGCGTCAGCAGCGCGATCATGTTGATGGCCATGGTGTCCAGCGCCAGCACGCGGTCGGCAAGGCCGGGGGCGAAGACGACGCGGAACAGGCAGAACAGCAGCGCCAGCCCGAAGCACCCATAGGCGAAGTAAAGCGCGTATTGGATCATTCGAAGATCTCCTTCAGCCGGGCCTCGTAGCGTTCCTGGATCTCGATGCGCACGGCATCGGGATCGGGGGCGTGCAGGCAGTGGACCAGCAGGGCGCGGCCGTCCTCGGACAGGTCGCAACTGACGGTGCCGGGGGTCAGGGTGATGGTGGCCGCCAGCGAGGTGATGGCCTCGGGGCGGCGCAGTTCCAGCGGAATGACGATCCATGCCGGGCGCAGGTCGCGGCGCGGCATGAACAGCACGATCCGCGCCACGACGAAATTCGCCTTGATGATGTCCCAGACGACAATGCCGACATAGGCGGGGATCTTGCCCGGACGGCTGTAGCCGCGCGCCTCGGGCCAGTAGGGCGCGGTCATCAGCGGCACCACGGTCCCCACGATGACCGCAAAGACCAGCGAGCCGACCGCCCAGCGGTTCACCAGCAGCATCCAGACAAGAACCAGCGTCAGCGACAGCCACGGATGGGGATAAAGGCGACGGATCATTTCGTGCCCTCCTGCATCGCCAGCACCGCGTCGATATAGGCCGGGCTGTCATGCAATTGCTGCGCGGTCGCATCGGCAAAGCGCATGACCGGCCCGGCAAACACCGTCATGGCGACGATCCCCGCCAGCAGCATCCCCGTGGCCGCGAAGGCCAGCGCGGGCGAGGCGGCGTCGCCAAGGTCCTGCATATGCTCGTCCGGCTCAAGCCGGGGCGGGATGGGGCCGGGCCGGGGCGCATGTTCCTCGGGTTCGGGGGGCTTCGGGCCATGCACCTCGTAGCATTTCCAGAACACCAGCGTGCCGGCACGGGTCAGCCCGTAAATCGCGATCAGCGAGGTCACAAGGATGATCGACCAGATCCACACCCACTGCGCCGAACCCGCCGTCGCCTGCATGACCAGCAGCTTGCCGATAAAGCCCGACAGCGGCGGCATCCCGGCAATGGCGATGGCGGTGATGAAATACAGCACCGCAAGGATGCCGTTGCCGGGCATCACCGGCGCAAGGCGCAGCCACAGATCGCCGCGGCGCGCGCCGATCATGTCGACGATCAGGAACAGCGCCGCCGCCGACAGCGTCGAATGGATCAGGTAATAGACCGCCGCCGCCGTCGCCTGCGGCGTATATTGCGACACCGCGATCATCAGCGTCCCGATCGAGCCGATGGCCGCGAATGCCGCCAGCCGCCCCAGATTGCGCGAACCGAGAATCCCGATCTGGCCGACGATCAGCGTGAACAGCGCCGCGGGCAGCAGCAGGTCGGCCACCACCGTCTCGATCACCGTGTCCTGCGGGAATACGATGGTGAAGAAGCGGATGATGGCATAGACGCCGACCTTGGTCATGATCGCAAACAGCGCCGCCACCGGCCCCGGCGCGTTGGCATAGGTCGAGGGCAGCCAGAAATGCAGCGGCACCAGCGCCGCCTTGATCGCAAAGACCAGGATCAGCAGCACCGCGCCAGTGCGCAAAAGCGCCGTATCCTCGGCCGGCATCTGCGCGATGCGCAGCGCCATATCGGCCATGTTCAGCGTGCCGGTGACCGCATAAAGCACCCCCAGCGCCACCAGAAACAGCGTCGAGCCGGCAAGGTTATAGGCGATATACTGGACGCCCGCGCGCAGCCGCATCTCGCCCCCGCCATGGATCATCAGGCCGTAGCTGGCGATCAGCAGCACCTCGAAGAACACGAACAGGTTGAAGGCGTCGCCGGTCAGGAAGGCGCCGCAGATGCCCATCAACTGGAACTGCCACAGCGCATGGAAATGCCAGCCCTTGCGGTCCCAGCCCGAGCCGATGGCGTAAAGCTGCACCGCCAGCGACAGAAGCGCCGTCAGCAGCACCATCAAGGCCGACAGCCGGTCCAGCACCAGCACGATGCCGAAGGGCGCCGCCCAGTTGCCCAGCCGATAGACATGCACCTGTCCCAGGGCGGCAAGCCAGCCAAGATAAAGGCCCACGCAGACCAGCAGCGCCGTCCCCACGACCGAAAAGACGCGCTGCAACAGCAGGTCGTTGCGCATCTACAGGATGATGAGCGCCCCCATGACGGCGGGCAGCAGGATCGGGGCGATGATAAGATGGCTCATGCGCCTTTGTCTCCTGGCCGGGTCTCGGGCAGGCGGTCGGCGCGCGGCATGTCCACGCGGTCGTCGCCCCCTTCAAGGAAGGCGCCAAGCGCCATCATCACCACCACCGCCGTCATCCCGAAGGAGATCACGATGGCGGTCAGCACCAGCGCCTGCGGCAGCGGGTCGGTATAGGCAGCAGCCCCCTCGCGCAGGATCGGCGGCGCATCGACGACCAGCCGCCCGGTCGCGAACAGAAAGACGTTGATCGCATAGCTGAGCATGGTCATGCCCAGGACGACGGCGAATGTCCGCAGCCGCAGGACCAGATAGACGCCGGCGGCGGTCAGCACCCCGATTGCGCTTGATACCAGAAGTTCCATCAGGGACGCGGCGCCTCCTTGCTGGGGTCGATGTCCATCGGGTGCAGGTTCACGGTCTCTCCGGCATGGCGGGCGATGCGCGACAGCGAGTTCAGCATCAGCATCACCGCACCGACGACGCACAGGAACACGCCAAGGTCGAACCCCATGGCCGAGGCCAGCTCGAACTTTTCAAGCCCCGGCAGCTTTACATAGCCATAGGTCGAGGTCAGGAAGGGCAGCGCCCCGAACCATGCGCCGATGCCGGTGATCCCGGCGGCCATGACCCCCGCACCGATCAGGGCGTGATACTGGATCTTTTGCCGCTCTTGCGCCCAGGCATAGCCCGAGGCCATGTATTGCGAGACCAGCGCGATCGCCACCACCAGACCGGCGATGAAGCCGCCGCCCGGCGTATTGTGCCCGCGCAGAAAGATATACAGCCCCACCACCAGCGTGATCGGCAGGATCAGCCGCGTCACCACCACCAGCATCAGCGGATGGCGGTCGCCGGCGCGCAGGCTGTCATGGACCCAGTTGCGCAGCCGCCGGCTGCTTGTGCCGGTCAGCAGCGTCTCGGTCAGGGCGAATATGGTCAGCGCGGCGATGCCCAGCACCGTGATCTCGCCAAAGGTATCATAGCCGCGGAAGTCCACCAGAATGACGTTCACGACGTTGTCGCCGCCGCCCAGCTTGTGGCTGTTCTCGACCATGTAGCCCGAGATCGAGGGAAAGGCGAAATCGCTGCGCATGATGATATAGGACAGCGTGCCGAAGCCCAGCCCCGCCACGGTGGCGATGAAGGCGTCGACGCCGCGCTTGCGGTCGCGGCTGTCCAGCACGGTGAACTTGGGCAGGAAGTTCAGCGCCAGCAAGAGCAGGATCACCGTGACCACCTCGACCGAGATCTGCGTCAGCGCCAGATCCGGCGCCGACAGATACAGGAACGAACAGGACACGATCAGCCCGATGATGCCCACCAGCACCAGCGCCATGATCCGCAGCCGGTGGAAATAGACCATGCAGCCCGTCGCCACGATCAGCAGAGCCCAGCCGATCAGCGGCACCGCCCTGATTTCCAGCATGGGACGCGTGGCGCCCTGATAGCCCCCGGTCGAGAACGCCCACAACCCGCACAGCACGATGGTCAGCGTCAGCGCCGCCAGCGCCCGCGACATCGAACCGTTGGTCAGCCGCTGCGTCAGCGCCATGGCCGCGCAGGTGCAGGCGCGGGTGATGGCATCGAAGGCGCGCTTGCCGTCGGGGCGCCAGACCATATCGCGAATAGCGATCATGCGGTGGTTCAGCGCCAGCAGCACCATCCCCCCCAGCAGCGCCGTCACCGACAGCATCAAGGGCAGCGTCAGCCCGTGCCACAGCGCGAAATGCGGATGCTGCGCCACGCCCGTCACCGCGCTGGCCGAGGCCGCGACCAGCCAGCCGACCATGGTGTTGGAAAACAGCCCGATCAGCACCACCAGCACCGCCAGCAGCGCCGGGCTGCCCCACATGCCGAAGCCAGGGTCATGGGGATGGTGGGGATAGTCGTCACGCTCGGGCCCGAAAAAGACCTGCCAGATGAAGCGCAGCGAATAGCAGACCGAGAACACAGCCCCGATCGCCGCCATGGTGACGATCAGCGCCGGATGGCCCGCCCAGACCATCTGGCTGGATTCCTGCAACATCATCTCTTTGGACAAAAAGCCGTTCAGCGGCGCCACCCCGGCCATGGACAGCGCCGTGACCGTGCCGATGACGAAGGTAATGGGCATCAGCCGCCGCAAGCCCCCCAGCCTGCGGATCGAGCGGGTGCCGGCCTCATGGTCGATGATGCCGGCGGTCATGAACAGCGAGGCCTTGAAGGTCGCGTGGTTGATGATGTGAAAGACCGCCGCCACCGCCGCCGCCTCGGTCCCGAAGCCCAGCAGCATGGTGATCAGCCCCAGATGCGAGACGGTGGAAAAGGCCAGAAGCGATTTCAGGTCGTCGCGGAACATGCCGATCCAGGCCGCCATGACCATCGTCACCAGACCCGTGGTCGCGACGATGTAGAACCATTCGGGCGTGCCCGACAGCACCGGCCACAGCCGCGCCATCAGGAACAGCCCGGCTTTCACCATGGTCGCGCTGTGCAGATAGGCCGACACCGGCGTGGGCGCCGCCATCGCGTGCGGCAACCAGAAATGGAACGGGAACTGCGCCGATTTCGTGAACGCGCCCGCAAGGATCAGCAGCAGCGCAGGCAGGTAATAGGGCGAGGCCTGAATCGCCTCCTTCGCCTGAAGGATCTCACCGATATTATAGCTGCCAGCGATATTGCCGAGGATCATCATCCCCGCGATCATCGCCAGACCGCCGCCCGCCGTGACCGTCAGCGCCATCCGCGCGCCCTGCCGGCCTTCGGGAAGATCCTTCCAATAGCCGATCAGCAGGAAGGAGGACAGCGAAGTCAGTTCCCAGAAGACCAGCAACAGCAGGATATTATCCGACAGAACGATGCCCAGCATCGCGCCCTGAAACAGCATCAGATAGGTGTAGAACTGCCCGACCGGATCGGCCTTGGCCAGATAATAGCGGGCGTAAAGGATGATCAGCAGTCCGATGCCAAGGATCAGGATCCCGAATAGCAGCGACAGCCCGTCGATGCGGAAGCTGGCATTCAGCCCGATCTGCGGCAGCCAGGTGATATTGGCCGTAACCACGCCCCCCGCCAGCACGGTCGGGATGTGCAGACACAGCCCGATCAGCGCAAGTGCGCTTGCCGTTGCACAGGCACAGGCGGCGACATTGCGCCCCGAACGGATCAGCAATCCGGGCAATAAAGCGCCCAAGAAAGGCAGCGCAGCGATCAGGGCTGGCGACATCTGTCCTCCACAAAAGATGTTTCAGTCGTGTGTCGGGGATGGCGGGGCCGGTGTCAAGCAAGCCAGACTGGCCGCGACGCCCGGAAATCGTCCGTGCAGGGCGGGCGGCGGAAGCCTCTTTCCCGATGTTCGCGTTTCGTGCTAGTCTTCTGAAAACGAATGAAAGAGGGCAGGGCATGAGGGTTCTGGGCATCGACCCCGGTTTGCAGAACATGGGCTGGGGCGTGATCGAGCTGGACGGCCCGCGCCTGCGCCATATCGCCAACGGCGTCGTGCATTCCGACAAGGGCGAATTGGGCGAGCGTTTGCTGCGCCTTTATCGCGGCTTGTCGGCGGTCATCATTGCCCATGCGCCGACGGCGGCGGCGGTCGAACAGACCTTCGTCAACAAGGACGCTGTGGGCACGCTGAAACTGGGTCAGGCCCGCGGCATCGCCCTGCTGGTCCCGGCGGAAGCCGGGCTGGAAATCGGCGAATATGCCCCGAATGCGGTGAAAAAGGCGGTGGTCGGCGTCGGCCATGCCGGAAAGGAACAGGTTCAGCACATGGTCCGCCATCAGCTTCCCGGTGTGATCTTTGACGGCCCCGACGCGGCCGATGCGTTGGCCATCGCGATCTGCCATGCCCATCACCTGCAATCGCGCGCGATCCGCATCAAGGTGCGCGCATGATCGGGCGTATCGCTGGCGTGATCCTGCATCGCGCCCCCGATCACGTCCTGATCGACGTGCGCGGCGTGGGCTATATCGTCCATATCAGCGAACGCACGGCGGCCAGCCTGCCCCCGGTGGGGCAGGCGGCGGCGCTGTATACCGACCTGCTGGTGCGCGAGGATCTGTTGCAGCTTTTCGGCTTTGAAAGCCTGCTGGAAAAGGAATGGCACAAGCTGCTGACCAGTGTGCAGGGGATCGGGGCCAAGGCCTCGTTGGCGATTCTGGGGACGCTTGGGGCCGAAGGGCTGGGGCGGTCGATTGCCCTTGGCGACTGGTCGGCGGTCCGCAAGGCGCCGGGCGTCGGCCCGAAACTGGCGCAGCGTGTCGTGCTGGAACTGAAAGACAAGGCGCCCTCGGTCATGGCCATGGGCGGCGCGCTGACCGTCGATGCGGGCGCACCCCTGATCGAGGATGATGCGCCAGCGGCTGTGGCCCCGGTGGCTGCGGCACCGAAAGCCCCCTCATCCGCCGCCGCGCAGTCCGAGGCGCTGTCGGCCTTGACCAATCTGGGCTATAACCCGTCCGAGGCGGCATCGGCCGTGGCGCAGGCCGCTGCATCGGATCCGGGGGCTGCGATGCCGGCGTTGATCCGGGCGGCGCTGCGCTCGCTCGCGCCGAAGGAATAGGGGGCGATGTCCGGCATCCCTCCCCCGACCAAGGCGCGCGTCGCCGCCCTGAACAGACGGAATATGCATGGCCGCCCCTGACCCGACCCTTCGCCCCGCCCCCCTGCCCGAGGATGACACGGGCCGCGCCCTGCGTCCGCAGGCCCTGTCCGAATTCGTCGGTCAGGCCGAGCTGCGCGCGAACCTGTCCGTTTTCATCGAAAGCGCGCGACGCCGGGGCGAAGCGATGGACCATACGCTGTTTCACGGCCCGCCCGGTCTGGGCAAGACCACGCTGGCGCAGATCATGGCGCGCGAGCTGGGGGTGAATTTCAAGATGACCTCTGGCCCGGTGCTGGCGCGGGCGGGCGATCTGGCGGCGATCCTGACCAATCTGGAAGCCCGCGACGTGCTGTTCATCGACGAGATCCACCGCATGAACCCAGCGGTCGAGGAAGTTCTTTATCCCGCGATGGAGGATTTCGAGCTGGATCTGATGATCGGCGAAGGCCCCGCCGCGCGGACCGTCAGGATTGAATTGCAGCCGTTTACGCTGGTGGGCGCGACGACCCGGCTGGGCCTGCTGACGACGCCCCTGCGCGACCGTTTCGGCATCCCGTCGCGGTTGCTGTTCTACACCGTCGACGAGCTTGACCTGATCGTGCGGCGCGGTGCGCGGCTGATGGGATATGAGGCCGCCCCCGACGGCACGCGCGAGATCGCGCGGCGCGCGCGCGGCACGCCGCGCATTGCCGGGCGGCTGCTGCGCCGGGTTGCAGATTTCGCGCTTGTCGAAGGCGACGGTGTGATTTCCCGCGCCATCGCCGATAATGCGCTGACCCGGCTGGGGGTCGATGATCTGGGGCTGGACGGGGCTGACCGCCGCTATCTGGGCCTGATCGCGGAAAATTACGGTGGCGGCCCGGTGGGCGTGGAGACATTGTCGGCGGCGCTGTCGGAAAGCCGCGATGCGATCGAGGAGGTGATTGAGCCCTATCTGCTGCAACAGGGGCTGATTGCGCGCACGCCGCGTGGGCGGATGCTGGCGGCAAAGGGCTGGCGTCATCTGGGATTGGACGCGCCGAAGGCGCCGGTGCAGGCACCGTTGTTCGAAGAATGAAGCAAGGCTGGGGTTCTACCCCAGACCCCGAGGTATT
>RRZU011015403.1_pt1 | contig 47832 bp, 47 predicted proteins | sample 2165561 | NCBI WGS metagenome assembly RRZU01 (sample SAMN10456909, study PRJNA506462) | wastewater metagenome | isolation source: wastewater sludge | place: USA: Moscow, Idaho | reverse complement strand
TTGCGGTACGAGGCCGCAGGTGGAAACTGTGATGCGGCGGTTGGAAAAATCAAGCCCTCGTTGTTCGGTAAGAAGCGATATTGCCGCCAAAAGATTATCCAGATTAGCTAACGGTTCGCCCATGCCCATGAAAACAATATTGGTGAGGACACCTTTATTTTCCATAAGCGCCCAATCGCGCACGGCACAAACCTGATTGATAATCTCTGCCACGCTCAGATTACGGGCTAGCCCCATTTTTCCGGTCAGACAAAAACTACAGCCCATGGCACAACCAACCTGGGTGGAGACGCACAGGGTATTGCGATCGGGTTCGGGGATAAGCACTGATTCAATAATGTGGCCACCTGCCAGTTGAAAGGCGAATTTAACGGCCCCATCCCGGGAAATTTCAACCTGGGAAGGAATTAAATAGCTGATTTCAGCCTTTTCAATGAGCAAGTGGCGGAAATTTTTGGCCAGATCGGTCATGCTGTCAAAATCTGGCAGGCCCGGCTTGTATACCCAGGGAAGGAGCTGCTTGCCGCGAAAGGCCGGTTGACCCAGCCCTTCGACAAAGGCAATGAGCTGCTCTTGCGTCAGCGAGCGCAGATCTGTTTTCTGGCAGGTAGTCTTCATGAAATGACTTTTAACAATGAATTATTTTTCCGGAAAGAGGGCATAGAGCTTAGCGTTTTTTCTTGATGAGCCGATAGGCAAAAAGAAGTAGGATGGCGCCACTCGTAGCAATAACAATGCTACCCACGTTGAAACCGTCGATCGGCCCTAAATTGAACAGTTTTGTGCCAAGAAATCCGCCCACAAAGGCACCGGCAATACCCAAAAGGGTGGTAACAATGCAGCCACCTGGATCATCACCAGGCATAATCCATTTGGCCAGTGCACCAACAATCAATCCCATGACAATCCACAAAATAATTCCCATTTTTCCCTCTTAGTAAGTAATATTGGCATTTTAATCTACAAGAAGCCGATGGCTTTGTGGTATTTTTCGGCATTCACCGCGTGAAACGATAAAGCGGCTCCCCCCATGTGACAACTGCTTTCTTGTTTTTAAGAAAAATACTCAATTAAATATAAAAACTAACTTTCGCCATGTGTGCTCAAGATAATGCCTTAATTGTTGTCGGCGCTGGCCTTGCCGGCTGTGAAGCGGCCTGGCAGGCTGCCCAGGCGGGTCTTAACGTCATTTTGTATGAAATGAAGCCCAGGCGTTTTAGCCCTGCCCATGAAAGTGCTGATTTGGCCGAACTGGTCTGCTCCAATTCGCTCAGGGCCAGTCGTGTTGATTCTGCTGTGGGGCTTTTGAAGGAGGAAATGCGTCTTTTGGGCTCCCTTGTGATGCAGGCTGCCGATGCTACCGCACTTCCCGCCGGTGCTGCACTGGCCGTTGATAGAAGTCACTTTGCCGCGTACATCACAGAAAAAATTTCCACCCATCCCCTGATACAAGTATGCCGTGAGGAAGTACAACATATACCTGCAGGGACTTTTACAAGCCCGGTTATAATAGCGGCAGGTCCGCTTGCTACTGAGGCCCTAACAGCGGAGCTTGCCAGCATAACCGGGGCGCAGCATCTTTCCTTTTACGATGCCATTGCGCCCATTCTGGATGCGGAAAGCCTTGATATGAATATTATTTATAGGAAATCAAGATGGGATGATGAGGGACCCGGCGATTACCTCAACTGTCCTTTAACAAAAGAGCAGTACGAAGCCTTTGTAGGTGAGCTCCTTGCCGCAGAACACGCACCATTGCACAGTTTTGAAGAGGCAAAATATTTTGAAGGTTGCCTGCCCATTGAGGTTATGGCCGCTCGCGGTATGAATACTCTGCGTTTTGGCCCCATGAAACCGATTGGTCTGGCCCATCCGCAAACAGGCGAGCGCTTTTATGCTGTGGTGCAACTGCGGGCGGAAAACGAGGCCCGTACTGCCTACAACATGGTGGGTTTTCAAACAAAACTCACCTATGGCGAACAAAAACGCCTTTTTCGCAGCGTTCCTGGTCTTGATCAGGCAAATTTTCTGCGACTTGGTTCCATGCACAGAAATACCTTTGTCTGCGCTCCGGCGGTGCTTAAGGAGGATCTTTCTTTGCAAAATGCCCCACATATAATGCTGGCCGGGCAGATCTCAGGTGTGGAAGGTTATGTTGAATCGGCTGCCACCGGCATATTGGCCGGGATTCACGCCACAAAAAGAATGCTAGAGCTGGAGTTTTCCGCGCCACCACGGGAAAGCGCTTGCGCCGCCATGATGCGCCATCTTCTAGAAAGTGAGCCAACCCACTTTCAACCTTCAAATATTAATTTCGGATTATTTGCTCCTGTCCCTGGACGTGTTCCTAAAAAGGAACGAGGCCAAATTCGTGCCCAGGCAGCCCTTGCCGCTATCACACACTGGAAGGAATACCTGGGGATTGGTTAAATTATTTTAAATAATATCAATAATTTACTTGCGTGTATTGCTGGCGCGGCGATAACTTAGGTGAAACTGTTGGTGTTCATTAAAAATCAATCTTTCGCTTCAATTTGTATTTTTTTTGGCGGTTATCGATATAGCCAGGGAACAAGGGGGGAATTTTATTTAAACTGGACAGCAATGCCAGACCCATTCACTGTGCCATTATGTGCGTCATAAGCGGCACCCATCTGACCCCAAAATTCTCAGTTTATATTTGGAAGATATTCGATACCTTAAAGTTGATTTACTAGTTAAACCAAGAGATGATTTGACATCAATTGTTAGGGTATTTGGAGAGGATGTTGCTGTATTTTCTAACGGAAAAGTAGATGAATTTTATTATGTATATTTTAAAATTGCCGGTAACTAAGCTGGTCCAATGAAGATATTCAGTATTTTTGCTCGCTAATCGAAGGACTAGAAAAAGGTGACAAAATATTATGGAATAATACGTTTTACTGAATATTTGACATTGGTTATGAGTCTGGAATACCAAACAATAGTTATTCCTTTGATTTGCTGACATCTGTAATCAAAAAAATATCAGAGTTTAACGCAAGTGTGAAAATAACTGTTTATCCTTATATTGCTAATAGCAAATGGAGAAGAATAAATAAAAATACTAATAATTCATTTAACTGTAGGTCGCGAGACATCTTCTTCTTCGTATGAACGCAGAAAATAACTTTGCACTATATGCTCAATATTAGACACGCTAGGCTTATGAATTTACCTGTCAGGATGATTGTTTACGGTTTTATTTCGTATTTGTTAGGTGGTATTGTCTTTGGTATTTTTATTTGTAAGGACTGCGAAGGTATTGTTGGCAATACTATAGGGAGGCTACTTGTTGGACTTGTAATGGGCTTTCTATCGTTTTTCCAGTTCGGTTTTCCGCCACGAAACGATAGTGGCATGGGTGATCCATACAATGTTTGGCCCGTTATTTTAACTCTGTGGCTGATTTTTATTGTAATAGATTTTTATTTTACCAAGAAAAGGGAACGGTAAATTTAGCTTTCAAAATAATTGTGCTTTTGTCTATCCTGATAGTGTGAGCAAGCAGATTAAGCGACATGTAAAAAGAGAATTAAAAGAAGAATTTCCAGCAACAACTACCTACAACATTACAGAGATGAAGGTTGAGTGTAATTTTTTAAATATAAACATTTCATTTGAGACAAATAACCTTGTTCAGTTTTCTGAAAATGATGAAAGAATTGAATTATATTTTGGCCCAAAAGGGATTTGTGTTATCCCAAAAAAGGCTTTTACAACGAAAAATGATATCAAGCAGCTTAAAGATCTTGTTTTAGTAAAATAAACATAAATAAATCAATGAATTAGGTGGCAGCAACGTGGTTGGGCCGCATTACAGCATGAAATTGCAGAGTAAGCATGATCGGAGAAATTATCTTTCAAGGAGTATTCGAGGTTGCATGCTATGGGGTTGGAAAGATGATGGCAATTATCTTTCTACCGCACATTGGCATAGAACCGTTGGAGAAGCAGAAGGCCATGCCACCATGGAAATGGCGTGGGTTGACTTACGAGAAATCAGGCAGTCGCTTCCTGTGCACAGAATCGCTTCAGCTCCTGGGGCTGGCCATGCTTATTATCCTTGGTATTGGCCTGATTTTAGTTATGCGCCATGCAGGCTCATAATGTATTTACCTGCCTGTGTAGGCGATGCTGACGATTGACATTTAACTCGCAACGGGAACTTCAGTCACGCCAACTCAAATTCTAAGGATAAACCTGAGTAAGCTTCTGGTTTCTACAGCTTTGCCATCGTCCACCAGGGAAACCTGAGTAGGAGAGAGTACATTTGCGCCATCGCTCGTGATAAGCCCAATGAGACTTTCCTAAATTCTATCTAGAACAGTAGATTTGTATTGCATGACTAGCGAAAAGTTGAAAATGCTTGCCGGAGAGTGGTATAACCCAGCAGACCAAGAACTTATGGAAGATCGGGGTTTTGCCCATTCACTTTGCCGCAGGCTAAGCCAGGGCCCTGAAGAGAATCTGCAAACACTTCTTCAGCAGCTCCTTGTCCGAGTACCGCAAGGTCTGACCATCACGCCTCCCTTCTTTTGCGACTACGGCTATAACATCGATCTTGAAGATAATGTGTACTTCAATGCCAACTGTGTGCTCCTGGACATTTGCCGCATATCTATAGGAAAGGGTACCCTGTTAGGTCCGAGCGTTCACATTTACACAGTCAACCATCCGATGGATGCAGCACTTCGCAGAACAGGTAAAGAAATTGGGATGCCAGTACAGATCGGTCAAGATGTTTGGATTGGTGGCGCATCCGTTATTTGCCCCGGGGTGCACATCGGGAATCAGACGGTTATTGGCGCTGGAAGCGTAGTAACAAAAAGCCTCCCATCTGGAGTGTTTGCAGCTGGCAATCCATGCCGAGTTGTTCGAAATCTTGACTGATTTTGAACAATTCCGCTTAAAATGCCACGCCGTTTTAATTACTACTCTATTCTAATAAAATGGGGCTTTATCGTGAAACGAAAACTATATTTATTCATTTTTACGGTATGTATCTTTGCCCCTGGCATCGGGAATTGCGCCGAATACCAGGGTATTAATCTTGATGTTGATATTTAGCTTTTAGCTATTGCAACAAAGCGTTAGGCGCCTCATGACAATTTTTTCACGCCCAATGTTCACCTCATTTTTGAAAGGTATTGGCTGGTCGTTTGGGTGGACTGCAATCTGGGTGTTTGCACTCACGACGCCATTGAAACCGTTCTTAGTTCTAATTGGACATTACGGCTTTGGTAAGCACGGCTACCTTCTGGGGTTGATACCACCCGTTGTTATTGGAGTTATTGCTATTGGCAAAGGAAAAAGGGGAAATGGCGTTAATCTAATTGTCGGCGCCATAATGGGAATGCTCACTTGTGTAGTTGCTCTTGCCCTCTTTCTCATGACGGCATCTAATATACCGACCATATCTCTATGGTGAGCAGCTGAGCTGGCAGAAAAATAAAAAGTTGCTAAGCAATTTGCTCCGGCCTGCTGGTTATATACTCAAATTGATTGCAAAATAAACAATGAAATTGATTATAAACTCAGCAATTTTCTTAATCTTACAATTGATTCTTTTACCAACAGCACCTCTGATTTCCGTCCCAGGAACAATACAAACAGAATCGCATCAGTTAAAAGGCGCAAAATTGATTATGGAAACCTGGCAAGATCACACTGAAAAACGACATGGCGGCAAATTTTTAATAGAGTTCGACGATGGCGTCCCAACGCCCAAGCAGGCATTTCTTTCATGGTCAAGACCCATATCTCCTGACGATCCTGAAGATGATGCCCGGGAGGTCATCATGCTTGGCATTGTTGATGGCCCTTGGGAAAGTCGTGACGCTGCCCTTGCAATTTGCCTGGGAAAAGCAGAGCAATTGCTCGCCGAGTCTGGGTATATCCAGTAATTGCACAGTAACTTCACATCTATTCGAACAATCGCCATTTCCCTTTTTGCGGTCTTAATATGGAGTTGGAAAACATGGGCATGGGGCAACAGGTTACATTTACAACAACTTATTTTAAACCAGTTGCGGGCGAAGAGGAAGACACCAACCCCGGACGCTTTGGTAAGGCCTTGGCTCAGTGGCTCGCCGACCGACTAAATGAGCATGGGGTGGCTGTCAAGGGCATCATCCCTGATGATTTTGGTTGGGTAGTTTTGGTGTCACGCAAACCATTTATGCTTTGGCTAGGCTGCGGCAATTCCGAGGGCAGTACAAGTAAATGGTCAGTGTTTTCTGTGGTTGAACCATCCTTGTTTCAGTCCCTCTTCAAGCGGGGTGATACGCGAGAGGCGCTTAAAAATCTTGAAGCTTATCTTGCTGAACTTGTGCCATTGATCCCCGAAGTGAGTAATGTCATCTGGGAATGACATAACACCCATATTATTGTCGAACGCACCTGTTTTTTTTGCTCAGTTTTAGGAGAATCTGTGTCTCAACTTGATGAAAGAAGACTGAAAATATGGCGTGCTTTATCTGATCTGTTTCTTGATACAGAAACTACTGATTTCACATTTGATTATATCGCGAGGACTGTCATTGAAACAGGTTATACACCTGAAGAAATGCAGCAAATTCTGTGGGGGGAAGTATACCCGATATTAGAGAGCAACCTAAGGTCAGTGGCAGGCGAGTGGGCAGGTTGGTCTGATGAATGGCTGCTTGAACACATAAAGGTATCAAACAGGGGCAAGAGCATTCAGGGAACAAAGAGTGTCATAACAGAAATTAAGCGATGTTGGGCCGCAGTTGCTAGCCGACTTCCGGCAGGTTATGCCTCCTGACAGATCATGAAGCCGTAAACGCTTATTCGTTCCAGGAATATCATCAATTGATAGAGTAACATCATGATTTTTTTTACCAACGATTGTAACAATCCGTGTTACAGACTGTGTAACTCAATAAATAGACTACCTAAGATGGATCAACTTACACCTAATAAAGAAATACAATCCAGGTTGGCAAGATATAGAAAGTTTGCACAGCAGCATCTTCCTGCAATTGAAGGGTCATTGTTTTTTTCTAGGTTAAATATTTATTATTTTACTGGCAGTTATGCAAATGGCGTCTTTTGGCTTCCAGTAGAAGGGGAGCCAATTTTATTTTGTCGACGTGGCCTGGATCGGGCAAAGATAGAAACCCCGTTTAAAAATATAGTCCAATTAAATTCTTATAGAGATATTGCACAAACTTTTACAGATTTATCTCTCAATATGCCAGTTCACGTTGCAGCAGAAATGAATGGGCTACCATGGTCACTTTCAAATAGTCTTATGAAGTATTTGCCCAATGTACAATTTATATCTTCGGATAAGTTGATAGGGCTCACTCGTGCAAAAAAATCCACATGGGAATTGCAACTTTTGCGTGAGGCTGGCTATAAACATAACAGATGTTTAACTCAACTGTTACCTCCTTTACTTTATGAAGGAATGAATGAGTTAGAAATATCTCACATAATTTCTGATGTTTTTTACTCTGAGGGACATAATGGGATATTGAGAATGGAAACATTTGGAGAAGAGGTATATTTAGGCCACATCGCCATAGGAGAGAGTGCCAATTATCCAAGTTTTTTTAATGGGCCAGTTGGCTTGCGAGGAGTTCATCCGGCTGCACCATTCATGGGAGCAGAAAATATTAAATGGAATGTAGGGTCACCTCTCACCATAGACAATGGGTTTACCCTTGGCGGTTACCAAACCGACAAAACACAAGTTTATTGGTTGGGTGGTAAAAGTAGTATTCCTGAGACTCTTCAAAGTGCCCACAATTTATGCGTAGAAATTCAAGCTTTGGTGGCCAGCCAACTTAAACCTGGGGCAATCCCGAGTAATTTATGGGAGCAAAGTGTAGCAATGGCATCTAAAAGCCCATGGTATCATGGGTTTATGGGATTAAACGGTAATAAAGTTCAGTTTTTAGGCCATGGTATTGGTCTGGCAATTGATGAATACCCAGTCATTGCCAAAGGCTTTGATGCGCCTCTGGAAGAGGGCATGGTGCTTGCCATTGAACCAAAAATTGGCTTGCCCGGGATTGGCATGGTTGGAACAGAAAACACATTTGAAGTTACCTCAGGAGGCGGTAAATCGCTAACCGGAAGTGATTTTGAAATAATTAAAATTTAGCTCACAAGGCTTTCCTTGAAACTGCTGATTATCGACTGAGAATTTCACCTCCTGCTTAAAAAAAGAAAACTGCTGAATGAAAATATCATTAATTCTAGCACATCCTGATAAGCAAAGTTTTAATGCTGCAATTGCGAAATGTTGCCATGAAACCCTGCTTGCCAGTGGTCATACTGTTTATTTCCATGATTTGTATTCGGAAGATTTCGATGCACTTCTTCCTGCCCATGAAATTGCCAGAATTACTGAACTTTCGAGCAAACTAAAAATACACTGTAATGAAATAGCTTCGGCTGATGGGATTATTGTTGTCCATCCCAATTGGTGGGGGCAACCTCCTGCAATTTTGAAAGGTTGGATAGACAGGGTCTTCAGGCCGGGAATAGCATATGAATTTATTGAAGGTGATGCTGGTGAAGGGGTGCCAGTTGGGTTACTCAATGCAAAATCAGCCTTAGTTTTTAACACTTCCAATACCGAATCCAGCCGCGAAATACATGTATTTAAAGATCCACTGGAAACGATTTGGAAAAATTGTATTTTTGATCTTTGTGGAGTGCATGATTTTTATAGGAGAATGTTTAATGTTGTTGTTACAAGTAGTGAGAAAGAACGTATTGATTGGCTTAAGGAAGTTCATGAAACAGTCAATACGTATTTTTCAAAGGAAAAATGAGATAACCTTGAGTAACATAAATGTATCTTAGTGATTTTTACTCAAAATTAAGAGAAGTCGAGTTCACAGGCGAGTCGTTGTCCTAACGCGCTTCAGGTGCAAGTCGTTTATGCGATAGATGCATGGGTGTTTTTCAACTCGCGCCGTGAGAAATAGTTCGTGATTTCTGCCCAGTACTGAGCGCTCATGGCTTATTCAATTATTAATCCCGAGGAATATGAAAATGACAACTGAAACAAGAGCAAACAATCCTGTAATGGATGGCATGGCCGATTTTTTTGCTAAGTCGTATCGCACACCAGTTCTTCGTCGGCCAGATGAGTACGGTATGGCCTATGAAGATGTTTTCTTCCCATCGCTTGACGGAGTCACGCTTGAGGGTTGGTTTATTCCAGGCAAGTCTGACCGGCTCGTTATCTGTAACCATTTCATGCCTGGCAATCGCTATGGATATCCTGGGCATATGGAGCCGTGGAAGAATTTTGGTGGTTTTGAAGTGAACTTCTTGCCGCAGTACAAGGCGTTACACGAGGCAGGCTACAATGTGCTTGCATATGACCTGCGTAACCACGGTCGTAGCGGCACTGGAAATGGTGGCCTGGTCGGTATTGGTCTACTTGAATATCGAGACGTGATTGGTTCATTGCGCTACGCCAAATTGCGCCATGATACCACCGCCATGAAGACTTCTTTATTGAGTGTGTGCTTGGGTGCTAACTCAACCATTGTTGCCATGGCTAAGCACCCTGAGGAATTCCAACACATTTACTCAATGATTGCCCTGCAGCCAGTGTCTGCACGCCCCTTTGTTGAACGTGGAGCCGAAGCAGCCGGTGTAGCTAAGGGCCCAGAGCTATTTGATCAAGCGGTATTCAAACTTACGGGCTTTCACATGGACGAGTTGTCTCCCATTCCTTATGCCCATGCAGTAACAGTGCCAACCTTAGTGGTGCAGGTTCACGATGATGTACTGACCAAACCCTCTGATGTGCAGACCATCTACGACAAGATCTCTGCCAAAGAGAAAAAGCTTTTTTGGATCGAAGGCACCACTTTACGCTTTGAAGGCTACAATTACTTGGGCCGTAACCCGCAGCTTATGCTGGACTGGTTCGGCTCGCACCTGGGGTAAGGTTTCCGGATAAAATTTCACCAGCCGATCTCGCTTTGTTGTCAACTTTTTACTGCACTGATAATCGGCAGCGAAAAATCTATCCTCATTTTTGTTATGAAAAGGTTGATTTTTTACTGCCGATACATTGGATTCAGGCAATTTTTGCGCGGCGTAATCGCAATGCGTTGCCAATGACAGAAACCGAAGAAAGACTCATGGCGGCGGCCGCCAGCATCGGGGACAGCAAGATATGGAAAAAAGGGTAGAGCAACCCGGCGGCAACCGGTACTCCTAAAGAATTGTATATAAAGGCGAAAAAGAGGTTTTGCTTGATATTGGCCATGGTGGCCTGTGAAAGTTTCCTTGCTCGCACTATGCCGGTTAACTCACCCTTCACCAGGGTTACACCAGCTGATTCCATGGCAACGTCGGTTCCTGTCCCCATGGCAATGCCAACATGGGCTTGGGCCAAGGCAGGCGCATCATTGATGCCGTCACCGGCCATGGCGACTATATGGCCTTCTGCCTGGAATTTTTTCACCACGTTTGCTTTCTCGTCAGGCAGTACATCGGCCACAATCTCATCTATGTTCAATTGAGCCGCGACGGCCTTGGCTGTAGCCCAAGTATCTCCGGTCAGCATCACAACCCGCACTCCTGCGGCATGCAAATCGTTAATGGCCTCTTGCGAGGTCGCTTTGATCGGGTCCGAGACGGCCACCAGGCCGGCGAGTTTGCCGTCGCAGGCCAAGAACATTACAGTTTGCCCCTGTTGCCGCATTTCTTCAGCGCGATCTGCAAGTTCTGACGTGTCGATCGCAAAATCCTCCATGAGCTTCAGGTTGCCAAGCAGCGCTTTTTTCCCGTTCACAGTACCGGAAACACCCTTGCCGGTATGGGACATGAAGTCGTCCGCTTCTACAGGGCTGAAGCCACGTTTAATCGTCCCGTCGACAATGGCCGCAGCCAACGGGTGTTCGCTGGATTTTTCCAGACTGGCGGCAAGCAAGAGGAGTTGTTTTTCTACCACACCGGTTGCCGTAACGGTCCCGGTTAATCGGGGTTTTCCCTCGGTGAGAGTTCCGGTCTTATCCACCACCAGCGTATCGACCTGGCACATTGTCTCTATGGCCTCAGCGTTTTTTACCAGAACGCCCATTGAGGCGCCTTTGCCGGTGGCCACCATGATGGACATGGGCGTCGCCAGCCCCAGGGCGCAGGGACATGCGATGATCAGCACCGACACCGCCGATATAATCGCATGGGCAAGACGCGGGTCAGGTCCGAGAAAATACCAGAGGCCAAAGGTGAGAAAGGCAATAACAATGACCGAGGGAACAAAATAACCGGCCACCTGGTCGGCGAGTTTCTGGATAGGTGCTCGCGTGCGCTGTGCCTGGGCGACCATGTCGACAATTTGGGAAAGCATGGTGTCGCTGCCGATTTTCTCGGCCCGCATGGTCAGTGCGCCGGAAGAGTTGATTGTGGCCCCTATTACCTTGTCGCCCTCCTGTTTTTTGACTGGCATGGGCTCACCTGTGACCATGGATTCATCGACCAGGCTCGTGCCGCTCAGAACCACACCATCGACCGGCACCTTCTCTCCTGGACGAATCCTGAGGGTATCACCCACCTGAACCTGATCCAGGGCAATATCTACTTCTTCCCCATTGTCCGTTATTTTTCGTGCGTTTTTCGGCGCAAGCCCCAAGAGTGCTTTAATGGCTGTTCCTGTCTGCCGCCGTGCTCCGAGTTCCAGCACTTGCCCCAGAAGAATCAGTGTGACGATCACCGCAGCCGCTTCAAAATAGACACCCACCGAACCATCGGCTCCGCGCAAAGATGCAGGAAAAATGTCCGGGAAAAAAAGAGCAATAATGCTATATGCATACGCAACAGAAACACCCAGCCCTATCAGGGTGAACATGTTGAGGCTTCGATTGATCACGGATTGCACGGCTCGGACATAAAAGGTCCAGCCAGCCCATAAGACCACTGGAGTTGCCAGGAGAAACTCCAGCCAATTCAAAGTTCGTGCCGAAGCTATCTCTTCAATGAGAGAGCCCCCAGGCAGCATATCGCGCATAGCAATGATAACCAGAGGCACTGTCAAAATGGCGCTAAGGATGAAGCGCTTGTGCATATATTCGTATTCGGAATTATCCTCCTCCTGTCCTACGGTTTTCGGTTCAAGCGCCATGCCGCATTTCGGACAGGAACCGGGGTGATCCTGTATCACTTCCGGATGCATTGGGCAGGTATATTCGATCCGTTCGGTACCGGCTGGGTTTGGGATCATGGGTTCAAGCGCCATGCCGCATTTCGGACAGGAACCGGGGTGATCCTGTATTACTTCCGGATGCATAGGACAGGTGTATTGCTTGCCCTGTGGCCGGTCAGCCGTCGTGGTCATTTCTTTATGTTCAGCTGTTGATTCAAGGAATTTTTCCGGATTCCCTTTGAATTTTTCCATACAGCGTGTGCTGCAAAAGTAATAGGAGGAGTCTTGGTACGTAAGCTTGGTAAATTCTTCTGCGTGGTTTGTTGACATGCCGCAGACAGGATCGGTTACTTTCGTTGTAGAGCCATGGGAATGTTGCTGACTAGCTGATTGCAGTTCTGCATTCGTTTCTTTCATCGTTAATCTCCTCTTCTGATTATGCTTGCAAAAAAAATCATGGAGATAAAGGGGGATGCAATCCAAGGCCGGCTACTGTTTAATGAGTACCCGAAAAAGTGCGGGAAGTAAACCGTTGGGTACCCTGCTGTCGCATAAATTTATCTGCAATAAAATGTGCAGAGAAAAGTGTGGTGCAGAGGCAGGCAAACCCCCTTATTTTGAGGTCTTAATGACCAATTCAGCGTAGCCTGCGGTTAACAAACCATGTTATAGATAAAAAACTGCTGCAAGGCGAGATAGCTTGCTTGTCTTGACCGCATCACTTTCATTCAAAAGGAAAAAGACCATGAAGACCGTTAAATTCCGCAATTATGATATGTACTGGGACATTGCGGTGGATCTCCATTTTCCACCGGACTTTAATGAAAGCAAACAATACCCAGCTATTATCAGCGCCCATCCCATTGGCAGTTGCAAAGAGCAGACCTCAGGCAACGTGTATGGCCAGGCTCTAGCCAAAGCAGGATTTGTCGTTGCGGCCTTTGATCGCAGCTTTCAAGGAGACAGTGGCGGGGAACCGCGTTTTATAGAAGATCCTGTCCAGGCGGTTGAAGATTTTCGGCATGTTGTCGATTATCTGGTGCAGCTTCCCTATGTGGACGCAGAGCGGATTGGCGTTCTTGGCATTTGCGGCGGCGGAGGCTATGCCATAAACGCCACCATGACGGAGCGGCGAATAAAGGCGCTTGGTACCGTTACCGGGGCAAACTATGGACGGTTGATGCGAGGCAATTTTACCATGCTTAACCCGATCGCGGCCTTGGAAGCGATAGCAGCACAGCGAACCGCAGAAGCGCGGGGCGCAGAGGTGAAAGTTGACAATTTGCTGGCCTCTTCCCCGGAAGAGGCGAAGGCGCTTGGTGTAAGTGACATAGACCCGCTGCAAGCCACGGAATACTACCGCACGCCACGCGGGCAAAAGCCACACGGCTTAAATCGTTCTGTACCATCGCACCAGGCCGCTGCCATTGGTTGGGACGCCTTCCACCTGGCCGAAGTTTTGTTAACGCAACCAATGTGCATTGTGGTTGGCGATGAGCCCGGGGCCTTTGGAGCCTACCGCGATGGCTGCGAGATTATAGAACGTGCCGCCTCAACAGAGAAAGAGCTGGTCGTGGCAAAAGGCTGGTCGCATTATGACCTCTATGACAAACCAGAACCTGTAAAAATTGCCCTTGATAAACTGATTCCCTTTTACAAAAAACATATCGGTTAAGTGCCTCAATTGCAAAAAAAGAGGTAAAAACGGCTTAGTGTACTTGCTTAGCCACCTTAAAAACGTAACTCCAGACAAGTCAAGAGTATAAATCCCCATTGTCGCAATTCCATACTTTTGGGCCAATTAAATAAGCTATCAAATTGAGCTCAGCTCGCTGCCAGGGTAAAAAGCCCTGGCAGTTCAAGTAACCTGCAGCACTTTTTTATCATGAACAAAATACAGGTAGGTTCATATTATGCATTACAAGGAAGGACTAAATGACCAGGACCATTTTTGTTATATTATGTGTACTTTTGACATCATGTACAGAAAAAGCACCTTTTGTTGATCCATCTCGCGAAATTCAGTTATACGGCCTGTCGTCGCCTCCACCTCAAAATGGGAATTGGATTATTTTTACATTGAGTGGCAATAAAGTTTCATTTGGAAAAAAAGGAGAGAATCAAAATGAAAACCATAATGTAAATGTATATTTATATAAAATTCCAAAATTTTTAACAGATAGTGAGTTTTTTAACTATATCGAAAAAAAACGAGCAGCAAAAATAGATACTAAAAGATATGAAATAATAGAAAATAAACAAAAATATGAGATTTTAAATGGAGCAAAATGTATTAGTTATCACTTAATTGCAAAAGATAGTTCAGATGAAATCAAAAAAGATCGGGAGAAAACGATATTTCTAGAAAATAATGGCTATCACTGTATACATCTTAAGGATTTAAATGTCGGTGTGCAAATGGAATATTTATTTCATCATGATGCAGACACTACCTATACTTCACTAGTAGAAGATGCTAAAAGCTTTTTTAATAATATTAAATTTACTGAATCAACAAAAATGCAATTGCATTAACTCAAAATTCTTTATTTATATTTTATGAATCAAATCATTATGACAAATTGGTATAAAAAATATCTATATATTGTGCAGAGCTAGTATTAATCTGACAGTTACCTTCTTGGTTAAGATGAAAAATAGGCAGTTTTTTTTACGATTGGTATCAATTTTCTCACATTTTGGCAATTCTTCCACAAACTCCTGATATGAAACTCTGCCATTCATGTTGCATCCTTGGTGGGCTCGTTCATTGTTCTAGTGTTTGTGGTAGATCTAAAGACCTTGCTGCATTTGAACGAGGTAATCGTACCATCTCTGGCCTTCCCAATCGCCTTTGACTCCGCCGTGTTTATTTGCACACCTTGCAGGGGTAGTCGCTGCGTAACTCTATGTGGCCCAAGGACAGATTGATAAAGTTGGTGCTTCAGAAAGGCTTTTTCCACGGATTCATCCACTCTGCATGGATGTGGCCTTCTGCCCGGTTAATACTAGATCAAGACAGATTACTGCATCTTTAAATTGCATGCGCAGGTGGTAGAAAAAACATTCAATTTTTTTCCAGAAAGCCCCAGAAGGGGTAGTCGAGTTGGTATTCGGCAATTTTTCCGGGGCTGTGCTCTCGACTTGCCACGAGCCAGAGGTCGTTAATTCTCGATGCCGGTGATTTAATTTCAAAGGGATCCCACTGGGTAGTCAGCACCAGGGCATTATCTGCTGAGTAGCCAATATCACCAGAACCTTTGAAGGATCCAAGTTGCGGTTGCTGCTCAAATTGGCCATCCTGGCCGCGTTCCAGCTCGGAGATTACCAAAAAAGATACGCCCTGTTCATCGCGAATAGCCTCCAGTTGCCGTAACCAGCCGTCTATACCCGAGCGTTTCTGGCTGATATCCTTGAAGGGCAGTTTATGCAGGCTGTCCACCACTACCACCGTATAGTCTGTTTTCGTTTCCAGGCGGATAAAATCAACATGCCGGCGCATGGTTTCAGGTGAGAGCTTGCGATCATTAACCACACGCAGACAGTGTAGACTCTCTTCCAGACTCTTGTTTGCCAGGGCAAGTCGCTTCTGTTCTTCCGGAGTAAGCGGGCCTTTTCTGATGGCCTCAGTGCTCAAGCGGCTTAAGCGGCTCAGTATGCGCAAGTATATTTTCTGGCGACCATTTTCAAAGTCATAGTAGATGACCGGGATCTTGCGCTGGGCCATTTCCGCAGCAATCTGGATAAAAAAGGTGGATTTACCAGCCTTTGGAGTGCCACCCAGGATGTTTATGCCGTGAATGCCGCCAATTGCCTCATCAAGCTGTGGAAAACCGCTGAGAAGCTCTTGGTAGGCACCTTCTTTTTCCTGCGAGAGGCGTTGGCTAAAACGTCGATATTCAAGATCCGGCCGGGTAAAGGGCGAAAAGGCAGTGGCATTGCGCATGAGCCCGGCAAACATCTTGGGAAAAGCAGATGGGTCGGCAGCGGCCAAATCATGCAGTGAGGCGGTTTTTGGGGTATTTTCCGGCCATTGCAGAATGCGCACCTTAAATCCTGTCCTGGTAGCAAAAGAACGGGCCCGGGACTCGGCGTCAATAGTATTGCTCACAACAACAAAAAGAGTGTTGATCCAGCAAAATTGTGCTGGATCAAGCTGTTCCAAGGCATTGACCTGAGGCAGGGCCACTCCCGGGAAGCCAAGCTGCTTGATGATGGCCAGGTTCCGCTCGCCCTCCATCAGAAAGAGGCTGCCGTTTTCGCAACGTTCAATATCTTCTATGTTAAATATCTGAAATTCTGGTTTAAATAGTTGTTCATTGCCATACCAAAAGCTGTCTTCTGGTTTGTCTGGGTGTACGCAGCGGGCCGAATAGCAGCTGCCATTGGCTTGAAAATAAGGGTAGACCAGGTATCGCCCATTATAGCCAATGCGCAGCTCGTTAAGGGCATCAGCGCTTACACCATCCTTTTGGAATTTTTTTAAGATCTCTGGCATAAGCTTGTCTCTGAAACCTATAATTTCCTGGTCGATATTGATGGCCGGGTATTCCTTATCCCAGCCGAAATATTCCCTGTCTGGCTCATAGCCTGGCACTTCAATAAGCGGAATGCTCAAGAGACGGGCAAAGTGCAGGGCAAAGCCACCTGGCGTGCAGCGGTTAAGACAACGGAAATAGCCATGAAAATGGCTCTCTTTATTGGTGATAACCACAAGACGAGCAGGGCTGTTCTGCTTGCCACCGCAGAAAGGGCAAGGAGCCTGAAGGACATTGGAGCCCTGAACAGCACCGGGCAGATGGCGCAAATAAAACTGGTTGATTGGATCGTTTGCTGTGCTCATAAAGGTGTGGGAATAGTTGGATGATCGTTGTCTTCTCGCGTTTATTATTCAAATGATACATAAATTAAGAGCAAGATGGAAGACGCGAAAAAATGAGAATAACGAGCGAGGTGCAGGACAAGTGGCTTAGTTACCTCGGCTGCCGGGAAAAGGCGTATGGGATGGAAAAATGTGAAAGACTCGGCCGTTTTTCTCCGGATAAAAATATCTACTATGAGGGGGTAAAAGAACAAGGAGAGTGCACAGCAACTACTGTGCAACCCCCCTTGTGGGCATAAGCGATGGCAACCAGGTGCTCAGTTCGGGAATGGTAATAATAAGCGCTAAAAAGAAAAACATTAAGAGAATAAACGGGGCAACACCATGGATCACTGTGCTTAATTGGATGTCATCGCGCAGGCTTTTAATCACATACAGATCCATGCCAACGGGTGGTGTGATAAGTGCCATGGCCATATTTACGGAAAGGACAATACCGTACCAGATGGGATCAATGCCCAGGTGCTGCATTATTGGGAAGGCAAGTGGTGTGGTCAAGAGGATAACAGATACAGTCTCCAAAATGGAACCCAGGATAAGTAGCACCAGGTTCATGGCAAGAATAAACATCAATGGGCCGAAGTTATTGTCCACAACAATACTGGTGAGATGCTGCGGAATACCCAAAAGGGTCATTACTTTGCCAAAGAAATGGGCACCGATAATGATCATGCCGATCATGCAGGAGGTGGTCAGTGCCTCGAGGCAGACAGTGGGGATCTGCCGCAACGAAAGGGTGCGGTAGATCACTAAAGTTAGAAATAAACTATAGGCAAGCCCAATAGCAGCAGCTTCAGTTGGAGTAAAAATACCTGCATAAATGCCACCAATAACAATAATTGGTAAAGCCAGGCCTGGTACATTACGAAAAGTCAGATAAAAACGCTCTCGCCAGTTTGCCTTGGGCATGGGTGCAAAAGCGCCATGGCTGCTGCGCCAGACCGCAAAGACAGAGAGAAAAAGTGTGAGGATAAGCCCTGGCACGATGCCGGCGATGAAAAGCCTGTCAAGGGAAGTGTCGGTGATGGATGAATAGAGAATCATCGGAATACTTGGCGGAATCAGAATGCCAAGCGTGCCGCCGCAGGCTAAAAGACCAAGGGTAAATTTCTGGTCATATCCTCTAGAGATCATAGCCGGATAGGCTACCATGCCAATGGTGGCGGCAGTGGCTGCACCAGAGCCTGTAATGGCAGCAAAGACCGCACAGGATAAAACCGTGGCAACGCTTAATCCTCCAGGTAAATGCCGCACCCAGACATTAACGGTTTCAAAGAGCTGATCACCAATTCGTCCCACCAGCAGCACCTGGCTCATCAGAACAAAAAGCGGCACAGCCATAAGAGTAGTGCTGTCAAGAGACTCCAGGACGGTCATGCCAACAAAGCCAAGCGAGATATGGTTGAGCAGCGCTAAAACAACCGCTGTCACCCCGAGCCCAAAGGCTACTGGTAGGCCTATGAGCAAAATTAAGATGAGAAGGACGGCCACCCCCAAAAGTTCAAGCATGGGCGTCCTCCTTGTCCTGTATTGGGGCTTTTCCAGTTGCTCCCATGGCTACAACAGCATCAAATGCAAAAAGGGCAAATTGCAAAACCAGCAGCACGAACGAGACAAAGATAGGCAATGAGATAATCCACAGGGGAATCCGCAGGGTGGTTGAGGTTGTTTCCCCTGTTTGCAGGGTATCAATAAAATATTGCCAGCCGCTGAAACTGACTAATGCGCAAAATGCCAGCCCCATCAGCGAACCTATGAAATCAAGGATGGCATTTAAGCGGGGAGACAGGTGCATTTGCAGCAATTCAACCTGCACATGCCGTTTGCGCATGAGCGTATAGGCGGCCCCTCCTACCATGGCCCAGCTAAAGAGATAGCCGCTCCATTCAGGCAACCATGCAGAAGGACGGCCATTTGCTCGCAAGAGCACCTCACAGCACATCATGCCGCCAACCAGCAAGAGGAGCAGACCGCTGATCAGCCCTGCTACCTTATTTATTCCTTCTATGTACTGGCGCAGTTTAGAAATAAAACGCATTGGTCAGGTCATTATTTAGGCAGTTTGTCGGCAATGGGCAGCAGCTTGGCTCCCAACTCTCCACTTTTTTTCAGATATCCTTCCCTGATGGAGGCGGTGGCCTTAATAAACTCCTGACGTTCTTCCGGGGTCAGTTCATACACATTTAAGCCAGCTGTCTTGATGGCAGTCAGGGCATCTTTTTCCGCCTGGACAACTTCCTGGCGGATATACTGTTCAGCCTCGGCTGATGCCTTGGTGATGACAGCGCGTTGTTCATCGGTAAGTCCCTTCCACCACTTCAGGTTGGCCTGTACCAAAAACTCTGCAGTACTGTAGTTGGCCAAGGTCACGTATTTTTGCACCTCAATTATCTTGCGGGCAACGGCCGCTGGCATTCCAGTCGTGGTACCATCAATGGTGCCACGTTGCAAGGCCATATAGAGTTCAGAGGAGCTGATAATAGATGGAGCCGCGCCCAGTGCCTTTAAAATCTCAGCATCGCCAGCAGAAAATGACCGCATGGTCAGTCCCTGGAAGTCAGCTGGAGTTTTCAGGGGGCGTTTGTTGTTAAAAAATTGCACATAGCCGTAGTCAACCCAGAAGAGATCCTTGGCGCCGTAGCTGGCGAAGGCCTCATCAAAAAGGGAAGCAGCGCCGCCGTTTAAAAATTCTCCAAATGAACTCAGCTTGGCAAAGGCAAAAGGTACTTCGAAAACATCAACCGCAGGCATTATACCAGACCATTTGTTCACAGGAACAAGGCCTGTTTCTGTGCTGCCGTTACGAATAGCCTTCACGATTTCCGCATCGCGAAAAAGGGCCCCGGAATCGAAAATCTGCACCTCCATTTCCCCTTTGGAATACTCCTTCACCTTTTCGGCAAAAAACTGCAATCCCTTTGAAATGTGATGCTGAGGCGGGAATTGATTGGATAGTTTAAAGGTTGTGGTGGCAGCAGCAGAACCTGCCATAAGAAAAAGACACATGCTGAACCAGACTGCCGTTTGGGTAAGCCTTTTCATGTTGTTCTCCTAAATTTGGTCGATAAGAAATATGCCGAGACAAAGGTAGCAAATTTATCGCAAAGCCTCAGAGATGCCAAGCAGTTTAATATCTCTTGCCAAGATTGACCTACTTTTGTTTGCCTGGCCTGTCTCCTTGCTGGTATTCTAGGCCTAGCTTGTTGACAGGGGATTATAAGGGAGAAGGTATGGCTTTGTGTAAATCTAAAATACTTGTGGTGGACGATGATCAGGTGCACCGATTCATGCTCTGTTCACTTTTTGCTGAATGGGGTTGGGAGACAAAAGAGGCGGACGATGGTATTTCTGCGGTGCTGGCAGTAGAAAAAGGTCCTTACGATGCCATTTTAATGGACGTACGCATGACTAAAATGGATGGCATGGAGGCTTTACGCCGCATCCATGCCCTCAATCCTGCTATTCCCGTCATTATTATGACAGCCTTTTCCTCGGTTGATTCCGCTGTCTCCGCCATTAAGCAGGGTGCCCAGGATTATCTGACCAAGCCCCTTGATTTTGATCGCCTGCGTACAACCTTGGAAGTGGCCATGGGGCACCGGCAACTCGAAGAAGCGCGGCCACTGCCCGGCCAGGAAATTGATGAGGGCATGCGCATCATTGGCCAGTCTGAACCTATGCTTAACCTCTGGGAGATGATTGTGCAGGTAGCGCCAACAACAGCTACTGCGCTTATCATTGGTGAATCTGGCACAGGTAAGGAGCTGGTTGCTGCTGCCCTGCATCACAAAAGCCTGCGGGCGCAGGGGCCTTTTGTGAAAGTAAACTGTGCCGCACTAACGGAAACACTACTTGAATCCGAGCTCTTTGGTCATGAGCGAGGGGCTTTTACCGGGGCGGATCGTCGTCGGGAAGGTCGATTTGTGCAGGCGCAAAATGGAACCTTATTTCTTGATGAAATTGGTGAAACATCTCCTGCCATGCAGGTGAAGCTGTTGCGCGCCTTGCAGGAACAGGAAGTGCAACGGGTCGGTGGCCAGGAGACCATAAAAGTCAATGCCCGTATTGTGGCGGCAACCAATCGCAACCTTGAACTTGCCGTTAAGCAGGGCATATTTCGAGAAGATTTATACTACCGTTTAAAGGTTGTGGAGCTGGATGTGCCACCCTTAAGAGAGCGACATGGTGATATCCCACTCCTGGTGACCTATTTTGTGGAGAAATTTGTGCAGCTCAATAACCGAGAACCAGCCCAGCTCACTCCAGAATGCATGGATCTTTTTACCCGGTATCCTTGGCCGGGCAATGTGCGCGAACTAGAACACGCCATCGAACGTGGCATAATACTTATGCGAGGCAATTACCTTGAGATGGCGGTGTTGCCCCAGGCTCTGCAACGCTGGGCCGGACTTAATGAGGCAAAAAAATATGAAGAGCCTGCCACCTTAAAAGAGGCAGAAAAGGCCCTTATCTTAAAAACTCTGGAAGAAACCGGAGGCAATCGCAGTGAGGCTGCCAGGCGCCTGGAGATAACTAGGAAAACTCTGCTCAATAAATTGAAAAGCTACGATATTCAGTAGGCTATTTGTTCTTACTGTAAAAGGTCACGCAGAATACGCCAGGTGTGCAGATCTGTTTGCAGCAGATATTGGGAATAGGCATGCAGCACATTTAAGCCTTCTCGCAGAGAGTGTTGCGCAGGTTGGATTCTTCTTAAGGTTTCAAAGGTTACATCTTGAGCATGGGCAAGCATTTTACAGGTCTGAATGGATAGTAGCACCTGGTCGCGCTCGCCCATGTCCTGGCAGTTTGCGCATAAGATTCCGCCGTGGTGCAGAGAAAAAGTGAAGACCTGCCTGGGAGTTACCACCTGATCGCAGTGACTGCACTGAGTAAATTCTGGTCGATAACCGCTTAGTCCCAAAAGCTGCAGGTGGAAAAAAAGGGGGATTTTTAGGAAACGCTCGTTGAGTTCCAGCGCTGCAGTAGCCCACTTAAGCAAATTATAGAGATCCTGGTCCGGATCATGTTCCTTGGTGAAACGCAGCACTATTTCTGCCACGTACATAGCAGCCACATACTTAAGGTGATTGTGTCGTATCCTTAAGTTGGCACTTAAAAGCTCGGCCTCTTCAAGAAAAGACAGGCCAACTTGACTACGGGGAGGGCGAAAGGAGAGCTGCACACAGGAAAAGGCCTCCAGTTTGTTGCAAAACCGTTTCTTGCTTTTTTGGGCTCCCTTGGCAATAGCAGTTATTTTACCAACGTGCGGACCATACCAGGTGACCAATTTATCGCTTTCTCTGAAGGCAAGGGCTCGTAAAATTATCCCCTCATCGGCAAGCAAGGTCATGAAGTGCTTTGTGGCCGTGGGGCTCTTAGGCTAAGAAAGCAGGGGCCTTTGTCATTTTCAGGAAAACGAAGCGGGCGGCCGTTTAACTTAAGTTCGGCACTTTCAGGAACGGCAAATTCAATGTAAATAACCTTATCCGCCGCCCAAGACGCCCTTGTGTCTTTGGCATATATGGCTGTCAGGGATGTCTGGTCATCAAGTTTCAGGGTGACTGGAGTGTCTTTTAAAAAATGTGCTTCAAGGGTCATGGCCTTAATCTCCGCTCTGGTGAGCGGATTGGCAGGGTGGTACATCTGGGTGGTAGCAGTTTGTTCAGAACGCATCCTGTTAACCACATAGGAAAAAGGGTTCCAACCGATATAGAAAATGAGTACTGCTAAGAAAATGACAATGAGAACAAGCAAAATGAGTGCATAGGTTGCAGAAGACACCCTGGTGGGTTCAGCAAATTTTTTGGGAGTCAGCAGATTTCTCTCCCATTTTGCCTTTGGTGTACCCATTTGGTATTTCTCTTTTTCCCTGAGAAATTGCCCTGCCAGTTCAGGCCCGTCAAACATGAGTAAATTGGCGTAGATTTGTACAAAGCCACGAGTAAAGGCGTCGGCGGGAAGGCTCTCAAAGGCAGACTCTTCTATGGCCTGCAAATTTGCTGTGGTGATGCGTGTGCTGGCAGCGATTTCTTCCAGACTTAAACCCTTTTGTTCCCTCGCCCTGCGCAATAGAAGGCCAACGGTTGCAACCTCCTCGTCCTGCAAAAGGGCAGAGTGGTTATGTGTATTTGTCTCAATTGGGCTCATAAAATCTGAAATATCAATCAGCAATGCTGGGAAGAAGAAATAAGTAGTGGGCAGTTGCTAAGCTAAAGTATTTGGATATACGCTTTTGAGCGGAGTTCTTTTATCCAGATCTGCAGCTTTTCGTCCATGGCTTTTTCAAAGAGTTGTTGGTGTATCTTTGCTCGCTCAACGGGATCAAGCTTGTCTGTGTTTTCAGTGGAGTTTGCTGTAGATTCATCCCCGGTCTGTTTCACTTCCTGGGAAGGCATACCAATACGTTTAAAAAAGAGGTAGCTCTGACCTATCTCTACCACTGGGCTGATGGCACCAACACTAAGATTGCCAACGGCATCTCGGATATCCGCAGCTAATTCATCATAATGGAAATTGCCAAGTTTTCCTCCATCATCTGCGGTCGGCAGGTCAGAGTATTTTTGCGCCAAGGTGCTAAAATCAGACCCTTGGAGGGCTTGTTTGTGTACCTCATCGGCTTTAACTTTGGCTTGTTCCTGCGTCAGGGTCTTGCCGTCTTTACCAACTTCCCCCCACTTGCAGCCAATCTGTAAAAGGTTGTAGGAGCCGCTCTCGGTGCTTTTTCCAGTTTGATGTCCGTATTGGGCCAGTATTTCTTCTTCCGGAATAACAATTTTTGCGCGAATGACCTGATTGATCAGCTTGGTGCTGAGCAGCTGCTGCCGTAATTCTTCACGATATTGCCTTTCACTAAGACCTATTTCCTTCAGATCTTTTTGAAAGTCATCAGTGCTCATGTTTTGATTTTTCAATAACTGTGCAAGAGCCCCTTCCAATTCCGCATCAGAAACCTTGATGTGATTTTTTTCAGCCTCCTGGGAGACTAAATATTTGTCAATAAGCCTATTTATGATGGCAGCTCGAGCTTGTTCAAGAGCTTCATTCTGGCGGTCAGCTGGTGTTGACGCTTTAATTTTATCAAATATGGGCTTGCCTATCTCATTCACTTCAGAAAGTGTAATGGTGTCATTGTTGACCACTGCCACACTTTTATCCACCACTGCCGCCATAGCAAAGGTATTAAAGAAAAAAATGAAGGCAAGGATCGCACACAAAGTCGATGAGAAAGAGAGGATTTTCTGCATAGGTACGGGTAGCAAAATGGGAAATAAGAAGATTGCATGCATAAAAAACAATTTCAGAAATTACCCAAAAGCCCTTGTCCGTGCAATCTTTTTCGTAGTCAGTCAGTTTGGCCGACCATAAATGTAAAAAAATATGAGTGCGGATTTTTTTTATTTCTTTTTTGTAGTGCTTGACGAAAACGGCTTCGATCTTATCATTGTTTGGGTGTAACTTTCTAATATGATGGGATTATTTATATAAATTTTAAAAAAGGAAAACTATGCAACTTGATAAATTAACATTGAAATCGCAGGAAGCTGTACAGGCCGCTCAACAACTGGCCCAGGGTAATGGCAACCAAGAGATTCAGCCTGAGCACTTGGTTAAGGCTATTCTGGAGCAACAAGATGGCGTGGTTGTCCCAGTCTTACAGAAAATGGGGATCAACCCCAGCCTGGTGTTGGCTGAGACAAATAAACTCATTGACGATCTGCCAAAGGTAAGCGGGTCTGGGGCGACACAAACTTACCCATCCACGCAGTTTAGAGCCGTACTTGACAATGCCTTTAAAACTGCTGCGAACATGCAAGATGAATACGTCAGTCAGGAACATCTGTTTATGACCGTTCTGGCGGATGCATCGCTTAAGGTAAGCCGCATGCTTAAGCAGGCAGGTATAAGTGGCGATGCATTCTTAAAGGCGCTGATGACCGTGCGGGGCAATCAGCGGGTGACCGACCCCTATCCTGAAGAGAAGTATCAGGCACTTGAGAAGTATGGAAGGAATCTCACCAATGTTGCCAGGCTTGGCAAACTTGATCCGGTAATCGGGCGTGATGAGGAGATTCGCCGTATTATTCAGGTGCTTTCCCGGAGGACAAAGAATAACCCGGTGCTCATTGGTGAACCTGGCGTTGGCAAAACAGCCATTGTCGAAGGCCTGGCCCTGCGTATTGTGAATGGCGATGTGCCATCGACTTTAGGTGATAAGCAGGTTATTTCCCTTGACCTTGGCGCCCTGGTTGCCGGGGCAAAGTATCGAGGTGAATTTGAAGACCGGTTAAAGGCTGTGCTCAAAGAAGTGGAGAAACGGTCCGGTGAACTCATTCTTTTTATTGATGAAATTCACACTTTGGTAGGGGCTGGGGCAGCAGAAGGCTCAATGGATGCCTCAAACATGCTGAAACCGGCCTTGGCTCGGGGAGAGCTACACTGTGTTGGGGCGACAACCTTGGACGAATACCGGAAATATATTGAAAAAGATGCAGCCCTGGAACGTCGTTTTCAGCCGGTCCTGGTGCAGGAACCCAGCGAAGAAGATACCATTGCCATCTTACGCGGTATTAAGGATAAGTATGAAGTCCATCATGGCGTTCGGATCCAGGATGCTGCCACGGTAGCGGCCGTTACCCTGTCGAGCCGATATATAACTGACAGGTTCTTACCGGATAAGGCTATTGACTTAATTGACGAGGCTGCCTCGCGCCTGCGCATTGAAATAGACTCCATGCCCACGGAGATTGATCAGCTTGAACGAAAAAAAGTTAAACTGGAAATAGAGCAGGAGGCCTTGCGCAAGGAAAAAGACAAAGCCTCTCTGGAACGTCTTGCTCGGGTAAAAGAAGATCTGGCGAACCTCGACGACTCGCTCAAGGCAATGAAAGGGCAGTGGACGCTTGAAAAAGATATTATTCAATCTATACGCGATATTACAAATAAGATTGATCAGGCGCACATGGAGGAGCAAAGGGCTGAACGTGCAGGAGAGTTAAGCAAGGTGGCGGAAATTCGCTACGGCAAAATTGTCCAACTCAATAAAGAGATGGAGGCAGCTAACGACCGTCTAAATGAGATTCAGAAGAAACACCAGATGCTCAAGGAGGAGGTTTCTCCGGAGGATATTGCGGCGGTAGTCGCCAAGTGGACCGGTATTCCGGTGGATAAACTGCTCGAAGGCGAAAAAGAGAAACTGGTGCAGGCGGAAAAAGCCCTGGGCAAGCGTGTTATCGGTCAAAAAGAGGCAATTACTGCCGTGGCAAATGCAGTTCGTCGTGCACGGGCAGGTCTGCAAGATCCGGATCGGCCATTGGGAAGTTTTATATTTCTTGGTCCGACTGGTGTGGGAAAAACAGAGTTGGCACGCAGTCTGGCCGATTTCCTTTTTGACTCTGAGCAGGCCATGATCCGTATAGACATGTCAGAATATATGGAGAAGCATTCTGTTGCAAGACTCATTGGTGCGCCTCCAGGTTACGTGGGTTACGACGAAGGAGGCATGCTGACCGAGGCTGTGCGAAGGCGCCCATACTCGGTTGTGTTACTTGATGAAATTGAAAAGGCCCATCCGGATGTGTTTAACGTGCTCTTGCAGGTGCTTGATGATGGCCGTATGACCGACGGTAAGGGAAGAACCGTTGATTTTAAAAATACGATTTTAATAATGACCTCGAACCTGGGCAGCCAGATTATTATGGATTTAGCTCAAACTGACCCGGCAGAGATGCATAAACAGGTGGAAGAACTCTTGCGTCGCCAGTTCAAGCCAGAGTTTTTGAATCGGGTGGATGAAATTATTACCTTCCAAGCCTTAACAAAGGAAGATTTGCTGCACATTGTGGATATTCAAATCCGTCGCATGGCAAAAAGATTGGCAGAACGAAAGCTCAAAGTAACGCTTACAAAAGAGGCAAAACAGTATCTAATTGATACTGGCTATGACGCGGTCTTTGGAGCTCGTCCGCTGAAAAGGGCTATTCAGCGGTACATTGAAGATCCGCTTGCCTTGGAACTGCTTGAGGGCAAATTCGAGGAGGGTGATCATATTCTCATCGATAAAAAGGAAAAAGGGCTTTCCTTTACCAAGCAATAGACCTTATTTCTTTACTGTTTCAGTAAGATTCTCAGGGTAGCACATTTGCTATTTTCACCACGGTAAGTTTTCTTTTCCTCTTACCGTGGTGTTTCTTATGTGCCTTTCTCCATATGATTGTGCTATAGAGAATTAAGTCTGCGAACCTGAGCGTATTGACAACACGAGAGAATTTGCGGGAAAAAGTAGGGCGATAGCATGGAAATGGTGGAAGGCAACTCAATGAACAGCAATTTTTGTCCAACCTGCGGCAGGAAAACAGAAGAACCTCAAGGCGAAGGGTCCTGTTGCCCTGCCTGTACCTCTCTTGTGTACATGATACGTCATTACCCCGAGCTTGTGCAAAAATTGTGGGAGGCGGAACAAAAAGGCGAGCTCGTTGGTCTCGCTGCCCACAGACCCTCAGAAAACGAGGCGGAACTCCCAGATGTACTTGATGGCAAGAGATACCGTACAATTGATCGTGACAACAATAAATGGTATCTTTCCATTAGCGAGGTCAACGGCAGACCAGTGGAGGTTTTTGCCTCAACGGCCTTTGATCGTGATCACGAGCTGCAATCACGCATTTCTAATCTCACCACCATTACCCGGCTTATTTCACTTGTTCTCAGGCACCTCTCTTTAGGGGAACCCTTGACCTACGAAAAATGTCTGAAACAAATCCAACGAAGTTCCCGGCAGAAAAACGATCTGCCTGATATGCTCTTTAAGGTGCTCAGCCTCTACTCTAAACAGTAGAATTACAGTAGCGCACGCAAAGCGAGTGTTTTTAAGAGGTTATTTTTTCTGCTGATAGGTCTTTTCAGTGAAGGACTTAATATCGATTATAAAGCGCTCGTGCCGGCCCCTGCCAATAATTCCCACCTCATCAGAAGCGAGCACTTCAAAGACCAGGCGGCGCCTGTCAACTTCAATAAGTGTTGACTCGCAGACTACCTGCATGCCAACGGGAGTTGCACGTTCATGGCTGACCTCGACCTTGGTGCCAACCGTGCCCATGCCTGCATCCAAAAAAGGTGTAACTGATTCCAGACAAGTTTTTTCCATTAGGGCAATCATGGCTGGGGTGGCATATACTTCGACAAGCCCGCTACCAAAGCGTGCAGCCGTCAGTTCTGCTGTTACGGACAACTCATTTTTTCCCTGTAAACCGACCGTTAAATCTGCGCCCATATTCCCTCCTAAAAGGTGTCTGCTTTGCTGGCGACTCTATTGTGCATTGAGATATTATGTGCTACACTGTGCCCGTTATAAATTAAAAGATCAATTGATAACGTTTTTTTGGGTAAAGAGAACTTTCCTCCACTAAATGGATCTTGTTCATTGGTAAGATAATTTGCCACTGTTTTTTATATTTGCGGGTAGATCGAGTAAGCAAAAGAAATGCATCACACGAGCGTAGAGACCGGGAGCCAGCAAGCAGGCAAGGAACAGGATCAATCTGATCGGCTGGGGGAAATATACACCTTCCTGGCCGAATGTATGCGCTATCCCGAGGATGCGCAACACACGACTCTTCTTGTTGAAACCCTTGTCGCCTTTGCCCATGATCTTGGCTGGGAAAAGGAGGAAGAGGGACTTGAAGTATGGTTAGCCACTTGTCCCGATATTTTTCACGATCTTCGTATCGAATATACACGCCTTTTTATAACTGCTGCGGGGGGCTGTCTCGTGCCACCTTATGCCTCGGTGTACATGAAAGGCGAAGGCTATTTAAATGGGTACACCACGGGGCGTATCCGAGACTTTTATCGCAGCCAGGGTTTTGACATCAGCTCAGAGGTTGAGCCTGCCGATCATCTTTTTCTGCAACTTGACTTTCTTGCCGCGCTCACGCATGAACGGCGCCATGACGAGGAAGAACAGTTCTTGCTCACCATTTTTAGGCCCTGGTTTACCAGGTTCCACAGTCAATGTCTCCAAATGACCACACATCCTTTCTACAGGGCTGTGTGTATGTTAATTGATTTTTTTACCAAGGAGGAACAGTAAATGGCAATGAAGCTTACCAGGCGGAACTTTTTAAAAACCGCCTCGATTGCCGCAGCGTCTATCCCTCTTTCCAGGGTGGCTGCGCGGGCGGAATCAGGCGTTGTAAAGGCTCCCCTCGTTGCGCCAGGCTCTTTCAAAGATACACAAACAGTCGTTGGTGGTGTGTGTGAAATGTGTTTTTGGCGCTGCCAACTCGTCGGTAAAATAAGGGATGGTCGTCTGCTGAAACTGGAAGGCAATCCAAAGTCCATTGACAACGGTGTTTCAATCTGTGCTCGGGGAAATGCCGGCGTTACTATGCTATACGATCCAGATCGTCTCAAATATCCGTTAAAAAATGTTGGTAAACGGGGAGAACCAAAGTGGGAAAAGATTGGATGGGAAGAGGCATTAAATATCTGCGGTGAAAAATTAAAGGGCATTGTGGATAAATATGGTGCCAAGTCGCTGGCCATCTTTCCTCATGGCTCTTCCGCGAAATACCCCATGGATTTTTTCGAGCGCACCGTCGGTACGACAAATATCTCGGAGGCCTCTTTCTTCCAGTGTCGTGGTGTCAGGGATACAGCGTATCTGGCCACCCTGGAAGTGGCTCCAAATGAAGAAGTGGATATGCCCAATGCCAAGGTCATCTTTTTGACCGGTTCTCACATCGGAGAAAACATCCATGTTTCCCATGTGAAACGATATCTAAAGGGGCTTGAAAGAGGGGCCAAGCTTGTTGTTGTTGATCCGCGCTATTCTGCCTCGGCTGCTAAATCTGATATTTGGGTGCAAATCAGACCTGGTACGGACACAGCCATGTTGTTGGCGATTATGAATTACTTAATCGAAAACAATAAATATGATGCTGATTTTGTTGAAGAACATGGCGAAGGTTTTGATGAGTTTGCAAAAGGTATTAAAGAATGGACCTTGGAAAAGGCCGCAGCTGAATGCGATGTCCCGGCAAGCCAGATAAAGGAAGTGGCAGAACTTTTAGCGGCAAACAGGCCAAATGTCTCTATTCACCCTGGTCGCCATGTGACCTGGTATGGCAACGATTTTCAACGTGAGCGGGCCCTGGCCTGCTTGACTGGTTTACTTGGTGCCATTGGTGTCAAAGGCGGGTTTGTACAGGCCATTGGCCCCAAAGGACTCAAAAGCACCACTTGGCCGCATCTCGAACATGAGGATAAGGGTGACCTGCGTGAAATGGCGGATCTTTATCATTTTCATCCTCCGGGGTGCCCAACTGATTTGATTCGCGACGCGGCAATCAGCGGCAAACCCTATCCCATCAAGGGATGTGTTGCCTGGGGTCAGAATATGATCCAGACGATTCCAGGTCAAGAGCTGACTATTCAGATGCTTGAGCAGATGGATTTTGTCCTCTGTGTGGATGTAATGCCCACAGATGTAACAATGTATGCTGACATCCTTCTGCCAGATTGTTCTTATCTTGAAAAATATGATTTGATCAAAACCGGCACACAGTGGGACTTTGCAGAAGAACATAAGCAGTATATTGCCCCTCGTATGCCTCTTGTGACTCCGGGTTTTGAACGACGAGATACCATCTATACAGTTAATGAGATAGCTAAGCGCATGGGCTATGGCGATAAAATTCCTGTTAAGACCCAGGAAGAGCTGATGGCGAAATCCCTTGCAGGAGTTGGCCTGACCCTGGATCAGATTCGGCAAGAGGGAGGCATTCATGTCCAACCTGGAAAGGACCCATACGGAGTGAATGAGAATCAGGTGGTCTTGTTTTATAATCAAGACCTGGCGGATGAAGACTACCCTGCCATTCCAACCTATATACCAGTGGACCGTCCGCCAGCAGGGTTCATGCGTCTTTTGTATGGGCGTACACCACTGCACTCCTTTTCTCGTACCCTAAATAACGCCTGGCTTATACATGAGGCTCCGATCAATCCTGTATGGGTTAATGATAAGGTTGCAGCCCGCCTTGGCTTGAAGGACGGGGACAAGGTGCGTTTAGTGAATCAGGATGGCAAAGAATCGAACACGACAACAATAGTCAAGGTAACTCCAGGTATCCGGGAAGATGCGGTGTACATGTATCACGGTTATGGGTTAAAGAGCAAGGAAATGACCCTGGCGGTGGGTAAGGGTATCGATGATACCAGCATGATGACGAAAATTGCCGTAGATCCGGAAACAGGTGCACACGGCATGCGCAACAATTTCGTAAAAATAGTCAAGGTGGGCTGAGCCCTTTAAGCTGAAACCAGGAGGATTAAGCTATGCGTTACGGCATGGTCATTGATATAGATAGATGTGTAGGCTGTCATGCCTGCGTTATTTCCTGCAGAGCGGAATGGGAAATTCCTACGCAATATACACGAAACTGGGTGCACCGACTGGGGCCCAGCCTTACATCTCAGGGATTGGCCAGCACCTATTATCCTGGGCTTTGTAATCATTGTGAGAAGCCTCCCTGTGTGCCAGTCTGTCCGGCGGATAAGGTCAGCATGACCATGAAGGATAGCAAAACAGGAAAAACAGTGACAATGGATGTTGCCGCCACCTGGAAAGATCCTTTTAATGGTACGGTGCAGATTGATTATGAGCGGTGCATTGGCTGTGGGGCCTGCCGCGATGCATGCCCCTATCATGCACGGTATATCAATACCGAGTTGGCGGATGACACCTGTCTTGGGAAGGCCGATAAATGCACCTATTGCATGCCCAGGGTTGCTGAAGGCCTTGAGCCTGCCTGTGTACAGACCTGCCTGGCTAGGGCGCGTATTTTTGGCGACCTGGATGATCCGCAATCTGAGATCGCTCAGTATGTGCAGAAAGGCGCGGTGGGGCTGACCTCAGCAGCTGTCCAGATTGGTCCCAACGGTCTCTACTTTGGTTCTAAAAAGGCTGATATGGAACTCCTTATGACCACTTCAGCACCGAAGGAATTGCCTAAGGTCAGCTCTCGCAGAACGGCCTTGGATTCCTTGCGTGTCGTAGCAAAACGCCAACTTAAAGATGCAGGGCTTCTTGCACTGGGTGGTATGCTGCTGGTCAAAAAGATGTCTGAGCAGGAAGAAAAGTAAATCTTTTTGCCATCAGTTTGTTCTTGAGCCGCCTCATCATTGTGGGGCGGTTTTTTTTGTGACTTTTTTTGCAAGCCGCTCGCAAGAGAAAAGGGTATCTTTTAGGTGCCTGTTTCTTTCAGCTAACGCGTTTTTTTGTCTGAGCAATTTATCTGTAATTTCAACGAGATTATCATGAGCGCTTCCTTTGTGCATCTCCATGTGCATACGCAATATTCTTTACTTGATGGTGCCATTCGAATACCTGATATGATTCTGAGAGCCCAGGATCTGTCCATGGATGCTGTTGCCATTACCGACCATGGTGCCATGTTCGGTGCCTTGGAGTTTTATGAAAAGGCAACCAAGGCAGGGATAAAGCCCATAGTCGGCTGCGAGTTTTATATGGCAGAGCATGATATGCTGCTTAAGGGCAAGGACGCGGGCCACAATTTTCATCTCGTTGCCCTGGCCATGAATAAAACAGGTTATGCCAACCTGATGAAACTGGCCTCCCTGGCCCAAACAAAGGGGTTTTACCGTCGTCCCCGAATTGACTGGCAAACACTTTTTGCCCATAACGAGGGACTTATCATCCTAAGTGCCTGCTTAAAGGGAGAGCTTGCCTGGCGTATGGTGCAGAAAGATGAGGAAAGGGCCTGCCTGCGGGCCAAAGAGGTGCAAGGCGTTTTTGGTGACCGCTTCTATCTGGAGATTCAGGAAAATGAAATTCCTGAGCAGACTATAGCCAATAAAGGACTGATCTCGCTTGCCAAAGACCTAGGCATCGGCCTGGTGGCTACTAACGATTGCCATTACCTGCGAGCAGAAGATGCCTATGCCCATGAGGTCTTACTGGCCATCCAGTCAGGCAAGATCATGAGCGACCCCACTCGGTTTCATTTTTCCACCAATAAGCTTTTTTTCAGAAGCGCGGAGGAGATGGCAGGCCTTTTTCACTACTGTCCTGAGGCAATTGCCAACACCAAGGCAATTGCAGAACGCTGCAATCTTGAACTGAAGTTTGATCAACATTATTTCCCTGCATTCCCGGTTGAGAAGGGGCATACCTTAGATGAAGACTTTGCCGATGCCTGCTTACGGGGTTTAGACAAGCGACTTGAAGAAATGGCCGGTATGCAGGAGGTTGACCGCGAGCTTGAGCAAACCTATCGGGATCGGCTTACCCATGAGATTGACGTCATCCAACAAATGGGCTTTTCCGGATACTTTCTCATTGTGGCTGATTTTATTAACTGGGCCAAGAATAAAGATATTCCGGTCGGGCCGGGCCGTGGTTCAGGGGCTGGTAGTCTGGCAGCATACAGCATGGGAATAACCGACATTGATCCTATCCCCTATGGGCTCATCTTTGAACGTTTTCTCAACATAGAGCGTAAGTCTATGCCAGACTTTGACGTCGATTTCTGCCGAGATCGCCGCGACGAGGTGCTTGACTATGTGCGACAGCGTTATGGTGGCGATGAATACGTGGCCCAGATAGTTACCTATGGTTCCATGAAGGCAAGGGCAGTGGTGCGGGATGTGGGACGCGTGCTCGACATCCCATTGCCAGAGGTTGATAAGGTGGCCAAGCTCGTGCCGGAAAAAGTCAATATTACCCTGAAGGAGGCACTTGAGACCGAACCAAGGCTGCGGGAGGCGATGAAAGATGACAAAATTCAAGAGCTCATCACCATTTCCCTAAGTTTGGAAGGCCTGTCGCGTCATAAGTCGATCCATGCGGCAGGGGTTGTTATAGCACCACGCCCCATTGTTGAGTTTTTGCCGGTCTGCGTGAAATCAGATAAGGCTGGCGATGAGAAGGAGATACTCACCCAATATGCCATGAGCTACGTGGAGAAGGTGGGCCTGATCAAATTTGATTTCCTCGGCCTTAAAACCTTAACCGTCATTGACCGGGCCTTAAGGCTTATTGAATTTGATCTAGGGCTAAAGATTAATCTCAACAAGATCCCCATGGATGACGCAAAAACCTTTGCGCTTTTGCAGCAAGGTGAATGTTTGGGTGTTTTTCAGCTTGAAAGTGATGGTATGCGCGACCTGGTAAAGCGGCTGCAGCCCGAACAGTTTTCTGATCTCATTGCCCTTGTGGCTTTGTACAGGCCTGGTCCCATTGATTCCGGCATGGTGGATGACTTTGTTGACACAAAACATGGTCGCAAAGAACCCCATTACCCACTTCCAGAGATAAAAGAGGTGCTAGAGGAGACCTACGGGGTAATTGTCTATCAGGAACAGGTCATGAAAATCTCCAATATCCTGGCTGGCTACAGCCTGGGTGATGCCGACATTCTGCGTCGGGCCATGGGTAAAAAGAAACCGGAGATAATGGAACAAGAACGCGGCAGATTTATGGCGGGAGCCAAAAACTGTCATATCCCTGAGGATCAGGCTGGCTATGGTTTTGATCTTATGGCGAAATTTGCCGGTTACGGTTTTAATAAATCTCACTCTGCCGGCTATGCCTTGGTGGCCTATCAAACAGCCTACTTAAAGGCGCACTATCCGGCCCAGTTTCTTGCAGCCTTACTTTCCTGCGACAAGGACAGCACCGATAAGGTGGTCAAATACATTCAAGAGTGCAAACGTATGCATATTGATGTGTTGCCACCTGATATTAACGAATCATTTCAAGATTTTACTGTGATCAATAACCGCGTGCGCTTTGGCCTTGCTGCTGTAAAAAATGTTGGCGGCGGAGCGATTGAGTCCATTGTTGAGGAGCGAAAGGCAAACGGTGAATACCATTCGCTCACAGACTTTTGTGCGCGCATCGATGCAACCAAAGTCAATCGTAAAGTAATGGAAAGCCTGATTAAGGCAGGAACCTTTGACACCTTAAATAACCACCGGGCCCAGCTCCTGACCATGCTGGATGCCAGCATGGAACGGGCAAAAGTTTTGTTGCGCGATAAGCTCAGTGGGCAAATGAGCCTCTTTTCTTTAGGCGAGTCTCCTGCTAACCCTATGGAGATTGCCGAAGTCGAACCCCCACAGGTTGAGCGTTGGTCTGATCTTGAGCGGCTTACCTATGAAAAGGAAACAGTGGGGTTTTTTCTGACGGGGCACCCTTTAGAAGCGGTGCAGATTGAGTTAGAGCAGGTTGTTGGTTCATCGATTGCTGCCCTTGCCAATGTCCGTGCCGGACAGACCGTTCGCATAGGTGGGCTTATTTCGCAGTATCGAGAGCACAAAACAAAAAAAGGTGATCGCATGGCCTTTCTTGTTTTGGAAGACCTGGAGAGCAGCCTGGAAGTTATAGTTTTTCCGACACTCTTTACTTCAGTTGAACATCTTTTGATAAGTGAACAGCCCCTTGTCTTTGTGGGGACGATCGAGCAGAGTGAACGTGGACCCAAATTGACGGCTGAAGAGGTACGTACGCTGACAGACACTATGGAACAGTGCAGCGAGCAACTGCGCATCAGTTTGCCCACAAGCGCGATTGGACGTAATGATCTGATTTCCTTAAAGGAACTTTTATATCACCACCATGGTTCAACCCCTGTGGAAATCCGACTTCATTTCCCACGTCGGGGTGAAGTGGATATTGCCGTTTTTCAAGATATGGGAGTTCGAGCAAATAGAGAGCTTTTGCACGAAATTGCCAAGCTGTTTGGCTCAAACTCGTTCCAGCTTGCCATGAAAACGCCTATTACTCCGAAAAGAAAAAATGGCCAGTGGCAGGCAAAGGAAAAAGATGCGGAAATAGCTCAATAAATGACAAACCCCGCGATAGCGGGGTTTCTTGAGGATAACTCAGTGCCATGTGGGTCAGCCTTTTCTGTCGGCTACACGTTTGCGAAAATTTCGTATAATGTGGCCTCACCCAGGAGCGTATCAATTTTATCCTGCAGCACTTTGCGCTCATTGTTTAAAACCCATCGCCTCCAGTCATCAATCGTCTGCCAGGTACTGATAACCAGGCTCACTCCTTCCTTGTCCAGCTGCGAAAATGTTTCCCCGGAGATGTAGCCCCGTTGGCTCAGTGTAAGTGCCCGGAGCTGGCGTAACAACAAATCTAATTCGTCTTTTTTGGCAGAATTGGTCACTTTCCGTTTGATGAGAACTTTAATAGCCATGTCCACCTCCCCGTTGTTGTGAGTGTGCCAGACCTAGATTCAAAACAGGACAGCATGCCCTGTCTGTATCAGAAACTATATATCCTTCTGATAAGAAAGCAATATTTCTGCTGCAGCACCTCAATAAGGGAAGAAGAATCAGTCCATACCTGACCGGATTGGTGCTTGCGTGCTTGAGAGCATGAGAGTTAAGGCATCACCTTTTGCGCATCTAATTTTTTGTGCGGCATTACCTTTGTTCATGGCAATTTCCAAATAACCAGCGCTATCGATGAGGAAAAAGAGTTCCCCGGCCGCGGCCGCGCTATAACAGGGAAAGTATAATTTCACATCTAAACCGCCAACATGAATAGCCAGGAGGCGAGCAGGATCAATGCCGCTGCGGACCAAGTGAAAATTGGTGCGGATATTACCGAAATGGTCAATTAAGACAACATGACCTTCGAGCCTTGTGGCTAATTGATCAATTGGATCTATGAAATGAGATGGCAGACGGACGAGCTCCTGCAGGGGTAAGGAAGGCCCGAGTTCTTCTAATTTTGCCCCTTGTGCAAGCCTGGCAGCAGCTGGAGCTAAGATGTCGCGCCCATGGAAGGTAGAGCTTATAGCAGAAAGAGCAATCTTATCCGGGCTGATGCAGCATGCCTTGTCAAGCTGACGACTGACCAGCAACAGTGATAGAACACCATTATCTGGCGCCACAAAATAATATCCATTTCCTGCTGCCGCGATAAGTTTTCGTGCAGAACCGACACCGGGGTCAACTACTACCAGGTGAATACTTCCTTTGGGAAAATACCTATAGCTATCGTAGAGACAGTGGGCCGCGGCTTCCAGGTCCCAGGGAGCGATGGCATGGCTGAGATCAATGGGCAGGATATTATGGTACCCGAGCAGGAGAGCACCCTTGAGTTGGCCGACATAGGGATCTTGCAGCCCAAAATCGGTTGTGAGCGTGACAATGACGGTTTTTTTAATGCTCATACTGCGACACTTTTTTCACTAACGATGAGTAATTGTTATGAAAAGATGAAAAACGCAGAAAATGAGGTAAATGTCCAGGCAGAAGAACTGTGGTCTGGCAAAAAATCAGTTTTGATTGAGGTGGGAAATAAACTGGTCAGCCTCGCGGATGGACTCCTCCATCTCTTTAACAAGCTGGGCCACGTTTTTTTCAAGGTGTATTCTTTCACCCTGTAAGGAGGCAATGGCCTGGGCGTTGAGATTGTGTTTTAAGTAAAGGACCTGGTCGTGGAAGACTGACAGAACAGGGTCAATTTTATCTTCTGCCCTTTTCATGGCCGCAATCAGGCGCTCGTACTGGTAGCGGGTCTCCTTCAGCTTCTGTTCGCTATCCCTTCTTAAGGTGGCGCTAGAGTATTCACCCAGCTCCTTTTGCCACTCCTGAAAAAGGGCTTCGGAAACGTTTTCAACGGACTGAATGCGATCGTGCACCAGTTCAGCCTCTGCCTTACTTTTCTCATATTCGCGGTTAAGCGAGTTATATTTTTTTTCGAGATCGCCCCCCTGTACCTCAATAACCTCAGAAAATTGCTCAAGGGCAGTCTTAAATTGTTCCTTTGCGTCAGTCTGCGCATCCCGAGCCTTAGTGACCCGCTCCACTACAATGTCACGTTTGTGCACACCAAACTTTTCCATGGTGTTGTAGTAGGCACTTGAGCATGCACCAAGCAGAAAAAGCATGGCAAGCAAGCTAAAGGAGACGACCTTCTTTGCAAGGCAATGGCGATAAGTGTGCACCTTCTCTCCTTGCGAACGCAAAGGCATCAGGATGAAGCCGGGCAATGGGAACAGGTGCCAGACCCACCCTGGCAAGGAGGTGTTGAGTCAGCACTGGCGGCCTTACTAGTTGAAGCACTCCCAGAAGATGAGGCATAGCCATCGGAATACCAACCGCCTCCTTTTAGACTAAAAGAGCTCCTGGAGATAATTTTTCGCACAGGCTGGCCACAATCTGGACAGTCTGCCAAAGGTTTATCGGCCATGGATTGCCGTACTTCAAAGGTTTTTTTGCAGGTATCACATTCATATTCATAAACGGGCATAACGTCTCTCCCCATGTCACTTCTTGATTCTCAAACAAGACAGATATTTTTCCTTTCAGACTACCTGAAAACGAAAAACTACTATATAAATTCTTTCTCTCTTGTCAACCGGAAGCGGGCAAAAAAGTACCGTCGCTCAGTGTTGAATTAAAATAACTATATAATGCTAACAGACTAAGTATATAAGCTTTTTTAATGTTTCCTTATCTGAAGTGAGAGAGTATTCTCTCTCAGCGATGAAATTTACCTTCATGACTTGCTTCTCCAAGCAGTTAAATAGGCACGAGTTTAGTTCAGCTTTAAACAGTCCTTCTGGAGAATCGTATGGAAACATCCATCATGTCATACTCAGATTTTTACAAACAACTTATCGATCAAGCGCCGGATGCCATTATCTTTGCCGATAAAGAGGGTCTCATTCGTGTGTGGAATGGTGCAGCAGAAAGGATATTTGGTTTTCTGCCTGCCGAGGCCATGGGTGCCAGTTTAGATATTATTATTCCTGAAAGCTTCCGGGCAGCTCATTGGCAGGGGTTTCAACGTGCGATAAAAGAGAAAACAGAAAAATATGCAGGAAAAGTGTTGCCCACTAAGGCAATTCGTGCTGACGGGAGTCAAATTTACGTCGAATTGAGTTTTTCTCTTTTTTTTAATGCAAATAAAATGGTGATTGGAGCGGTTGCCCATGCCCGTGAGATAACAGAGCGTTTTAATAAAGAAAAAATGCTCAAAAAGCGTCTGCAGGAACTTGAAAAAGGACTAACTGCATCTATCTGTAAGGATGCATCACAAATGCCATAATGAGTCAAATCTAGTAGGCATTGATATATTTGTAACCATGATGAGGCATGGCATCCTTCAAGAGAGCATGTCCCGCATTACCACCTGTATCTGATTCCGCAGTCAAATCTGAATGAGTAATAATCACCAAAGTCACTGGTAAGGCCAAGATCGCCGTAGAGCTGGAGTCGTTTGGCAAGATGGGCGGTGATGCCCGTCTGGAGAAGAGCAGCGGTGTCATAGTCGTGGGAGTCAAAGTCAATCACATAGGTAATGACAGGGGCATCGGTAAACTCGTGCAGTAGCCCAAGATAGAGCCAGGGTTTGATATCTCTTTTCTCATCCTGCACAAGGGTGTACTCAGTCCTCAGGCCAAGGCGACCCGTGAGGTAGCTGTGGTCTTCAAAGTTCACCTGATTCCAGCCGTCAAAAAAACCGTCCCATTGGACATCAGCTAGTTTGAATTGGGCCTGGGGTTCAAGGATGAGGTCATCACGCAGCCTGAAACTTCTGCCCACCTCCGCGGAAAGTCCCAGCGTATTGCCATCGGTGAGATAACGATTAACCGCACTCACCTCGGCATCAAGGCCCATGTAGCCAGCAACCAGGTCAAGATAGTAGCCGCTGTTAGTGAACCAGGTACCATAAAGACCCAATGACCAGGCATCTATCTCGGTGTTGGCCGGGAAGAGCGAGCCATAGTCAGCGCCACGGCCATCATTATCAAAATCTCCCCTGGAGAGACCGCCAAAGCCACCTAAAAAGAGAGCACCGCTCTCAAACTGGAATTTGCGGTCAAAGCCAAGGTTAGTTGCCCCGTACTGGCCGTCCATGGCAAAGTTGTTGTCCGGGCCAAAGTCAAAGGTGGCATAGGTAAACCTGATCCAACCGTTGAGCTTTTCCGGGTCAAATTCAATGGCAGGGTCATAGGTCCTTCGGGCTCCAAGCAGGTCAGGAGAGCCGACCGTGGCCCTGAAATGTCGCAGCTCGCCAAGTCGCATATGCAGAGTGTCGAGTTCGTTATTTGCTATCTCATAGGAAAAGGTTGGCAGGCTAACGTAGGCTGGGATCTCAGCCACCACCGCATGTTTGCCGCTACTGGTTTTTACGGGCTTGGCATCGCTTGTGGTGGTGGTTGTGGTGGTCGGCGTGGTTGGGTCAAAGGCATAGCCCAAGACCCAGTCATTGCCCGAAGTTTTAAGTCTCCAGATAAAGGGTGTGGTGTCAAAGCGGCCCAAATTGGCATCACCGTTATAGCGATGTTGTGTGGCCAGGACAAAGTTTTCGTCGGCCTTGTTGGTATCGCTTGTCTCTTCAATGAGTAAAATTTCTCCCTTTTTTATGGAATAGGCCTGGGTGATGTCGTTAATCTGAATGGTGCCTGTGCCAGAGACCGTGCCGTCAACGGTCATATAGTCGGCCGAGAGGGCATTAAAGTCCAGGTCAACGGTCATGAGCCCGCCATTTGAGGTGTAATCGCCGGCAACGCTAAGGTGATCGCCGCGGCTGCCATCGGCCATATTAAGGGTGCCACTGTTGTCAAGGTTATAGGCAATGGCATAGATGCCGCTGCCGCTGCCCGTTACCTCAAAGGTGGAGGAGGGATCGATGGACAGGTTTGCCACGAGATCAAGTGAGTTGGCAGCATCAAGGGTAGAGCTGTTGGCAAGAAACACGCCGGTTCCCGGGGTGCCGTCGCCGACCTCAAGGAGCCCATCAGAGATAGTCAGGGTAGAGGCATTCAGGTTCATGATCTCCCAGTTGATGAGGGTGGCACCCGGGGCCGTGGCACTAATGCCAGAGAAGTTGATGACATCGATAAAGCCGTCGGCCGTGGAGACATCGTCACCGCCATCAAGCATCTGGGAGCCGTTATAGCCAGCGGCAGAGATGTTGGCAGTATCTGAACCATTATTACCATAAAAACCGCCGTTAAAGGCGCCACCCGTCCAGTTGAAGGTGTCGTTACCATCAGTAGCAGCAGGCGCGATCTCGTCGCCATAGATGTTGCCAGTCCAGGAACCGCCGCTTAAGTTGATGACATCATTACCAGTCCCGCCCCTGATCATGCCCGTGCCCGCACCGCCACTCATGCTAAAACTGTCATCGCCTGCCCCTAAATAGACGTCTCCGGTTAAGGTGCCACCAGTTATTTGTACGGTGTCATTGCCAGAGTAGCCGCTTTCATAGGGACCGGTTGTGGCAGCGGTCGTGTCCATGCCAATATTGCCGGTAATAGTGCCGTCTTGCAAGAGAAGGGTATCGTTACCTCCTGCCAGATAAATATTGCCATTGACGGCACCGCCCAAGATGGAGACAGTGTCTGGATTTGCATTGTGTGAGGGTTCTGATTCAATATTACCGTTGACTACGCCACCGTTATACTGGGTAAATGAGCCTCCAAATCGAACAGCCATAATTTCAGAACTTCTGCCAATACCACCAGTATAATAAGCGGTTATCTCTCCATAATTTTCAATGATACCAACACGGTTTGTGTGGATAAGTCCTATGTAACCGCCGCGTATAATGCCGGTTGCATTGTTTATAATAATAGTTGAGACACCTGCGCTGCCACCACCAGCCGCTACACCAATGGTTCTTCCTGTAATCGTGCCGTTATTTGTTAGGTACCAACCGCCTACGCTCCCGGCACCGCCACCCTGAATTCCCATGTCTGCATTGCTGAAAATACGCCCATCGTTGACCAGGCGGAAAGTGTCGTTTACATAGCCAACGAGCATGTAATAGTTTGTAATGCCATCGGCAGGGCCTGAGGTGGTTGCTGCCGGTGGACCTACTACGCCAGTGCTCGTCACGTGAATGGAAAGATTGCCGGTTCCAATGTAAATGCCGTGACCAGCGGGACCAGCTGATTGCACAGATTGATTTAAAATTCTAGCAGTTATTGAGCCTGAACACTCCCAGGTGCCACTTGTTAATACGCAGGCTGATCGGGCTTCGGGTAGGAAAGAGATACAAATGCACAAGGTAAGGGCAGCTGTAGTTGCTACATTTTGTAGGGTATAATTCATTTTATTTTGCTGGCTTAGGTTTATTCTTTTCCAATGCACGGGAAAAAATTCTTTTTCTAGAAGTAAAAGGCTTTTTTACAGAAAAAAATAGGACATAAAAGGTATATTATATGCAACCTCTAAAATACAACTATTTCGTCAGTAAATGAATATGCACTATAGATAAATAAAAAATGATTTATCAAATAATTTATAAATATTATTCAATTTTTTTCCAAAAAAGCCAAATTTCCTCTGCCGATACTTGCCAAGAAAAGCAATACGATTATGTTAACCCATGGGAAAACATAAACATGAGGAGGGAGGCAGAATGACAACAACGAGCAAAGCGAATCAACCTGTTTATTTGAAAATTCAGAGTACATTTCCAGAGGTGATACAGAACCTGGAAAACCTGGGAAAGAGCCTGCGCACCTGTGGACCAATTGTCGAAAAAGATACCCATTTAGTACAATTGGCGGCTGCCGCGGCTATTCAATCAGAGGGTTCTGTACATTCCCATGTGAAAAGGGCGTTGGCCGCGGGTGCGACAATGGCAGAAATTGAGCACAGTCTTGTCCTGCTCATTTCCGTTATTGGTTTTCCCAAGGTTGCTGCGGCCCTTTCCTGGGCCTATGATGGTACAAGAATAGAAGAAAAGGAGTGAGCGTGGAAGGGACTGAGCAAAATAAGCCAAAAATTGAATATCCATGCCCCTGGCAGTATCGCATAATTGGTGAAGATGCGGTTGCCATGCGCAAGGCCCTTGCCGGTGCCATTGAAGTTGAGCGTTGCATTGTCAGTGAAAAAAACCGCAGTGCCAGTGGCAAGTACGTAAGCATGGAAGTGGAGTTGATTGTGCAAAACGAAGAGGAACGTCAGGCACTGTATAAATTCCTTGCTGAACACCCAGCCATTCGGATGGTTTTATGACGCAGAAAAAAAATGAGAGTCAGCAGCTCGATAACAAGGTATTGCCAGTCATGCAGGAGGCTATACTTACCGTGCGCATGATTCTGCACAGGCATTTGGTTGATGAGCTGGCAACTCGTCAGACACAACTTACTTCTGAAGAGCGCGTACTCCTCAGCGGTGCAGTGATAAATAATTTATTTGGGACCAGACCAGAAAATGATGCTGTCGTACACTTTGCTAAAGGCAACAGAGCGCTTGTTGAGGAAGAACTGCGTGGCCTGGCTAGCCATTGTCCGGCAAAACTTTTACCCGTGCTCACCGACTCTTTGCGCATGCAAACCATCTGTGATGAACAGATAGGTATTCGCTCAGTCTCATCCCTTTTAATGGCAAAGGCGCTGGGGCTTTTGCAGGAAGAGCGGCCTCTACCCATGCCTTCAACCTTTATGCTTGCTGTTCGCAACCTTGCTGTTGGCCAGGGGCTGGTGGAAAAAATTATGCTTCTGGCGGAAGGCGATGCAGACTGACTAGAGTTGTTCCCCAGGAGCCGGCCTCTTCGCCGGCTAGCCTGAAATTGCGCACAAGACTTATGCGGGTTAGTTCCGTATGCACAAGGCGCCTGAGCACACCTTTCCCTTTGCCATGTATTATGCGGAGTTCAAATATGCCCAGAGCGTGGCATTCTGCTATATAGTCCTGCAATAAGTCTTTAATTTCACTGGGACGAAAGAGGTGCAGATCCAGGCTGCCGTCAATGAGGAGCTGAATGGGCTCAGGAAAATAGTCTTCTTCATCCATGGAGAGGCGACAGCATGGAAAGTGCAAGCTGAGCTGTGCGGATTGCTGCACCCGATTCACCTAGTTTTTGCCTGATATTTGCCATGTCCTCCTGCATAGTTTGCCGTACGATGGGCTCTGTCAACAGGCAGCTCAGCTCATCACTGAGCCGTTCTGGCGTTACCTCAGTTTGCAATAGTTCCGGGATAATGGTTCTGCCCGCTATCAGGTTCGGTAAGGAGAAATATGGCAGGGTGCGGATGATTATCTTTGCCAGCCAGTAAGTGAGCGGGGAAACTTTATACGCCACTACTGTTGGCGTTTTGAGCAGGGCCAATTCCAGGGTAACGGTGCCAGAGGCAGCCAAAACTGCATCACAGGCGGCCATCATACTGTAGCGGTCATCTTGAATAACGCGGAAATCAATGCGTCCCAGCCAGTTGGCAAGTCCTTCAGCATCAAGGAGTTCACGAGAAATTGTTGATGCCTGGGGGATAAGAAAAACAACAGGTTTTGCTGGTTTTTTCTGCAAATACAGCTCTGCGGCGGCCAGAAAAAGGGGTAACAGAGATTTCACTTCCTTTGCACGACTGCCGGGAATAAGGCCTATGACCAGTGAATCTTGGACTATCTGCTGTTGGCTGAGGAATTGTTGGCGGGAAAGGCGTGGAGTGACCGTGTCTAAAAGAGGGTGGCCAACAAAACGTGCCTCATAACCATGACGAAGGTAGATCTCTTCTTCAAAGGGCAGAATAACAGCAACACAATCAGTCAAACGCCCTATGGTATGCACCCGCCCTTTGCGCCAGGCCCAGATCTGGGGGCTGATGTAGTAGAGAACAGGTATTCCCAGCTTTTTTGCCTGGGCTGCAAGAGAAAGATTAAAATCAGGGTAGTCAACGAGAATGAGCAGGGATGGTCGCCTCTCGCGCATACGCTCAACTAATAGACGACGCGCCTGCATGATATCGCGCAGGTGACTGATGACCTCAATCACGCCCACCACGGCGAGCCGAGATGCATCATAGAGACCTTCTAGGCCAGCTGCCTTAAGCTCGGGGCCACCCATTCCGTAGAAACGGACTGTCGGGTCAAGAGCCTGCATGGCTCTGACCAGGGCGGCACCGTACATGTCACCCGAGGCCTCTCCTGAAACAATCATCACTTCATGTCTTGCTGCATCATGCGCAGGCATGTCAGCAGAAAGAGAGGCAGGGTCGGCGCTGTCCAACATCAATCAGATCCTTCTCTTTTTGGCAAAGCATGCAGAAAGCTGGGCAGCGAGTGTATGCCCACTTTTTTGAGATTTTCTAGAATAGTTACGTTACTTTTTTCTACGGCGGCAACAACCTCTAGGGCAATGGCAAGGGATTCCCTTCCCTGGCTCCCTGTCACCGTTGGTTGGCAACGCTCTTTGACACAGCGGATAAAATCAAGGAGTTCAAGCTGTATAGAATCGCCAGGAGTCGAGCGAACGTACTTTACCTGCGGATAGGGAAAGACCTCGTTCTCTCGCTCGATATACTGAGTTGAATAGCATTGCCTTGAACCAAAGTCGACGGTCAGGCATTCACCAGGTTGGTAAATGCTCATCTTGCGCTCAACGATGTTTGAAACACGGCTTGCTGTTATGTTGGCGGTACAGCCATTGGCAAAGATCAGGTGGGCATTTATGATGTCGTTTAACGGTGTGAGTACCGGGGCACCAACGGCGCAGACACTGGTGACAGGAGATTTGATTATGGACAGGATAATATCCAGATCGTGGATCATCAGATCAAGGGCTACATCCACATCGGTACCGCGCATGTTAAAGGTGCCCAGACGCTTGGCCTCAATGAAGATTGGCAAGCTCAAGCGTTGTTCCGCAGCCCGAAAACCTGGGTTGAAACGCTCAAGAAGCCCAACCTGCAAGATGCATCCTTTTTCCTCGGCAAGCGCAACCAGGGTATCTGCTTCTTCCAGGGTCTTGGTGATGGGTTTTTCCATCATCACATCAATATTATTTTCCAGAAAAAAACGACCGACTTGAAAGTGGTGCTTGGTTGGCGTCACAATGGAAACAGCATCGACTTTACCCGCAAGGGCCGTATAGTCAGTAAATGCCTGGGTGCAAGTCTCTTCGGCGATAAGCGTCGCGCGGGCTAGGTCGGTATCGATGACACCCACAAGACTCACATCATCCATGGCCGCATATTTCTGGGCGTGAAACCGTCCTAAATAACCAACTCCTACAACCCCAACTCGTATTTTCTGTGCCATGATTGCCGTTAAATCCCCAGGTACGCCCTTTGAATATCCTTATTGGCCAGTAGGGTAGCCGCCTTGTCTTGCAGGGTAATGCGGCCGTTTTCCAGGACATAGCCCCGGTGCGCAACCTGCAGCGCCAGGTTGGCATTCTGTTCGACAAGGAATATGGTGGTATGATGCTCTTTGTTTATTTTCTTAATAATTTCAAATATTTGCATAGTGATGAGGGGTGCCAGTCCCATTGAGGGCTCATCAAGTAGCAATAATTGCGGCCTGGCCATAAGGGCCCTTGAGATGGCTAGCATCTGCTGCTCGCCTCCGGAAAGATTGCCACCGGGCTGGTTGCGCCGTTTTTTGAGAATAGGGAATAGCTCGTATAGATACGTCCGATCATCCTCAATGCCGCTTTTATCGTGGCGAAGAAAAGCACCCATATCAAGGTTTTCTGATACGGTGAGTGCCGGGAAAATGTGTCTGCCCTCGGGAACCTGAGAGATACCCAGCTGGACAATGCGGTTTGGCACATAACGCTGAATTTCTTCGCCTTTAAAAAGAATCTGGCCCCTGCGGCACGGGGTAATGCCGGATATAGACATCAGGGTAGTGCTTTTTCCAGCCCCATTTGCCCCGATGAGAGTAATGATTTCTCCCTCTTCCACCTGCAGGCTAATATCGTGCAGGGCCTGGATATTGCCGTAAAAGGTGTCGACATGCCGTAGTTCAAGCATAGTGCACCTCCTCGCCAAGATAGGCCTTGATTACAGCCGGGTTGCTCCGCACTTCTTCCGGTGCTCCTTCGGCTATTTTCCGGCCGTAATCCATGACAAAAATATAATCAGACAGGTTCATAACCAGTTTCATGTCATGCTCAATGAGGAGGATAGAAAGGCCCTCATCGCGTATTTCTCTGATGATTGAAACGAGGTACTGCGTTTCCTGGGGATTCATCCCTGCTGCTGGTTCATCTAGTAAGAGTAAAATGGGCTCTGTTGCTAGGGCTCTGGCGATTTCCAGTCGTCGCTGCGCCCCATAGGGCAGATTTTTGGCAAAATCATTGACATGCTTTTCAAGGCCTACCTTTTCCAGCAAGCCAACACTTGCCTGCACAATTTCCTGCTCTTCGTCCATGGTGCGGGAATCGCGTAAAATGGCACCCATGATCTTTGCCTTTGTACGGCAGTGCCTGCCGATCATTACGTTTTCCAGCACTGTCATGTTAGGGAAAAGGCGTATGTTTTGGAAGGTTCGTGCCAGGCCCAGTTCGGTTATCTTGTTAGGTTTTAAGCCATTTATAATGCGCTGTGTTTTGTTGGGCGGACTGAGCAGCAGTTCGCCTGCTGTGGGCGAGTAGATGCCAGTGAGGCAGTTGAAGAAGGTAGTTTTTCCAGCACCATTTGGACCAATTAAGGCAACAATTTCACCAACATGAATACGTAAATCGAGCTTGTCAAGCGCACGGATGCCACCAAAATCCATGGTAAGACCATTAACGTTGAGAATGGGTTCCATGTCTTGCTACTCCGGTTGTTTGCTAAGCTTATACGTGTGGCGGGTCGTGGCTACAATACCCTGGGGCCTGAAGATCATCATGATGACCAGGATCGCACCAAAGGCAAGCATACGATATTCCGAGATGGCACGCAGATATTCCGGCGTGAGGATGGGAATAAAGGCACCAGCGATAATGCCGACAATGGAGCCCATACCGCCGGGGAGAACAATACAAGGTGTAATGGCCGATTCCAGCAAC
>RRZU010589937.1_pt1 | contig 47916 bp, 31 predicted proteins | sample 2165561 | NCBI WGS metagenome assembly RRZU01 (sample SAMN10456909, study PRJNA506462) | wastewater metagenome | isolation source: wastewater sludge | place: USA: Moscow, Idaho | reverse complement strand
TGCACACTGACCCGCCGCCCCGCCGGCCCCTCCAGGGAGCGTCCCGTGCCGTTCGCCGTACCGCGTCTTCGCCCCGTGCTGTTGCTCCTCGTCCCCCTGCTGCTGCTCGCGCTGCCGGCCTGGCGCCACTGGCAGGGCCCGCTGCTGCCCGGCTACCGGATCGAGGCGCGGCCGCTGGTGCAGCGCGTGGTGGCCAGCGGCGAGGTCAGCAGCCAGTCGCTGGCGCAGGTCGGCAGCGAGATCACCGGCGTGGTCGCCCGGCGGGCGGTGCGCGAGGGCGATGCGGTGCGCGCCGGCGACCTGTTGCTGGCGCTGCGCGACGACGAGCAGCAGGCGCGTCTGCGCGAGGCCGAGGCGGCGCTGCGCCAGCTGCAGGACAGCGAGCGCCCGCAGGCCGCCGCCGCCCTGCGCGAGGCGCAGAGCGCGCTGAACCAGGCCGAGCGCGAACTGGCGCGCCGGGAAACCCTGGAGGCCCGCGGCCTGCTCGCCGTCGAGGCGCTGGAGCAGGCCCGCCAGGCCCGCATCCGCGCCCGCGAGGCGCTCAACCGCGCGCGCCTCGATGCTGCGGCCCTGGCCGCCGGGGCCAGCCAGGAACAGCTGCTGCGCCAGCGCCTGGAGGCGGCGCGCGCGGCCCTGGCCAAGACCCGCATCCACGCCCAGCACGACGGCATCGTGCAGACCCGCAGCGTCGAGCCGGGCGATCTGGTGCAGCCCGGCCGGGTACTGCTGGAGATCGCCCGCACCGACAGCCGCGAGATCCTCCTGCCGCTGGACGAGAAGAACCTCGCCCCCCTGGCCCTCGGCCAGCACGCGCGGGTGATCGCCGACGCCTACCCCGAGCGCGCGCTGCAGGCCCGCGTCGCCTTCATCGCCCCGGCGGTCGATCCGGCGCGCGGTACCCTCGACGTCCACCTGGAGCTGCTGGAGCCGGCCGACTTCCTCCGTCAGGGCATGACCGTCTCGGTGGAGATCCGCACCGCCGAGCGCGAGCGGGCGCTGGTGCTGCCCCACGACGCGCTGCGCCAGCGCGACGGCGAGCGCGCCCGCGTGCTGGTGCTCGATGCCGGCCGGGTCGCCGAGCGCGAGGTGCGCCTGGGCCTGCGCGGCAGCGCGCTGAGCGAGGTGCTCGACGGCCTGCAGGACGGCGCGCAGGTGCTGGCGGTCGACGCCGAGCCCGGCCGGCGCGCACGCCTGCAGCCCCTGGCGCTGCCCGCCGCCGGCACGGAGTAGGCCGATGCCGCTGCTCGCCGCGCTGTGGATCGAGTGGAAGATCGCCCTGCGCTTCCTCGCCGACAACGCCATGCAGACCCTGCTGATCGTCGTCGGCATCGCCGTCGGTTCGGCGGTCATCGTCTTCATCACCGCGCTGATCACCGGCCTGCAGGCCAACGTCATCGAGCGCACCCTGGGCACCCAGGCGCACATCCGCATCCTGCCGCCCGAGGAGGTCAACCGGGTCACCGCGCTGGCCCCGGGCAGCCTCGACCTGCGCCTGGAAAGCCCGCGCGCCCAGCGCCTGCGCTCGATCCTCAACTGGCAGGAGGTGCGCGACCTGCTCGACGCCGAGCCGCGCCTGCGCGCGGTGTCGCCGCTGGTCAGCGGCCCGGCGCTGGCCCGGCGCGGCACGGCGCGCGCCTCGGTGGCGCTGCTGGGCATCGACGCCGAGCGCTACGCGCGGATCATCCCGCTGCAGCGCCACCTGATCGCCGGGCGCTTCGAAATCGCCGCCGGCAAGGCGCTGATCGGCAGCGAGCTGGCCCGCGACCTCGGCCTGCAGGCCGGCGACAAGCTGCGCCTGGACGCCGGCGAGGGCCGTGAGGCGGTGGTCGACGTGGCCGGCATCTTCGAGCTGGAGGTGCGCGAGCTGGACGCCCGCTACGTCTACCTCGACCTCAAGCAGGCGCAGACCCTGCTCGACCTGCCCGGCGGAGTGACTGCCATCGACACCACGGTGGACGCCATCTTCGACGCCGAGAGCATCGCCGCGCGGCTCGGCCGGCTCACCGGCCTCAAGGCGGAAAGCTGGATGGCCAGCAACGGCCAGCTGCTCAACGCGCTGCGCTCGCAGACCATGACCACCCAGATGATCCGCCTGTTCGTCGGCCTCTCGGTGGCCTTCGGCATCGCCAGCGTGCTGGCGGTCAGCGTGGTCCAGCGCACCCGCGAGATCGGTATCCTGCGCGCCATGGGCAGCCCGCGCGGGCAGATCCTGCGGGTCTTCCTGCTCCAGGGCGGGCTGCTCGGCATGGCCGGCTCGGGCCTCGGCGGGCTGGTCGGCTGGTCGCTGGTGCAGGTGTTCAACGTCTTCGGCCCCGGGCTGTTCGTCATCCCGGTGGACCCGACGCTGATTCCCTCGGCGATGGCGGTGGCGACCCTCACCGGCGTGCTGGCCGCCGCGGTGCCGGCGCGGCGCGCCGCCCGTTACGATCCGGCGGTGGCGATCCGTTATGTCTGAACTGCACGACGAGGTGCTGCGCCTGAGCGGCGTCGGCAAGACCTACAACCCTGGCACGCCGCTGGCGCAGAACGTGCTGCAGGACATCGACCTGCGCCTGGCGCGCGGCGAGCTGTGCGCGCTGATCGGCCCCTCCGGCTCGGGCAAGAGCACCCTGCTCAACCTGATCGGCCTGCTCGACAGCCCCAGCGCCGGCGAGCTGTACCTGCAGGGCCGACCGACCCGCGCCCTCGACGACGCGGCGCGCACCCGCCTGCGCAACCGCGCCATCGGCTTCGTGTTCCAGTTCCACCACCTGATCCCGGCCTTCAGCGTGCTGGACAACGTGCTGATGCCGCTGATGATCCGCCACGGCAAGCCCGACGCCGAGGACCGCGCGCGCGCCCTCGAACTGCTCGCCGCAGTGGGCCTGGCCGACTTCGCCGCCAAGAAGGCCAACCAGATTTCCGGCGGCCAGCAGCAGCGCGTGGCCATCGCCCGCGCGCTGGTCACCCGCCCGGCGCTGCTGCTGGCCGACGAGCCGACCGGCAACCTCGACACCAGGACCGCCGAGAGCGTGTTCGCCCTGTTCCGCCGCTTCAACCGCGAGTTCGGCTGTGCGGTGCTGGTGGTCACCCACGACCCGCGCCTGGCCGCGCAGTGCGCGCGCACCGTGGAACTGGTCGACGGCCGCATCGTCCGCGATGCGGCGAATACGGCTGCAAAATGAACGACCTGTGGCTTAGACTCGGGCACCTGGCCCGATCCGGGCCAGCGACTTAGCATAGGCAAAGACTATCGCCTTGATTCCATCAATCAATTTAGATTAGTCATCTACCCTGTGTAGTATGCATCGCACAGTTTCCCAACCTCCGAAGGAGTTCAGCGAATGTCCCTCATCAACACCCAGGTTCAACCGTTCCAGGCCAACGCTTTCCACAACGGCGAGTTCATCCAGGTCACCGAGCAGTCCCTGAAGGGCAAGTGGTCCGTGCTGATCTTCATGCCGGCCGCCTTCACCTTCAACTGCCCGACCGAGATCGAGGACGCCGCCGACAACTACGCCGAGTTCCAGAAGGCCGGTGCCGAGGTGTACATCGTCACCACCGACACCCACTTCTCCCACAAGGTCTGGCACGAAACCTCCCCGGCCGTCGGCAAGGCCCAGTTCCCGCTGGTCGGCGACCCGACCCACCAGCTGACCAACGCCTTCGGCGTGCACATTCCGGAAGAAGGCCTGGCCCTGCGCGGCACCTTCATCATCAACCCGGAAGGCGTGATCAAGACCCTGGAAATCCACGACAACGCCATCGCCCGCGACGTCAGCGAGACCCTGCGCAAGCTGAAGGCCGCCCAGTTCGTCGCCAACAACCCCGGCCAGGTCTGCCCGGCCAAGTGGAAGGAAGGCGCCCAGACCCTGACTCCGTCGCTGGATCTGGTCGGCAAGATCTAAGCAGCCTCCCCCGCTGCCGCGCCGCGGAGGGGCTCGCCCCCTCCCAGCGCCCGAATGCCTGGGCGCCTTCGCCCGGGCATTCTTTTTTCCGAATTCCGCATCCCGAATTCCGCAGAGGACACCGTCACCATGCTGGACGCCAATCTTAAAACCCAGTTGAAGGCCTACCTCGAAAAGGTCACCCAGCCGTTCGAGATCGTCGCGTCCCTGGATGACGGCGCCAAATCCCAGGAACTGCTCGCCCTGCTCAACGACATCAACAGCCTGAGCGAGAAGATCACCCTGAACACCGCCGGCCGCGACGCCCGCGTACCCTCCTTCGCCCTGGTGCGCCACGACCGCGACGTCAACGTGCGCTTCGCCGGCCTGCCGATGGGCCACGAGTTCACCTCGCTGGTGCTGGCCCTGCTGCAGGTGGGCGGCCACCCGTCCAAGCTGTCGGCCGAGCTGATCGAGCAGATCCAGAGCCTGGAAGGCGAATTCCACTTCGAGACCTACTACTCGCTGTCCTGCCAGAACTGCCCGGACGTGGTCCAGGCGCTGAACCTGATGGCGGTGCTCAATCCCGCCATCCGCCACGTGGCCATCGACGGCGCGCTGTTCCAGGACGAGGTGGAGGCGCGGCAGATCATGTCGGTGCCGAGCATCTACCTCAACGGCGAGCCGTTCGGCGCCGGGCGCATGGGCGTCGAGGAAATCCTCGCCAAGCTCGACACCGGCAGCGCCAGCCGCGACGCCGAGAAGCTCAAGGCCAAGAGCGCCTTCGACGTGCTGGTGGTCGGCGGCGGCCCGGCCGGCGCCTCGGCGGCCATCTACGCCGCGCGCAAGGGCATCCGCACCGGCGTCGCCGCCGAGCGCTTCGGCGGCCAGGTGCTCGACACCATGGCGATCGAGAACTTCATCTCGGTGGCGGAAACCGAAGGCCCGAAACTGGCACGCGCGCTGGAAGAGCACGTGCGCCAGTACGAGGTCGACATCATGAACCTGCAGCGCGCCAGCAAGCTGATCCCCGCCGAGCGCGAGGGCGACCTGCACACCGTGCAGTTCGACAACGGCGGCGAGCTGAAGGCCAAGACCGTGATCCTCGCCACCGGCGCGCGCTGGCGCGAGATGAACGTCCCCGGCGAGCAGGAATACCGCGGCCGCGGCGTGGCCTACTGCCCGCACTGCGACGGCCCGCTGTTCAAGGGCAAGCGCGTGGCGGTGATCGGCGGCGGCAACTCCGGCGTCGAGGCGGCCATCGACCTGGCCGGCATCGTCGCCCATGTCACCCTGCTGGAGTTCGGCGAGCAGATGCGCGCCGACGCGGTACTGCAGAACAAGCTGCGCAGCCTGCCCAACGTGACCATCATCACCATGGCGCAGACCACCGAGGTCAAGGGCGACGGCCAGAAGGTCACCGGCCTGGTCTACAAGGACCGCCATACCGACCAGAGCCACAGCGTCGAGCTGGAAGGCATCTTCGTGCAGATCGGCCTGCTGCCCAACAGCGACTGGCTCAAGGGCACCGTCGAGCTGAGCCGCTTCGGCGAGATCATCGTCGACGCCAAGGGCCAGACCAGCATCCCCGGCGTGTTCGGCGCCGGCGACGTGACCACCGTGCCCTACAAGCAGATCGTCATCGCCGTCGGCGAAGGCGCCAAGGCCTCGCTGAGCGCCTTCGACCACCTGATCCGCCAGAGCTGAGGGACGGCTCGGCCGAGCCGCCCCGATCCCCGCAACGAACCCGCGCCCAGGCGCGGGTTCGCTGTTTTTGTGCTGTGGGAAAACCCCCGGCAGGCTACCATTCACGTCAGAAAAACAACGCCAATGATCCTGCCGCACGGGGTCATGCATACGTGAGGTCGCACGGCACATGAACGAACTGACGCACACCCTCCTGCTGCGCCTGCGGGACAGCCAGGACCCGGTGGAGATTCCCGCCCGCCTGGTACGCCTGCTGGCCACCGAGGCCATGCAGTACCGCGAGCACGCCCAGCAGCACGGCGAGCTGGAGGACGAACTGCGCCAGCGCTGCGCCGAGCTGCTGGAGAAACAGCGCAGCGGCACCCTGCCGCCCGGCAGCCTGCAGCGCTACGCCGCCCTCAACTGCGAGGGCAACCTGCAGCTGGCCACCCAGCAGACCATCCAGGCCGCGCTGCGCTTCACCGCCGGCAAGTACGCCGCCGGCTGCTGGGTGCCGCGCGACCTGCTGGAGCAGACCGAAAGCGCGATCAGCGACTCGATCAACCACGGCTCGCCGACCCAGTCGAACCGCGACCAGGCGCTCAGCGAACTGCGCCTGGCGCTGGACGACGAGAAGGACCCGGACGCCGCCAACCTGTGGGTGGCCCGCGAGCTGGTGCAGCACGCGCTCACCGCGCTGGGCGAGGCGATGTACGGCCGCGCCTACTCCCAGGCGTACCGCGACGAACTGCAGGCGCGCCTGGAAGCGGTGCTGGCCGCAAGCGACGCCGACTGAGCCCGCACCATGCCGCCACCCGGCGGCACAGGCAGCCAGACCCTCCCCGGCCGGCGCGCTGTCCCCGCGCCGCGCCCAGCCCCCTCAGTCCGCCGCGCCGCTGCCGGCCAGCGCACAGGCCAGCTCGCCGAGCCGGCGCAGCGCCGCGCCGGCCCGTTCGTCCAGCGGATAGCAGCAGGACAGCCGCAGGCAGTGCCGGTAGCGTGCCCCGGTGGAATACAGCAGGCCGGGAATGATCACGATGCGCTCGGCCAGCGCGGCGTGGAACAGCGCCAGACTATCCACCGACGCCGGCAGCTCCAGCCACAGCAGGAAGCCGCCGGCCGGCTGGGTGGCGCGGGTGCCCGCCGGAAAGTGCCGGGCGATCAGCCCGCGCACCGCGTCCACCTGGGCGGCGTAGCGCCGGCGCAGGGCGCGCATGTGGTGGTCGTAGCCGCCGCTTTCGAGAAACGCTCCGACCGTCTCGCCGAGCAGCAGCGACTCGGCGACGGTGGAGGAAAACTTCAGCTTGCGCACCGTCTCGGCGAAGCGCCCGGCCTCCAGCCAGCCGATGCGGTAGTCCGGCGCCAGGGTCTTGGTGTAGCTGGCGCAGACCATCACCCAGCCCTCGCTGTCGAAGGCCTTGACCGTCGGCTGCAGCGGCTCGACGAACTGCAGCTCGGCGTACAGCGCATCCTCGATCAGCGGCACGCGATGGCGGTTGACCAGCTCGGCCAGGCGCCGCTTGGCGGCCAGCGGCATGCTGCAGCCCAGCGGGTTGTGCACCGTCGGCATGGCGACGATGGCCTGCAGGCGCTTCTCCTCCAGCAGCAGCTCCAGGGCGTCCAGCGCCAGGCCGTGCTGCGGGTGGGTGGGAATCTCCAGTGCGCGCAGGCCGAGGCTGGCCAGCAGGGGATAGAGGTTGAAGTAGCTGGGCGACTCGATGCCCACCGTATCGCCGGCGCGGGTCACCGCGCGCAGGGCCAGCTGCAGCGCCTCCATCGCGCCATGGGTGAGCAGGATGTCGTCGGCGGCCAGATCCATGCCCAGCAACTTGGCGCGCCGGGCGATCTGCGTGCGCAGGCGCAGCGAGCCGGGCGGCAGGGCATAGCGGCCGACCAGCTGCGGCTGGCGGCGCAGCAGCGCGGCGGTCAACCGGGCCAGCTTGGCGCCGGGATAGAACATCTCGCCGCGCGGACAGGCCAGGGCCAGGTCGACATGGTCCTCGCGCTGCTGGCACTGCAGCACCACGCTCATCAGCTCGTCCAGCTCGCCGCTGGCGCGCACCCCGGACGGCCGCGCGCGCAGCGGCCGCTGCAGCGCCGGCAGGCTGCTGCGCACGTAGTAGCCGGACTGCGGGCGCGCCTCGATCAGGCCGCGATCCTCCAGCAAGCGATAGGCGGCGGTGACGGTATTCAAGCTCAGCGCATGCTGCGCCGCGCAGGCACGCACCGAGGGCAGCCGCGCGCCGGCCGGCAGGCTGCCGCGGTCGATGGCCTCGGCCAGCTCGGCGGCCAGTTGACGGTAGCGGATGGGGGCATTCATCGCGAAACACCGGTGACAGCGGGAAGGCCAAGCGATGGTGACAGTCGCCTTCCCGGCCAATCTGTCACCATGACAATGATGTTTTCGTGAGTCTGTCACCCTCGCGCGGCGCTGCCTAGCATGGACTGCCCACGATTCAGCGCAGGATCCCGCCATGTTCGAAGCCCTCGCCCTGGCCAGCTACATGGGCGTGATGTCGATCACCCCCGGCCCCAACAACATCATGCTCACCGCCTCGGGGGTGAACTTCGGCTTCCGCCGCACCCTGCCGCACATGCTCGGCATCGCCCTCGGCTGCTCCGTGCAACTGCTGCTCTGCGCCGTCCTGTTCGCCCAGATCGCCGGCTGGCTCGGCGCCGTCCGCCCCGCGCTGGCGGTGGCCGGCTGCGCCTACCTGCTCTGGCTGTCGCTGCGCCTGGCCCGCGCCGCCGCGCCTGAACGGCGCGAAACGGCCCGGCCGATGGGCTTTCTCGCCGCCGCCCTGTTCCAGTGGATCAACCCCAAGGCCTGGGTGATGGTCCTCAACGCCTGCGTGCTGTTCATGCCCCGCGACGGCCAGCTCAGCGCCGCCGCGGCCATGGCCCTGCTGGCGCTGGCAGTCAACCTGCCGTGTATCGCGATCTGGGCCTGGGGCGGCGAACGCCTGCGCCACTGGCTGCAACAGGACCGCGCCCTGCGCCTGTTCAACCTCGCCATGGCCGGCCTGCTGGCCGCCACGGCGCTGTGGTTGCTGGTGGAGGAGCTGGGGCTGTAATACCGCCAGCGGCCCTACCCAGATCGAGATCGGCAGCACCGGCTGGGCACCCTAAAAAACTTAAACGCCAAAAACGACAAAGGCCCGCATTGCTGCGGGCCTTTGTCGTTGCTTTATATGGTGCCGGCACCAGGAATCGAACCCGGGACCTACTGATTACAAGTCAGTTGCTCTACCAGCTGAGCTATACCGGCACAGGGTGCGCATTATAACGACTGGCCGCGCCGAGTAAACCCAATCTTCGGGCAATCGGCAGCCGACCGCCAGGAGTCGGGCGGCGGTTTTGCCGAAGTGCCGGCACATTGCCACACCGCTGCAATAACCCTATGAAAGTATTGGGATTTATCAGGCGCCATAGCCCATCAGGGGAATCGCGCCATGAAATCGGCGCATTTTTGTACAAAAAAACGACGCACCCCGCCGACGCTCCGGAAGCGTCAAGTTCGTGACCGGTGTCAATTTTGCCACTATGGCGCGGGCGTACATTGCTGCGTCGCGGCCCGTTTGTCGGCGCTGCAGTCAGGGATCGGCCATCTGCTGTCTCGCTCCGGGCCGAAGTCATGCGCGGTACTGAATACACAAGAACGACAGGGACACACGATGCGCAAGAGTCAGCCAGTCACCCAGCATGAGTACCAGATACGCGACGACCAGAACCTGCTGTCGCGTACCGACCTCAAGGGTCGCATCACCTATGCCGCGCCGGCCTTCGTCGAGGTCAGCGGCTACTCCCACGAGGAGCTGATCGGTGCGCCGCACAGCCTGGTGCGCCATCCGGACATGCCCGAGCAGGCGTTCGCGGACCTCTGGCAGACCATCGAGCGCGGCGAGATCTGGAGCGGTCTGGTGAAGAACCGCCGCAAGAACGGCGACTACTACTGGGTGCGCGCCAACGTCGCGCCGATCATCGAGAACGGCACGCTGATGGGCTACTCTTCGGTGCGGGTGCGCCCCGACGAGGACGAACGGCGCGAGGCGGAAGCCATCTATGCGCGCCTCAAGGCCGGCGACGGGCGCGGCATCCGCCTGCATCGCGGGCAGGTGGTGCAGAGCGGCCTGCGCAGCTGGCTGCGGCACATCAACCCGCAGGCCCTGAAGACCCGCCTCAACGGCATGATCGCCCTCAACCTGCTGTTGCTGGGGCTGTGCGCCGCGCTGAGCCTGTTCGGTTTCCGCCGCGCCAGCGAGCAGTTGCGCCAGCTCGACCAGCTGGGCGGCCAGCAGGTCGACGGCATGGCCGCGCTGCTCGCCACCATGCAGGCCGACCAGCAGAACCTGCTCACCGCGCAGCTGCTGCTGATGCTGTTGGTCGGCGGCCTGATGCTGGGCATCGGTTCGCTGCTGCTGCGCAACTTCCTGCGCGAGCTGCGCGCCTCGATGACCTTCGCCATGCAGGTGGCCACCGGCAACCTCGCCGCGCAGCCGCCGGCGCGCTCGCGCAGCGAGCTGGGCAAGCTGATGGACATGCTGGCGATCATGCGCAAGAGCCTCAGCAACATCGTCATCGACGTCAACCGCAGCCTCGAAGTGGTGCGCCCCGCCGCGCAGTCGATCGCCCATGGCAGCGAGGATCTGTCGTCGCGCACCGAGCAGCAGGCCTCCTCGCTGCAGCAGACCGCGGCGAGCATGGAGGAAATCACCTCCACCGTGCAGCAGAACGCCGACAACGCCCGTCAGGCCAGCCAGCTGGCCGACGCCGCGGCGCTGGAGGTTCGCCACAGCGGCAGCGCGATGCATGAAGTCGTCGACCGCATGGGGCGCATCACCGCCAGTTCCGAGAAGATCGCCGAGATCATCCGGGTCATCGACTCCATCGCCTTCCAGACCAACATCCTCGCCCTCAACGCCTCGGTGGAGGCGGCGCGGGCCGGCGAGCACGGTCGCGGCTTCGCCGTGGTGGCCGGCGAGGTGCGCAACCTGGCCAGCCGTTCGGCCAGCGCCTCGGCGGAGATCCGCCAGCTGATCGAACGCTCGCACCAGGAGGTGCGCGGCGGCGAGGAGCAGGTCCGCCGCGCCGAGGAGTCCATCGGACGGGTCGTCGAGGCGGTGCTCAAGGTCAACGACATCATGGGCGAGATCTCCGCCGCCTCCGACGAGCAGACCCGCGGCATCGCGCAGATCAACCAGGCGGTGGCACAGATGGACAACGTCACCCAGCGCAACAGCGAACTGGTGCTGAACTCGGCGCGCGCCGCCGGCGCCATGCAGGACCAGGTCAGCGAGCTGAGCAATGCGGTGGCGGTGCTGCGCCTCGGCGGCAGCGGCCACGAGCATGTCGAGCGCGAGACGCGCCTGCGCGCTCACCATGCCCGGCGCGGCCACGTCGAGGCGCCGGTCCACCATGCCAGCGCCTGGCACAAGGGCCACCATCACGACGCCGACGCCCCGTCGCAGGCGGCCATCCAAGCCGCCAGCGCGCCGCGCCCGGCCCCGCCGGCAGCTACCGCCAAGCCCGCGGCGCCGCGCAAGTCGGCTGCCGAGGACGACTGGGAAGAGTTCTGAAACGCCCCGATGAACGCCGCGCCGGCGCTCTGGCGCGGCGTTCGTCGCCCGGCGCATAATGCCGGCTGATCCGCCGCCGGCTCCGCTGCATGTCCACCCTCGCCCCCTCGCTGCACCGCCCGCGCTGGCGCACCCTGCTGATCCTCGCCGCGCTGCTGGCCCCGCTGCTGTGGCCGATCGAGCATCTGGCGACCCGCTACTACCGCGAGCGGGTCGCCGAGCAGAGCAGCCAGACCCTGGAACTCTACGTCGCCAACCTGCGCGGCACCCTGCGCCGCTACGAGGCGCTGCCGCACATCCTCGGCGACCTGCCGGCCCTGCGCGCCGCCCTGCGCGCGCCGGAGGACGCCGACAGCGTCAACGCCGCCAACCAGCTGCTCGACCGGGTGCGCCGGCAGAGCGGTGCCGACGTGATCTACCTGATGAACCCCGCCGGCCTGACCCTGGCGGCGTCGAACTGGAGTCACTACGACGCCTTCGTCGGGCGCAACTTCGCCTTCCGCCCGTATTTCCGCGAGGCGCTGGCCGGGCGCCTCGGCCAGTTCTTCGGCCTCGGCACCACCTCCGGCAAACGCGGCTACTACTTCGCCGCGGCGGTACGCGACGGCCACGAGACCCTCGGCGCGCTGGTGGTCAAGGTCGACCTCGACCACACCGAGACCCTGCTCGGCAGCACCCCCGAGCAGTTGCTGGTCAGCGACGCCAACGGCGTGGTGATCCTCACCTCGCGCCCCGACTGGCGTTTCCGCGCCACCCGCCCGCTGGGCGAGGCCGAGCGCGCCGAGATCGCCGCCAACCTGCCCTACCCGACCCAGGAGCCGCAGCCGCTGCGCCTCAGCGAGCAGGCCTGGCTGCGCCAGAGCCATCGCCTCGACGAAACCGGCTGGACGGTGAACATCCTCGCCCCGCGCAGCCTGGTCGAACGCCCGGTGCAGAGCGTGCTGGCCATCGCCGCGGCGACCCTGCTGGCGCTGCTGCTGCTCGCCGCCGTGCTGCTGCAGCGCCGCCGTCACCTGCTCGAACGCCTGGCCCTCGACGCCCATGCCCGCCGCGAGCTGGAGCAGCGGGTCGCCGAGCGCACCGAGGACCTGGTGGCGCTGACCGAACGCCTCAAGCAGGAAGTGCTGGAGCGCGAGCAGGCCCAGCAGGAGCTGGTCCGCGCCCAGGACGAGCTGGTCCAGGCCGGCAAGCTGTCGGCGCTGGGCACCATGAGCGCCAGCATCAGCCACGAACTCAACCAGCCGCTGGCGGCGATCCGCAGCTACGCCGACAACGCCGGCGTGCTGCTCGATCACGGCCGGCTCGACGACGCCCGCGGCAACCTGAAGCTGATCAGCGAGCTGACCGCGCGCATGGCCTCGATCATCAGCCACCTCAAGGCCTTCGCCCGCCGCGACCGCAAGGCGCCGGAAACCGTCGCCCTGCAGCCGGCGCTGGACGATGCCCTGGCGCTGCTGGCCAACCAGCGCCGCGCCCTGCAGGTCGAGCTGCTGCGCGACCTGCCGGACGCCACCCTGTGGGTGCAGGCCGGCGAGACGCGCCTGCGCCAGGTGCTCGGCAACCTGCTCAGCAACGCCTTCGACGCCATGGCCGAAAAGGCGCCGCCGCGCCGGCTGTGGATCAGCGCGCAGACCCTGGCCGACGGGCGGATCAGCCTGAGCCTGCGCGACAACGGCCCGGGCTTCTGCGCCGAGGCGCTGGCGCACGCCCGCGAGCCGTTCTTCACCACCAAGACCACCGCCCGCGGCCTGGGCCTGGGGCTGGCGATCTGCGACAGCCTGATCCGCGCCCTCGGCGGCGAGCTGCTGCTGGCCAACCACCCGGACGGCGGCGCCCTGGTCACCCTCAACCTGCTGCCGGCCGGTACCGGCCTCGGCACCCCGTCCCCGGAGGATCGCTCATGACCAGCCCAGCCGACATCGCCGTCGCCACCGAGGTGCTGCTGATCGACGACGACCCGCACCTGCGCCAGGCGCTGTCGCAGACCCTCGACCTGGCCGGCCTGCGTGTGCAGGCGCGCGGCGATGCCCGCGGCGTCGCCCAGGCGCTGCCGGCGGACTGGCCGGGGGTGGTGGTCAGCGACATCCGCATGCCCGGCCTCGACGGCCTGCAACTGCTGGAACAGCTGCACGGCCGCGACGCCGAGCTGCCGGTGATCCTGATCACCGGCCACGGCGATGTGCCGCTGGCGGTGCAGGCGATGCGCGCCGGCGCCTGGGACTTCCTGGAAAAGCCCTTCCCCAGCGAGACCCTGCTCGACGGCGTGCGCCGCGCCCTGGCGATGCGCCGCCTGGTGCTGGAGAACCGCCAGCTGCGCCAGACCCTGTCAGGCCGCGACGCCCTGGAGGGCCGGCTGATCGGCCTGTCGCCGGAGATCGTGCGCCTGCGCCAGCAGGTCGCCGCACTCGCCCGCACCCAGGCCGACGTGCTGATCCTCGGCGAGACCGGCAGCGGCAAGGAGGTGGTGGCGCGCGCCCTGCACGACCTGTCCAGCCGCCGCGACGGCCCGTTCGTGGCGATCAACGCCGGCGCCCTGGCCGAGTCGGTGGTGGAAAGCGAGCTGTTCGGCCACGAGGCCGGCGCCTTCACCGGCGCCAGCAAGCGGCGCATCGGCAAGTTCGAGTTCGCCAACGGCGGCACCCTGTTCCTCGACGAGATCGAGAGCATGAGCCTCGACGTGCAGGTCAAGCTGCTGCGCCTGCTGCAGGAGCGCGCGGTGGAACGGCTCGGCTCCAACCAGCTGATCCCCCTGGACATCCGGGTGATCGCCGCGACCAAGGAGGACCTGCGCCTGGCCGCCGACCAGGGGCGCTTCCGCGCCGACCTGTACTACCGCCTCAACGTCGCGCCGCTGCGCATCGCCCCGCTGCGCGAGCGCGGCGACGACGTGCTGCTGCTGTTCCGCCACTTCGGCGAGGCGGCGGCCGGCCGCCACGGCCTGGCGCTGCGCCAGCCGGACGCCGCCGAGCGCGCCGCGCTGCTCGGCCACGCCTGGCCGGGCAACGTGCGCGAGCTGCAGAACGCCGCCGAGCGCTTCGCCCTGGGCCTCGACCTGGGGCTCGGCGAGGCGGCCATCGTGCTGCCCGCCGAGGGCAATCTGGCGGCGCGGGTCGAGGCCTTCGAGCGCAGCCTGATCGCCGCCGAGCTGGCCCGCGGCCACGGCTCGCTGCGCAGCCTCGCCGAGGCGCTGGGCATGCCGCGCAAGACCCTCCACGACAAGCTGCGCAAGCACGGCCTGCAGCTGGGCGAGAGTGGCGGAAACCCGCACGACGAGCTCGACTGAGACGGCGGTATTCCGCCACCCATCCTGCCGCGGGCCGCTTCCAGGCCACGCCCGGCGGCCCCGCCGCCACCCCTAGACCAAAGTCGAACGACGCCCCGCAAGGCCCGTCACAGAGGGCCTTGCGCACCCCTGCAAGGCCCGTGCGGCGCCGCTTTCGGACAGATGGCACAGGCATTGCTATGGCCATGGCATCCGCTTCCGTCGCCACGGCCGGCCGCTCGCCCGCCCCCTCTGCCTCCCCCCCCTCCGGCAGAACACGTGCGCAGCATCCGCCGAGCGCGGCGGCGGATCACGCCCAGCGCCATGCCGCGCCGTTAAAACAAGAGGATTTCCCCGATGTTCAAGCTGACTGCCAAGGCTCTCGCCTGCGCCCTCTCGCTCACCATCGCCGGTCTGGCCCAGGCTGCCGATCCGATCGTGATCAAGTTCTCCCACGTGGTCGCCGAGCACACCCCCAAGGGTCAGGGCGCCCTGCTGTTCAAGCAGCTCGCCGAGGAGCGTCTGGCCGGCAAGGTCAAGGTCGAGGTCTACCCGAACTCCTCGCTGTTCGGCGACGGCAAGGAAATGGAAGCGCTGCTGCTCGGCGACGTGCAGATCATCGCCCCGTCGCTGGCCAAGTTCGAGCACTACTCCAAGCCGATCCAGATCTTCGACCTGCCGTTCCTGTTCGACGACATGGCCGCGGTCGACCGTTTCCAGGCCAGCCCCGCCGGCCAGGGCCTGCTGTCCTCGATGGAGGACAAGGGCATCACCGGCCTGGGTTACTGGCACAACGGCCTCAAGCAGCTGTCGGCCAACAAGCCGCTGCACGAACCCAAGGACGCCCGCGGCCTGAAGTTCCGCGTGCAGGCCTCCCAGGTGCTTGAGGAGCAGTTCAAGGCGGTGCGCGCCAACCCGCGCAAGATGAGCTTCGCCGAGGTCTACCAGGGCCTGCAGACCGGCGTGGTCAACGGCGCCGAGAACCCCTACTCGAACATCTACTCGCAGAAGATGCACGAGGTGCAGAAGTACATCACCGAGTCCAACCACGGTCTGCTCGACTACATGGTGATCACCAACACCAAGTTCTGGACCGGCCTGCCGGACGACGTGCGCACCGAGCTGCGCAAGATCATGGACGAGGTGTCCGTCGAGGTGAACAAGCAGGCCGAGGCCCTCAACCAGGGCGACAAGCAGCGCATCCTCGAAGCCAAGACCACCGAAATCATCACCCTGAGCGACGAAGAGCGTGCCAAGTGGCGCGAGGCGATGAAGCCGGTGTGGAAGAAGTTCGAGGGTGAGATCGGCGCCGAGCTGATCAAGGCTGCCGAAGCCGCCAACGCCCAGTAAGAGGCCAGCCCGTCGGGGCCGGCACACGGCCCCGACCTGCGCCCGACGGACTGGGCACTGCCGCCGCAGCGACGCAGCGGCAACGGCCTGCCCGGCAGGCCGCCTGATTCATCCACTGCCCGGAGATGCCACCCATGAATGCCTTGCGGCGGGTCTGGGATCGTTTCGAGGAAGGCTTCATCGTCTTCCTGCTGACGGCCATGACCCTGGTGACGTTCGTCTACGTCATCCTCAACAACCTGTACACGCTGTTCTACGCCCTGGGCGACCGCTTCGAGGCGCCCAGCGAGTTCTTCTTCGCCATCGGCGACGCGATCCTCGAACTGGCCCAGGCGATGACCTGGAGCAACGCGCTGACCAAGGCGCTGTTCGCCTGGCTGATCTTCTTCGGCCTGGCCTACGGCGTACGCACCGCCGGCCACATCGGCGTCGATGCACTGGTCAAGCTGGCCAGCAAGCCGGTGCAGCGGATCATCGGCCTGATCGGCTGCAGTGCCTGCCTGGGCTACGCCGGCCTGCTCAGCGTGGCCAGCTTCGAGTGGGTGCAGACCCTGTTCGTCGCCGCCATCGGCGCCGAGGACCTCGGCCACTTCGGCGTGCAGCAGTGGCACATCGGCCTGATCGTTCCGCTGGGCTTCGCCCTGGTGTTCGTGCGCTTCCTGGAGATCCTGGTGCGCATCCTGCGCAACCAGCAGACCGGCCTGGGCCTGGCCGACGAGGCCGCCGAGGCGGTCAAGCTGACCGAGCACGAGGAGTCCGGCAAATGACCATCCTGTTCCTGTTCCTCGCCCTGTTCGTGCTGATGTTCATCGGCGTGCCGATCGCCGTGTCCCTCGGCCTGGCCGGCTCGATCACCATCATGCTGTTCAGCCCCGACTCGGTGCGCTCGCTGGCGATCAAGCTGTTCGAGACCTCCGAGCACTACACCCTGCTGGCGATCCCGTTCTTCCTCCTCGCCGGCGCCTTCATGACCACCGGCGGCGTGGCCCGCCGGCTGATCGACTTCGCCAACGCCTGCGTCGGCCACATCCGTGGCGGCCTGGCGATCGGCGCGGTGCTCGCCTGCATGCTGTTCGCCGCGCTGTCCGGCTCCTCGCCGGCAACCGTCGCCGCGGTCGGCTCCATCGCCATCGCCGGCATGGTGCGCTCGGGCTACCCGCAGGCGTTCGGCGCCGGCATCGTCTGCAACGCCGGCACCCTGGGCATCCTCATCCCGCCGTCGGTGGTGATGGTGGTCTACGCCGCCGCCACCGAGACCTCGGTCGGCAAGCTGTTCATGGCCGGCGTGGTGCCGGGCATCCTGCTCGGCGTGGTGCTGATGGCGGCGATCTACATCATCGCGGTGAAGAAGAACCTGCCGGCCCTGCCGCGCGCCTCCGTGCGCGAGTGGCTGAGCGCCGCGCGCAAGGCGATCTGGGGCCTGCTGCTGATGGTGATCATCCTCGGCGGCATCTACTCGGGGATGTTCACCCCCACCGAGGCGGCCGCCGTGGCGGCGGTGTACTCGGCGTGCATCGCGCTGTTCGTCTACAAGGACATGACCCTGCGCGAAGCGCCCAAGGTGATCCTCGAGTCGGGCAAGCTGAGCATCATGCTGATGTTCATCATCGCCAACGCCATGCTGTTCGCCCACGTGCTGACCACCGAGCAGATCCCGCAGACCATCACCTCTTGGGTGATCGAGATGGGCCTGTCGCCGTGGATGTTCCTGCTGGTGGTGAACATCGTGCTGCTGGTCGCCGGCGCCTTCATGGAGCCCTCGGCGATCATCCTGATCCTCGCGCCGATCCTGTTCCCCATCGCCGTACAGCTGGGCATCGACCCGATCCACCTGGGCATCATCATGGTGGTGAACATGGAGATCGGCCTGATCACCCCGCCGGTCGGCCTCAACCTGTTCGTCACCTCGGCGGTGACCGGCATGCCGGTATCGGCGGTGATCCGCGCGGCGATGCCCTGGCTGATGATGCTGCTGGGCTTCCTGGTGATCATCACCTATGTGCCGGCGGTGTCCCTGGCCCTGCCCGAGTGGCTGGGCATGTAAAGCGCTTTCCCCCCTCCCCCATGGGGCAGACCCGGCAGGATGCCGGGTCTTTTTTTGCCCGAAATCCGCGCCGATCGCGGCACTTCGCCGCCGCCGGCACGGCCAAGGCGGCGCCCGCCCCGCTTTCCCGACAAAAAGTGCGTGCATGGCTCGAATTAACATGTTACCAATCTAGCCACAAAACAATAACGGGAGCCTTCCTCATGAAAGTCCTGCAACTCGCTGCGCTCGCCACGGCCATCGGCTGTGCTTCCCTGGCCCAGGCCGCCGACACCTACACCCTGAAGGTCGGCCACTTCCTGCCGTCCACCTCCAACGCCCAGGTCAACATCATCGAGCCGTGGTGCGAACAGCTGCGCCAGGAGTCCAACGACCGCCTGAAGTGCCAGCTGTACCCGTCGATGCAGCTGGGCGGCACCCCGGCCAAGCTGGCCGACATGGCGCGCAACGGCGTGGCCGACATCGTCTGGACCGCTCCAGCCTACTCCGCCGGCAAGTTCCCGCGCGTCGAGGCGCTGGAACTGCCGTTCATGCTGCCCTACGGCGGCAAGGCCGGTAACGACATCATCTGGAAGTTCTACGAGCAGTACGCCAAGGACGACTTCAAGGGCTACAAGGTGCTCGGCGTGTTCGGCGACGGCGGCATGGACCTGCACACCCGCGGCAAGCCGGTGAAGACCCTGGCGGACCTGCAGGGCCTCAAGCTGCGCGCCTCCAGCCGCACTGCGGCCAAGACCCTCGAAGCCCTCGGCGCCACTCCGGTGAGCATGCCGCCGGCGCAGATGACCGAAGCCATCTCCAAGGGCGTGGTCGACGGCGCACTGGCCTCCTGGGAAGTGGTCCCGGCCACCAAGCTCAACGAGGTGACCCAGTACCACAGCGCCACCCCGGCCGGCGAAACCGCCTTCGGCTACACCGTGCTGACCATGCTGATGAACCAGAAAAAGTTCGACGGCATGCCCAAGGACCTGCAGGAGATCATCGACCGCAACAGCGGCCCGGCCCTGAACGACCGCTTCGCCGCCGCCTGGGACAAGGCGATGGACAGCGCGCGCAGCGCCACTCCCGCCGAAGGCCTGGTGGCCATCGACGCCGCTGCCTATAAAGGCATGCAGGACGCCACCGCCGGCGTGGCGGCCGCCTGGGCCAAGGACATCAGCGCCCAGGGCATCGACGGCCAGCAACTGGTCGACGGCGTGCGCAGCCTGAGCGCGCGCTGAGTCCCGACTGCCCCGGCAGGCGCCCCCAGCGCCTGCCGGGGCAGCGCCGCCCTTCCCCTGGCGGCGCGCGGCCCGGCTGCGGCCGGCCGCATCCCTCCGGCACATGCAAAGACACACCACAACAAAAGGTCAGCCCATGAAGCTCTCCAAGAACACCCATGCCCTGCGTAAATCCCTGCTCGCCGCCGCCGTCGGCCTGGCTCTGGTCGGCAACGCCGCCTGGGCCGCCGAAACCGGCGACCCCAAGATCCGCCTGCTGCTGCTCGGCACCAAGGGCGGCCCGTCGATCCTGCAGACCAAGAGCCTGCCGCAGTCCACCGTGCTGATGGTCGGCAACGACGCCTACCTGCTCGACGCCGGCTACGGCGCCAGCCTGCGCCTGGTCGAGGCCGGCATCCCGCTGCGCAACCTCAAGGGCATCTTCATCACCCACCTGCACAGCGACCACGTCGTCGATTATCCGGCGGTGCTGATGAACGGCTGGGCCAGCGGCCTGAAGACGCCGATCAAGGTGTTCGGCCCGCAGGGCATCGGCGAGATGACCGAGCATGCCTGGAAGACCTTCGACGTCGACATCAACCTGCGCATCGTCGACGAAGGCAAGCCAGATCCGCGCCCGCTGGTGACCACCCAGGTGATCAAGGAAGGCCTGGTCTACCAGGACCAGAACATGAAAGTCAGCGCCGTTTCCGTACCGCACCCGCCGTTCGACAAGGGCCAGGCCTTCGCCTTCAAGTTCGAGGTCGGCGGCAAGAACATCGTGCTGTCCGGCGACACCAACTACTCCGCCGACCTGGCGAAGTTCGCCAAGGACGCCGACGTGTTCATCAGCGAAGTGGTTCACGTCGAGGGCGTGCAGCGCCTGGCCGACCGCATCGGCAACGGCTCCAAGCTGGCCGAGGCGATCATCTCCCACCACGTCACCGCCGAGGACGTCGGCCGCATGGCCAGCGACGCCAAGGTCAAGAAAGTGGTGCTCAGCCACTTCGTCCCCGCCGACGATCCGACCCTGACCGCCGAACACTGGCGCTCGGCGGTGGCCAAGACCTACGCCGGCGAGATCGTGGTCGGCCACGACGGCATGGAAATTCCGCTGCAGTAAGCGTCTCCGGCCGCTCCCGCAACGCCCCGTCGCGCCTCGCGCCGCGGGGCGTTGTGCCGACTGCGCCCCAGTCGCGCGCGCTGCGCCGCGCGGACTGCGAGCCGGCGCACAGCCCCGGACGGCGCAGCGCCTAGGCTGGTCGGCACGCCCGCCGCCCGGAGCCTGCCATGTCCCGCCGCCTCCTGCTCGCCCTGCTGCTCTCGTCCGCCCCCGCCAGCTTCGCCGCCTGCCCCGACTGGCCGCCGCCGCGCGCCGAGCGCGAGCTGCAGGCGCTGGCCGAGCGCATTGCCGCCTGGGACCGCGCCTACCACCGCGATGGCCGCAGTCCACTCGACGACGACCTCTACGACCAGGCCCGCGCCCGCCTGGCGCAGTGGAACCGCTGCTTCCCCGCCGCCGCCCGCCATCCGGCGCCGCTGGCCGGCAACGCCGGGCCGCTGGCCCATCCCGTGCCGCACACCGGCCTGGCCAAGCTGCCCGACCGCGCCGCCGTGGCGCGCTGGATCGCCGGCCGCGAGGCGCTGTGGGTGCAGCCCAAGGTGGACGGCGTGGCGGTCAGCCTGGTCTACCGCGACGGCCACCTGGACCGCCTGATCAGCCGCGGCGACGGCCGCCACGGCCAGGACTGGACGGCGCACGCCGCGCGGATCGCCGCGATCCCCGCATACCTGCCGGAGGCACCGGCCCATCTGCTGCTGCAGGGCGAGCTGTACTGGCGCCTCGACCGGCACAGCCAGGCCCGCCAGGGCGGCGCCGGCGCGCGCGCCCGAGTCGCCGGCCTGCTCGCCCGCCAGCAGCTGGGCGAGGCCGAAGGCGCCGGCATCGGTCTGTTCGTCTGGGACTGGCCGCAGGGGCCACAGGCGATGACCGCACGCCTGGACGCCCTCGCCGCACTGGGCTTCGATACCCGCGCCCTGACCCAGCCGGTCGCCGACCTGGCCGCCATCGCCCGTTGGCGCGAGCACTGGCACCGCGCGCCGCTGCCGTTCGCCAGCGACGGCATCGTCATCCGCAGCGAACCGCGCCCGCCGGCCGAGCGCTGGAGCGCCGAACCGCCGGGCTGGGCGGCGGCCTGGAAGTATCCGCCGCGCCAGGCGCTGGCCGAGGTACGCCGGGTGGAGTTCCGCATCGGCCGCAGCGGGCGCATCACCCCGTTGCTGCACCTGCTGCCGGTGCGCCTGGACGACCGGCGCATCGCCCGGGTCGGCGCCGGCTCGCTGCGCCGCTGGCAGACACTGGACATCCGCCCCGGCGACCAGATCGCCCTGAGCCTGGCCGGACAGAGCATCCCGCGCCTGGACGGGGTGGTCTGGCGCAGCGCCGAGCGCGCCGCCCTCGCCGTGCCCGACCCCGCCGCCTACCACGCGCACAGCTGCTGGCGCCGGCTGCCCGGCTGCGAGGCACAGTTCCAGGCGCGCCAGGCCTGGCTGGGCGGCCGCCAGGGCCTGGCCCTGCGCGGCATCGGCCCCGGCACCTGGCAGGCGCTCGGCGAGGCCGGCCTGCTGCACGACCTGAGCGACTGGCTGAGCCTGGACAGCGCCCGCCTGCAGGCGGTGCCCGGCTTCGGCCCGCAGCGCATCGCCACCTTGCAGGCGGCCCAGCAGCAGGCCCGGCGCCAGCCGCTGGCCCGCTGGCTGCGCGGCCTGGGCCTGCCGGAGGGCACCCCGCTGGCCGGCGCCGAGCGCTGGTCGCAGCTGGCCGCCCGCTCGCACGCCGACTGGCGGCAGGCCGGTGCGACGCCGCGCCAGGCGGAGCGCCTGCTGGGCTTCTTCCACCACCCGGAAATCATTGATCTGCAGCAAGGCCTGCGCCGGGCCGGGCTTGCCGGCTTCGCCGACGACGCGCATGATCGGCCGGCGCCATAGCCGCCGCCCGAGGCCTAGTACCTTAGACGTAAGACTGACGCTTTCCGGCAGATCGACAGCATTCCGTCATTGAGAGCGGGCACACGCCCCCGCTAGAATGCCGTTCATCGCTTTTTGTCACCGATCCCTTGCCCGAGCCGCTCACTGTTCATGCCGACATCCACAGCCAGTGGCTCGCGCCCACCACCGACACCCCGCCAGCAGGCCCTGCGCCTCGCGGCCGTGGCCGTGTTGCTGCTGGTCGTGCTGGCCGTGCACTGGCTGCTCCTGCTGCGCTCCTGGGAGCAGCAGCGCCAGCAGGCCGACCGCGAGCTGCACCAGCGCGCCGAGCAGATGGTCGGCGCGCTGACCCGCCAGGTCGACACCCTGGTCGGCAGCCTCGACTACATGGCCGCCGGCCTAGCCAGCGCCTGGAGCGAACAGCGCCCGCGCTTCGACCGCGCCACCCGCGAGGTCGAGCAGAGCCTGCCGCCCGGCGCGCTGCTGCAGATCGCCATCGCCGACACCCGCGGCCAGGTGATCTACAGCAGCCTGGGCGCCTCGGCCGGCCAGCTGTCGATCGCCGACCGCGAGCACTTCCAGGTCCACCTGCGCAATGCCCGTCCGCAACTGTTCATCAGCCAGCCGCTGCTCGGCCGGCTGTCCGGGCGCTGGTCGATCCAGTTTTCCCGGCCGATCCTGCGCGAGGGGCGCTTCGACGGCGTGATCGTGCTGTCGATCTCCCCCGAATACCTCGCCGAAAACCTGCGCAGCTTCCTGCCCCAGGACGGCGACGCGATCTCCCTGCTGCGCCAGGACGGCAGCTATCTGACCCGCTCCAGCCGCCTGCCGGACGTGCTGGGCACGCGCCTGCCGCCCTCGCTGGACTTCTACCACGACGAGCAGCGCGCGCGCGGCCACTTCGACGGCGTCGCCCCGGTGGACGGCATGCAGCGCCACTACGTCTGGCAGCGCACCGTCCATCATCCGCTGCTGGTGGTGCTGGGCCTGGACCGCAGCAGCGCCGCGCACGGCATCGACCACACCATCGCCGCCAGCTTCGAGCGCAACCTGGCGCTCAGCCTGCTGATCCTGTTCGGCGCCGGTGCCGGCGGCTGGGCGCTGCGGCGCAAGCAGCGTCACCTGCACGGCCTGCGCGAGACCGGCGAGCGCCTGCAGCTGGCCCTGCAGGGCGGCAACCTCAGCCTGTGGGACTGGGATCTGGCCGGCGACCGCCTGACCTTCGACGGCCACTTCGCCCAGACCTTGGGCTATGCACCCGACGAACTGCCGACCCACCCCTCGGTGGTCACCTCGCGGATCCACGCCGACGATCGCGCCGCGCTGCGCGACTGCCTGATCGCCCACCTCAAGGGCGACAGCGGGCACTTCGAGTCCGAACATCGCCTGCAGCACCGCGACGGCCAGTGGCTGTGGGTACAGGCGCGCGGCCGGGTGATGCGCCGCGACGCGGACGGCCGCGCGCTGCGCGTGGTCGGCACCCTGCTCGACATCGGCCCGCGCAAGCAGGCCGAGCAGGCCCAGGCCGAACTGCAGGCGCGGCTCGGCAAGCTGGCCGAGCAGGTGCCCGGGGTGATCTTCCAGTTCCTCCTGCGCCCGGACGGCAGCGCCTGCTTCCCCTACGCCAGCCCGAGCCTGGTCGACATGCACCAGGTGACGCCGGCCGAGGCGGCCGCCGACGCCGCGCCGATCTTCGCCTCCCTGCACCCCGACGACATCGAGCGCATCCAGCGCAGCATCCAGCGCTCCGCCGAGGAGCTGAGCCTGTGGAGCGAGCGCTACCGGGTGATCGGCGCCGACGGCCGCGAACGCTGGATGGAAGGCCATTCCAAGCCCGAGCGTCAGGCCGACGGCAGCATCCTCTGGCACGGCCACACCCGCGACGTCACCGAGGAGCAGGCCACCGCCCGCGCCCTGCGCGCCAGCGAGGAGCGCCTGCGCATGACCGTCGCCGCGGTGCGCGACGGCCTCTGGGAATGGGACCTGTACGGCGACCGGCTGTCCTGGGACGCGCGCTGCGCGGAGATCCTCGGCCATGCCGACCTCGCCCATCTGGACAGCCTGCCGGCCCTGCTGACCCACATCCATCCGGCCGACCGCGACCAAGTGCTGCTGCAGATCCAGCAGCAGAGCGCCACCCGCCAGCACTTCAGCGTCGAGTTCCGCCTGCCGGCGGCCGGCGGCGAATGGCTGTGGGTAGCCAGCCGCGGCCGGGTGATGGACTGGCAGGGACGCTGGCCGCGGCGCATGCTCGGCACCCTCTCCGACATCCACGAACGGGTCTCCCAGGACCAGCTGCGCCGCGCCCTGCTGGAACAGAGCGCGGCGGCCATCTTCCTCGCCGCGCCGAACCGCTGCATCCACTACGCCAACGCCCGCGCCCAGGAAATCTTCGGCCAGGGTACCCGCAGCTTCGTCGGCAGCAGCTTCCGCGCCCTGCACCTGGACGATGCCACCTATCAGGCCTTCGGCGCCTATTACCAGGAGCTGCGCAGTTGCGGGCAGCTGCGCCTCGAACATCCGCTGCGCGACGGCCGCGGCCAGGTGCGCTGGTTCGACCTGCACGGCAGCCTGCTCGATCTCGACCAGCCCGAAGGCGACGTGATCTGGACGATGATCGACATCACCGAGCAGCGCCTGGCCACCCAGGCCCTGGCCGCCGAGCGCAGCCGCCTGACGGCGATCGTCGATCACTTCCCCGGCGGCGTGCTGGTGGAGGATCAGGACGGCTGCATCGTCCTCGCCAACCGCAGCCTCAACCAGCTGTTCAACCTGCCCCTGAGCCCCGACGAGCTGGTCGGCGTGGCCCGCGCGCAACTGCCCGAACTCTGCGCCGAGCCGGCGCTGGACTGGCTGGGCGAGCCCTGCGGCATCCTCGAGAGCTGCGAGCTGAGCGGCCCCGACACGCGCATCCTGGAAGTCGACCGCCTACCGATCAGCAGCGCCAGTCGCAGCCTCGGCCACCTCTGGCTGCTGCGCGACATCACCGAGCGCAAGCAGCGCGAGATGCAGCTGGAGGTGCTCGCCGCCACCGACGAGCTGACCGGCCTGCCCAACCGCCGCGCCTTCCTCACCCACCTCGACCAGGCGGTGGCCGACCGCTACGTGGGCTTCAGCGAACCGGGCGTGGTGCTGATGCTGGACATCGACTACTTCAAGAAGATCAACGACACCTACGGGCATGCCGTCGGCGACCAGGTACTGCAGCACATGGCCCATCTGCTGCAGACCTCGCTGCGGCGCGGCGACATCGCCGGGCGCCTGGGCGGCGAGGAGTTCGCCGTGCTGCTGCCCGACACGCCGCTGGAGAACGGCCTGGGCCTGGCCGAGCGCCTGCGCCGCACCCTCGCCGAAAACCCGGCGGCGACCGACGCCGGCGCCCTGAACATCAGCGCCAGCATCGGCGTCAGCCAGCTCGACGACTGCGACAGCCACGGCCTGCTGCGCCGCGCCGACGAGGCGCTGTATGTCGCCAAGCACGCCGGCCGCAACCGGGTGCAGCTGTGGCAGGAGCAGGACGTGACCGCCTGAGCCTGCCGCCCCGGCTCACTCAGTAGACGCGGAATTCCTCGTGGCAGGCCTTGCAGGCCTGCTCCACCCGCGCCACCGGCGCAACCAGCTCGCGGGCGCGCAGCGGCGCGACCCGGCTGGCCTCGACCAGCGCCGCGGTGCTGGCCTCCAGATCGCGGGCCAGTTCGCTGAAGCGCTCCTGGCGCTGCCAGACATCGTCGCGGGCCTTGCTGTGCTCCTCGCGCACCGCCGGATAGTGCTGCCAGGGCTGGCGCGACAGCGTGTCGAGCTGCACCGCGCCGGCGGCGAAACGCTGCTCGTCGAACGACAGCCGGCCGCGCAGCATGCCGCCGAGGTCTTCGCTGGTCTTGAGCATCTGCTGGTACAGCGCCTTGCGCTGGCCCAGCGGCGAATTGGGGTCGATGCGCTCGCAGGCGCTCAGGGTCAGGCCACTCAGGGCCAGCAACAACAGGGTTCGGGCAATCATGGCTACTCGGGAGGTCGGCTCGAAAACGCGCGACAGTATCCGCCCATCGCCGGCCCCGGCCAAGCCTGCGCGGCGTAACCGCGCGTGTCGCGCCGACATCACAGCGCTTGGGCAAGGCCGCCGGCGCCGCTATAATCGCCTCCTCCTGCGGCCTCCCGGCCGCACCCGCCTCCCGTCCGAGGGGCGCTGCAGCAGGTTCCGCGCCGGTCCACGCACCGGCTCCTGTCAGGCTCGGACGGGCTGTCGCCACGGCACGCATCCTGCGGCCGTTCTGACTTCAACGGCGCCCATTCGACATCACGAATGGAGATACGCATGAGCGCTGCTTTTGCCGATTACAAGGTTGCCGACATCACCCTGGCCGACTGGGGCCGCAAGGAAATCATCATCGCCGAGTCCGAAATGCCGGCACTGATGGGCCTGCGCGCCAAGTACGCCGCCGAACAGCCGCTGCAAGGCGCGAAGATCCTCGGCTGCATCCACATGACCATCCAGACCGCGGTGCTGATCGAGACCCTGGTGGCCCTCGGCGCCGAAGTGCGCTGGTCCTCCTGCAACATCTTCTCCACCCAGGACCAGGCCGCCGCCGCCATCGCCGCCGCCGGCATCCCGGTGTTCGCCTGGAAGGGCGAGACCGAGGAGGAGTACGAGTGGTGCATCGAGCAGACCATCCTCAAGGACGGCCAGCCGTGGGACGCCAACATGGTGCTGGACGACGGCGGCGACCTGACCCAGATCCTCCACGAGCGCTACCCGGCGATGCTGGAGAAGATCCACGGTATCACCGAGGAAACCACCACCGGCGTGCACCGCCTGCTCGACATGCTCAAGGCCGGCACCCTGAAAGTCCCGGCGATCAACGTCAACGACGCGGTGACCAAGAGCAAGAACGACAACAAGTACGGCTGCCGTCACAGCCTCAACGACGCCATCAAGCGCGGCACCGACCACCTGCTCTCCGGCAAGCAGGCACTGGTGATCGGCTACGGCGACGTGGGCAAGGGCTCGGCGCAGTCGCTGCGCCAGGAAGGCATGATCGTCAAGGTCAGCGAAGTCGACCCGATCTGCGCCATGCAGGCGTGCATGGACGGCTTCGAGCTGGTCTCCCCGTACCTGAACGGCGAGAACGACGGCAGCGAGGCCTGCATCGACAAGGCCCTGCTGGGCAAGATCGACCTGATCGTCACCACCACCGGCAACGTCAACGTGTGTGACGCCGGCATGCTCAAGGCGCTGAAGAAGCGCGCCGTGGTGTGCAACATCGGCCACTTCGACAACGAGATCGACACCGCCTTCATGCGCGCCCACTGGGCCTGGGAAGAGGTCAAGCCGCAGGTGCACAAGATCCACCGCACCGGCAAGGACGGCTTCGATCCGCACAACGACGACTACCTGATCCTGCTCTCCGAAGGCCGTCTGGTGAACCTCGGCAACGCCACCGGCCACCCGAGCCGGATCATGGACGGCTCCTTCGCCAACCAGGTGCTGGCGCAGATCCACCTGTACGGCGCGCGTTTCGCCGACCTGCCGGCCAGCGAGAAGGCCGCGCGGATCAGCGTCGAACTGCTGCCCAAGAAGCTCGACGAGGAAGTGGCGCTGGAGATGGTCAAGGGCTTCGGTGGCGTGGTCACCCGCCTGACCGCCAAGCAGGCCGAGTACATCGGCGTCGCCGTCGACGGTCCGTTCAAGCCGGAAACCTACCGCTACTGATCCTGCCGGGAGGGAGCGACCGTGCCGCGGTCGCCCCATCCCTGGCGGCGCCGGCCGGAACCGGCCGGCGCCGTCGAGCGATCAGTCCCGCAGGGTGGAACACCCGCGCCAGCGGTTTTCCACCACCGGTAGCACACGGTGGAAAAGGCTTGCGGCCATTTCCACCCTACGCCCAAGGAATCCGCAATGTCCCAGGAACGCCGCTACAGCTTCGAGTTCTTCCCGACCAAGACCGACGCCGGGCACGAAAAACTGCTCAACGTGGCCCGCCAGCTGGCCGGCTACAACCCCGATTTCTTCTCCTGCACCTACGGTGCCGGCGGCTCGACCCGCGACCGCACGCTGAATACCGTGCTGCAGCTCGACGGCGAAGTGAAGGTGCCGACCGCGCCGCACCTGTCCTGCGTCGGCGACAGCAAGGCCGAGCTGCGCCAGCTGCTCAATACCTACAAGGATGCCGGCATCCGCCGCATCGTCGCCCTGCGCGGCGACCTGCCCTCGGGCATGGGCATGGCCAGCGGCGAGCTGCGCTACGCCAACGAACTGGTCGAGTTCATCCGCAACGAGACCGGCGCGCACTTCCACATCGAAGTCGCCGCCTATCCGGAAGTCCACCCGCAGGCACGCAGTTTCGAGGATGATCTGCACAATTTCGTGCGCAAGGCCCAGGCCGGCGCCGACAGCGCGATCACCCAGTACTTCTTCAGCGCCGACTGCTACTTCTACTTCGTCGAACGCGCGCGCAAACTGGGTGTCGAAATCCCGATCGTTCCGGGTATCATGCCGATCACCAACTACAGCAAGCTGGCGCGCTTCTCCGACGCCTGCGGCGCCGAGATCCCGCGCTGGATCCGCAAGCAGCTGGAAGCCTACGGCGACGATCTCGCCAGCATCCAGGCCTTCGGCGAACAGGTGGTGACCGAGATGTGCGAGCGACTGCTCGACGGCGGCGCCCCCGGCCTGCACTTCTACACCCTGAACCAGGCCGAACCGAGCCTGGCGATCTGGAACAACCTCAAGCTGCCCCGCTGAGGTCGAGCCTTTCGGCTCGCGCGCCCGCCCCGACCTGCACTGCAGGACGCCGGCAGGCGCCGAGACTGCCCGCGCTGTCGCGCGGGCAGCCGCTCGTAACGCTACGGACCTCCGTCCAGACCACCGCCCGGCGCAGGGCGACGGCCGTCGGGCGGGGGCGCAGGCTTGGCCCGCGCCCTGTTCGCAGCCCTGATGATGATGCGCGCGGGATCGAACCTGATCCCCCCCGAGTCGGCGGGTTGCCGACGTGACACAGGAACCCCGCATGTCCTTTACTTCCCTCGGTCTCTCCGAGGCCCTGGCTCGCGCCGTCGAGGCCGCCGGCTACACCCAGCCGACCCCGGTGCAGCAACGCGCCATTCCCGCCGTCCTGCAGGGCCGCGACCTGATGGTCGCCGCGCAGACCGGCACCGGCAAGACCGGCGGCTTCGCCCTGCCGGTGCTCGAACTGCTGTTCCCCGGCGGCCATCCCGACCGCGAGCACCGCCACGGCGCCAAGCAACCCCGCGTGCTGGTGCTGACGCCGACCCGCGAGCTGGCCGCCCAGGTCCACGACAGCTTCAAGCTGTATGCCCGCGACCTGCCGTTCAAGAGCGCCTGCATCTTCGGCGGCGTCGGCATGAACCCGCAGATCCAGGCGCTGGCCAAGGGCGTCGACGTGCTCGTAGCCTGCCCCGGCCGCCTGCTCGACCTGACCAACCAGAAGGCCATCGACCTGTCGCGGGTGGAAATCCTCGTCCTCGACGAAGCCGACCGCATGCTCGACATGGGCTTCATCCACGACGTGAAGAAGGTCCTCGCCAAGCTGCCGGGCAAGCGCCAGAACCTGCTGTTCTCGGCGACCTTCTCCAAGGACATCACCGATCTCGCCGGCAAGCTGCTGCACAACCCCGAACGCATCGAGGTGACTCCGCCGAACACCACGGTGGAGCGCATCGAGCAGCGCATCTTCCGCATCGGCGCCACCCAGAAGCGCGCTCTGCTCGCCCACCTGGTGACCGTCGGCGCCTGGGAGCAGGTGCTGGTGTTCACCCGCACCAAGCACGGCGCCAACCGCCTGGCCGAATACCTGTGCAAGCAGGGCCTGCCGGCCGCCGCGATCCACGGCAACAAGAGCCAGAACGCGCGCACCAAGGCGCTGGCCGACTTCAAGGCCAACGAAGTGCGCATCCTGGTGGCCACCGACATCGCCGCCCGCGGCCTGGACATCGACCAGCTGCCGCACGTGGTCAACTACGAGCTGCCCAACGTCGAGGAGGACTACGTCCACCGCATCGGCCGTACCGGCCGGGCCGGGCGCAGCGGCGAGGCGATCTCGCTGGTCGCCCCGGACGAGGACAAGCTGCTCAAGGCCATCGAGCGGCTGACCAAGCAGCGCATCCCCGAAGGCGACATGCAGGGCTTCGACCCCAGCCAGGTGGTCGACAGCGGTCCGGCCGACAGCGACGAGCGTCCGCCGCGCCAGGGTCGCAGCCACGGCCGCAAGGACCTGCCGCAGGAGCGCAAGGAGCGTCCGGCACGCCAGGGCACCGGCCGTGGCGAGAAGAGCGAGAAAGCCGCCAAGGCTGACAAGCCGGCCAGCACCGACAAGGGCCAGGCCCGTCCGCCGCGCGGCGAGCGCCCGGCACGCGGCGCCGCCAAGCCGGCCGGCGAGGCTGGCGAGGCGCGCCAGCGCCGTGACGGCGGCGGCCAGGGCCGCAACGAGCGCCGCGGCAGCAAGCCGGCGGCGATCCAGCTGGCCCCCGGCGAGCTGCCGCTGCCGACCCGCCCGGATCGCGATCCGGAAGCCTTCCTCGACGACGAATACGACAACTTCGGCAACAGCGTCGAGTACGTCAGCCCCTACCAGGGCAAGAAGTCGGGCCGTGGCCAGGGTCAAGGCCAAAGCGGCGCCGCTCGCCGCCCGGCCGGCAGCGCTCCCGCCGCCAAGCCACGCGCACCCGGTGCGGCCAAGCCGGCCGGCAAGTCAGGCGGCAAGGGCCCGCGCCGCAACCCGCACAGCCTGATGAGCGATGCGCCGCTGCGCGAGCCGGGCAGCGCCCGCCCGCCGCGCGACACCCAGCCGCTGATCGTCCACAAGCCGTCGCGCACCGAGCGCCTGCCGACTGCCGAGCAGCTGGAAGAGCTCGAACGCCGTCCGCGCGGCGAGAAGCCTGCGCTGCTGACCCGTCCCAGCAAGTAATCGCCGGTCCCGGCCGCCGTCGCTCGGCGGCGGCCGGCCGGGCGCGCAACGCGCTCAGCGCAGCGGCGGCGGGAAGAACAGCCCGCCGTCGCGCCACAGCCGGTTGTAGCCGCGCTGCAGGCGCAGGGCACTGCCCTGCCCCAGGTTGCGCTCGAAGATGTCGGCATAGTTGCCGACCTGCACCACGACCCGCCGCGCCCACTGCGCATCCAGCCCGAGCGCCGCCCCGGCGTCCGGCACGTGCCCGGCCAGGGCCAGCACCTCGGCGCTCGCACCGCTGTCCAGCCCGTCGACGCTGGCCGCGTTCAGGCCATGCAGCTCGGCAATCTGGGTGGCGTTGATCACCCAGCGCACCACCGCGAACCAGTGCTCGTCGCCGGCCGCCACATAGGGGCCGAGCGGCTCGCGCGACAACGTCTCGTCGAGCATGCGCCAGCGCGCCGGATCGCTGATGCGCGTGGCACGCAGCGCCGCCAGCTCCGAATGGTCGCCGCTGACCAGCTCGCAGTCGCGGCGGATGAAGCGGTTCAGGCGTTCCTCGGAACTCTCGGCAAGCACCGCGCGCAGCTCAAGGCCCCGGCTGCGCGACAGGTCGGCGAGGTTGGCCGCGGTGGTCGTGCCGTCCTGCACGCAGACCCGCAGGCCGCGTGCCTGTTGCAGGCTGCGCAGCGGGCTGTCGGCCCAGACCATCAGCGCCTGGCCGTCGAGAAAGGTCGGTGCGACGAAGCGCACGCCCATTCCCAGATCGCGCCCGTAGGTCCAGGTGGCCATGCCGAAGGCGACGTCGACCTCGCCGCGCACCAGCGCCCGGAACTTGTTGGCGGTATTGATCCGCTCGATTTCCACCGCCTCGCCGTCGCCCAGCACCGCCGCGGCCAGTGCCCGGCAGAAATCCACATCGAAACCCACCGGCCGGCCACTGGCGTCGACGCCGCCGAAGCCGGGCGTGCCGTCCACCGCACAGCGCACCGCGCCGTGCGCGCGTACCCGCTCCAGCACATCGACCGCGGCCGGCGCCAGCGCCGGCCACAGCAGCACGCCGGCGACGACCAGCCGCCATCCCCACCTATGTCGCATCCCGCCTCCCTGCACGCCCGTCATGGCGCTGTGCTAGCCTCTTTTGCAGTCAAAACAAGGTAGCACGCATTCCCGGCCAGGCCCGCAGTGCCGCGAACCGCGTTCGGAGATCCCTCATGCGCGACTCGGCACCCCCGCTGCGCGGCAGCGTCAGAGTACGCCTGCGGCGCTTCTCGCAACTGATGGGCGCCGTCGTCGCGCTGACCATCGCCGCCCTGCTGGCCTGCCACCTGTGGCTGCAGCGCAGCGCGGTGGCGCTGGAGGAAGACCTGCTGCCGCACTGGAAGATGGCCCAGCAGCTGTACAGCGACGCGCGCGCCCTCAGCGCCCAGGCGACGCGCCTGCCACTGGCGCTGAGCGAGGGCGAACTGGATACCGTGCGCGCCCGGGTGGCCAGCCAGATGCAGCTGCTGGAAGAGGATCTGGCCCGCCTGGAGGCGCACACCGGGCTCACCGGCGACAGTGCCGCCCTGGCCCTGAGCATCGCCAAGCTGCAGGACGCCATCGCCCGCGCCAGCAGCGCCGCCAGCCAGCGCGTCGCCCTCGGCTGGGGCGCGGCGCTGAGCCTGGAAGTCAGCCACGAGGTCAACGCCCTGCGCCGCATCGAGCGCGATCTGGCGCGTCTGGTCGACGAGCAGACGGTGGTGCTCAGCAGCTACGCCAGCGCCCTGGCCACCGACAGCGAGCGTCTGCTCGACAGCCAGCGCAGCGCCTTCGCCCTGCAGCGCTGGCTGCAGACCCTGCTGATCCTGTTCGCCGGCCTGGGCATCGGCCTGCTGCTGATGGCCCAGTCGCGCCTGCTCGAACGCCGCCTGCTGCGGCGCATCGACCAGTTGCGCCAGACCATGGCCAGCGGCAGCGTCGACGAGCGCCTGCTGCACGCTGACGGGCGCGACGACGAGCTGGATGCCATGCAGGTCGAGCTGGCGCGCCTGCTCAACCGCCTGACCGAGCAGAACCAGGCTCTCGAACAGCTGGCCGCCACCGACACCCTGACCCGCCTGGCCAACCGCCGCGCCCTGCACGAGCGGCTCGCCCTGGAGGTGATGCGCCAGCAGCGCTACGCCCAGCCGCTGTCGCTGCTGGCCATCGACATAGACCACTTCAAGCAGGTCAACGACACTTGGGGACACGCCGCCGGCGACCGCGTGCTGCAGGATCTGGCGCAGATCCTCTGCAGCGGCGCCCGCCAGTCCGACCTGGTGGCCCGCTATGGCGGCGAGGAGTTCATCGTGGTGCTGCCCGGCAGCCCGCGCGAGGGCGCAGAGGCGATGGCCGAGCACCTGCGCGCACGGGTCGTCGCGCAGCGCTTCAGCCTGCCCGGCGGCGCGACGGTGCCGGTCAGCATCAGCATCGGCAGCGCCACCCTCGCCACTGGGGAAAGCGCCGACAGCCTGCTGGCCCGCGCCGACGCGGCGCTGTACCGCGCCAAGCACTTGGGCCGCAACCGGGTCTGCCTGGCGCCGGAGCCGTCCGCGCCCGAGGCCGCGCCGCCGCCGGAGGCGCCCGCCGCCTGCTGAGCCGCCGGCAGCAACGAAAACGCCGCCCTTGAGGGCGGCGTTTTCGTTGCTGCAAAGGCCTCGCCGTTACTGGCGCACGCCTTCCACGGAGATGATCAGCTCGACTTCCTGGGCGGCCGGACCGAGATCCTTCTGGATGTCGAAGTCCTTGAGCTTGAGCCTGGTGCTGCCCTCGAAACCGGCACGGTAGCCGCCCCAGGGATCCTGGCCCTCACCGATGAACCGGGCGGCAATCACCACCGGCTTGGTCACGCCGTTCAGGGTCAGATCGCCGGTGATGTCGGCTGTGCCTTCGCCGGTGGACTTCACGCTGGTGGAGGCGAAGGTGGCGGTCGGGTGCTTGGCGACGTTGAGGAAGTCGGCGCTGCGCAGGTGCTTGTCGCGCTCGGCATGGTTGGAGTCGACGCTGGCGGTCTTCAGCTCGACCTTGACGGCGCTCGCCTCGGGCTTGGCGGCGTCGAAGCTAAAGCTGCCGTCGAAGTCCTTGAAGGTGCCGTACAGCCAGCTATAGCCGAGGTGGCTGATCTTGAAGTTGACGAAGGCGTGCTGGCCTTCCTTGTCGATCTTGTAGTCGGCAGCCATGGCCTGGGCGCCGCACAGCAGGGTACCGAGGCTCAGGGCCAGCAGGGATTTTTTCAGCATGGAGTCACTCCGGGTGCAGTCGGGGGATAGGATTCAGGCGTCGCGGCCCAGCATGCGCTTGAGGGTCACGTCGCGGTCGATGAAATGGTGCTTGAGGGCAGCGGCGCCATGCAGCGCGGCCAGGCCGATCAGTGTCCAGGCCAGCCAGTAGTGCACGGCGCCAGCGATGTCTTCCTGGCCGGGCAAGCCGCTGAACAGCGCCGGCACCTCGAACCAGCCGAACACGCCGATCGGTCGGCCATCGGCGGTGGAGATCAGGTAGCCGGAGAGCATCAGGACGAACAGCCCGGCATACAGCAGGCCGTGAGCCAGCGCGGCGCCGCGGCGGGTCGCCGCGCTGTAGCTGTCGAGGGCCGGCGGCGGCGGGCTGATCGCACGCCAGAGCAGGCGCAGCAGCATGGCGGCGAACAGCAGGATGCCGACGCCCTTGTGGATATCCGGGGCGGTGCGGTACCAGGAGCTGTAGTAGTCGAGGCCGACCATCCACAGCCCCAGCCCGAACAGGGCGAAGACCGCCAGGGCCACGCCCCAGTGCAGAAGGATGCTGACCAGGCCGTAGCGGCGGGCCGAATTGCGCCATTGCATGAGAAGGATTCCGGTTAAAAGACCTGCGAACAAGCCTATCAACAAAGCCATCGATATAAAGCGCAATTTATGCGTCAAAAGAATTCAAAATATCGATGACTTTGCCGCCCTGCGATCCCCGGCGGAGGCGCCCGCGACCGGATCGCGGCTACACTGTGCGCCCGTCCGTCACCGTCGAGGAACTCCGTCGATGAGCCACAACCAAGCCTGGATGGAGCGCGATCTCGCCGTGCTCTGGCACCCCTGCACGCAGATGAAGGATCACGAGCAGCTGCCGCTGATCCCGATCCGCTCCGGCTCCGGCGTATGGCTGGAGGACTTCGACGGCAAGCGCTACCTGGACGCGGTCGGTTCCTGGTGGGTCAACGTGTTCGGCCATGCCAATCCGCGCATCAACGCGCGCATCCGCGCCCAGCTCGACAGCCTCGAACACGTGATGCTCGCCGGCTTCAGCCATCAGCCGGTGATCGAGCTGTCCGAACGCCTGGTGGCGCTCACCCCGCCGGGCCTGTCCCGGGTGTTCTACGCCGACAACGGCTCCTCGGGCATCGAGGTGGCGCTGAAGATGAGCTTCCACTACTGGCGCAACGCCGGTCGCGGCGGCAAGCAGCGCTTCGTCACCCTGACCAACAGCTACCACGGCGAAACCATGGCGGCCATGTCGGTGGGCGACGTGGCGCTGTTCACCGACACCTACAAGCCGCTGCTGCTGGATACCTTCAAGGTCCCGAGCCCGGACTGCTACCTGCGCCCGGAAGGGGTGAGCTGGGAGGACCACTCGCGGGCGATGTTCGCCCACATGGAGCACACCCTCGCCGGGCATCACGGCGAGATCGCCGCGGTGATCGTCGAGCCGCTGATCCAGGGCGCCGGCGGCATGCGCATGTACCACCCGGTGTACCTGACCCTGCTGCGCGAGGCCTGCGACCGCTACGGCGTACACCTGATCGCCGACGAGATCGCCGTCGGCTTCGGCCGCACCGGCACGCTGTTCGCCTGCGAACAGGCCGGCATCACGCCGGATTTCCTGATCCTCTCCAAGGCGCTGACCGGCGGCTACCTGCCGATGGCCGCGGTGCTGACCACCGACGACGTCTACCAGGCCTTCTACGACGACTACGCGACGCTCAAGGCCTTCCTCCACTCGCACACCTACACCGGCAACCCGCTGGCCTGCGCCGCCGCCCTGGCGACCCTGGACATCTTCCGCGACGACGCGGTGATCGAGCGCAACAAGGGGCTGGCCGAGCACATGGGCCGCGCCTGCGCCCACCTGGCCGACCACCCGCATGTCGCCGAGGTGCGCCAGACCGGCATGGCGCTGGCCATCGAGATGGTCGCCGACAAGGCCGACAAGACGCCCTATCCCTGGCAGGAGCGCCGCGGCCTGGCGGTCTATCAGCATGCCCTGGCGCGCGGCGCCCTGCTGCGCCCGCTGGGCAGCGTGGTCTACCTACTGCCGCCCTACGTGATCAGCCCCGAGCAGATCGACTTCCTCGCCGAGGTGGCCAGCGAGGGCATCGACATCGCCACCCGCGAGGCGGTCAGCGTGAGCGTGGCGGCCGGCGGCCCGGCGACCTTCCACGATCCGGGCTAACCCGCTCGCGCGGCGCCGCCAGGGCAAGGCACGACTCCCCATGGGAGGCATCCCCGCCGCGCTGCCGCGCCGGCCGGGCGCGACCCGACGCAACGCGTCGCCGGCAGCGTGGTGCGGCCCTTGCAGGGCCGCACCACGCTGCAAGCGGCGGACGGAAACCGGTAAGCTAGCCGCCCCGTCCTCGTCTGCCGCCATCCGCCATGCGCCTATCCCGCTTCTTCATCGACGCCCCCCTGTCCCTCGGTAGCCACGACCTGCCCGAGGCCCAGGCCCACTACATCGGCCGCGTGCTGCGCCATGCCGCCGGCGACGCGGTGCAGCTGTTCGACGGCAGCGGCCAGGAGTTCGTCGGCGAACTGCTCGAGGTGGGCAAGAAGAGCGTGCGGGTGGAGCTGCGCGAGCAGTTCGCCGGTCTCGCCGAATCGCCGCTGCGCATCCACCTCGGCCAGGGCCTGTCGCGCGGCGAGCGCATGGACTGGGCGATCCAGAAGGCCACCGAGCTGGGCGTGGCGGAAATCACCCCGATCGTCAGCGAACGCTGCGAGGTACGCCTCAAGGACGAGCGCGCCGACAAGCGTCTGGCCCACTGGCGGCAGATCGCCGTCAGCGCCTGCGAGCAGTGCGGGCGCTCGGTGCTGCCGGTCATCCATCCGCCGCTGCCCCTCGCCGACTGGCTGGCGCAGACCGCCGCCGACCTGCGCCTGGTGCTGCACCCGGTCGCCGAGCCGCTGAGCGGCCATGCCAGGCCGACCTCGCTGGCCTTTCTGATCGGCCCGGAGGGCGGCCTGGCAGATGCGGAAGTACGGCAGGCCCAGGCGGCCGGCTATCGGGCAGCGCGCCTCGGCCCGCGGGTGCTGCGTACCGAGACCGCACCGGTGGTGGCGCTCGCCGTGGCGCAGCAGCTGTGGGGCGATTTCTGAGCCGCCGGGCTCAGCAGTCGACGGCCTGACCGACGCCGCGCCGCGGCAAGCTCTGCTGGTCCGCCGGGAACGCCAGCGGCGCGGCCTCCGTCCAGAGCCCGGTATCCAGCAGCAGCCGCTCCAGCGCCGGCAGGTCGGGAATCCGCGCCGACTCGCCGGCCAGCGTCACCGCCTCCAGCTCCAGCGCGGCGCAGACTTCGCCGCTGGCCGCCAGGTCGGACTCGACCTTGCAGGGCCGCGGCAGGCCCTGCAGCGCCAGGGCAAGGAAATCCAGCCCCCCGTGCCCGCCGAGGGCGTGCAGCACCGCGATGCGCCGCAGCGCCGGCGGCGCGCCGCCCGTCGCCGCCGCCTCGAACGACAGCAGCGGCACCCTCCGCTCGCGCCAGCGAACCGCGCCCAGATACCAAGCCGGCGCCGCCGCCCCGCCCGGCTCGACCGGCAGGAGATTGACCAGTTCGGCCAGCGCCACGCTGGGCAGCAACAGGGTACGCCCGAGCAACGGCAACAGCAGGGCGTTGAGCGCCGGCTGCGCCGGGACGTCCGGGCGGCTCACCGCACACCTCCGGCCAGCACGTCCGCCGCGCATTCGGCCAACTGCGCCACCAAGGCCTCGGCCAGCTCGCGCGGCGAGCCGCTGCGCGTGCTGTGACCGGCCTCGCGCAGGCTGTCCGGCAGGCCGCTACAGACGCAGCTGGCGGCGGACTGGGTCCAGATCTGCCCGCCCTGGCGGCGCAGATAGGCCGCCGCCGCGCTGCCGTCGCTGCCCATGCCGCTGAAGGCGATCACCCCGCAGCGGCCGGCAAAGCGCTGGGCTAGGTTGAGCATCATCTGGTCGATGGAGGGGCTGTAGGGTTCGGGCCAGGAGCCCGCCGTCAGGCGCATGCGGCCGTCCTCGGCAAACCCCAGCTCGCAGCCGACCGGCGCCACCACCACCTCGCCGCAACGCAGCCAGTCGCCATCGCGCGGCGCGCCGACCGTCCACTGGCTGTGGCGGCCGACGGCCTGCGGCAGCTGCGTCTCGAAGGCCGCGTCGATGTGCTGGGCATAGACGAAGGCCAGCGGCAAGCCGGCCGGCAACGCATCGAGGAAGGCCTTGACCGCCGGCGGCCCGCCCAGCGAGGCGGCCAGCAGCCAGACCTGCTGCGCCGGCACGCCCGTGGCCGCCGGCAGCGTCGCCGGCAGCGGCAGCACCGCCGCGGCGGGCAACTGCGCACCGACCCCGGCCAGTGTCGGGCCGACCGGTGCGGCCGGATCGCCCAGCAGGCGCTTGAGCTTGCCGAGCAGGCGGCGCTCCCAGCGCAGGTACTGCTCGCTGCCGGGCGGCGGCGCCTGGTCCTCGCCGAACAGCAGGGGCACGCAGGCCTGCTCGAGCAGGTGCTCGACCAGCGGCGCCTCGTCGGGGCTGGCCAAGTCGACCAACCACAGGTCGGCCGCGCAGGCCTCCAGGCGCTGCTCGTCCAGCTGCTCCGGCGCCGCGCAGAGCACCACCTGGTAGCCATTGAGCAGAAGGGCCTGCTGCAACGCCTGGCGCTGCGTCAGGGTATCGGCGATGACCGCGACGCGGCCGCTGAAAGACTCGTTCATGGGATATCGACCAGCTGCTGGATGTGCGCCAGGAGATCGCTCTCCTGGAAGGGTTTGCCAAGGTAGTGGTTGACGCCGATGGCCTCGGCGCGCTCGCGGTGCTTGGTGCCGGTGCGCGAGGTGATCATGATGATCGGCAGGTCGCGCAGGCGGGCATCGTGGCGCACCTGGCTGGCCACCTCGAAGCCATCCATGCGCGGCATCTCGATGTCCAGCAGCATCACGTCGGGCAACACGTCCTGCAGCTGGGCCAGCGCGTCGACGCCGTCCTTGGCGGTCAGCACCTGCATGCCGTGGCGCTCCAGCAAGCGCGCGCTGACCTTGCGCACGGTGACCGAGTCGTCCACCACCATCACCAGCGGCGCCCGCTGGCCACCGACGGCCGCGTCGGCCTGGACGCACTGCAGCAACGGCTCCGGCTGCGCCTGGCGGGCGCGCAGCAGGGCGGCCACGTCGAGGATCACCACCACCCGGCCATCGCCGAGGATGGTCGCACCGCCCAGTCCCGGCACCGCGGCGAACTGGCTGCCCAGGCTCTTGACCACCACCTCCCGCGAGCCGGCCAGGGCGTCCACCTGCACCGCGCTGGGCTGCTCGCCACCGCGCAGCAGCACCACCGGCAGGGGACTGCCCGTCAGCGGAGCGGCGAACGCGGAGAGCGCCGTCCGCCCGGAGTCCAGCAACTCGCCCAGCCGGCAGATGCGGTAGCTGCGCCCGGCATACTCCAGCGTCGGCGCCTCGTCCCGGTTCGCACGCGCCAGCTGCTCCGGCGCCACGCGGACGATGCCCTCCACCGCACTGAGCGGCAGCGCATAGAGGTCGTCGCCGCACTCCACCATCAGCGCACGGTTGACCGACACGGTGAACGGCAGGCGGATCGCGAAGCGCGTTCCCTGCCCCGCCTGCGAGTCGATCTCGATCGCGCCGCCCAGCTGGCGCACCGCGGAGGCCACCACGTCGAGGCCGACCCCGCGCCCGGAAATCTGCGTCACCGCACGGGCCGTGGAGAACCCGGCGGCAAGGATGAACTGCAGCGCTTCGTGATCGGACAACGCCTGCCCGGCGTCCAGCAGCCCGCGCTCGATGGCCTTGCGGCGCACCGCGGCGACATCCACGCCGCCGCCGTCGTCGGCCAGGCTCAGGCAGATGTCGCTGCCCTCGCGCGCCAGGCTCAGGCGGATCATGCCCTGTGCCGGCTTGCCGGCCGCCGCGCGCACCGCGGCCGTCTCGATGCCGTGATCGATGGCGTTGCGCAGCATGTGCTCCAGCGGCGCCTGCATGCCTTCCAGCACACGGCGATCCATCTCGCCCTCGGCATTGCTCACCTCCAGCTCGACCTGCTTGCCCAACTCGGCCGCCACCTGCCGCACGATGCGTCGCAGGCGCGGTACCAGCCGCTCGAAGGGCACCATGCGGGTACGCATCAGGCCCTCCTGTAACTCGGTGTTGACCCGCGCCTGCTGCAGCAGCAGGGTTTCGGCGTCGCGGTTGCGCGCGGCGAGGGTTTCCTTGAGGTCGAGCAGGTCGGAGGCCGACTCGAACAGCGCCCGCGACAGCTGCTGCAGCTGCGAATAGCGGTCCATTTCCAGCGGGTCGAACTCCTCGTAGCCGGCCCGTTCGCCCTCGCTCTGGTGGCGGGAGAGGATCTGCGCCTGGGTCTCGGTATCCAGGCGGCGCAACTGGTCGCGCACCCGCTCGATGGTGGCCTCCATCTCGCCCAGCGTGCCGCGCATGTCGCTCACCTGCTGCTCGACACGACCGCGGAAGATCGAGGTTTCGCCGGCCAGGTTGACCAGCCGCTCGAGCAGCTCGGCGGAAACCTTGGCCTGCTCCTGGCCGCCGCGCCGCGGGTTGTCGCGCGGTGCGGCGGCGCGCTTGAGGAACGGCAGCTCGATCAGCGCCTCCTCATCCAGCAGCTGCTCGGCCGTCTCGGCGACGACCGGCTCCGCGCTCGCCAGCGGCTCCGGATGAGCCTCGCGCGGCGCCTCGGCCGCCGGCTCGACCACGGTGGGTACAGCTGCCGGCGCGCTCGGCGGCAGACCCCGACACCGGCGGATCGCCTCCAGCTGCGCCCGGCCATCGGGCAAGGGCGCGTCCTCGCGCAGGGCCTCAAGCATGCGCAGCAGGCTGTCGTGGCAGGCATGCAGCACCTCGCTCAGCGCGGCATCGGCCTGCAGGCGGCCGTGCCCCAGCGCCTCGTAAAGGAACTCCAGCTCATGGGCCAGATCGCCGATCTCGCCCACCTCGGCCATCCGCGCCCCGCCCTTGAGGGTGTGCAGGTCGCGCTGCAGGGCCGCCAGCGGCGCCATCTGCGCGGGGTCCTGCAGCCAGCAGCGCAGCGCCTCGCCCGCCGACTCGATGATGTCGAAGCCCTCGTCGAGGAAGATCTCCAGCAGCTCGGTATCGCGCTCGACCCTGGCCGGCGCCGCGGCGGGCGCTGCAGGCGGCGACGGCGGGCTCGCCATCGGCTCGACAGCCGCCGGAGACGCCTCGGCAGTCACCGGCTGCGGCCGCTCGCCGCCCTGGCGCAAGGCGCGCAACGCCCCCAGCAGGGCATCCGGGGCGGACTGCGGCTGGCCCTCGCGCAGGGCGTCGACCAGACCGACCAGACGTCCATGCCCCTCGCGCAGCAGCGTCAGACACGCCGCGTCCTCTTCCAGGCGACCGTCGGCAAGTCCCTCGTAGACGGCCTCCAGCTCATGGGCCAGATCGCCGATCTCCCGCACGCCCGACATCCGCGCGCCGCCGGTGAGGGTGTGCAGATCCTGCTGCAGGGCCGCCAGCACGAAGCCGGCCGGCGGTTCCTGCTCCCAGCGCTGCAGCACGTCGCCGACACTGTCGAGGATGTCGGTCGCCTCTTCGAGGAAGATGGCCAGCATTTCCCCATCGAGCGCGCCAGCGGGCATCGCACCCGGACGCCGCTGGATGCCGGGCTCATGCAGCTCGCCGGGCGCTGCCGGCAACGCCGCCCGCGGGTCGCCGTCGTCCATCGCGGACAGCACGCCCTCCCCGGCCGCCGGCACGTCGCGCAGCGCCTGCAGGCACTCCGGGCGTGCCTCGACTTCGAGTCCGGCCGCCAGTTGATCGAGCATGCCGACCAGCGCCTCGTGCCCCATCGCCAGCGCTGCGAAGTGCGGCGCCGCCAGCGGCGCGGCACAGGCGGCCGCCTCGCGGTGGCAGTCCAGCAGGGCGTCGGCCAGCTCGACCAGCGCGCCCAGGTCGCGGCCGGCTGCCTGCCCGCGCAGCACTTCGAGCGCCGTCTGCAGCGCCTGCTGCTCGGCGGGCGGCAACGGTGCCTCGCGCCAGCGCAGCAGCAGCACCTCGGCATCGAGCAGCAGTCCTGCCGCCTCGCCCAGCAAGGGCGGCGTTCCGTCAGCATCGCCGGCGTCGCCGCGCTCGCCACCGAAGGCGGCCAGATGGCTGGCGTGCAACTGCTGCGCCCGCGCCAGCAGCAGGCTGCCACCGGGCAGGTCGGTCAGCGGGCGGTACTCCAGCTCCGCCAGCCCGGCGTGCAGGGCTTCGCCGGCATCGCGCAGCAGGGCCACCGCCGGCGGCGCCAGCGGTACCCGATGGCTCTTGAAGTCCTTGGCCAGCCGTTCGAGGGGCGCCGCCAGCTCGGCGATCGGTTGTGCGCCGGCTACGCAGGCGCTGCCGCGCAGGGTATGCAGCGCCCGCTGCAGTTCGTCGGTCACCGCATGGGGCTGGCCGTCGTCGCAGCCGGCGAGGAAATCGTCGAGCGTCGCCAGGTGGGCCTCGGCCTCGCCGCGGAAGATTTCCAGCAACTGCGAGTCGCCCTCGGCGGCCGACGCTGCGGAGGGCTCTACCGGCGCGGGCGGCTCCGCCCGATCCGGCGCCAGGGCAAGAGACTCGCCGGGCGCAGGCTCGGCGACGGCAGGCGGCAACGGCTGCAGGAGCGCTGCGGGCAGCGCGCGGCCCTCGGCCAGCGCCTGGGCGCGGGCGGCCAGGCGGTCGACGTCGTCGCGCTGGCGCTGGGCGCCGGCGGCGTATTCGTCGACCAGCGCCGGCAGCACGGCGAGCACCTCGCCCACCAGCGCCTGCAGCGACGCATCGCCAGCCACACTGCGCTCGATGACCCGGTTGAGCAGGTTCTCCACCGCCCAGGCCAACTCGCCCAGCACCAGCGCCCGCACCATGCGGCCGCTGCCCTTGAGGGTGTGGAAGGCGCGGCGCAGCTCGCGCACCGCCTCGGTGTCGGCAGGGGCGGCCTGCCAGCGCGGCAGCAGCGCGGCAATCTCGTCGAGCACCTCGCCGGCTTCCTCGATGAAGACTTCGCGCAGTTCCTCGTCGAGGGGCGCCTCGTCGGCGGGCGGCGGCAGAATCGTCACGATGCCCGGCGCGAGCGGTCCGGTGACGGCCAGCGGCGCCTCGGAGACAGGCCCGGTGTCGGTGTCGGCAGGCTCGCCCGCTGGAGGCGCCGGGGCATGCTCCTCGTCCGCCGGAACCCCGGCTGTCGCAGCCGGAGCGGCCGGCATCGCGCCGGCGACACGGGCCGGCGACGGAGCACACGGCGGGTAGCCGAGTCCGGCCAGGCTGTCCTCGGCCACGTCGAGCAGCGTCTCGCCCTGGCTGGCGCCTTCGGCGAGGCGCTCCAGGTAATACTCGACGCTGGTCAGGGCATCGGCCAACGCATCCAGCTGCGGCCAGCTCGGCACCCGCTGTTCGGCCAGCACCTGCTCGCCGACGTAACGGGCGCAGGCGTCGAGCAGAGCCGCGGCACGCGGCAGCGCCAGCATTTCCAGGGCGCCGCGCACCTGGCCGAGCAGCGTCGGCACGCTCTCCAGCGCGCGATGGCTCCAGTGCGAAGCGATGAACTCGATGATCGCATCCTTGGTCTGCTCCAGCCCGCTGCGCGCCTCGCGCAGGACCAGACGCTGCACCTGGCGCACATCGGTGGTCGGCAGCAGGCTGTCCTCGCTGGCGGCGGCCTCGCTGCTGCCGACCATGCCCGACAGGCTGGCCTCGACGAACAGCAGGGCGCCGGCGACATCCATCAGCGCGGCATCGTCCGGCGGCATCGGCGCGGCGGCCAGACGCGCCAGGCTGTCCAGCTGCTCGGCCAGCACCTTGCGCTGCTGTTCGAAGCCGAGCAGCAACAGGGTGTCGACCATCTGCTTGAGCGGTGCCTGCAGCGCCTGCAGCTCGCCGGCCTGGCGGCGGTCGCCGCGCACGAACAGGTCGAGGCGCTCCTTGAGGCGCACCAGCTCCTCGCGCAGGGCGCCCACCAGCGCCTCCAGCGTGCCGCGGTCGAGACCGCCCAGCTCGGCCGGCGCACTCGAGGCCTCCTCATCCAGCCGATAGTGTGCTTTGAGCGCGGCCAGGCGCGGCGTTGCGCCCGCGCTCCCGGCAACCGGCTGCAGCAGCGCGTCGAGCAGCTCGCCGCCCGGCGCCCGATTGAGCGCCGGCAGGCCCTCTTCGAGCAGGCGCTTGAACTCGCGGTCGACCTCGCGCAGCAGCGCGTAGAGCGCCGGACTGGACTCGATGCTGCCGGCGCGCAGGCCCTCGACCAGCCCCGCCGCCAGCGACCAGAGCAAGCCGAGCGGCGCCTCGCCGCACAGCTCCTCGAGACGGGCGAAGACCTTCTCCAGCCGCTCCAGCTGGACCGGCACCTCCTGGCCGCGCATCAGCCCGACCAGCGCCAGTTGCAGCATCTGCCGCAGCTTGCGCAGCAACGCCGGCAGCCCCGCCTGCTCCAGCGCCGCCAGGGCCTCGGCCGGCAGGGCAGCCCGAGGCACCGACAGGTCGACGCTGAACAGCGGCGCCGCGGGAGCCACGCCGCGGATCTGGCGCAGCGCGTTGCGCAGCGGCAGCAGCAGTTGCGGCAGGTCGCACTGGACCTGCTGCACCCGCTCCAGATAGCCGGGCAGCTGCAGGATCGCCTGCATCAGGAGCTGCAGGGCCTCGTCGCCCACGGCGAGCTGCCCGTCCACCAGCGCACGCAGCACCAGCTCCATGTCCTCGGCCAGGCGTACCGCCCCCTGGCACTCGACCATCCGCAGCGTGCCATGCACCTGATGCACATGGTTCAGGCAGAAGCGCAGACCGGTCACGTCCTCCGGCTGCTCGACGAACCCTTCCAGCGCCTGGCGCGCCTGGTCCAGGGTCGCAGCGATCTCGCCGCGCACCCACTCCAGGGCGACGTAGTCGTGCCGCTCACCCATAGCCTCTCCACACATCGCTCATCATCCCTTCCGGGTAAAGGCCAGTACCTGATTGTCGGCGACCGCCTGCAGTTGCGGGTGGTGCCAATCGCCCATCTCGCCCACGCCGATCACCAGCAGACCGCCGGGGCGCAGGCGTTCGACCAGTCGGGCGAGGACTTCGCGGCGCCGCCAGCGGCGGAAATAGATCAGCAGGTTCTGGCAGAAGATCACGTCCATGCCGCCCTGCGGCGCCTGCTCCAGATCGAGCACATTCAACTGCACGAAACAGCAGCGCTGTCGCAGCGCGTCCCTCACCTGCCAGTCGCCGTCCGTCAGTGCTGCGAAATGACGCTGGCGCAACACCGCCGACAGCCCGCCCAGACGCTCGGGCCGGTAACGTCCGCAGCGCGCCCGCTCCAGCGCGGTCCGGCTGAGATCGCTGCCGGTCACCCCGAAGCGGGTCGGCAGGCCGGCCGCCTGCTGCGCCTCGGCAGCCAGCAGCGCCAGGGCATAGGCCTCCTCGCCGGAGGCGCAACCGACGCTCCACAGCTGCCAGGCACGGCCCGCGTCGGCCGCCGAGCCCAGCGCGCGCAGGTGTGCCGCGACACAGGCGAAGGACGGCGGATGACGGAAAAAGCGGGTTTCCTGCACGGTCAGGCGATCCATTAGGCAGGCCCATTCGAACGCGCCGCGCGGCCCTTCGCCCAGTTGGCGCCGGTACTCGGCGTAGCTGTGCAGACCCAGCTCGCGCAGGCGGGCGCCCAGCATGGTCTGTAGGTAGGTACGGCGCTGCGCCTCGACCACCAAGCCGCTGCGGGTTTCCAGCAGTTCCTGCCAGGCCGCGAACTCGCCGGGGTCGAACTCCGCGAGCGGCGTCATGGCCCAGGGTGAACTTGGCTGCATGCCGCGCCCCTCGTCGATGATGGGCATGGGCCATGGCCCATGCCGGGTCTCAGGCCGTTTCCCGCTGTTGCGGCAGGGTGAAGCCGGCCACCGACTGGCGCATGTCGCTGGCCATCTTGGCCAGGGTGCCGATGCTGCGCGCGGTGGCGGTGGTGCCGGTGGAGGTCTGCGAGGTGATCTCCTGGATCACGTACATGGTGTTGGCGATGTGACTGGCCGAGGAGGCCTGCTGGCGGGCGGCGTTGGAGATGTTCTGGATCAGCGCGGCCAGGCTACGCGATACCTTCTCGATCTCCTCCAGCGCCACCCCGGCGTCCTGGGCCAGGTGCGCGCCGCGCACCACCTCGCTGGTGGTCTGCTCCATGGAGATCACCGCCTCGTTGGTATCGGTCTGGATCGCCTTGACCAGCGCCTCGATCTGCTTGGTCGCCGCCGAGGAGCGCTCGGCCAGGCGTTGCACCTCGTCGGCGCCCACGGCGAAGCCGCGCCCGGCATCGCCGGCCATCGAGGCCTGGATCGCCGCGTTCAGCGCGAGGATGTTGGTCTGGTCGGCGATGTCGTCGATCAGGCTGACGATGTCGCCGATCTCCTGGGAGGACTCGCCGAGACGCTTGATCCGCTTGGAGGTGTCCTGGATCTGCTCGCGGATGTTGTCCATTCCGGCGATAGTGTTGTGCACCACCTCGTTACCGCGGTTGGCCAGCGCCACCGAGCGCTCGGCCACCGCGGCGGACTCGGCGGCGTTGGCCGATACCTGGTCGATGGATACCGCCATCTCGTTGATCGCCGCGGAGGCGCCGGCGATTTCCTGGGCCTGGTGCTCGGAGGCCTCGGCCAGGTGCATCGCCGTGCCCTGGCTCTCGTGGGCGGCGGCGGCCACCTGCATGGCGGTCTGGTTAATGGTCTCGACCAGCTCGCGCAGCTGGTCGATGGAGTAGTTGATCGAGTCGGCGATGGCGCCGGTGAAGTCCTCGGTCACCGTGGCCTGCACGGTCAGGTCGCCGTCGGCCAGATCGCCGATCTCGTCGAGCAGGCGCAGGATCGCGGTCTGGTTGCGGTCGTTCTTCTCGGACGTCTCGGCCAGGGTGCGCCGGGTGTCGCGCACCAGGATCAGCGCCATCAGCATGATCGAGGCCAGCGCCAGGAGACCCAGCACGTAACCGGCCAGGGTGTTGAAGGTGCGCCCGCCGGCCAGGCTCTCGAAACCGCCGGCCAGCTCGGTGGTGCGCTCCAGCAGACCCTGGGAGCGCTCGAAGATGTCGCTGGCCGCTGCGCGGACGCGGAACAGCTCCGAGGAGGTCTGCAGGATCTCGTCCACCGAACCGGCGACGAACTCGAACAGCTCGGCGGTGGCGTTCAGACGGGCGATCGCCTCGCCGTCGGTGACCCGCGAGATGCCCATGGCGGTATTGCCTTCGCGCATGCCCTTGAGCACCCGGCCGAACAGGCTGGCGTCGCGTCCGAAGCTGTCGGCGGCCTGCAGCGCGTCGCCGGAGCCGGCGAGCACCCGGTTGACCGCGGCGAGGATCCGCTCGGCGAGCAGGGTCTGGCGCTGCGCGACGATCACCTGGTCGGCCGGCGCGCCGTTCTCCAGCAGGATGTCGACCACCTCCTCGTACTCGCGCTGCAGTTGCGGCACGGTCTCGGCGAGGGTCTCGGCGACCTGGTGCAGCGACAGCACCGTCTGCTCGCGGGCGAGGATCGTCTCGGTACTCGCGCGCAGCGGCAGCCAGGCCTGCTCGACCGCCGTCAGCGGATCGGCCAGTTCGGCCGGCGCGGCGGGCAGCCCGGTCGCCGGATCGCCGGCAGTCAGCAGTTGCCAGCGCTGCACGAAGTCGTCGCGCTCCTCCTTGAGCAGGGCGAAGGCCGGCGCCTTGCCGGCGGCCGCCTCCAAGGCGTTCTTGGCCAGTCCCTGGGACAGCAGGCGCAGCTCGCCGGCATGACCGATGTACTGCTGGTCGTGGTCGGCCTGCCGGCTGAGGTAGGCGAAGTTGGCGAACAGCAGTGCGACCGAGACGATCAGCACCGCGAACAG
>RRZU010011413.1_pt1 | contig 48021 bp, 45 predicted proteins | sample 2165561 | NCBI WGS metagenome assembly RRZU01 (sample SAMN10456909, study PRJNA506462) | wastewater metagenome | isolation source: wastewater sludge | place: USA: Moscow, Idaho | reverse complement strand
GTGCGGGGTGCGCTGCGGGCCGGCGTCGCGACCGATCTGGTCCTCGACGACCAGACGGCCAAGGCGATCCTGCGTCACTCCTGACTCGCCCGCGCGAGGCGACTTGTCCACCGTGAGACGGTGGGGGCATGACCGAGCAGCCTGAGGGCACCACGGGTGGCGTGTATTCCAGCAAGGGAACCGAGTACACCCGTGACACCCGCTACCTCACGACACGCATCACGCGAACCGTCGAGCCCGGGGCGGACGCGGTCGCGGTCGAGCCGGGACGCTACCGGCTCATCGCCGCGCGCGCATGCCCGTGGGCGAACCGATCGATCATCGACCGCCGCCTGCTCGGACTGGAGGACGCGCTCAGCATCGGCCTGCCCTGCCCCACCCACGACGCCGACTCATGGACGTTCGACCTGGACCCGGGAGGCGTGGACCCGGTGCTCGGCATCCACCGGCTCAAGGACGCCTACCTCACACGAGACCCGCACTACCCGCGAGGCATCACGGTCCCGGCCATCGTCGACACCACGTCCGGCGCGGTCGTGACCAACGACTTCGCGCAGATCACCCTCGACCTCTCCACCGAATGGGTCGACTACCACCGCCCGGGCGCTCCCGACCTGTACCCCGTCGCCCTGCGGGAGGAGATGGATCGGGTGATGCGCTACGTCTACACGGAGATCAACAACGGGGTCTACCGAGCCGGGTTCGCGGGGACCCAGGAGGCCTACGACGCCGCCTACGGGCGCCTCTTCACGGCGCTGGACTGGGCCGAGGAACGCCTGAGCACCCGTCGCTTCCTGATGGGCGATGCCATCACCGAGGCTGATGTGCGGCTGTTCACGACCCTTGTCCGCTTCGACCCCGTCTACCACGGGCACTTCAAGACCAACCGCAGCAAGCTCGCCGAGATGCCCGTGTTGTGGGCGTACGCCCGGGACCTGTTCCAGACACCGGGATTCGGCGACACGGTCGACTTCGAGCAGATCAAACAGCACTACTACATCGTCCACAAGGACCTGAACCCCTTGCAGATCGTCCCGCAGGGGCCCGATCTGGCGAACTGGCTCAGCGAGCATGGCCGCGAGAGACTCGGTGGCTCTCCGTTCGGCGACGGAACCCCGCCCGACCCGGTGCGACCCAACGAACGGTCTCCGCACAGCATCCTTCCCGGCTGAGCCAGACCCGCACCCGGCGGGGCGCTCACAACCGGGCGCCCCACCGATGCGGAGTCAGGAGGCCAGCCCGTGGTACAGCATGCCCGCACTGTTGTAGACCATATGCACGACGATGGCAGGCCAGATCGAACGCGTCACGGTGAGCAGCAGCCCGGCACAGATCCCGACGAGGAACGCCATCGGCAAGACGTTGTTGATCCCGTGGGCGAGGGCGAAGATCGCGGCGCTGAGCGGGACCGCCACCCAGGAACCCCAGCGGCCCAGGAAGTTCAGCAGCACGCCCCGGAACACCGCCTCCTCGCCGAGCGGCGTCAGCACGCCACCGAACAACACGGTGAGGGCGAGGGATGTCGCAGAGGCCATGGCAGCATCCTGGTAGGTGGTCTGAATGTTCTCCGCGGGGAACAGCGGGTCGAAGACTGCTGAAACCGGCCAACTCAGCAGGAAGCAGGCCAGGGCGACCCCCACCCCCACGAGGATCCACCTCGGCGCGACCCGACGGAATCCGAAGGGACGCAGATCCCGGATCCTGAGGCTGACGGCTGCCGCGAATCCGATGAGGGGGGCCAGCCCGGCAACCAGGAAGTCACGGTGCCCGCGCAGGAGCACGGCGTTGTCGGGAATCAGAATGGAGGCGGTCATCCCCACGATGGTGAGCACCGCGCTCACGAGGACGGCCACGATCGCCTCGGGCCAGCCCGGCCGAAGAGGGGTGGTCTGGGTGGGTGCGTTCATGGTGGCTGATCTATCGCTCATACGGGCACCCTCGACGCTGCCCCAGGGGCAGGGTCAAGCCCGGTCCCCGTCGATCAGCGCGTCAGCGGCACGCTGACGCCCTCGCCTCCCACCTGGAGGGTCACCGCGTCGGCGTGGGGGGCGATCCCGGTCAGCCGCAGGCCGTACGGAAGCGGGACGTGGACGGGCGCGAGCATGGCGTCCACGACCGGCTGGCTGACCTGCGTGGGGACGGAGACTCCCGCCACGTCGATCGCGGCGTCCACCATCGAGACGGTCTGCGCGGCCTCGTCGACGACCAGCCGCCCCGTGACATGGATCGCGACCGTGCGCCCCAGCACGGTGGCGTCGCTGGTGAAGGTCACGCGTCCCTCCTCAGCAGGGGCGACCTCGAGCCCGGCCAGAGCCCCGACGTCGGCGTAACTCAGATCGGCGCTTCCGCTCACCGAGCCCGCCTCGACGCTACGGGGTTGGACCCAGACCCGCGTGAAGGTGAGGTCGACCGCCGTCAGCCGCGCGGTGGCACCCGACGTGAGGGTCGCGGACAGCGCATCGCCTTGGATGCGCACCGCGGGCACCTCCTGCAGCAGCAGGTGCCAGGCGAGGGGATAGCCCTCCAGCGTCACCGTCGGCGGCTGATCGAACCCGGCCGCGTCCTCCACCTGCGTCGCTGCCTGCTTCTCGAGTTCACCCCGAAGCATCCCGTCAGTGGCGACGACGCCCACCGCCACCAGACCGACCAGCACCGCGATGGTGATCAGCAGGTTGCGCAGGAACCGCACGATCACCATCCCAGGAGTTCTTCGATGCCGAGCGTCAGCCCCGGACGCTCCCCCACGCCCCGGATGGCCGTCAGCACACCGGGCATGTAGCTGGACCTGTCGAAACCGTTCTCGGCGATGACGAGTTGCTCCCCCTCGTTGCCGAAGCGCACCTCCTGGTTGGCGAACAGCCCACGCTGCCGCACGGCATGCACGGCGATGCCGTCGACGCGGGCGCCGCGCGCCCCTGGGATCTCGGTGGTCGTGGCGTCCGGTGTCGCGCCCAGTCCGGCACGCGTCCGCGCGGCGGCGATCCGGCCGGCCGTCGTCACCGCGGTCCCCGACGGGGCATCGACCTTGTGGGGATGGTGCGCCTCGATGATCTCGACCGATTCGAAGTAGGGGGCCGCCATCTCGGCGAAACGCATCATGAGCAGCGAGCCGAGAGAGTAGTTGGACGCGATGATCGCGTGCGCCTTCGTCCCGTCGAACAGGTCGGCGACCCGGGCGAGTTTCTCGGGGGTGAAACCGGTTGTCCCCACGACCGCGTGGACACCGTGGGCTGCACACCACTCCAGGTTTCCCATCACCGCATTCGGCACCGTGAAGTCCACGACCACGTCAGCACCCGAGGCCGCCGCGAGGTCGTCTCCGGCGTCCAGCGCCGCAGCCAACTCCAGGTCGTCGGCCGCCTCGACGGCCCGGCACACCTCGGCGCCCATGCGCCCCTTCGCTCCCAACACGGCGACTCTCAGCATGCTCCCATCCTATGTTCGCCGCCCGCCTCGCCTGACCTGTCGCGATGGAGCATGCTGGAGGCATGCGCGACCCGAAGGATCTGACCTGCTGGCTGACTGACAAGGACGGCGTCCTGGTGCATGGGGATCGTCCGATCCCCGGAGCGCGGGAGCTGATCCAGTTCTGGACCGAACACGGCCACCGCTACCTGGTCATCACCAACGATTCGGTGCAGACGCCGCGGGACCTGTCCGCCCGGCTGCGCCGCTCCGGTCTAATCGTGCCCGAGGAGAACATCTGGACCTCGGCGATGGCGACGGCGGCCTTCCTGAAGAACCAGGAGGGCGTCCGCACCGCCTACGTTCTGGGCGAGGCGGGCCTCACCACAGCCCTCCACGAAGCAGGGTTCGTGCTGACCGACGTCGACCCCGAGTTCGTGGTGCTCGGCGAGACGCGCGGGTTGTCGTTCGAACAGATCACGCGCGCGATCCGACTCATCCTCGACGGCTCCCGGTTCATCGCCACCAACCCGGACACCAGCGGCCCGGCCGCCGACGGGATCGTCCCGGCGACGGGCGCCTTCGCTGCCATGATCACGGCCGCGACGGGGCGCCAGCCCTACATCGTGGGCAAGCCGAACCCCATGATGATCCGTTCCGGACTCAATCAGATCCAGGCGCACTCAGAGACAACCGGGATGATCGGGGACACCATGAGCACCGACATCGTCGCCGGGCTGGAGGCCGGCCTGCACACGGTGCTGGTCCTGACCGGCTCCACGCACGCCGACGAGTTGGCGTCCTACCCCTATCGCCCCTCCCGGGTGCTCAACTCGGTCGCCGACCTCCTGCCTCTGCTCCGCTGACGACACCAGGACGCGACGAGGGCGCCGCCTCCCCCAGGGGAGACGGCGCCCTCGCTCGTGTGTGGTGCTGCGGAATCAGGCCTCGGCGCCAGCGGCCGCCGGCTCGGCCGCCTCAGCGGCCTCCTCGACCACAGGGGCCAGCGACAGCTTGCCGCGGTCGTCGATCTCGGTGATCTCCACCTGGATCTTCTGACCGACGGACAAGACGTCCTCGACGTTCTCCACGCGGTTGCCGCCGTTGAGCTGGCGCAGCTTGGAGATGTGAACGAGGCCGTCCTTGCCGGGCATCAGCGACACGAAGGCGCCGAAGTTCATCAGCTTCACGACGGTACCGAGGTACCGTTCGCCCTTCTCCGGCATCGTCGGGTTGGCGATGGCGTTGATCAGCGAGCGGGCCGCCTCGGCGGATTCCCCGTTGGTGGCGCCGATGAAGATGGTGCCGTCGTCCTCGATGGAGATGTTCGCGCCCGTGTCGTCCTGGATCTGGTTGATCATCTTGCCCTTCGGCCCGATGACCTCGCCGATCTTGTCGACCGGGATGCGCACCGTGATGATGCGCGGCGCGTACAGGCTCATCTCGTCGGGGGCGTCGATGGCCTCACCCATCACGTCCAGCAGCGTGTGCCGGGCGTCGCGGGCCTGCAGCAGGGCGGCAGCCAGGATCTCGGCGGGGATGCCGTCGAGCTTGGTGTCGAGCTGGAGTGCCGTGACGAAGTCACGCGTGCCGGCGACCTTGAAGTCCATGTCGCCCAGCGCGTCCTCGGCGCCCAGGATGTCGGTCAGCGCGACGTAGTGCATCGTGCCGTCGATCTCTTCGCTCATCAGGCCCATCGCGATGCCCGCGACCGGCGCCTTCAGCGGGACGCCCGCGTTCAGCAGCGACAGCGTCGAGGCGCAGACCGAACCCATGGACGTGGAGCCGTTGGAGCCCAGCGCCTCCGACACCTGGCGGATCGCGTAGGGGAACTCCTCGCGCGTCGGCAGCACCGGCACCAGCGCACGCTCCGCGAGCGCGCCATGGCCGATCTCGCGGCGCTTCGGGGAGCCGACACGGCCCGTCTCACCGGTGGAGTACGGCGGGAAGTTGTAGTTGTGCATGTACCGCTTCGTCGTCTCCGGCGACAGCGTGTCCAGCTTCTGTTCCATGTCGAGCATGTTCAGCGTGGTCACACCCAGGATCTGGGTCTCGCCCCGCTGGAACAGCGCCGAACCGTGCACCCGCGGCAGGACGCCGACCTCGGCGGACAGCGTCCGGATGTCGGTGGTGCCACGGCCGTCGATCCGGACGCCCTCGGTGAGCGTCTTGTGACGGACAAGCTTCTTGGTCAGGGCGCGGAACGCGCCGCTGATCTCCTTCTCGCGGCCAGCGAACTGAGCGTCGAGTTCGGCGTGCACGGCGTCCTTGAGGGCGTCGGTCGCCTCGTCGCGGTCCTGCTTGCCGGGGATGCTCATGGCGGCGGCGAGACGGTCGCTGGCGGCTGCCGCCACGGCGTCGAACGCATCGGCGGCGTAGTCGGAGAACACCGGGAAGGTCTCGGTGGCCTTCGGCAGCTGGTTGGCCAACTCGATCTGCGCCTCGCACAGCGCCTTGAGGAACGGCTTGGCCGCATCAAGGCCCGACGCGACGATCTCTTCGGTCGGAGCGGTCTTGCCGGAACGGACGTTTTCGACGGTGCCCTCGGTGCCGCCCGCCTCGACCATCATGATCGCGACGTCGCCATCGGGCAGGACGCGACCGGCCACGGCCATGTCGAAGGTGGAGTCCTTCATCTGCTCCACCGTGGGGAACCCGACCCACTGGTCACCGATCAGCGAGACGCGGACGCCGCCGACGGGACCGCTGAACGGCAGCCCGGCCAGCGTGGTGGACGCCGACGCGGCGTTGATGGCCAGCACGTCGTAGCGCACGTTGGGGTTGAGCGCGAGCACGGTGACGACGACCTGGACCTCGTTGCGCAGCCCCTTGATGAAACAGGGACGCAGCGGGCGGTCGATGAGGCGCGCGGTCAGGATCGCGCCCTCAGACGGGCGGCCTTCACGACGGAAGAAGGAGCCGGGGATGCGGCCGGCGGCGTACATCCGCTCCTCCACATCGACGGTCAGGGGGAAGAAGTCGATCGCGTCGCGCGGGTTCTTCTGCGCGGTGGTGGCCGACAGCAGCATGGTGTCCTCGTCGAGGTACACGGCTGCGGAACCGTTGGCCTGCTTGGCCAACAGTCCGGATTCGAAACGGACGATGTGCTTACCGAACGAGCCATTGTCGATGACTGCCTCGGTGTGGCGGAGTTCAGGTCCCTCCATTGCCATGGGGACTTCCTTTCAGGTGTTGCGCACCCGGCTCCGGCCCCAGACGAAGAATGTGTGGTTCGGTCTTCGATCGAGGCCCACGGGCTGCCGACTGCGGCACTTCCCGGAGGCCACTACCGAGGACCGACGAGCGCGGACCAGGTGAGCGGTGAACAAGGTTATTGAGTTGTTCCGGCGCCGAGAGAGGTGCCTCTCACAGCGTACCGGTCGGGCATGCCGATGAGGGAGCGGCCAGCGGGCCGCCCCCTCAACGGACGTGATGGTCGATCAACGACGCAGGCCGAGCCGTGCGATCAGCGCACGGTAGTGCTCGACGTCCTGCTTCGCCACGTAGTTCAGCAGGCGACGGCGCTGGCCGACCAGCAGCATGAGGCCGCGACGGCTGTGGTGGTCGCCCTTGTGCTGCTTGAGGTGCTCGGTCAGGTGGGAGATCCGCTTGCTGAGCAGAGCGATCTGGACGTCGGGAGAGCCCGTGTCGCCAGGCGTGATCGCGTAGTCTTCGATGATCTGCTTCTTGGTTGCCGCATCCATCTGGGCTTCTCCTTCTCGTGCGTTGCGCGGCGCCGTTCCCGGTTGGGCGGCTCTGTCAATCCGCGGGCGATGTGACGCCGAGGAGCAACGTTACCCCAGAGCGACCCGCCCGACCAACTTGCCAGTTCCGGAGGGCTTGTCGCCGGGAGGTAACCGTGCTAAGTTGCGCGGCAGGGCTTCGGCCCCTAGGGATTGTTACTCGGCTGTCGAGGCAAGGCCTGAGACGCACCATGAGGTGCTCTCAGGCCTTTTTTGCGTTCTCAGGCAAAGAAAGGGACCCAACGATGGGCACCGCGGTGGATTACAGGGCGCTCGCGCCACAGATTCTGGACAACGTGGGAGGCGAGGGGAACGTCGCATCGATGACGCATTGCGCCACCCGCCTCCGCTTCACACTCAAGGACGAGGCCCTGGCCGATAAGTCGGCTGTGGAGAGACTTCCCGGCGTGATCACGGTCATGCGCGCCGGGGGACAGTTCCAGGTCGTCATCGGCAACAACGTCCCCCTGCTCTACGAGCAGATGACGGCCATCACACACCTGGGGACGGACGCCCCGCAGGAGCAGACCACAGCGTCCGGCAGCATCCTCAACCGGTTCATCGAGCTGATCAGTTCCGTCTTCCTCCCGATCCTGTGGCCCCTCGTCGGCGCGGGCCTCCTGAAGGCATTCCTGGCGCTCACCACCACCTTCGGGTGGCTCGCCTCCGCCTCGACGACGTACATCATCCTCAACGCCGCGGCCGACGCGATGTTCACCTTCTTGCCGATGTTCCTGGCGGTCACCTCTGCGAAGCGCTTCCGAGCCAACCAGTTCACCTCGATGGTCATCGCCGGAGCCCTGGTGTACCCGAGCATCATCGCCTTGGCCTCCAGTACCGACCCGGTCACCTTCTTCGGCATCCCCGTGGTCATGATGACCTACACGTCCTCGGTGATCCCGATCATCATCGCGGTCTGGGTGCAGGGCTACCTGGAGCGCGGGCTGAACAAGGTCCTGCCCAGCTGGCTGCGCAACTTCACCACCCCGCTGCTGACGATCCTCGTCATGGTTCCCCTCGTCCTGCTGACCATCGGTCCGCTCACCACCGTGGCCGCCCAAGCCGTCTCGACGGGTGTCACCGCCCTGTTCGCCTTGGCGCCCTGGTTCGCTGGAGCCATCATGGGTGGACTGTGGCAGGTCTTCGTCCTGTTCGGCCTCCACTGGGGTCTGGTCCCGATCATGCTCAACGACATCGCCACCCAGGGCTACACCGTGCTCGGCGGGCCCCTCGTCGCGGCAGTCTTGGCCCAGTCGGCGGCGGCCTTGGCCGTCGCAGTGCGCACGCGCAGCGCCAAGCGCCGTGAGGTCGCAGCGAGCGGTTCACTGTCCGGCTTCGTCGCCGGCGTCACCGAACCGATCATCTACGGCGTCAACCTGCCCCTGAAGCTGCCCTTCTACTTCGGCATCGCCGGTGGCGCCATCGGCGGCGCCATCGCCGCCTCCGGTGGCAGCGCCATGGATCAGTTCGTGTTCCCGTCGCTGCTGGGCCTGGCCGGCTACACCAAGGTCGGTAGCTTCACGCTGCAGCTCGTGGGCGTCGCCGTCGCCATCGTGGTCGGCTTCGGCCTGACCTTCTTCTTCGGTCCGCGCGAGAGCCCCGACGAGGATCCCGCCGCAGAGCGCACCGACGCATCGGCAGCCCCCGGAGCGGGCAGCTTGGCCCTCGGTTCCCCGGTCGAAGGCACCGTGATCGCTCTGTCCGAGGTCTCCGACAAGGTCTTCGCCTCGGGCAGCATGGGAGACGGCTTCGCCGTCGTCCCCACGTCCGGGCACATCGTCTCGCCGGTGTCGGGGCGCGTCGTCGTCGCGATGAAGACCGGACACGCCTTCGGCTTGAAGACCGACAGCGGCGTGGAGGTCCTCGTCCACATCGGCATCGACACCGTGCAACTCCGCGGTGCCGGGTTCACGCCGCACGTCACCAAGGGCGACGTCGTGGGCGCAGGAGACCCGCTGTGCGACGTCGATCTCGAGGCCGTGTCGGCCGCCGGCTACGACCCGACCACCGTGGTGATCGTCACCAACACCGGACAGTTCTCGGGCGTGACTCCCGTAGCCGTCGGGACGCTCCCCGCCGGTGCGGACGCAGCCCAGGTCGCCTTCTAACCCCCACCATCGCGAGAGGATCACCATGACACAACGTTTCCCCGACAGCTTCCTGTGGGGCGGTGCCGTCGCCGCCAACCAGTACGAAGGCGGCTATGACGCCGACGGCAAGGGCCTTTCGATCCAGGACGTGATGCCGCGGGGCATCATGGCTCCCCCGAGCGACGAGCCCACATCGGACAACCTGAAGCTGGTCGGCATCGACTTCTACCACCGCTACGCCGAGGACATCGCGTTGTTCGCCGAGATGGGGTTCGGAATCTTCCGCTTCTCCGTCGCCTGGTCCCGCATCTTCCCGCGCGGTGACGAGGAGACGCCCAACGAGGCGGGCCTGGCGTTCTATGACCGGCTGCTGGACGAACTCGAGGCCCACGGCATCGAACCGATGATCACCATCAGCCACTACGAGACCCCGCTGCACCTCGCCCGAACCTACGACGGTTGGGTCGACCGACGCATGATCGGGTTCTACGAGCGTTACGCCCGCACACTGTTCGAACGCTATGGGCATCGGGTGAAGTACTGGCTGACCTTCAACGAGATCAACTCGGTGCTGCACGCCCCCCTGATGTCGGGGGGAATCTGGACGCCCAAGGAGGAGCTGTCTCCCGGCCAGCTCTATCAGGCGATCCACCATGAACTGGTCGCCTCGGCGTCCGCCACCCGCATCGCCCGGGAGATCAACCCGGACATCCAGGTGGGCTGCATGGTGCTGGCCATGCCGATCTACCCGCTGACCCCCGATCCCGCCGACGTGCTGGCCGTCATGAAGGCCGACCATGAGAACCTCGCCTTCGGCGACGTCCACGTGCGCGGCGCCTACCCCGGCTACTTCCTGCGGTCCCTGGCCGAGGCGGGGGTCGAACTGGAGATCACCGAATCCGACCGGGAGACGCTGGCGAAGAACACGGTCGACTTCGTCAGTTTCTCCTACTACATGAGCCTGTGCGAAGCCGCGTCTGGCGGCGTGCGCACCGAGGGCAACATCATGGGCGGTGTGCAGAACCCGACCCTGCCTGCCAGCGAATGGGGATGGCAGATCGACCCGACGGGGCTGCGGATCGTGATGAACCAGTTCTGGGACCGCTGGGGCAAGCCCCTGTTCATCGTCGAGAACGGGCTGGGTGCCCGCGATGTCCTCGTCGAACGAGACGGCACCCCGACCGTCGAGGACGACTACCGGATCGCCTACCTGCGCGACCACCTCCTGCAGGTCGGCGAGGCGATCGCGGATGGCGTCGACGTGCGCGGCTACACCTGGTGGGGGCCCATCGACGTGGTGAGCGCCTCGACCGCCCAGCTCTCCAAGCGGTATGGATTCATCTACGTTGATCGCAACGACGACGGGTCGGGCACCCTGGCCCGGCACAAGAAGAAGTCGTTCGGCTACTACGCCGACGTCATCGCCAGCCACGGCGCGAGCCTGCACGACTGACCGCGCGGGGGCGCCGGATCCTCCGGCGTCCCCATCGCTTCCACGAAAGGGGGGAAACATGCACATCCTGCGGGTGTTCAACACCAACGTGGTGCTGGCCCGGGATGCCGACGGCCGCGAGGTGGTCCTCACCGGACGCGGGCTCGGCTATCAGGCGCGTCCGGGACAGCCGGTCGACGAGTCCAAAGTGGTGCGCGTGTTCGTCCCCGACGACGGCCGCAACGCCGACAACTTCGGCGCCATGCTGGCCGCCATCGCCCCCGAACACGTCCTCGTCGTCGATCAGGCCCTCGCCCCGGTGTGGGCCGAGCTCGGGCGCGAGCCGTCCTCGACGACGGTGCTGGCACTCGCCGACCATCTCAGCTTCGCGATCAAACGCGTTCAGCACGGCATCCCCGGCGTGTTTCCGCTGCGCGCCGAGATCGCCCACCTCTACCCTCGCGAACTGCATTGGGGCGAGCAGATCGTCGACGCCGTCAACGACCAGCTCGGCTTGGCCCTGCCCCGCGACGAAGCGGTCCCCGTGGCGCTGCATCTGGTCAACGCCTCCTTCAACTCCGGCAACCTCGCCTTGACCTACCGGATGACCGGCGTGTTCTCCCAGGTGTTCGACATCATCGAATCCGAGTACGGCCGCCCCCTGGAGCGGGAGTCGGTGAACATCGCCCGCTTCATCACCCACCTGCGCTACTTCTTCGTCCGGGTGCACTCCGGGACGCAACTCGCCGACGACTCGGCCGCGCTCTTGGACGCGATCCGGGCCAGCCACCCCCAGGCGCACCGCTGCGCCCTGCGCGTCGCCGACGTGCTGGCGATGCGGCTGGAGCAGCCGATCACCGACGATGAGACGGCCTACCTGACCTTGCACATCGCCCGTCTCAGCCAGCCGGGGCGGCTCGGGACGACCCCCTCCTAGCGTGCCGGGCGGCTCCTGCGTTCCCCCTGCTGGGAACGCAGGAACAACCGGATGGACAACGATTCGACCTACTACGACGAACCGTAGTTGAATGGCTTCAGAGTCGTTCCATGAAGGAGTGAAGCCCATGACGGTCCTGATCGGGATCCCCGCGAGCGGCGAACAGGAGACGCGATCGCCCATCAACGGCGACGTCGTCAAGAAACTCGTCGCCATCGGCGTCCGCGTCCTTATCCAGCGGGGTGCGACCGACGCGTCGTTCGCCACCCCCGAGTCTCTGGGGGACGTGGACTGGGCCGAGACGTCGGCCGAGGTGTTGCGACGCGCCGACATCATCTGGTCGATCGGCAACCTGTCCGCCGAGGACCTGGCCGCGCTGCGGCCCGGCCAGCTGTTGATGGGGCTGCTGACGCCCTATGCGAGCGCCGAGCACGCCACCGCGCTGGCCGCGACGGGCGCCACAGCGTTCGCCATGGAACTCCTTCCCCGCATCTCCCGAGCCCAGAGCATGGACATCCTCTCCAGCCAGGGGGCAGCCTCCGGGTACGAGTGCGTGCTGATCGCAGCCTCCCGGACCCCGAAGTTCTTCCCGATGCTCACCTATGCCGCCGGCACCATCCGTCCGGCCCGCGTCCTGGTGATCGGCGCCGGCGTCGCGGGCCTGCAGGCCATCGCCACGGCGAAGCGGCTCGGCTCCGTCGTCCACGGCTACGACGTCCGGCCCGAGACCCGCGAGCAGGTGGAGTCGCTGGGGGCGAAGTTCGTCAACACCGGCGTCAGCGCCGCCGGGGCGGGCGGGTACGCCCGTGAACTGACCGCCGAGGAGAAGGATCAGCAGGCGCAGGCGCTGGCGAAGGCCGTCGCCGAGTCGGATGTGCTGATCACCACCGCCGCGGTCCCCGGGAAGAAGGCACCTGTCATCGTGACCCGCGCCATGGTGGAGGCCATGCGCCCGGGCTCGGTCGTGGTGGACATGGCCGCCGAGGGCGGCGGCAACGTGGAGGGCACCGTCGCCGGCAAGGAGATGCTCGTGGGCGGCGCCCGGGTCATCGGTCCGGTCAACCTGCCCGCCCGCATGCCCGTCCACACCTCGGAGATGTTCGCCAAGAACCTGCTCAACTTCACCTCGCCGATGATCACCGACGGGGAACTCGCCATCGACTGGACCGACGACGTCATCGTCGGCACGGCCCTGACCCACGGCGGCGCCGTGGTCCACCCGGGCGTCGCGAAGGTGCTCGGCCTGGAGGTCTCCCCGATCGAGCCCGTGAACGTTCCCACCACCGAGGAGGAAGCCTCCGCATGATCGATCTGCTCTACCTCTACATCTTCGTGCTGGCGGCGTTCGTCGGCTACGAGGTGATCAGCCGGGTGCCCGTCATCCTGCACACCCCGCTCATGTCGGGGTCCAACTTCGTGCACGGCGTGGTGCTGGTCGGATCCATGTGGGCTCTCGCCCACGCCTCCACCCCGTTCCAGCTCGTGCTCGGCTTCCTGGCCGTTCTGCTCGGCGCCGCGAACGCCGCCGGCGGCTACGTCGTCACCGAACGGATGCTGGGCATGTTCGCTGCCAAGTCCGACGCCAAGCCGGCCTCGAAGGAGGCCTGAACCGATGTTCTGGGTCATCAACGGCGTCTACCTCGTCGTCGCCGTCTTGTTCATCCTCGGCTTGAAGGCGATGAGTTCACCCAAGACGGCCAAGCGTGGCATCGCCTGGGCCGGGCTGGGCATGGTGCTGGCCACCGTCGCGACGTTCTTCATCGCAGGTGAGGACGGCTCCCTGCTGTTCTTCGCCCCCGGCAAGACGATCAACCTGGTGCTGTGCCTCGTCGCGCTGGCGATCGGTGCCGGGATCGCCGCCTACCTCGGCAAGGTCGTCAAGATGACGGACATGCCGCAGATGGTCGCCATCTACAACGGCATGGGCGGCGGCGCTGCCGCGCTGATCGCCGCGGTCGAGTTCACCTCCGCCGAGCCGCCGACCGGCGTGCACGCCGTGCTGGCCATGCTGGGCGCGTTCATCGGATCGGTCGCCTTCTCCGGTTCGATCCTCGCCTGGGCCAAGCTCCAGGGCGTGATGAAGAAGGCCGTCCGCTGGCCGGTGCAGAACCTCGGCAACGTGCTGCACACCCTGGTGACGCTCGGCCTTGGCATCGGGATCGTGATCGTCGGGCCCTACCCGCTCCTGGTCGTCGCGTTCTTCGTCATGTCGCTCATCCTTGGGCTGGCGCTCACCAGCCCCATCGGCGGCGCGGACATGCCCGTCGTGATCTCGCTGCTCAACGCGTTCACCGGTCTGGCCGTCGGCCTCGAAGGCTACGTGCTGGGCAATCCCGCCTTGATCATCGCCGGCATCGTGGTCGGCGCGGCCGGCACGCTGCTGACCCAGCTCATGGCCAAGGCCATGAACCGGCCGCTCACCAACGTGCTGTTCGCCCCGATCACCGGTGAGGCGCAGGCAGGCGAGGGCCCCTCGCGCACCACGAAGGAGGTCTCGGCGATGGACGCCGCCGCGATGATGCGCTACGCCGAGAACGTGATCATCGTGCCCGGCTACGGCATGGCCGTCGCCGGAGCCCAGCACAAGGTGTACGAGATGACCAAGCTGCTGGAGGCCGAGGGCGTCGACGTGAAGTTCGCGATCCACCCGGTCGCCGGCCGCATGCCCGGTCACATGAACGTTCTGCTGGCCGAAGCCGGTGTCCCCTACGACCAGATCTTCGACCTGGACGAGGTCAACGCGGACTTCCCGCTGGCCGACGTGGCCCTGGTGATCGGCGCCAACGACGTCGTGAACCCGGTCGCTCGGACCGACAAGTCCAGCCCGATCTACGGCATGCCGATCCTGGACGCCGACAAGGCTCGCCAGACCATTGTCATCAAGCGCGGCAAGGGCGCGGGCTACTCCGGTATCGAGAACGCCCTGTTCTTCGCCGACAACACCTCGATGCTGTACGGCTCGGCGCAGCAGGCGGTCGCCGAGGTCATCACCCACATCAAGGAACTCAGCTAACCACGCACGACATGGTGGCGCGGTGGGGGGCTCCCCACCGCGCCACCTTTCGTTCGCGGGCGGCCTCAACCAGCGTGGCTGCGGCGCCGCTTTCTGCGGATCAGGTCCAGGGCGATCGCCGTCCCCAGCGCCAAGAGGCGCGTCTGTGCGGGAGTGCCGGGGTGCAGCACCACCACGTAGCGGCTGTGCCCCAACAAGGCGGCGTCCAAGCCGGCCCATGCGCGCGACACCGTTCCGATCACCTCGCCGCCAGCAGCTATCTGATAGTCGACGTCGGCGAAGGCTCCGCGCAGTTCGATCGGGGATCCGTCGTAGGCCACGGCGTCGATCGCCGTCGAGAACAGCGAGAACCGCTTCTGGAGGGTCGCCAAGCGGCGTCCATCCGGCCAGGTCACTTCGAACGTGTCACAGCCGAAGTCCGGGACATCGACCAGCCGGAGCAGCGGCTTCCCCTCGGCACTGGACACGGAGAAGTCTCGTGGCCCGGCGAACAGGAACGCCCCCATGGAGTCCTGGCCGATCACCCGCCCGAGGAGTGTCCCCTGGGGGTCGAGGAGGTCGAAGTCATTGGCGACGACGGCGCTGGTCTGTTGAACCACGATTGTGTCGTTCGTGAGGATGTTGTCGCTGGGGGTCATGCCGCCCAGTATGGCCCCCGCGGCATCCGTCAGACCACGGGGGTCCCTGTGCGCCCGCGTCCGAGGAGAGCCAGGCGCCCCAAGACGACTAGGCCTCCTTGGCGTCCGCGGGAATCGTGATGGTCACCGGCTCATTGAATTTGCCCTGGACGAGGGTGACCTGAGTCGCGTCGGACTTCTGCTCCAGTCGCACAGGACGCTTCTGGGCGTCGAGGTACACGTCCATGGTCATGCTCTGCTCGGATTCGCTGTCGGTTCCACCCAAGGCGGCCATGTCAGCTTCGACGGTGTAGTGAGCGGTCTCCACACCATCGATCGTCTGCTGTCCAACGTAGGTAACGGACTTGAAGGACTTCTCATAGCTGCGGTAGGCCGCGTCCAGATCACCCGGATTGCTGGGAGCCGAGGCCCCCGCCGCCGCCGTCGCGTCCGTCTTGATCCAGTCGCCACTGGGCTGACGCGCGTAGTAGTAGTGCCCATCGAAGATGACCTCGCTGGTCACCCCCTGGACGGTGGTCGTGAGCGCCGTCTTGACCTCGTTCGGGTTGCTCCGGTCCGTCACCGCCTCGGACACCATCGTGACGCTCTGGCCACCGACGGTCACCGTGGCATCGATCGTCGTCGTCAGCGTTGAGACGCTCTCCAGTCCGGTGCGCAGGGTCTGCACGAAGTCGGACGGGGCGACGCTCGACCCGGGTGCCGGGAGGGTCACGACGGGGGCTGCTGGAGCCACGGATGTGGGGGCAGCGGATGTGGTGGTGCTCGTCGTGGTGGGGGCAGCGCTGCACCCGACCAGAGCGAGCAAGGCGACGAGGGGTACGGCGACTCGTCCGATTCTGTGCATGGGTGGCCCTTCGACAACGATGGCAGGAACGCGCTCACCCTATCGGCCCAAGACCCAGTTCTGCAGGGCGTGCTCGCCCGGGGGGCAAGACCGGATTTGTGTTTACCCACGGATCGGCAAGACTGGTCCGACACGAGCCAGTTCAGGAGTGATGTGATGTCGGAAAACCCCACGGCCGCCGTCGCCGCCGCCCGCCTTGCCACGCGCGATGACCTCCCCTCGCTGGAGGCCAACGAGACGGACAAGACGCGCGGTCTCTCGGCCACCTACCTCGACGAGCAAGAGCGAGGCGACTTCTACGTGGTCGTCGGCCTGCTGGACGGCGAAGTGGTGGGGCGCGTCGTCTTGGACGTGCGCGACGATCCCTCGGTCCTCGCCCCGGAGATGAAGCTGCTGTGGGTGGTTCCCTCGGCTCGTAGGAAGGGGCTCGGCGCCGTGATGACGCACGAACTCGAAGCGCTCGCCCGCAGCCTCGGTTACGACGAGATCTTCCTGGGCGTCTCGGCCGACAACAACCCGGCCGCGATCCCGCTGTACGTCAGCCTCGACTACACCCCCACCGGCGATCATCGCAGCGCCATCAACCTGTCGGTCATCGACGCGGACGCCCCGATCGGGGACGACCCGACCGAAGCCATCTTCCGTAAGTCCCTCCGCGTTCGCTGAGAGGCCTCACACGTCCCCGAGCGCGATGAACTCGGGCCGCCGCTGTCCCGCATGCAGGGTCAGCAGAAGCCGCCCGCCCTCGACGCGATGGTCCTCCAGCGCGACCGTCCCGACCACAAGGTGACGCACCACCAGCCAGGGCGCCTGGGAGGTCAGCCCCACCACCACCAGTTCGCTGCCGTCGGCGAACCGTAGGATCCACTCGTCGCCCGCCGCGATCGGCGCAATGCCTCGCACCGGGATTCCGCGCGCCCGGATGGAGTGGACGTGGTCGATCAGCTGGCGGGCCCGTTCGGCCCGGTGGGCGTGCAGCAGGCGCTCGGCGACCTCGGCGAGTTCACGCACATCATCGGGATGAACGCCGAGCGGCGTAGACGCCCGCGGCCGCGTCGCATGCGGACTCCGGCGCCGGCCGCGCAAGGCACCGGCGAGTGTCAGCAGGATCGCCACCACCAGCAATGCCGCCACCCATTCCATGCGTCCATTCTCCCGCGCGCCCACGGCACAGGAAAGTGGTACGGCGCGCGGGTGCGGCTCAGAGCCGCCCGCAGGGATGATCGGCCAGTGCCACACGCGCGGCAGCGACGTCGGCGTCCATCTGGGCGATCAAGGCGTCCACCCCCGCGAACTTGACCTGTCCGCGGATGCGGTCGCAGAAATCGACCGCGATGTCGACACCGTAGAGATCGAGGTCGTCGCGGTTGAGCACGAAACTCTCCACCCGGTGTTCCTCCCCGTCGAACGTGGGATTGGTTCCCACCGAGATCGCCGCGGGCCACGCGGTGGCTGCACGCCCAGGAGGCAGCGCGACGCCGTGCGCGTCGCGCCCGTCCAACCGGGTCAGGTACCCGGCATAGACGCCGTCGGCGGGCGCCGCGAACGCGGCGGGGACAGGAAGGTTCGCGGTCGGAAAGCCGAGCTCACGGCCGCGGTGATCGCCGTGCTGAACCACGCCACGGAACCGGAACGGCCGCCCGAGCAGTTCGGCGGCGTGGCGCACATCACCCAGATGCAACGCTGCACGGACCGCGGAACTGCACGTTTCCTCGTCACGCACCTTGACCAGTGGCAGCCCCGTCACCTCGAACCTCCCCGCACCCAGGTCACGCAGCGTGGCGAGCGTTCCGGCCGCCCTGTGCCCGAACCGGAAGTTCTCCCCCACCACCACACGGGTGGGATGCAGCGGAAGGATGACCTGGTCGACGAACTGAGCGGGCGTGAGCTGGGAGAACTCGCGGGTGAAGTCAACGACCTTCACCTGGTCGGCGCCCGCCTCTCGGAGCAGGGCGACCCGATCGGCCAGGTCGGTGAGCAGCTTGGGGCCGCCCTCGGGCCGGACCACCAACGCCGGATGAGGCCAGAACGTCACCACGACGAGAGGAAGGTCGGGCTCGGTGGCCCGGGCCACCGAGAGGACCTCCCGATGTCCGGGGTGCACCCCGTCGAAGTTCCCGATGACGACCACGGAACCTGCCACGTCACTCCTTCGCGCGTTCAGACGCATGTTTTCCCGCAACGCCGCCCCAGCCTAAACCAGGACCGCGATCGGTGCGGAACCGGCCCCCTCAGGCCGATAGAGGGCCAACAACTCCCCCGCATGGAGGATCGCAGTCGGGTCGGCCGGTACCCTGCGGCCCAAAGCCCGCCCGAACCGGATGTCGTGCGCCTCCTCGGCGGTGGCCTCCAGCGTGGGGAACAGCAAGGGGGCGATCTCACCGAGCGGATAGGCCGACAGCGGGTACAACTGACCCGGGGCAAGCTCGGGCAGGGTGGCGTCCCAGGCCGCGTGAGCAAGATGGAAGGGGCCGATCCGGGTTCGTCGCAGCCGGGTGAGATGTCCGCCCACTCCCAGCCCTGCCCCCAGGTCCCGTGCCAGCGCACGAATGTAGGTCCCCGAGGAGCAGTCGACGAGGACATCGAGGTCGATCACCTCGACGCCGGCATCCTCCCCGGAACGCACATCCAGCACGTCGAACCGCGAGACGGTGACCGGGCGGGCCGCCAAGGCGACCTCCTCCCCGCGCCGCACCAGCGCATACGCGCGCTGCCCGTTGACCTTGATGGCCGAGACCGCCGACGGGACCTGTGCGATCGTCCCGGTCAGAGCCGCCACCCCCGGCGCAACCCCCGCGCCGACCTCGTCCAGCCGTGCCCCCGCTGCCGTGACGATCTCCCCTTCGGCGTCGTCAGTCGTCGTGGCCATCCCGAGCCGGATCGTGGCCTCGTAGGTCTTGTCCATCCCCGTCAGGCGACCGAGCAGCCGGGTGCCCTTCTCCACGCCGAGGATCATCAGGCCGGTCGCCATCGGATCCAGCGTCCCGGCGTGTCCGACCTTCTTGGTGCCCAGGGCCCTGCGTGCCCGGGACACCACCTGGTGGCTGGTGATCCCGCCGGGCTTGTCGGCGAGCAGCACCGACGAGGTCGCCACAGGGTCAGGCCTCGTCGTCGAGGTCGGGATCGGCCTCATCGTCGGCGGGCTTGCGGTACGGATCCGCCTCGCCTGCATAACTGGCTCCAGCGCTGCGGGCCGCCAGGTCCGCGTCGGAGGCGCGCGCAGCCTTGAGCAGGGCGTCCATTTCGGCGGCGGTCTCGGGGACGGCATCCAGGACGAACTCGATCGTCGGGGTGAACTTCATGCCGAGCTGCTTGCCGACCGTAGAGCGGATGAGACCCTTCGCGGAGGCCAGGGCAGCGCCGCTCGCGACCCGTTCCGACTCGTCACCCAGCACGGTGTAGAACACGGTCGCCTCACGCCCGTCGCCGGTGAGCCGCACGTCGGTGAGGGTCACGAAACCCAGCCGGGGATCCTTGATCCGGCGGTCCAGCATCTCGGCGACGATGACCTTGATCTGCTCGGCCACCTTGATGTAGCGGGGGTTTCCCATCGCTTCCTACTTTCGGTTCGGTGATGTGGGACGCGACTGGCCCGGGTGAGCACTGGTGCTTCCCGGGCCAGCCGCTGGTGGAACGCCTCCCGATCAGTCGCGGGGCTTCTCCACCATCTCGTAGGTTTCGACGATGTCGCCGACCCTGATGTCGCTGTAGTGATGCAGCGTCAGGCCGCACTCGAAGCCCTCGCGGACCTCGGTGACGTCGTCCTTCTCGCGCCGCAGCGACGCGATCGAGGACTCGGTGACGACGATGCCGTCGCGGAGCAGGCGCGCCTTGGCGTTGCGGCGGATGTTGCCGTCCAACACCATGCAGCCCGCGATCGTGCCGATCTTGGAGCTCTTGAAGATCTCGCGGATCTCGGCCTGACCCATCGTCTTCTCTTCGAAGATCGGCTTGAGCATGCCCTTCAGCGCCGCCTCCACGTCGTCGATCGCCGCGTAGATGACCGAGTAGTAGCGGATGTCGACGCCTTCGGAGTCGGCCATCTGCGTGGCCTTGCCCTGGGCACGGACGTTGTAGCCGATGATGACGGCGTCGGAGGCCGCGGCCAGCGAGACGTTCGTCTCGGTGATCGCGCCGACACCACGATCGATGACGCGCAGCGACACCTCGTCGCCCACCTCGATCTTGGCCAGCGAGTCCTCCAGCGCCTCGACCGAACCGGCCGAATCGCCCTTGAGGATGAGCTTGAGCTCCTGGGTCTCGCCCTTCTCCAACTGCTCGAACAGCTGATCCAGCGTCTTGCGACGGGTGGTGCGGGCCAGCAACGCTGCACGCTGTCGTGCCTCGCGCTTGTCGGCGATCTGGCGGGCCATCCGGTCGTCGTCGACGACCAGGAAGGAGTCACCCGCGCCGGGAACCGACGTGAGGCCGAGCACCTGGACCGGCATCGAGGGCGGCGCCTCGTCGACGGTCTCGCCCAGATCGTTGATCATGGCGCGGACGCGGCCGTGAGCCGAACCGGCGACGATCGAGTCGCCCGTGCGCAGCGTTCCCCTCTGCACCAGGACGGTCGCGACCGGGCCGCGCCCCTTGTCGAGGTGCGCCTCGATGGCGACGCCCTGAGCGGGCATGTCGGGGTTGGCGCGCAGATCCAAGGACGCGTCGGCGGTGAGCACGATCGCCTCCTGCAGCCTGTCCAGGCCCTGGCGGGTCACCGCAGACACGTCGACGAACATGGTGTCGCCGCCGTACTCCTCGGGGATCAGCCCGTACTCGGACAGTTCGCCGCGGACGCGGACCGGGTCGGCCGCCTCCTTGTCGATCTTGTTGACCGCCACCACGATCGGCACGTCAGCCGCCTGGGCGTGGTTCAACGCTTCGATCGTCTGCGGCATCACGCCGTCATCGGCCGCCACCACGAGAACCGCGATGTCGGTCGACTTCGCACCACGGGCACGCATGGCGGTGAACGCTTCGTGACCGGGGGTGTCGATGAAGGTGATCCTCCGCTCGAGGCCCTCGACCTCGGTCTCTACCTGGTACGCGCCGATGGCCTGGGTGATGCCACCGGCCTCCTGCGCGACCACGTTCGAGTGGCGCAGCGCATCCAGCAGCTTCGTCTTGCCATGGTCAACGTGACCCATGACGGTGACGACCGGCGGACGGGGCGCGAGGTCGTCCTCGTCGCCGGCGTTCTCACCGAACTCCAAGTCGAAGGACTCCAGCAGCTCACGGTCCTCGTCCTCGGGGCTGACCATCTCGATCTCGTAGTTCAGCTCCGAGCCGAGCACCTGCAGCGTGTCGTCGGCCACCGACTGGGTGGCGTTGACCATCTCACCGAGGTGGAACAGCACCTGCACCAGCGATGCCGGCTCGACGCCAATCTTCTCGGCGAGATCCGTCAGGGATGCGCCACGGCGCAGGCGGACCTTCTGCCCCTCACCCGAGCGGATCCGGACGCCGCCGATCGTCGGGGCCTCCATCTGGTCGAACTCTGCGCGACGCGCCTTGCGGCTCTTGCGTCCGCGACGAGCCTGGCCGCCGCGACCGAAGGCACCCTGGGTGCCGCCACGACCACCACGGCCGCGACCGCCGCCGCCAACCGGTCCGGTGGAGGGACCGCCGCCGAAACCGGGACGGTTGCCGCCTGCGCCACCGCCGCCACCGGGGCGCCCGCGACCGGGACCGCCCGCCCCGCCTCGGGTGGGCCGCTGGCCTGCCGGGCTGAGCTGGCTGGAGGCGTGCTTGGGCATCATCGCGGGGTTCGGACGCGGCATGCCGCCGGTGCCACCCGGGCGGGGCATGCGCGGCGCGCCACCCTCGCCACCGGGGCGACCCGGAGCGCCGGGACGCGGGGCGCCACCCTGGGGGGCGTCGGGACGCGCGCGACGCACGCCCATGCCCTGGCTGGACGCGAACGGGTTGTTGCCCGGGCGCGGGGAGCCGGTCGGACGCGGGGCGCGGGACTGCCCGGAGGCACCGCCTGCGTTACCCGGACGCGGCCCGGGGCGAGCACCCGGGACGGGACGAGCCCCGGGAGCGGGGGCTCCCGGACGGGGGCCTCCCCCACCGGGACGTTGCTGGGCCGCCGGACGCTGTTGCCCGGCGGGACGCGGCGCCGGACGCGGGCCGGGGGTCGCCCGGGGACCCGGGGCCGGAGCCTGACTCGGCTTCGCCGTCGGCTGTGCGGCCGGAGCCGGGGCCGGGGCCGGGGCAACCGGCGCGGCCGGGGCGGGAGTCGCGGCCTTGGGCGCCGACGGAACGGCCGGGGCGGGTGCCGGGGCCGGAGTCGGTGCCGCCGCGGTCGGGGCAGCTGGAACCGGGGCAGGAGCCGCGGGACGCGGCGCGGGCCGCGCGGGAGCGGCCTTCGGGGCCGACGGCGTGGGCGTGGGCCGGCTCTCGGCGGAGCCGCCCTTCAGTTTCTCGGTGAGACGCCGCACCACGGGCGGCTCAATCGTTGACGATGCGGACCGGACGAACTCGCCCATGTCCTTGAGGACCGTCAGAACCTCTTTGCTTTCGAGTCCGAACTCTTTCGCGAGTTCGTAGACGCGGACCTTGGCCACTACTCTCCTTCAGGCCCGCGGAAGCGCAGGCCGGTTAGACGTTGTTGCTCATTGTTGGGTACTCATCGAGTGGTCATGAGCGTTAGCCCACCTTCTGGGTTGTGTTCGCGCACAGCGCGCGAAGCGCTTTACCAGTCTAGTGCGTCGGCCCCTGTTTTTCCCAAGCCGACCCGTCCGCGTCCACCAACGCCACCGCCTCGACGAGCCCGTCCAGGTCACCGGAAGCCACTCGCAGGGCCCGCGGAACGGCCCGCCGCCGCAGCGCCTGAGCACCGCAGCCGGGGTGCAACCACGCTCCCCTGCCGGGGGCCGTTCGGCTGACGACCACCCCAATCGGTGAACGCGCGAGCCGCAGCATCGCGGACTGATCGTCGGCGGCTCGGCATCCCACACAGGTCCTGATCGGCACCGGACCAGATTACGTCCGCACCGCCGTCGCGCGGTCATCGCGGCAAGCAGGTGGACGAGGGACGCGGGCCAGCGGCGGGCGTGCGGTGTTGCACAAGCCCCCCTCGCAGTGTTGACTAACCGCGTTCACCGGTGCCTCACGGATCCACCGGCCCGCGTCGTCGATGTCAGCGTTGAGATCGTCTCCCGTGCCACTTCTTTCATCTCCGTGTCAGGACCCGATGGACGGCAATCATGTCCAACGGGCCGATAGTGGGCCCTCGGCCGCGTGAGGAGCGACCGCCATGACGCCAACACCTGAACAAACCCCCCAGGAACCGTGGAACGACGACAGCGAGTTCCACCTCCCTGAGGACCATTGGCCCCTGCCGGAACTGGTTCACACCGAGAAGCCGCACGTATCGCCTAGCCAGAGCGCATTCATCGCCGTGGCGGCTTCCCCGGAGTACCGCACGCTTCGGTCGAGGTTCCGCCGCTTCGCGTTCCCCATGACGATCGCCGGGCTGGTCTCATACTTCATCTACGTCCTGCTGTCGATCTACGCGCCGGCAGCGATGGCGACACCCCTGCTGGGCGCCGTCAACGTCGGCATGACACTCGGCCTGGCCCAGTTCGCCGTCACCTACCTGTGGACGGTGCTCTACATGAACTACGCCGCCAAGAAGCTCGACCCGATCTCGTCGGCGCTGAAGGCCAAGCTTGAGACGGGAGCGGGCGCATGACCCTCTTGGAGACCACCCAGTACGGCAATCCGCTCATCAACATCCTCGTCTTCGGCTTCTTCGTCGCCGGGACGCTCGGCATCGTCATCGCCGTCACCCGGCAGAAGTCGAAGGCCTCGGACTTCTACACCGGCGGCGCCGCCTTCTCGGGACGGCAGAACGGCCTGGCGATCACCGGCGACTACCTCTCCGCGGCAGCCTTCCTCGGCGTGACCGGTGCCATCGCCCTCTACGGCTACGACGGCCTGCTCTACTCCGTCGGCTTCTTCGTCGCCTGGATCGTGGCGCTCTATCTGGTGGCCGAACCGCTCCGCAACACGGGTCACTACACGATGGCCGACGTGCTGAGCTTCCGCATGGAGCAAAAGCCGGTGCGCACCGCCGCAGCGACGTCGACGCTCGCGATCTCGTTCCTCTACCTCCTCGCCCAGATGGCGGGAGCGGGTGGTCTGGTGGCGCTCCTGCTGGGCGTCTCGGATCGCACCATGCAGTCGGTCGTCATCGCCCTGGTGGGCGTCTTGATGGTGGTCTACGTGCTGATCGGCGGCATGAAGGGCACGACCTGGGTGCAGATGATCAAGGCTGTGCTGCTCGTCGGCGGCGCCGCGATCATGGCCTTCCTGGTCCTCATGGGTAGCGGCTTCAACCTGTCCACCCTGCTGTCCTCGGCTCAGGCAGCGGCCCTCGATCCGGCCACCGGAAACGGCCGCGACCTGCTGGTGCCGATGCAGCAGTACGGCGCGACCGACTTCACCAAGCTGTCGTTCCTGTCGTTGTCGATCGCGCTCGTGGCGGGCCCCTCCGGACTGCCGCACGTGCTCATGCGGTTCTACACCGTGCCGACCGCGAAGGAGGCGCGCCGCTCGGCCGCCTGGGCGATCGGTCTGGTCGGCGCCTTCTTCCTGATCACCCTGGTCCTTGGCATGGGGGCGGCGAAGCTCGTCGGTCAGCAGGCCATCGTGGCCGCGCCCGGCGGGGCCAACGCCGCCGCTCCGCTGCTCGCGCTGGTGCTCGGCGGAGAGATCTTCATGGGCGTCATCTCCGGGGTGGCGTTCGCGACCATCCTGGCCGTCGTGGCGGGGCTGACGATCACCGCGTCGGCGTCCTTCGCCCACGACGTCTACAACTCCATCATCAAGGACGGCAAGGCCGATCCCGAGCAGGAGGTCAAGGTTGCCCGCATCACCTCGGTGGTCATCGGCGTCCTGGCGATTCTGGGCGGCATCGTCGCCAACGGGCAGAACATCGCGTTCCTGATCTCGCTGGCGTTCGCCGTCGCTGCCTCGGCCAACCTGCCGTCCATCCTGTACACGATGTACTGGAAGCGGTTCACCACGCGCGGCTCGGTGTGGTCGATCTACACGGGCCTGATCAGCTCCGTCGTTCTGATCGTCTTCTCCCCCGCGATCTCCGGATCGAAGACGGCGATGCTGGGTGAGGCGGTCAACTTCGCCTGGTTCCCGCTGACCAACCCCGCCCTGGTGTCGGTGCCGCTGGCCTTCCTGGCCGGATGGCTCGGCACGATCACGTCGCCGGTGCGCGGCGACGAGGAGATGGCCACCGAGATGGAGGTCCGCTCCATGACCGGTGCGGGCGCGGGCGAGGCGATCGCCCACTGAGTTCGGACGCGCGACGCGGCCGGCCCCTCAGGGACCGGCCGCGTCACGCGTGTGCTGCTGACTACTCGGCGGTATCGGGACGAATGTCGATCCGCCATCCCGTGAGCCGTGCCGCCAGGCGGGCGTTCTGACCCTCGCGTCCGATGGCCAGGCTGAGCTGGTAGTCGGGGACGATCACGCGGGCCGCCTTGGCGAACTGGTCGGTGACGGTCACGGAGCTGACCTTGGCGGGGCTCAGGGCCTCCGCCACGAAGGTGGCGCCGTCGTCTGACCAGTCGATGATGTCGATCTTCTCCCCGCCCAGCTCGTTCATCACGGCGCGTACGCGCTGGCCCATCGGGCCGATGCAGGCGCCCTTGGCGGACACGTTGGCGTCGTGGCTCGTGACCGCGATCTTGCTGCGGTAGCCGGCCTCCCGTGCCAGCGCCTTGATCTCGACCACGCCGGACTCGATCTCGGGCACCTCCATCCGGAACAGCCGCTGGACCAGGTTGGGGTGCGTCCGGGATACCACCACCTGGGGTCCCTTGGGCTCGCGGCGTACGGCGACCACGTACACGCGGACGCGATCGCCGTGCCGGTAGGTCTCCGTCGGCACCTGCTCGGCCGGGGGCATGATCGCCTCCAGCGCGCCCAGATCGACGCGCACGGTGCGGCTGTCGCGATCCGCCTGGACGACGCCCATCACGATGTCGCCCTCCTTGGCCGCGAACTGGCCGAACTTCTGCTCGTCCTCGGCCTCGCGCAGCCGCTGGAAGATCACCTGGCGCGCGGTCGCGGCGGCGACCCGGCCGAAGCCGTCCGGAGTGTCCTCGTACCAGCCCACGACCTCCCCGTCCTCGTCCGCCTCCGGCGCCATCACCGAAAACGTGCCGGACTTCGTGTCGAGTTCGACGCGGGCTCCCTTCACGGGATGCGCAGACTTCTCATAGGCGTTGAGGATGGCCTCCTCCATCGCCTTGACCAAGACCCCCATGGGGATGTCTTTGTCACGCTCCAAGCTGCGCAGGGCAGCCATGTCGATGTCCACGGATCACTCCTCTTCGTCGGCGTCGTCGTCGCCCGGAACGTCCTTGCGGAGCTCAGCCGTGACGACGGCGGTGATGATGTCGGCGACGAGCACGAGGCGGGAGACCCCGTCCACGTCGAGTTCGACGGCGCCGCCGTCGACGGCCACGATGCGGCCCGCCAGCGGGCCTTCGGGCAGGGTCAGGGTCACCAGGCGACCCACGTTGCGCCGGAAATGCTTGAGTTCGGTGAGGGGGCGGCTGACGCCGCGGGAGCTCACCTCGAGGGTGTAGGGCGCGTTGCCGACCGCCGGTGACTCATCCAGGGCGACCGAGATGGCGCGCGTCGCGTCGGCGATCTCGTCGAGGCTGGGGCCCCGGCCCTCGGGTCCGTCACCGTCGAGGTACAGGCGCAGAACGCTTCGCTTGCCTGCACGCACGATCTCCAAGCGGTCGAGCTCCAGGCGACCGACGGCCAGGAGGGGCTCCACCAGGGACGCAATCGCGTGTTCGTTCATGAAGCCTCCTGTTGTGACGAGCAGTTGTGATCCGGAGTCTACCCGAGCAGGCATCGGCTAGCCTTCGCGTGTGGTGAGCAGGCGCGTATTGCTGGGCGGGGTCCTTGCTGGGGCACTGGCGGGGTGCTCGCTAGTTCCCTCCACCGCCCCCACGCCGGCCACGTCACCGACCGGCGATCTGCTCCCCGGACAGCGGGCCACTCTCGCCCTACGTGAAGCCCTGGAAGCCGCCGCAGCGGCGCAGCAGGAGCCCGCCCAAGCCCGCGTCCTCGCCTGGGCCCTGTCCGTTTCCGACGATCACCTGGCCGCCGTCTCCTTGCCCGCGGCCTCCCCCCGAGCCACCGCGACGCCCACCGCTGTCGCCACTCCCAGCGCTGCCGCCGAGGCGCTTCGCGCTGCGGCCACCGCCTTCGCAGCCCAGGCCCAGGTGGGCGACATCGCCCGGCCGCTCGTGTGGGCCTCCATGTCCGCCTGGGCGCGGACGCTGGCCGGGCACCTCGGGGACACCCAGCCCTCCCTCGAGCCCGCCCGGACGCTGCTGGCGCCCGCCGCCCAGTCCGCTGCCGAGGCGATTCAGTCCGCTCTCGGGGCGGCCTCGGAGACCATCTACGGGCTTGAGGTCGCCGCGGGCGCACCAGGGCTGTCGTCCGCTGACGCCGCCGCCGTGCGCGAGCAGCGGGCCGCCTGGATGACCGTGCGTGACGACCTCACCGAGACCGGAGCGAGCGCCTCCCCGGCGCCGACGCCGGGCGCCCCGTGGTACGCCGTGGAACGCGTCACCGACGCGGCAGCGGCGCGTGCCTTGGCAGCACGGCTCCACACCGCCGCGCTGCCGGTTCTTGGGCGTTCGCTCGCTCACGGGGACGCGGCGCTGCGCGCGGCCCTGGCGACCCAGATCGACGCGTCGGCGACCGCCTTGGTCGGATGGGGCGGCCTGATGCAGCGCTGGCCGGGTCTGCCGCTGGCGTGAGCGGCGCTAGAGCAGGCCTTGGATGGTGTCCCAGGCGACCTTGGCCCCCAGGACGCACACCACCACGAGGAAGACGCGCCGCACGAAGCCATTGCCTTGTTTGAGGGCGGTCCGGGCCCCCAGCAGGCCACCGCACAGATTGGCAGCCCCCATCGTCAGCCCCAGCCCCCAGAGCACATGCCCGGAGAACCCCAGCACGAGGAGGGCAGCGACGTTGGTGGTCAGGTTGGCGAGCTTCGTCAACGCGGTGGCCGGAAGGAACTCCATCCGCATGCCCGCCACGAGCAGGATCAAGAAGAAGGTGCCCGTTCCCGGCCCCATGAAGCCGTCCCACACCCCGACCAGGAGGCCGATGCCGAGCAGGCGGGCCGCGGCCGACCAACCCCGCGGGCCGCTGCGGGCCACCAGTCCCAGTTCGGGACGCCGCCACACGTACCATCCGCCGCCCACGATCGCGGCCAGCACCAGCGGATTGAAGGCGCGCCGGTCCAGCAACTGCACCAGGTTCGCGCCCACCGCCGAGCCGGACGCCGCCCCGGCGATGAGCGGGACGACGTGCAGGAGATTGATCGGCACGCGCCGCAGGTAGGTGAGCGCGGCCGCGGCCGTTCCCAGCGAGCTGGGGAGCTTGTTGGTGCCGGAGATGGTCGGGACGGGGGTGTCGGCGGGCAGCCCGATCAGCAGGGAAGGGAGCTGAATGAGGCCGCCCCCGCCGACGACCGAGTCGACCCATCCCGCCACGAAGGACGCGGCGACCATGAGCGCCAGCGTCAGGAGCGGCAGTTCCAGGCCGGTCACCGGCCCAGGAGCGCCAGGACCCGCTCGACCGCCTCGTCGGCCGGTACCTCAGCCTTCTCGCGGGTGGCACGATCCCGGATCTCGACGACCCCGTCGGCCAGGCCCCGGCCCACCACGACGGTGGTCGGCATCCCGAGCACCTCCGCGTCGGCGAACTTGACGCCGGGGGACGCCTTGCGATCATCCAGCAGGACCTCGAAGCCCGCCTCCGACACCGACTCGGCCAGCGCGGTGGCGAACTCCAGCGGGGCCGCATCCTTGCCGGTCGCGACGATGTGCACGTCGAAGGGGGCGACGTTGCGGGGCCAGGCCAGGCCCAGCTCGTCGCTGGTCTCCTCGGCGATCGCGGCGACCGCGCGCGAGACGCCCACCCCGTAGGAGCCCATCGTGACGGTCACGAGCTTGCCGTGGGGGTCGAGCACCTTCAGCCCCAGCGCGTCGGCGTACTTGCGGCCGAGCTGGAAGATGTGGCCCAGTTCGATCCCCCGGGCCAGGCTCAGCGGACCGGAGCCGTCGGGGGCCGGGTCGCCCTCGCGCAGTTCCGCCACGTCGAGCACCCCGTCGGAGGCGAAGTCGCGGCCCGCGACCAGGTCGTACACGTGGTGGCCGGGCTGGTTGGCGCCAGTGATCCAGCGGGTGCCCTCAGCCACCGCGGGATCGGTCAGGTAGCGGACGCCGGTGCCGTCCTCGGCCAGCCCGAGCGCCCCCGGACCGATGTAGCCCTTGACCAGCGACGGGAAGGAGGCGAAGTCCTCCTCGATGAACGCGTCCAATTCGGCCGGCTCGATCGCGGCCTCCAGACGCTTGGTGTCGACCTCACGGTCGCCCGGCAGCCCGATGGCGAGCGGCTCGCGGCTGCCGTCGGGGCGCACCAGCATGAAGAGCACGTTCTTCAGGGTGTCCCCCGCCTCCCACGCACGGTCCTCGCGCGGGAAGCGCGCATTGGACAGGTCGACCAACGCCTCGATGGTGGGACTGTCGGGGGTGTCCTCGACGTGCGCCGCGGGCACCGCAGAGGCGTCCTGGGCGGGCGCCAGAGGACGGGCGACGGCCTCGACGTTGGCGGCGTAGCCACCGGGGCTGCGGACGAACGTGTCCTCGCCGTTGGCCGCGACCCCGAGGAACTCCTCCGAGGCCGAGCCGCCCATGGCGCCCGACGTGGCCTTGACGATGACGTAGTCCAGGCCGAGCCGGTCGAAGATCTTGATGTAGGCGCCCCGGTGGGCGTCATAGGACGCCTGGAGGCCTGCGTCGTCGATGTCGAAGGAGTAGGAGTCCTTCATCACGAACTCACGCCCGCGCAGCAGGCCCGCCCGCGGACGCGCCTCGTCGCGATACTTGGTCTGAATCTGGTAGATCGACAGGGGGAGGTCCTTGTACGAGGAGTACAGGTCCTTCACCATGAGGGTGAACATCTCCTCGTGGGTGGGGCCCAGCAGATAGTCGGAGCCCTTGCGGTCCTGCAGGCGGAACAGGTTGGGGCCGTACTCGGTCCAGCGATGCGTGACCTCGTAGGGCTCCCGCGGCAGCAGTGCAGGCAGGTGCACCTCCTGGGCGCCGATGGCGTTCATCTCTTCGCGCACGATCGCCTCGACCTTGTGGAGGACCCGCAGTCCCAGCGGCAGCCAGCTGTAGATGCCGGGCGCGACGCGGCGGATGTAGCCCGCCCGGACGAGCCAGCGGTGGCTCGGCAACTCGGCGTCGGCAGGGTCCTCGCGAAGCGTACGGACGAACAGCTTGGTCATGCGCGTGATCACGGGCCATCACCCTACCAACCGCGCGGCCCTCGGCCTGCTCGGACCACCGCCGCTCCCGGGGTATCAGTACAAGACAGAAGCCAACTCGTCCACCACCGCATACCCGCAACTGCGGTAGCAGGACACGGCAGGCGTATTGAAGTCGTTGACGTACAACGACGCGATCCTGCCCTCCTCGACGATGGCGTTGGTGACCGCCGCCATGGCCGGCACCGACAGCCCGCGTCCACGCAGCCGCGGCGCCACCCACACACCCTGCACCTGTGCCACCGTCGCGGTCACGGCCCCCAGGTCCGCCTTGAACACCACCTCGTCGTCCTCACGCAGGGCGAACGCGCGCCGGGTGTCGATCAGGGAGCGCACGTAGCGCCGGTAACCGACGTCGTTGGTGACCAGCGGGTCCTCGTCTAGTTCCTCCCGGTACATGGCGACCGCCCCGGCCAGGTAGCTGTCGAAGTCGGAGGCGAGCGCGCGCGTCACGCGCAGGTCGGGAGCGACCGGGCTCTCCGTCGACCGGACCATGAGGAACTGCCGCTCCCGCACGATCCGCGGGTGGGCGTACGGACGACCCCACAGCCGGGTGAGCCGCTGCTGCAATCCGAGCGCGACGTCGCGGGGCCCCACAATGGCCACGAACCGACGCCATGCGCCGAGATCCTCCGCGAACGCGTCCAGCGACTCCTCGTCGGGGTTGACGGCCACCAGGTTGGCACCCACGTGCAGCAGGCTGCGGGGACGCTGGGCCGGGTAGCCCCACAACTCGCCGGGGCCCAGGCTGAGGAGGCCTGCGTCCACCCGGGAGGCGACGAAGCAGTTGCCGACCGGATCGGCGTCCAGGAGGGCCGCCACGAGCGCGCGGTCGCTGTTGTCAAGTACCCGCGCATGCATGCCCCACACGTTAGCCACTCCGCACCCGCCCGCGTGCCGTTCCGGTCGGACGTGGGCCGGTTCCCTGGCGGCGACGTCTCAGACGACGGTGACCTGGGGTGCTTCCCCGGTGTGCTCCATGTCAGCCGCCAACCGGTTGGCCTCCTCGATGAGGGTGGCGACGATCTCCGACTCCGGCACGGTCTTGATGACCTCGCCCTTGATGAAGATCTGCCCCTTCCCATTGCCTGCCGCGACCCCCAGGTCCGCCTCGCGGGCCTCGCCGGGGCCGTTGACGACGCATCCCATGACGGCGATGCGCAGCGGCGCGGTCAGCCCTTCGAGCCCGTCGGTGACGTCGTTGGCCAGCCCCCAGATGTCCACCTGAGCGCGGCCGCAGCCGGGGCAGGAGACGATCTCCATCTGCCGCTGCTTGAGGTTGAGGGCCTCCAGGATCTTCTGACCGACCTTCACCTCCTCCACAGGCGGGGCCGACAACGAGACCCGAATCGTGTCCCCGATGCCTTCGGCGAGCAGGATGCCGAAGGCGGTGGCGCTCTTGATGGTTCCCTGGAACGCGGGCCCGGCCTCGGTGACGCCCAAATGCAACGGATAGTCGCAGGCGGCGCTCAGCTGCCGGTAGGCCTGCACCATCACGATCGGGTCGTTGTGCTTGACCGAGATCTTGAAGTCGCGGAAGCCGTGCTCTTCGAACAGGGACGCCTCCCACAGCGCCGACTCGACCAGGGCCTCCGGGGTCGGGCCGCCGTACTTCGCGAGCAGCCGCTTGTCGAGCGAGCCTGCGTTGACGCCGATCCGCAGCGACACTCCCGCGTCGGTGGCAGCCTTGGCGATCTCACCGACCTTGTCGTCGAACTGCTTGATGTTGCCGGGGTTGACCCGGACGGCCGCGCAGCCGGCGTCGATCGCCGCGAACACGTACTTCGGTTGGAAGTGGATGTCGGCGATGACCGGGATCTGGCTCTTCTTCGCGATGATGTGCAGCACGTCCGCGTCGTCCTGGCTGGGGACGGCCACCCGGACGATGTCGCAGCCCGCGGCGGTGAGCTGCGCGATCTGCTGCAACGTCCCGTTGATGTCGGTGGTCTTGGTCGTGGTCATCGACTGCACCGAAACCGGCGCTCCCCCGCCCACGGCCACCTTGCCGACGTTGATCCGGCGGGTTGGCTTGCGGGGTGCCAGCACCGGCGCGGGGGCGGCGGGCATTCCGAGGTTGATGGCGGGCATGACTCTCCTTAGAAGAACTTCACCGGACTGACGATGTCGGCCACGATCAACACGACGCCGCACAGCAGGAGGAATCCTCCCACCGCGTAGGCGATCGGCACCATCTTGGCGGTGTCGACCGGGCCCGGATCGGGCCGCCTGGTGAGCGTGGCGAACGAGCGCCGCAGGCCCTCCCACAGGGCCCCGACGATGTGCCCGCCGTCCAGCGGCGGCAGCGGCACGAGATTGAACAGCGCCAAGAACAGGTTCACCGATGCCAGGATGCTGGCGAACATGGCGATCCGGTCCGGCAACGGGGTGTCGGTCAGCGTGGCGGCCTGGCCTGCGGTGACGCTGGCGCCGACGATGCTGATCGGATCCTCGGCGCTGCGGGGCTGGCCGGTGGCCACGTCCACGGCGACCGACCACACCTTGACGGGGAACTGCACCAGCGCGGAGAGGGATTGCGTGGTCATGGCGCCCATGTCACCGACGACCTCGACCGGGCCCCCTCGGACGAGCTCGCGACCCCGCACGAACCCCAGATAGCCAACCGAGATGGTCCTCGAGGCGTCGGCCGGATCCGTCGCGGCGACGGTGATGGTGTTCACCGTGGGCAGCGTGACCGTCTGGCCATCGCGTTCGACGACCAGCGTGAGCGGCCCGTCCCCGTTGGCCCAGATGAGACTGGTGAGTTGCGAGGAGGAGGTGACGGCGGCGCCGTTGAACGACACGATCCGGTCACCGCCGCGCAACCCGGCCTGGGCCGCTGGCGTGGCTGGGTCACCCGGCTGGCAGGTGGTGTCGGCGCGCTGCTGCGTGAGATAGCACTGCTGGACCGAGGCCACGACCGGGGCGTCCTGGTAGGTGCCGTGCCATCCGTAGACCCCCACCAGGATCGCGAAGGCGATGAGCAGGTTCATGGTGATACCGCCCGCCATGATGACGAGCTTCTTCCAGACCTTCTGCTGGTAGAAGAGCCGGCCATCGTCGGCGGGGGTGATGGTCTCCCACTCGAAGGAGCGGGCATCGTCGGCGAAGCGCTGCAGGCGAGTCTGTTTCGCACGCGGATTCTCGGGCGGGTACATGCCCAGCAACTGCACGAATCCGCCCAGCGGGAACAGCTTGATCCCGTACTCCGTCTCCCCGATGCGGCGCGACCACAGCGTCTTGCCGAACCCGATGAAGTACTGCGGGACGCGGACGCCGAACAGCTTGGCGGGCACCATGTGCCCGACCTCGTGGAGCGCCACCGAGGCCATGAGCAACACGAAGAACAGCAGCCCGAAGGCCACCGTGCCGACCAGTTCCATCAGGGCGCCACCCGAGCGACGATCTCGGTCGCGCGGGCCCGCGCCCACGCGTCGGCGGCCAGAACGGCCTCCACGGTGAGATCGGCGTCGGCGACGTGCTCGCCGCTCAGATGCTCCATCACCACGGCTTCTACGGTATCCGTGATGTCCAAGAACCCGATGTCGCCTGCGCAGAAGGCATCCACGCACACCTCGTTGGCGGCGTTGTAGACGGCCGGGGCCGTCCCGGCGGCCTTGCCCGCCGTTCGGGCCAGCTCGACGGCCGGGAAGGCCTCGTCGTCCAGCGGTTCGAACGACCAGGTACGCGGCACGCTCCAGTCATAGCCTGAAGCCGCGTCCGGGACACGATCGGGCCAGGTGAGGCCCAAGGCGATCGGGAGCTTCATGTCGGGGGGGCTCGCCTGGGCGATCGTCGCACCGTCGACGTACTCGACCATCGAATGGACATCGCTGCTGGGATGGACCACCACGGTCACATCGTCCAGGTCGACGCCGTAGAGCAGCGCCGCCTCGATGAGCTCGAGTCCCTTGTTGATCAGGGTTGCGGAATTGATGGTGATGACCCGGCCCATGGTCCAGGTCGGGTGGGCCAGCGCCTGCTCAGGCGTGACGTCGGCCAACTCGGCGCGCGTCCGGCCGCGGAACGGCCCCCCGGAGGCGGTGAGGATGAGGCGGCGGACCTCCTCGGCCCGCCCGGCCCGCAGGGCCTGCGCGAACGCGGAGTGCTCCGAGTCGACGGCGACGAGTTGCCCGGGTGCGGCGGCATCGGTGACCAGGCGTCCGCCGATGACCAGGCTCTCCTTGTTCGCCAGGGCCAGCGTGGTGCCTTGCTCCAGAGTCGCCAGGGTCGCGAGCAGGCCTGCGGCGCCCGTGATGGCGTTGAGCACCACGTCAGCAGCCATCCGTGCGGCCCGCTCGTTCCCGCCCTCACCCACGATCTCGGTGGTCGTGCCGGGCAGCAGCTCGCGCAGCGCGGCAGCGTCGGCTTCCGTGGGGACGGCGACCAGACGCGGGGCGAACTCACGTACCTGGGCGGCCAGCAGGTCGAGCTGGCTGCCGCCCGCGGTGAGGCCGACGACGTCGAACTGGTCGCGGCGGGAGTCGATCACCTCCAGAGCCTGGGTTCCGATGGAGCCGGTACTGCCGAGGATGACCACATGACGCACCCCGCTAGTCTCTCACCATGCGCCGTGAGATCGAGACCCTGGAAGGCTTCGACGCACAGATCAGGGCCGAGGGATCGCTGGCGGGCTGCCTGGCGCAATCGCTGGACCTGCGGGGTCGGGCCGACGTGCTCGCCCGCGTGCCCGTGCACAACGCGTTCTTCCTGGGGTGCCGGCTCAAGCATCGCTCGGCCCTGGATCTGGCGGCCCGTGGCGCTGCCGTGTTCCCCCGGCTCCCGCAGGTGCCGTTCGACGCCTACCGTCCCGCGCTGTACACCGCCCCCGAGTTGTACGCCGATCTGGCGGCCGGCTACACCGCGACGCCGGACGCGCGCATCTACAACTGGGCGCTGCGCGAGCGGTCCTCCTTGCTGGACGCCACGCTCGCCCAGGCCCTCCACGACCACTTCGTCAGCGACGCGCTCCTCGATGTCGTCACCACGCCAGGCATGGGGGTCGGGATCATGGGAGGGCACAACGTGGCCCGCGGCTCCGCCGACTACGCACGCGCGGCCGCCCTGGGGCGCGGGCTGGCCGAGAGCGGGCTGCTCGTCCTGACCGGCGGCGGGCCGGGCGCCATGGAGGCCGCGAACCTGGGGGCCTCGCTGCGCGGCACAGAGGCCGAGTTGGAGCAGGCCTGCCAGGTGCTCGCCGAGGTACCCACCTACGCTCCCGACCCGAGCCCCTGGGCCGCCCGCGGGCTGGCGGTGAAGCAGCGCTTCGACTGCACCCGGCTCAACGTCGGCGTGCCGACGTGGTTCTACGGCCATGAGCCGCCCAACGTGTTCGGCACGGGCATCGCCGAGTACTTCGACAACGCCATCCGGGAGGACGTCTTGCTGCGGCTGTGCGGTGCCGGCTTGGTGTACGTCCCGGGGAGGGCGGGCACGACGCAGGAGATCTTCCAGGCCCTCACGCGGAACTACTACGCCTTGGAAGGGCACCAGATCCGGCCGATGATCCTGCTGGGCGTCGACTACTGGACGACCCAGGTCCCCGCCTGGCCCCTGCTGCGGGCCCTGGCCGCGGGCCGCTTGATGGAGTCCTCGGTTCACCTCGTGGACACCATTGAGGACGTCTTCGCCATCCTGGCCTGACCGCCGAGGACTGAGGCCCATGACGCCGAGGACTGAGGCCTAGAGCGCCGAGGACTGAGCCTGGAGAGGTCGAGGACTGCGACCCGCAGGGTCGGGAAGCTGTGGACGCTCGCCGCAGGGCGGGGCCTCAGTCCGCCACGGACGCACGCCCGCGTCGGCTGAACGGCGCCTGAACCAGCCAGAACACACCCGCCGCTACCCCCGCCAGGATCGGCAGGTATCCCGGCCACGGCGGCAGCTTGTCCAGGACGCTCGCCGTCTCCGGCTTCCGGTTGACGAACAGGTAGTTGCTGCCCAGCCGGGCATTGACCGCGCCGACGACGCCAGCATGGGCCAACAACGCCACGAACGCTCTGCGTCCCCCCGCCGCGGTCGGACGCCGTCCCTCCACGAACACCCGCCACAGCGGCACGGCGAGCACCAGACCGTGGCTCACGAAGAACTGCACGAACCGATAGTGGGGGAAGTCGTATTCCCCGACGTCGGGAGTCAGGAGCGCCTGCGGAGCGCCGGCCAGCCCCCAGAACCAGACCACATCATCGCCGAGACGCGTGGGATGCAGCAGCGTCGCCGCCCCACCCCAGACGAGTACCGAGCACAGGTGGAGCGGCAGCATCTCGCGGGGAGTCCACGTGCCACACGCCGCCCGCCAGGCGTGAAAGCTCACCTCCTGGCCGATCAGGGCCGACGCGAGCACCGTGCGGACCCGACGCCGCCCACGCGGCCCCAGCCGCCGCCCCAGCACCACGATGCCGGTCAGGGACGCCGACGTCACCGCGAGCGCACTCAGGTGGCGGCGCCCCCACAGGGCGAACCCAGGACCGACGGGGCGGGCGGCGAAGGCGTCCGCGAACCGCATCGACTCAGCGCTCCTTGGCTGCCAACTGACCGCACGCCCCATCGATCTCCTGACCGCGGGTGTCGCGAATGGTCGCGGCGATCCCGGCCGCTTGAAGCCGACGCACGAACTCGTGTTCGTCGCGCTTGCGGGACGCCGTCCATTTGGATCCGGGGGTCGGGTTCAGCGGGATCGGGTTCACATGCACCCAGCCGGTGCCGCGTCCCTGCCCGGCCAGCAGGTCGGCCAGCGCGTCGGCGCGCCATGCCTGATCGTTGACGTCGCGGATCAGCGCGTACTCGATGGACACCCGCCGCCCGGTCGTCTCGAAGTAGTCGTGCGCGGCCGAGACGACCTCGCCCGCGGAGAACCGGGTGTTGATCGGCACCAAGGTGTCACGCAACTCGTCGTCGGGGGCGTGCAGGCTGACGGCCAGCGTCAGAGGTAGGCCCAGGTCACTCAGCGCCCGGATGCGGGGCACCAACCCCACCGTCGAGACGGTGATGCCGCGTGCGGACATGCCCAGGTCGCCCACCATGCGGCGGATGGCGCCGGTGATGGCGGCGTAGTTGGCCATCGGCTCCCCCATCCCCATGAACACGACGTTGTTGAGCCGGACGATCGAGGAGGCCGACACCACCTGCGCCACGATCTCCGCGGTGGACAGGTTGCGCTGCAGGCCACCTTGGCCTGTCGCACAGAACGGGCAGGCCATGCCGCAGCCCGCCTGAGAGGAGATGCACAAGGTGGCGCGGTGCCGACCGGTTCCGCTGGCGGGTTTGCCGGGGACGCCGTACTCCATCAGGACGCTCTCCACCAGGTTGCCGTCGTGCAGCCGCCACAGGGTCTTGCGCGTCGTGCCGTCGTCGGCGGTCTGCGCCCGGATCTCGTGGAGCAGATCCGGGAAGAACGTCGCCTTGATGACCTCCCGCTGGGAGGCGGGCAGGTCGGTCCAGGTGTCGGGATCGGCGTTGGCCGCCCCGTAGTAGTGCCGATCGAACTGGGAGGCGCGGAACGCAGGCAGCCCCGCCGTGGCCACCGCGCTACGACGCTCGTCGGGTTCCAGGTCGGCCCAGTGGCGCGGCGGCTTGCCCCGACGCGGCGCGTCGAAGACGAGCGGAAGGACGCGTCCGGCGCGCGCGTGGGCCTCGAGTTCGTCGGCGTGCGCGCGTTCGGCGGGAGTCAGGTCTTGGGTCATGGCGCAGACAGGCTACCCGCCGGGGACCAGCAGGTACATGACGAGCCAGGCGGGCGCCGCGGCGACGAGCATCGCGTCGATGCGATCCATGACACCGCCGTGCCCGGGCAGGAAGGAGCTCATGTCCTTGATGCCGACGTCGCGCTTGACCGCGGACTCGATGAGATCGCCGCAGGTGCCAAAAAACACGCACACCACCCCGATGATCACCCCGATCCACCAGGCAACGCCCAGGACGAACGCGGCCAGCAGTCCCCCGACCACGCACGCGAAGAGCACCGAGCCCGCCAGCCCCTCCCAGGTCTTCTTCGGGCTGATGGCGGGAGCCAGGGGTCGCCGCCCGAACAGGACGCCGACCACGTAGCCACCGGTGTCGTTGGCCACGACGCACAGCAGGAATGTCACCATGCGGGCGGCACCGTGCTCGGCGGCGAGGATCAGTGCCGTGAAGGACCCCAGGAGGGTGATGTAGCCGATGATGAAGACCGAGGCGGCGGCGTCCCGAACGAAGTTTTCGTGGCCGCGCGGGAACCGCACGATGAGCACGGCCAACACCGTGGCGCCCAGGAACGTCAGCAAGACCGAGTGCCAAGACATCAGATGGAAGCCGACTCCGGTGGCGGCCGCGTAGGTGCCTACCACCATCGCGGTCGTTCCCACGACGATCGGTACGATCTCGGCGCGCATGCCTTGACGCCCGAGGGCGTTCGACAACTCGATGGCTCCCAGCGACAGCGCGACCGCCACGAGGATGATGAAGCCCCAATGCCACCACGCCAACGTGGCGACCACAACCGCGACCAGCCCGACCCCGACGGCGATCGCGGCGGGCAGGTCGCGCCCCGCTGATCGCTTCTGCGGGGGCGGGGCTGCGGCGTCGGTCATCAGACCTCGATCAGTTCCGCTTCCTTGGCCTTGAACAGCTCGTTGATCTGCTCTTCGTATTTCTTGGTGAGCTGATCGAGGTGCTTCTCGGCGCTGCGGGCGTCGTCCTCGCCGACTTCCTTGTCCTTCTCGAGCTTCTTGACGGCGTCGACGGCGTTGCGGCGATTGCCGCGGACGGCAACCCGCCCCTCCTCGGCCTTGGACTTGGCCAGCTTGACGTACTCCTTGCGGCGCTCTTCGGTGAGCTGCGGCAACACGATGCGCACGTGCTGGCCGTCGTTGGCCGGGTTGACGCCGAGGTCAGAGTCTCGGATCGCCTTCTCGATGTCGTTCATGGAGCCCCGGTCGAACGGGCTGATCAGCACGACGCGCGCCTCGGGCACCTGGAAGGTGGCCAGTTGCTGCAGCGGTGTCGGGCTGCCGTAGTAGTCGACCATGATCTTGTTGAACATCGCCGGGTGGGCGCGGCCCGTGCGGATGGCGGCGAACTCCTCCTTGGCATGCTCGACCGTGGCCTTCATCTTCTGTTCGGCGCTGGAGAGGATCTCGGAGATCACGTCGGTTCCCTTCGTCAAGAATCGTGGTCAGGCGTGGACCGTAGTACCGATCTTCTCACCATTGACCACTCGGGCGATGTTGCCGCGAACACCCAGGTCGAAGAAGACCATGGGAAGCCCGTTGTCACGGGCAAGGCTGATCGCGGTGGCGTCGGCCACCTTCAGGTCCTGGGCGAGGAAATCGGTGTACGTCAGCTCGTCGTAGCGGCGGGCCTGAGGGTTGGTCTTGGGGTCGCAGTCGTACACCCCATCGGTGCCGTTCTTGCTCATCAGCAACACGTCGGCACCGACCTCCAGGGCCCGCTGAGCGGCGACCGTGTCGGTGGAGAAGAAGGGCATCCCCGAGCCTGCCCCGAACAGCACCACCCGGCCCTTCTCCAGGTGGCGAACGGCGCGCAGCGGGATGTAGGGCTCGGCGACCTGCCCCATGGTGATGGCGGTCTGGACGCGGGTCTCGACGCCTGCCTGCTCCAGGAAGTCCTGCAGGGCGAGACAGTTCATGACGGTGCCGAGCATGCCCATGTAGTCGGCGCGACGCCGCTCCATGCCTCGCTGCTGCAGCTGGGCGCCCCGGAAGAAGTTGCCGCCACCGGTCACGATGGCGATCTGGGTGCCGCCGCGGGCGATCTCGGCGATCTCGTCGGCGATCCCGGCGATGATGTCGGGATCGACGCCGACGGCCCCGCCCCCGAACGCCTCCCCGGACAGCTTCAACAAGATGCGGTCGTACGCGGCCATCGGGTCTCCTTCGTCGGCGGCTGGACGCCGCGGATCAGGCCCGCAGAGGGCCCGGATGCGGCGGTGGCGTGCGCCCCGGGGAACCGTCCCCAGAGGCGCACGCCACTGTAGTGGATCGCGCAGGCCTCAGGCGCCGACGGAGAAGCGAACGAAGCGCTTCACGGTCACGCCGTTGTCCTTGAGCAGCTGCCCCACGGTCTTCTTGTCGTCGGACACCGACTGCTGTTCCAACAAGGTGACGTCCTTGAAGAAGCCGTTGAGGCGCCCATCGACGATGCGGCCGATGATGTGCTCGGGCTTGCCCTCTTCCTTGGCCGTGAGCTCGGCGACGTGGCGTTCCTTCTCGATCACGTCGGCCGGGACCGCGTCGCGGTCGAGCCACTGCGGGCTCATGGCGGCGATCTGCATGGCGATGCCGCGCACGAACTCGTCGTCCTCGGTGCCTTCGTACTCGACCATGACGCCGACCTGCGGCGGCAGGTCCTGGCTGCGCCGGTGGAGGTAGACCGCCGACGGCGCCTCGAAAGAGGCCACCTGGGCCAGTTCGAGCTTCTCGCCGATCTTGGCGGCCAGGCTCGCGACGGCCTCCTCGACCGTGGCGTCGCCGATCGTGGCGGCCTTCGCGGCCTCCAGGTCGGTGGCGCCGGCGGCCTGAACGGCGTCGACGATGGCGGCGGCGAGAGCGACGAACTCCTCGTTCTTGGCGACGAAGTCGGTCTCGGCACCCAACTGGACCAGCGTGGTGCCCGCGGCGGCGACGAGGCCGTTGCTGGCCTCACGGTCGGCGCGGCTGCTGACCTTGGCGGCACCGGTGATCCGCAGGATCTCGGTGGCGGCCTCGAAATCGCCGTTGGCCTCGGTCAAGGCCTTCTTGGCGTCCATCATCCCCGCGCCGGTGGCGTCGCGGAGCTTCTTCACATCAGCGGCAGTGATCGCCATGACGTCGTAACTCGCTTTCGTTGTACGGGTGAAGTGGGGTCACTTGGCGTCGGACGCGGGGGCGTCCGCCTCGACGGCGTCGGCCTGGGCGATCCCGCCCTCGACCTCGTCGACGAGCTGGTTGCCCTGGACGTCGCTGCCCTCGAGAGCCTCCGCCTCGGAGGTGGTGGGCTCCACGGCTGCGGCCCCCAGGAGCTCGCGCTCCCACTCGGCCATCGGCTCGGCCTCGGTGGAGCCGGCGGTCGCCCCGCCCTGGCTGCGCTGCAGCAGGCCCTCGGCGGCGGCGTCGGCGATGATGCGGGTCAGCAGCGCGACGGAACGGATCGCGTCGTCGTTGCCCGGAATCGCGTAGTCGACCTCATCGGGATCGCAGTTGGTGTCGAGGATGCCGACGATCGGGATGTGCAGCTTGCGCGCCTCGTCGATGGCGAGGTGCTCCTTCTTGGTGTCGACGATCCACACGGCCTGCGGGAGGCGGTGCATGTCGCGGATGCCGCCGAGGGTCTTCTCCAGCTTGTCCTTCTTGCGCTCCTCCTGGAGGAGTTCCTTCTTGGTCATGCCGGAGCCCGCGGCGTTGGTGAAGTCGAGGGCCTCAAGTTCCTTCATCTTCGCGGTCCGCTTGGAGATGGTGGCGAAGTTGGTGAGCATGCCGCCCAGCCAGCGCTGGTTGACGTACGGCATGCCGACGCGGGTGGCCTGCTCGGCGATGGCCTCCTGGGCCTGCTTCTTGGTGCCGACGAACAGGATCTGGCCACCGCGGGCGACGGTCTCCTTGACGAAACCGTAGGCCTTGTCGATGTAGGTCAGCGACAGCCGAAGATCGATGATGTAGGCGCCGTTGCGCTCGCCGAGGATGAAGCGCTTCATCTTCGGGTTCCAGCGGCGGGTCTGGTGCCCGAAGTGGACACCACTTTCGAGCAGTTGACGCGTGGTCACGACGGCCATGGCCGTTCCTTTCTGCGGCATCGCCCCGCGTTGAAGCGGGCACACCGATGCCAGTTCGGTTGTTCAGGACCGGCTTTCGGTCCTGCCTGGTGCAGCGAGCCGGGCCAGCCCCTCGCGGGGACCGATGGCGCGGCGTCGGTGGTCTGCACGCGTAGTCGACCCGGCACCAGCCGAGTCGCTGCCTCCATCTTATGACCCGTCGCCCGCGCCGCACCAATCCGTGGGCGGGCGACGGCCCAACGGGAGCGATCGGGGAAGCCTGCGTGCTCGGAAGCACGGTGACGCGCCTCGCCTAACGTCTGGCCGCTCCTGCCCTTCCTGCGGCGAGGGCGAGAGGAGGGTGTCCCATGGGCATCACAGGTCTGCGGCGTTGGGCGAGCGGAGCGCTGGTCGTCACCTTGCTGCTGCTCGGCGCGGCCGAGCCTGCGGCCGCGGCCTCAGGGTGGCCGCTCCCGGGCGGCGTGGTACGAGGGTTCGATCCGCCCCGCCAGTCGTGGGATGCGGGCCATCGCGGGGTCGACCTGGCCGGTGAGCCCGGCGACGTCGTCCTCGCACCGCTCGAGGGCGTCGTGACCTACGCCCAGGTACTGGCCGGGCGCCCGGTGCTCGTCATCGACCACGGGCGGACCCGCACGACGCTCGAGCCGGTCACCGCGACCGTCGCGGTCGGGCAGCGCGTGCGAGCCGGGGACCCGGTGGGCCACCTGGCCGCGGGCCATCAGCCCTGCCCGGCGGCGGCCTGCCTCCACTGGGGCCTCAAACGAGGTGAGGAGTACCTGGATCCGGTACCGAGCACCCGCGAGGCCCCGCTCCTGCTGCCCGACACCGCCGCCGAAACGGTGCGCCGTCGGGCCGAGGAACGCGCCGAGGCAGCCCGGCTCGCCGCAGCGCTCACCGAGGCAGGCGCCGCCCCGGTCGGGACCGGAACACTCGGACAGCCCGCGGACGCGCGGCTCGGGTCACGCTTCGGGCCACGGTTTCACCCGATCTTCAAGCAGTGGCGCCTGCACGCCGGCATCGACCTGTCCAACGCGTGTGGCACGCCCCTGTTCTCCGCCGCCGACGGCACCGTCTCCCACATGGGCTTCGATTCCTCGGGAGGCTGGCGGCTCGTGGTGGACCACGGGGTCGTCGACGGGGTGAGCCTGCAGACCGTCTACCTGCACGCCCAGGGCTACCGGGTGCGCACCGGCGACCGGGTGACCCGCGGCCAGCCGGTGGGAACCATGGGCAGCACCGGCTGGTCGACCGGCTGCCACCTGCACTTCGGCGTCAAGGCGAACGGACGCCACGTCGACCCGCTTCCCTGGCTCGGCCCATGACCTCGCGCCGAGGCCGACGATCAGGCGCGCGGATGCGCCTGCCGGAACGCCTCCCGGAGACGCTCGTTGGTGACGTGGGTGTAGATCTGGGTGGGCGCCAGCGAGGCGTGACCGAGCATCTCTTGGACGCTGCGCAGGTCCGCACCTCCTTCCAGCAGGTGGGTGGCCATGGCGTGTCGCAGTCCGTGCGGCCCGAGGTCCGGGGCGTCGGGAACGGCCGCCAAGGCCGTGTGCACAACCCGCCGCACCACCCGCGGATCGATCGCCCCGCCTCGCGCACCGACGAAGACCTCGACCACTCCGGGGGCTGCCAGCCGCGGGCGCACCTCGAGCCAGGCGCACAATGCCCGTTCGGCAGGCTGTCCGATCGGAGTGCTGCGCTCCTTGTCGCCCTTGCCGACCACATGCAGCAGGCCACGCTCCGAATCCACGCGGTCCGGGGTGAGTGCGCACAACTCGGCCACCCGCAACCCCGAGGAGTACAACACCTCGATCATCGCCAGGTCGCGCCGCGCCATGGCCTCCGGCCCCGGGGCATCCGCCGCCGCGACCGCCGACTCCAGGTACTCGAACACCGCTGCGGCCGCACCGCGATCCAACGTCGGCGGAAGCGCCCGATCCGCCCGAGGAGCCTCCAGTGCGCTGGCCGGGTTGGTGGGGGTCTGGCCGCGGGCCTGCGCCCACCGGAAGAACATGCGTGCGGCCGCGGCCCGGCGCGCCATGGTCGAGCGCTCCGCACCACGACGATGCAGGTCGGCCAGCCACGCGCGCAGCAGCCGATGATCCACCTGCTCCCAGGAACCGACGCCATGACGCGCCGCCCAGCCCGCAAGGTCATCGAGGTCCCCGGCGTAGGCCCGCCGGGTGTGCTCCGACAGGTTCCGCTCCCAGTGCAGGTGCTCCACCCATGCCGTCACCGTCGCCGACAGCCCCGCCGGGGAGCCCGCAGGCTGAGCGCCAACCCCCGGCTGCTCATCGTCCCGGCTCGGCACGGGCGGCTGCGGCTCCATGCCGCCAGCGTGCCAGAATGGGCAGGTTGTCGAACGCTGCCACGCGAGGAGTCCTGCGATGCCCATCACCGACTTGATGACCGGTGGAACCGTGCTACCCATCACCCGCTGGGGAGAGCCCGTGATGCATGAGCAGACCACGCCGGTCACCGAGTTCGACGACGACCTGCGCGCCCTGATCCGCGACATGTTCGCCACGATGCGCGCCGCCAACGGCGTCGGACTGGCCGCCACGCAGGTCGGACGTGACATCGCCTTGTTCGTGTACGAGTGCCCCGATGGGGACGACCGGCTGCAGGCCGGGGCGTTCTGCAATCCGGTCGTCACCACACCGTCGGGCAAGGATCGGCACCTGGAGTCGACCGAGGAGGGCTGCCTGTCGTTCCCGGGCGGGTATCAGCCGCTGGCCCGGCCGGACCGGGCGACCTGCGTCGGCCAGGATCCGTGGGGGGAGGAGATCACCGTGGACGGCACCGGGCTACTGGCCCGCTGCCTGCAGCACGAGACCGACCACCTCAACGGCACCGTGTTCGGCGATCGGCTCTCGGCGCGCTCCTACCGCAAGCTCGAGCAGCAGAAGAACGACCTCGCCCATCTCTACCCCGACGACTGGCCCGTGCATCCGAAGAAGGTCACCGCCGACGACTGAGGCGTCCCTCAGCGCAGCGCCCAGCAGGCGACCGCCGTCGCAGCGGCGACATTGAGCGAGTCCACGCCGTGCTGCATCGGAATCGACACGACGGCGTCCGCCTGAGCGATCCAGTGTGCCGAGAGGCCATCGCCTTCGGTGCCCACGACGACGGCCAGCTTGTCGGGGACCCCGGCCGCGACGAACGCGTCCAGGTCGATCGCATCGGTGGTGAGCGCGAGCGCCACCACCGTGAAACCCGCCTGCCGTAGCGTCGGCAACGCCGTGGCCCAGTCGTCGACGCGGGCCCACGGCAGGGAGAACACGGTGCCCATGCTGACCTTGACGGCCCGCCGATACAGCGGGTCCGCGGCCCGAGGGGCGAGCAGGACGCCGTCCCAGCCCAGCCCGGCCGCGTTACGCAGGAGAGCACCGACGTTGGTGTGGTCGACGATGTCCTCGGCGACGACGAGCCTTCGGGCCCCCAGCAAGTCCGACATGGGAGTCGGGGGTCGGCGATGCAGCGAGGCCAGGGCCCCACGGTGGACGTGGAACCCGGTGACGGCCTCGGCCATCGCCTCCGACACGACGTACAGCGGGACGTCCTCGTGCGGCGCCAGCACGTCGGAGAGCCCCGGCAGCCAACGCTCCGCGAGCAGGAACGAGCGCGGCGAGTAGCCCGCCTCCAAAGCGCGGCGGATGACCTTCTCGCCCTCGGCGATGAACAGGCCGCGTTCCGTCTCGATCGCCTTGCGCAGCGACGTGTCCCGCAACGCGACGTAGTCGGCCAGCCGGGGATCGGAGGGGTCGGTGACGGGGATCAACATCAGGTCACAAGACCCGCACGTGTGCGCGCCACGCGTCCCACCAGCCGGGATCGGTACTGGTGGCGCCGCCGCCCCGGTTCCACACGCCCAAGTACAGTTCGCGCGCGGTTCCGGAGACGGTGGCGTCCGCCGGTTCGTCGGCGCCCACCCGGGTCACGGCGGCCCGATCCCCGGCGATGCTCAGCAGCCAGGAACGGCCAGCGTCCGTGGCGTCCATCCGGACCCGCCGGGCAGGCGTGGCGCGCAGCGGCGCATCCCGCACCCAGAAGCCCGTCAAGAACTCGTCCACGCCATCGGCGGCCAGCCCCGGCGCCAGCCAGACCTCCGACGCCGCCACCTCCCGGCCGAGCCGCGCGGCCATCGCGTCGAGGGCGTGCACAGACGTCTCGTGGACCATCCGGCGCAGCCAGGCGTCCCGCATCGCCGGGGCGCCGGGAAGGAAGAACTCCCCCTCGGCGTCCGCGGGTGTGGTCGCCAACACGTTGAGGAGGTCGACCAGGCCGTCGTCCAGCCAGCCCAGCAGATCGGGAACCAGGGCCGCCTCGGCGAGCACCTCGGCCTCTGGCCGCTCGGGACGATGCTCCAGCCGATCGGCCGCCCAGCGGTGCACCTGTCCCGTGTGGGCGACCAGGTCGGCAACGCTCCATCCCGGGCACGTCGGGACGGCTGCGTTCAGCCCGGCGCTGGCCGCGTTCGTCCGCAACACGGCACCGGCGTCGCCGAGCGCCTCCCCCATGGCCCGGAAGTCCTGCACCTCGATCATGGGCGACACCTTAGTTCGTCCCGGCCCCCTCGCCGGACGCGCCGCAGGCCACCGCGCCGCTATCTTGGCGGCGTGCAACCGCTCGGCGCCAGCAGTCTGATCCAGTCCTCCGTCCCCGGGGACACCGGCCGCTGGCGAGCGCTCCTGCGCGCGCCCCGGCTCGACGCCTTGGTGCGCCGCACCGACGGTGGCACCGTGCTGCTCGACCACTACCACCGTCCCCAGGGCCGCCCCGACCGTGGCTGGACCCGAGGAGCAACCCTCACCGAGGGCTCCGTGGCGCCCGCCGCCCTGGCGCAGCTGCCCGATCGCTGGACGCCCCGGTGGCGTCCCGGCGTCATGGTCGCGCTGGTCCCCGAGCCGGGCAGAGTCACCGCGTGGACGCACGATCCGGCTGCGGACGCCGTGCAGTGGCGTCGCGTCGCCGACCTGGGCCCCGGCGAGGGCGTTGCGCTCACCACCCAGGCGGGAACGCTCCACGCCCTGGTGAGGCACGACCAGATCGTGCGTCACTGGGTCTCCCTCGACGCCGCCACCTGGCAGGGAGGAGCCCCCGTGGGGGCGGCGGCGGGGACGCCCGCCCTCCTCGCCTCCGGTGGCGGCCTCCTCGCGGCACTCCCCCACCACGACCACGTCCACCTGCTCACGGGACGCCCCGGCCGCGGATGGGAGTCCCTGGGCCACGTTCCTGCCGCGTCCGACGCCCCCGCCTTGGCCCCCCTCTCGCGAGGCCGTGCCGTGCTGGCCGTCCCCGAGCCGGGCGTCGGGCTGGCGTGGTGGCAGGGACCGGCCACCGAGACGGCCTGGACGCCGATGCCGGCGGCGGTGCCCGACCTGGCCGCGCACCTGCACGTGGCCGCGGTCGCCCTGTGCGCCACCTCCCTCGGCGGCGGCGTGGACGCCTCCCCCCTCGGGCTGGGCGCGATCAACCTGGGCGGCACCCGGCAAGCGTTGGGCCGGCGAGACGGCTGGCTGCAGGCCCTGGTCGCCGACGAGGAGGCCATCGTGTTGTGGCATCGCGAGCAGCGCGGCTCCCCCGGTGATCACCGCGATGCACGCTGGGTTCCCGCCGCCGCGCTTCGCGTCCACCTCGGCGCCCCGCCGCCCCGCGCGGCACAGGCGTCCCGCAAGGTGGCGCAGGTCAGCGGCGAGACCGACTCGCAGCCGGCCGAAGCCCCCCGCACCACGCTCAGCCGCTCCGATTCGGTGTCCGGGGTCCGCGGCACCGATCTGGGCG
>RRZU011693067.1_pt1 | contig 48306 bp, 62 predicted proteins | sample 2165561 | NCBI WGS metagenome assembly RRZU01 (sample SAMN10456909, study PRJNA506462) | wastewater metagenome | isolation source: wastewater sludge | place: USA: Moscow, Idaho | reverse complement strand
TCGAGATGGTCATGCCAGGAGATAACATCCATATTACGGCAGAGCTGATTACTCCAATCGCGATGGAAGCAGGACTTAGATTTGCTATTCGTGAAGGTGGTCGCACTGTCGGTGCCGGTGTTGTAAGCGAAATTATTGAGTGAGGGTGAAAATGATACCTACTGATAAAATTCGGATTCGTCTGAAGGGTTATGATCATAAGCTGCTTGATCTTTCAACTGGAGAGATAGTTGACACTGCTAGAAGAACAGGTGCGACTGTAGTTGGTCCAATACCATTACCAACAACGATAAATAAATATACAGTGTTGCGTTCACCTCATGTAGATAAAAAATCACGAGAGCAATTTGAAATGCGCACACACCGACGTCTCTTAGATATACTAGAGCCAACTCAACAAACGATTGACTCTCTTATGAAACTGGAGCTTTCTGCAGGTGTTGATGTTGAGATTAAACTGCCTTGATTAATTTAATAATGGCGGTTAGTAAGAAAAATAAATTTAAGTTTAATTTACGGATTCAGGTATAGAGCAATGCCGAAAACTAAAGGTATTCTGGGAAGAAAGCTGGGAATGACCCGCATATATGATGAAAACGGACGTTCTATTCCCGTAACCGTCATTGAGGCTGGGCCGTGCACCGTCTTGCAAATAAAAAATACTGCAAGTGAGGGCTATGATTCTGTGCAGCTAGGTTTTTTGGAAAAAAAACAATCTAGAATGAGCAAAGCAGAAATAGGGCATTGCAAACGCTCTGGAAGTGAAGGATTTTATCATATCCGAGAATTCCGGATCCTTGCGGATGATGAATTTCAAGTTGGACAGCAGGTGAGACCGTCTTTGTTTTTTAATATAGGAGATAAGGTCTCTATAAGCGGAACAAGCAAAGGTCGTGGATTTCAAGGTGTTGTTAAGCGCCATGGTTTTGCTGGCGGTCGCAAGACACACGGTTCAAACTTTCACCGTGCACCAGGCTCGATTGGCTGTAGTGCATGGCCTTCACGGGTTTTGAAGGGGAAAAAGCTTCCAGGCCGTATGGGAAATGACCGGGTGACACAGAAAAATTTAAAAATTGTTGATATTCGAGATGACAGATACCTGCTAGTGTGCGGGTCTGTTCCTGGAGCAAAAAATGGTTTGCTCAATATCTATACAATCATTGCCTAGATCTGGGGTGTGAGGAGAATAAAATGGCTGTTTGCGAGGTGCTCAACACTCGGGCAGAAAAAGTCGGTGAAGTTGATCTGAATGACGATTTTTTTGCTGTGGAGGTAAACCCAGCAATCCTTCATGAAGTAGTTTGCATGCAACGGGCTGCACGACGTAGTGGTAATGCAAATACAAAAACGAAGGGTGAGGTAAGGGGCGGTGGTGCTAAACCATGGCGTCAAAAGGGAACAGGTAGGGCGCGATCTGGAAGTCGCACTTCTCCGGTTTGGAGGGGCGGTGGGACAATTTTTGGACCAAAACCACGCGATTATCAGTTCTCTATGCCAAAAAAAGTAAAAAAACTTGCCTTAAAAATGGCATTGAGTGCCAGGAACCAAGAAGGTAATCTCGTAATATTAGATACTTTTGATTTGCCACTTATCAAAACTAAAGATTTCGTCACCATCATGAAGACGTTAGAATTAGATAATTGTCTTATAGTTGTTGATGAAATGGAGGAAAAACTTAGCTTATCTGCAAGAAATGTGGTAGGTTGCAAAGTTCTTCCTGTTGCAGGTCTTAATGTGTACGACGTACTCAAATATTCTAAACTCATGCTTGTTCAATCAAGCATTGCTGGAATTGAGCAAAGGCTGGTGGTATGAAGACAGTATACGAGATCATAAAAAAGCCCCGATTGACTGAAAAGGGGAGCATTCTTCAGGAAACTGAGAATAAAGTAATCTTGCATGTGGATAAAACTGCCAATAAAATTGAAATTAAACAGGCAGTAGAGCAATTATTTAATGTGAAAGTTGCCAAGGTTGCCACAGCTAAGGTTATCGGCAAAAAAAAGCGCGTTGGAGCTCGTTCAGTAGGTAAAACAAAGGATTGGAAAAAAGCATATGTCACTCTCGCCGAAGGGAAAATTGATTTCCTGGAAGAGTTATGAGAATTGAACAAGAACATGTGACTAAGCGCATAGGGCAGGAATTAAAATGGCTATAAAAATTCACAAACCTACATCTGCTGGAAAAAGGCATTATGTTTCTCTTACCCAGCTAGAATTGTCTGAGAAAGAACCAGAAAAAAACCTATTGACTTCCCTTAATAAAAATGGTGGGCGTAACAACTATGGTCGAATTACCGCTCGTCATCGTGGTGGCGGACATAAACGTAAATATAGAATAATAGATTGGAAGCGTAATAAAACTGGAATACCAGGAAAAGTTGTCGCGATAGAATACGATCCAAATAGATCTGCAAACTTGGCTCTGATAAGCTATGTAGATGGCGAAAAAACATATATTTTGGCACCAAATGGCATATTAGTTGGTGATACAGTAATATCTGGCGCTGATGCTGATATAAAACTCGGAAATTGTTTACCAATGATCAATATTCCATTGGGTACAGTTATCCACAATATAGAAATGAAAATTGGTAAAGGTGCGCAAATGGTGCGCTCCGCAGGTGTTGCTGCTCAGTTAATGGCAAAAGATGGAAATCAAGTTCTTGTAAAATTACCATCTGGCGAAGTACGCCGATTTAATAAAGATTGTCGTGCCTGTATTGGTCAGGTTGGTAACTCTGAGCATGGAAGTCAAAAACTAGGTAAAGCCGGCAGATCACGATGGAAAGGAATACGTCCATCAGTACGAGGCGTAGCAATGAACCCTGTTGATCATCCCATGGGTGGTGGTGAGGGTAAAAGCTCTGGTGGACGACACCCGTGCTCACCATGGGGTATGCCTAGTAAGGGATATAAAACAAAAAGACGTAAAGTAACTGACCGTGATATAGTAAAAAAACGAAAGTAAAGCAGCGGAGATAAAATATGGGACGTTCAATAAAAAAGGGGCCCTTTATAGATGAGCACCTTATGCAAAAAGTTGAAGCTGCGCAGGAAAGCGGATCTCGTAAAGTAATAAAAACTTGGTCACGTCGATCCGATATTGTTCCAGAGATGGTCGGGCTGACTTTTGCAGTACATAATGGTAATAAATTTATACCAGTATACGTTACTGAGAATATGGTAGGACATAAGTTAGGTGAGTTTTCACCCACGCGTACTTACTATGGGCACGCGTCGGATAAAAAGGGACGCTGAAGCCTAATTGGCTATTGTGCGGCAAAGGGGTAGAATATGGAAGTCAGAGCTGTTGCTAAGTATGTACGGATATCGCCACAAAAGGCACGTTTAGTAGCTGACGTTGTAAGAGGAATGGATGCTGGTAAAGCATTAACAACCTTACGGTTCATGCCCAAAAAAGGTGCTGGTTTAATCCGGAAGGTACTAGAGTCAGCTGTTGCCAACGCTGATCAAATGGGCTCTGTGGATGTCGATACACTCTATGTAAAAAAGATATTCATCGACGGAGGCCCAATGCTAAAACGTTTTAGTCCTAGGGCGCAGGGTAGGGCTACGCGTATATTGAAACGTTCTAGCCATATAATTGTAATTGTTGATGAAAAATAAATTAAGAAAGAGCTTTTAATTAAGCAGAAGGGTACGGAGGACATCTTGGGGCAGAAAGTTAATCCCATTGGGCTAAGATTAAATATCACCAGATCATGGGAATCGATTTGGTATGCTGATAAGAGTTATGCTGAAAATTTACATCAAGATCAGCAAGTTCGTAAATACCTTAAAAAACGATTGTATCATGCCGGAATTTCGCAGATAATTGTGGAAAGAACTGGCGATAAAGTTAAAGTAAAATTATATGCAGCACGCCCTGGAATAATAATTGGAAAAAAGGGCTCTGAGATAGAGGGAGTTAAACTGGATCTTGAACGTAAGTTTAAGCGATCATTTTTAATAGATATTCAGGAAGTCCGTCGTCCGGAAGCAGATGCTCAACTCGTTGCAGAAAATATTGCTCAGCAATTAGAAAGACGAGTTGCCTTCAGAAGGGCGATGAAAAAATCAATAAATTCAGCTCAACGTTTTGGAGTGCAAGGAATAAAAGTTTCTTGTTCTGGACGATTAGGCGGCGCAGAGATGTCAAGAACTGAATGGTTCAAAGAAGGACGTGTTCCATTACATACTTTGCGTGCTGACATAGATTACGGTTTTGCAGAAGCAAAGACAACCTATGGAATTATTGGTGTAAAGGTTTGGATTTTTAAAGGTGAAGTCCTGGCAGATAGCGATCGAGGATCTGCAACAACATCTGAACCTATGCCAACAACAGCATCCTGAAACAGAGAATTAGATGAATTGCCTTTAAAAGAGGAAGATCGAAATGTTAAGCCCACGTAAGGTAAAGCATAGAAAGCAGTTTAAAGGTCGAATGCGCGGAGTGGCACAACGCGGTTCAGATATAAGTTTTGGAGATTTTGCTCTTAAGGCAGTTGGTTGCGGTAAAATGACTGCACAACAAATTGAGGCTGCACGTATAGCAATCAATCGAAAGGTACGCCGTGGCGGACAATTATGGATTAGAGTTTTTCCTGATAAGCCAATAACAAAAAAACCAGCAGAAACTCGTATGGGTAAAGGTAAAGGTGCACCGGATCATTGGGTTGCTGTTATTAAACCAGGACGAGTGCTCTACGAATTGAAAGGTGTTCCAGAGCAACTTGCTCTTGAAGCACTACGTCTTGCAAGCTACAAACTACCTTTTCCGACAACAATTATCAGTAAAGCGGAGAGCATATGAGCCAAAAGTTTAGTGAATTTTCCGTAGATGAGCTGAAGTTGAAAGATCGTGAGTTACGAGAAAAGTTATTTAAGCTTAGATTTCAACATGGGATCCGCAGGCTTGATAATCCAGCTCAGCTGTGCACAATAAAAAAAGAGATTGCGCGGGTGCAAACTGTTTTAACAGCGAGTTTAAAAAAATAATAAAATGCACTGCAACTACTGATTAAATAAGGTGTAAAATGAGTGCTCAGGTTAAAAAAACGCGCCGGGGACTGGTCGTAAGCAATGCAATGGATAAATCTGTTGTGATAGTTGTTGAACGAAAGGTTCCTCATAAACTCTATGGGAAATATGTGCGACAGAAAGTTAAGTATATGGCCCATGATGCACTAAATTTGTGTCAAGTTGGCGATTTGGTACTAATTGAAGAATGCAGACCTTTATCACGTAAAAAACGCTGGTTGGTACGTTCTATTCTTGAGAAAGTTGCATAAATCTGTGACTGCACAAGTGAAATGAAGATAGTGTATTGGTGATACCATGATTCAAACTGAAACCGTTTTAAATGTTGCTGATAACTCTGGTGCGCGAAAGGTGTTATGTATTCGAGTACTTGGAGGAACAAGGAAACGATATGCTAAGATTGGTGATATCATTGTAGTAACAGTAAAAGAAGCAATACCACATGCTAAGGTAAAAAAAGGTGATGTCCTGAATGCTGTAGTAGTGCGTACCGTAACTCCTTTAGCTCGCCCGGAAGATACCTTGGTTCGTTTTGACGAGAACGCAGCAGTATTGCTCTCTGGAGGTGGGGACCCAGTTGGAACACGAATTTTTGGTCCCGTTGCACGGGAATTACGCACTTTAGGTTTCATGAAGATAATTTCGCTGGCCCCAGAAGTTCTGTAATAATAAAAGTTATTAAAAGGATCGAAACCATGCGTCAGGGACGTACACAGTTGAAGGTTAATGACAAGGTTGAGGTCATTGCTGGAAAAGATAAAGGACGTGTCGGCAAGATATTGCAGATTGATAAAACGAAACAACGAGTAGTGGTGGAGCGTATTAATATGATAAAGCGCCATCAAAAATCACGCGACCCAAATCAACCGGGACAAATCGTTGAGCGAGAAGCTGCAATTGATCTTTCCAACGTCATGTTGGTCTGCCCAGAGTGTGCTGCGACTGTTCGTGTAGGCCACAAAGTGCTTGAAGATGGCACTAAAACTAGGGCCTGCAAAAAATGTCAGGCAACCATTGAAACCTCCAGAAAATGAGTCATAGGTTAAGGTCTAAATAAAATGGGTACCTTAAAAGAATTGTACGACAACCAACTGAAAATAGACTTGCAGCAAGAGCTAGGAATAAAAAATGTTATGGAAATTCCAAAGCTTGAAAAAATAGTATTAAATATGGGATTAGGTGAAGCAGTACAAAATCCCAAAGTTGTAGAGCAGGCTGCGGATCAGCTAACATTGTTATCTGGACAAAAAGCAGTTGTGACACGGGCTAAAAAGTCAATTGCTACATTTAAGCTTCGGCAAGGTATGCCGATAGGTGCACGTGTAACATTGCGTCATGATAAAATGTATGACTTTCTTTCTAAATTAATCAACATTGCATTACCTCGTGTACGTGATTTTCGGGGTATTTCTTCTAAAGGTTTTGATGGAAGAGGTAATTATTCGTTGGGAATAACTGAACATATTATTTTTCCTGAAATTGATTACGATAAAATTGAAAAGATTCGAGGTCTTAATATTACAATAGTTACAAGTGCAAAAACGGATGCTCAAGCACGTGTACTGCTTGGTGCTTTTGGATTGCCGTTTCGTAAGAAATAATTGGAGAGTTGGTTTACCAGCTATTCTGAGGAGGTTAAGTTGTGGCAAAAAAATCACTGATAAACAAGGCAAAGCGTAAACCGAAATTTTCTGTCCGTGCTTATAATCGTTGTCCATTATGTGGAAGAGCCCGTGCATATTACAGAAAATTTGGAATGTGTCGCCTTTGTTTTCGAAGCTTGGCATCCCGTGGCGAGATAACGGGTGTAACTAAGTCGAGTTGGTGAGAGTTATTAGACTAACTAGTATTATTTAATGAAGTCATTTGAGGATAAGTTCCATGTCAATGAGTGATCCTTTGGCAGATATGCTGACAAGAATACGAAATGCCAGCAAAGCCCATTTTAAAACAGTTGAGATGCCCCTATCAAACCTGAAAGCTAATGTAGCCAAGGTATTGAAGGAGGAGGGATATATCGATGGCTATCAGGTCATGGACGATGGTCCCCAAGGTTTGCTAATAATTGATTTGCGTTATGGTCCAAATAGTGAGCAGGTCATAAGTGGCATAAGGCGCATAAGCAAGCCAGGTTGTCGAAAGTATACAAATAGTGATAAAATACCGTTAGTTATGAGTGGTTTAGGAATTTCTATATTGACTACATCACGTGGCGTAATGGTCGACAGAGTTGCCCGCCGAGAAAAGATCGGTGGGGAGTTGCTGTGTGAAATTTGGTAAATGGAATAACGAGTAGAAGGTAAGGTGCTACATGTCCAGAATAGGGAAACAACCAATCTCTATCCCGAGCGGCGTTAAGGTGGAGGTCCAGGGTACACATGTTAAGGTAACAGGAAAAAAAGGGACACTTGAGCGAGATATTCGTCCTGAGTTACGTGTAAAAATAGAGAATGATCAAATAATCTGTGAACCCCTTGGCACAAGCAAGCGCGTTATGGCTTTTTGGGGTCTGACTAGAAGCCTAATAAGCAACATGGTTACAGGCGTAAATGACGGCTTTACAAGGGTGCTTAATGTTGAAGGGGTTGGCTACAGAGCTAGTGTGGAAGGTAGTATTTTAACATTGAATGTAGGATATTCGAGTCCAGTACTATTTTCTCTGCCAGAAGGTATTAAAGGCGAAGTAGCTAAGGATAATTCGATTACCATTCAAGGAATTGATAAAGAGTTGATAGGCTTAACTGCTGCAAAAATTCGTGCAGTCCGTAAACCTGAGCCATATAAAGGTAAGGGAATACGGTATGCAGGGGAATATGTGGCGAGAAAAGTCGGTAAAGCTGGTGGAAAAAAATAAGTAAGGTTATTGGTGCGTAGCAATGGCGAAAACAAATCCCAAGATAGTTGCTAGAAAGACGAGAGCAAAAAGGATTCGCGTAAAGGTGCAGGGTACGGCTGAACGACCTCGTCTTTGTGTATACAGAAGCAACAAACACATGTATGCACAGATAATTGATGATGTACGTGGTGTAACTTTAATAGCTTTCTCTACTGATAATAAATCATTTGAGACCGGTTCACTAAAAGGTAAATGTGAAAAGGCCAAAGAAGTAGGGCGATTATTGGCTATTAAGGCTAAAGAAGCAGGTATATCTCAGGTTGTATTTGATCGCGGTGGTAACTTGTACCATGGCAGAGTAAGGGCCTTGTCGGATGGTGCACGCGAAGCTGGATTGAATTTCTAAATTTGGAAATAAAGAATAGGGTAAATGGGGGTAGCTCTTGGCCGATTTTAAACGCACAAAAGAGACTGTGCAGGAAGATCTGATCGAAAAGATTGTTTACATTAACCGAGTAGCAAAGGTTGTGAAAGGTGGTAGACGATTTAGTTTCAGTGCAATAGTCGTAGTTGGTGATGGCAAAGGAAAGGTAGGTTATGGCTTAGGTAAGGCAAACCAGGTTCCTGAGGCTATAAGAAAGGGAGTAGATCAAGCTAAGAAAGATATGCAAAGAATCGCCCTAACAGGAGTATCAATTCCTCATAATATTATAGGAAAATATAAGTCTGGCAGTGTTATGTTACGACCTGCATCAGATGGAACTGGGGTAATAGCAGGTGGAGCTGTTCGTGCAGTTTTAGAGGCAGCTGGTGTACAGAATATATTGACAAAATGTTTAGGCTCAAATAATCCCCACAACCTTGTAAAGGCAACGTTAACAGGTCTGCGTCAACTAAGGAGTGCTGAGGAAGTGGCAAGGTTAAGGGGACTTACAGTTGAAGAAATTTATTCTTAAGCAGGATCCTTTACCATATAAGGAATGTAGTAATGAGTGACACAATTACATATACACAAGTAAAAAGTGAAATAGGCAGCAAGCAGTCAATTCGCGCAACTTTAAAAGGGCTTGGGCTCTTGCGAATGCAAATGACCGTAACAAGAAAAAATACGCCTGAATTGCGTGGTATGCTGAAGAAGGTACAGCATCTGGTGCGGACTGAGGAGAAATAATATGCTTAAACTCAACACATTAGCACCTGCTCCAGGAGCGCGTAAGAATAATAAAAGAGTTGGCCGAGGCCCTGGAAGCGGAGCAGGTAAAACTGCCTCTCGAGGGCATAAAGGCGCACGTGCTCGTACTGGTTATAGTATGAAGGCTGGATTTGAGGGAGGACAGATGCCATTGCATCGCCGTCTTCCTAAACGTGGTTTTAAAAATATATTTAAAGAAAAAAATCTTGTAGTAACCCTCTCAATGTTAGATGGTTTTGCTACAGGCACTGTCATTGACCAAAAAGTACTCGTTCAAGCAGGAATTATTTTAAATGAGTCAATAACAGTTAAAATTTTGGCAAACGGTGAAATCACTAAGGCGCTTACAGTGAAACTGGCTAAAGTTAGCGAGGGCGCAAAGGCTCGCATTGTAGAAGCTGGTGGGACTGTTGAGGAAATCTGATGAGTGGAATTGGTAGTGCATTTGCTATACCAGAGTTAAGGAAGAGGGTTTTATTTACCCTTTTAATGCTCTGCGTTTACCGTATGGGGGTGCAAATACCTACTCCGGGTATTAATGGAGAAGCTCTTTCAGCTTTTTTTCGTCAGTATTCAGAAACTTTATTTGGCATGTTTAACATGTTTTCCGGTGGAGGTTTGGAAAATTTTTCCATTTTTGCCCTCGGAATTATGCCTTATATATCAGCTTCGATTATCATCCAGCTGTTAACCGTAGTAGTTCCACATCTTGAAGCACTATCGAAGGAAGGGGAATCTGGTCGAAGAAAAATTACCCAGTATACTCGATACGGCACAGTAGCACTGTCCATAATTCAAGCTTTTTTTATTGCCTCTGGGCTTGAGGGTCAAATTGGTCCGAATAATATGCCCATTGTCATGGACCCCGGTTTGCAGTTTAAACTTTTAACAGTCATTACACTTACATCTGGAACTGCCTTTATTATGTGGCTCGGTGAACAGATGACTGAGCGCGGAATTGGAAATGGGATTTCTTTGATTATTTTCTCAGGAATCGTAGCGCGATTACCTGCTGCAGTTGGCAGTACAATAGAACTTATTAAAGCACAGACTTTACCGATCATGCTAGTATTTGTACTCTTGATCCTAATGGCTGCGGTAGTATGGTTTATTATATATGTTGAAACATCGCAGAGAAAAATTCCTATTCAATATGCAAAACGCGTAGTGGGGAGGCGAGTGTATGGAGGGCAATCTTCCCACCTACCTTTAAAGATAAACGTTTCAGGTGTTATTCCCCCAATATTTGCTTCATCAATTATGATGTTCCCTGCAACAATTGGTACCTTTGTTCATATTGATTGGGTTCAAAAAGCAACATCAGCGCTTTCTCCTGGTACTGTATGGTACTATTTAATGTTTGTATCATTAATTGTATTCTTCTGTTTCTTTTATGCGGCCATAATGTTTAAACCGGATGATGTAGCAGAAAATTTGAAAAAAAATGGCGGGTTTATTCCCGGAATTCGTCCAGGTAAGAAAACTGCTGAATTTTTGGATAAAACTCTGGTAAGGCTCACTGTTATAGGTGCAGTTTATCTGAGTGCAGTTTGTGTTATGCCGACCCTTTTTGTGACGAAATTAAATGTACCGTTTCATTTTGGAGGTACTGCACTTCTTATTGTAGTCGGTGTAGCAATCGATACTATAGCTCAGATTGAATCCCATATGATCATGCGAAATTATGATGGCTTTATGAAAGCGGGCAGAATTCAGGGACGCAGGTAAGATTCGACGCATTTATTATGGGAAAAGATGCGCAAATTCAGATTAAAACGGCAGAAGAAATTGAAATTATGCGCCAGGCAAATCTTTTAGTTGCTAAAGTGCTGTCAGTAGTATCTGAAAAAGTAAACCCTGGAATTACTACACATGATCTAGATGTACTCTCAGAAGAATGTTGCCGCGATTTAGGTGGCATACCTGCCTTTAAGGGATACCAAGGTTTTCCGGCAAGTTTGTGTACCTCAGTAAATGAAGAGGTTGTGCATGGAATACCATCGCGCAAAAGGTTTCTCGTAGAAGGTGATATAATTTCGCTTGATTTTGGAGTTAAATATAAAGGTTTTTTTGGAGATTCGGCAATTACAGTGCCGGTAGGCAATGTAAAAGAAAATATTCGAAATCTTTTGCTAATAACTAAAGAATCTCTTTGTCGAGGAATTGCTCAGGCAAAGGTAGGCAACAGGGTGATAGATATTTCCCGAGCAGTGCAGGAGCATGTTGAGGCAGCCGGGTACTCGGTAGTGCGACAGTTTGTTGGTCACGGAATCGGAAGTCAGTTGCATGAAGCTCCTGAGGTACCAAATTATTGTGAAGGCACAAAAACATCACCTCGATTATTAGCTGGCATGGTGTTAGCTATAGAGCCAATGGTCAATTTAGGGAGATATGGTGTAAAGGTCTTAAAAGATAATTGGACAGTTGTCACTTCTGATAAATTACCTTCGGCCCACTTTGAACATTCAATTGCAGTAACAGATACTGGCCCTTACATTCTGAGCCAAATGTAATGCAGAACATTTTTAACATAAATATAAATTTCTTGAAAAAACTATGAATATAGAATATAACTTAGGGTTTCCTTTTCCCTGTAGAGGATGAGTCGCGTATGGCAAAAGAAGAAGCCATTGAAGTGGAAGGGACAATAATTGAACCTCTACCAAATGCCATGTTTCAAGTCGAGCTTGATAATGGGCATAGAGTTTTGGCCCACATCTCAGGAAAAATGAGGATGCATTATATCAAGATACTTCCTGGTGATAGAGTAACTGTTGAACTTTCTCCTTATGACCTTACTCGTGGACGGGTAACTTTTCGCGCTAAAGCGGGAAGGGGGAAGAAATAAAAGCTGTTGGAGAATTAAATGAAAGTACGTTCATCCATAAAGAAAATTTGTAGTGAGTGCAGGATATTGAAACGTAAAGGTGTTGTCCGGGTGAATTGCGTTAATAAAAAGCATAAACAACGCCAAGGATAACTGGTTACTTAGATCCTAATAATTAGCAAGTGGAGTAAAACATTGGCACGTTTAGCAGGGGTTGATTTACCACGAAATAAGCATATGGATAGAGCCTTGACCTATATTTATGGAATAGGTCTTGCATCTTCCCGGCAAATTCTTGATAAAGCTGATCTCCCTTACCAAATGAACAGCGATGATTTAAGTGCTGACGATGTGAATCGCATCCGTACTATCATCGAAGCTGAATATGTGGTTGAAGGTGATAAGCGACGTGAAGTTTCGTTGGACATCAAGCGGCTCATGGATTTGGGTTGCTATCGTGGTCGACGTCACCGCAAAGGTTTGCCGGTAAGAGGGCAACGCACTAAAACTAACGCTCGCACACGCAAAGGACCTCGACGTGGTGCAGCAGCAACCCGTAAGAAATAATTAGCTTAATAAAGCACTTGCTGCAATTGAGAGAATAAGAATGGCTAAACAGTCGAAGACCAATGTAAAAGTTCGTCGAAAAGATAAAAAGAATGTCTCTGAAGGCATAGTATTTATTTATTCGACATTTAACAACACCGTAGTTACAGTTTCTGACCGTCAAGGAAATACCTTATCTTGGTCAAGTTCTGGTGTTTTAGGTTTTAAAGGTTCGAGGAAATCTACCCCTTTTGCAGCACAAAACGCATTAAGTGATGCAGTAACAAAAGCTAAGGAACATGGCTTGAGAAAAGTAGAGGTTCGTGTTAAAGGGCCCGGTCCTGGTAGAGAGGCCGCTTTGCGAGCATTAACTACTGTTGAACTTGATGTTACTCGCATAGTAGATACGACGCCTTTGCCACATAATGGTTGCAAGCCACCAAAGCGCCGTAGAGTCTAATTTTCATATAAAAAACGTGATTAACGAGTACTAGAGTTCTTGTTGGAGGTATAATTTGGCTAGATACACTGGGGCATCATGCAGACTCTGCAGGCGAGAAAATTTGAAGATGTATCTCAAGGGAGACCGATGTTTTTCCGATAAATGTTCTTTTGAAAGACGTTCATTTGCGCCAGGTCAACATGGGCAAAATAGATTTAGAAAACCATCAGATTATGCCGTACAATTACGTGAAAAACAAAAAGTAAAACAAATGTATGGCATGTTTGAGGCACAGTTTCGTAAGTTTTTTGAACATGCTGAGCGGACAAAGGGTGTTACTGGCGAAAATTTACTCTTAATGTTAGAGCGTCGTCTTGATAATGTAATATACCGACTCGGTTTTGCAAGTTCGAGAACTCAGGGCAGACAGATGGTTCGACATAGTATTTTTATAGTAAATGGTCGGAAGGTTAATATCCCCTCATATCAAGTAAAACCTGGAGATATTATTGAACTGAAAACCGATCAACAAAAAAATGAACTTATTGCCGACAACTTGCAAGGTGCTGCACGGCGTGGTGTCCCATCATGGTTAGAGCTTGATACTACTGCATTTAAAGGTGCAGTGAAGACAATGCCGAACCGTGATGAAATTACTATGCCCATTCAAGAGCAACTGATTGTCGAGTTGTATTCGAAGTAATAGTTACTGGCGGAATTGCATGGCACAAGAAATACGCGAAAACGATCCGTTTTATAAAAATTGGCATAATCTCATTTCACCAGAAACTCTGGAAGTAAATGAGTCAACGCTTACTGAAAGTTACGGAAAGTTTGTTTGTCAGCCGTTAGAGCGTGGGTTTGCCGCAACTATCGGAAATTCGCTAAGGCGGATTATGCTTTCTACAATCAGAGGCGTTGCCATTACATCTGTTCGATTAAATGATGCTTTGCACGAATTTACCTCTATAGACGGGGTACATGAGGATGTTGCAGATATAATCCTTAATCTGAAACAGGTGCGACTTAGGTTGTCAGGACCTGAAGCACGGACAGTTACGATTGAAACTACTGGGCCGTGTGAAATTACTGCTGCTGATATAAATTGTGGACCTTATGTAGAGGTCATGAACCCCAAGCAGCATATATGTACTATTACAAATGATACCCCTTTTCGCGCAGAGCTTGTAGTTGAATGGGGTAAGGGATATGTAACTGCAGAGCAAAATAAGAAGGAAGGACAGCCTATTGGTGTAATTCCTATTGATTCAATTTTTTCTCCAATGATACGTGTTCAGTTCGCTGTCAGCCAAGCTCGTGTTGGCCAGCAGACTGACTATGACCGTTTGACTCTTGAGATAGAAACGGATGGGAGTATTGCTCCTCAGGATGCCCTAGCTTATGCTGCCAAAATTTTAAAAGAACAAATGTCAATTTTCATTAATTTTAATGAAGAGTTAGCAAAGGCACCTGCACGATCTGATGGTGATGGTGATGAAAATGATTACCCGCCTTTCCTTGACAAAAATGTCGAAGATCTTGAATTGTCAGTACGCTCTGCTAACTGTTTGAAAAACGCACAGATACAGTACATAGGACAGTTGGTAAACAAAACGGACGCAGAAATGCTTAAGACAAAAAACTTTGGCAGAAAGTCACTTAATGAGATAAAGGCCTTGCTGTCTGAGCACAATCTTTCACTAGGCATGAATTATAGCGGCTGGGTTTTACCTGAGCAGCGTGATGAAGAAAGTGCAGAATAACCCTTGGCAAGTAGCCATGTGTGTTAGTGAATAATTTGTATAGAGCTAAATGAGGATTTTGCCATGAGACATAGAAAAATGGGGCGGAGGCTTGGCCGTACTACTTCGCACCGTGAGGCAATGATGCGAAATATAGTCACCTCACTCCTTGAACACGAGCGGATAGTAACGACAGTGCCAAAGGCAAAAGAGATTCGTCGTGTTGCTGAGCAGATGATCACTCTTGGTAAAAGAGGTGATTTGCATGCCAGGCGTCAAGCTTTAGCATATATCCGATCAAAAGCGGTTGTTGCTAAGTTATTTGATGAATTGAGTTCTCAGTATGCCGAACGCCAAGGTGGCTACACTCGCATAATTCGCACAGGAATCAGACCTGGTGATGCAGCTCCTATGGCTGTACTTGAACTTGTTAATTTTAAAGAATTATCTACGGGAGACACTGCAGCATCAGCATAAGATAAGATGTGAAGCCAGTAGAAAGAATACTTAAAGGTTGGTATCGCTTGATGCCAGCCTTTTTTCATTTAGGCACAAAATTTTATGGAACAGCATCCTCTTGATAAAACAAAAAAAATTATAGCAAAAAAGAATTCTTTTCAATTTAAGTGTCATCCTGGGGTTTCTTGTTTTCTAGCCTGTTGCTCGAATGTGGACCTGCTCTTGTACCCATATGACATTCTGCGTTTAAAAATCACACTTGGTCTGCACTCTGCTGATTTTCTCAATCAATATGTACGAGTTTGTGAAGGCAGCCATCCATATTTTCCTGGCTTGAAACTTAGATTACTTGAAACGTATGGCAACCCGTGTCCATTTTTAGGTAAAAAAGGGTGTGGGGTGTATGCCGACCGGCCGTCTGCCTGTAGGACCTATCCTTTAGAAAGGGCTGTGGAAAGAAAGGGGAATAGCACATTGCTTTCCAGCGTGTATTTTTTGACACAGCATCCTTGGTGCCACGGTCACAATGAAATAAATTCATATACCCTTGATAAGTGGGAGCGAGAACAGGATCTACACGAGTGGAATCTACAAAATGAACACTGGGCAGAGATTGATGCTTTTTTTGCCAGCAACCCGTGGTCAGGTGAGGGTAAAGCTGGGCCGATGCAGCAGCTTGCTTTTATGGTCTGCTATAATATCGATGCATTCCGTCAATATACTCGTACTCATTGCCTGCTCGACGGCTATGTTCTAACAAAACTTGAACGCAGAAAGATTGAAACTGATGATTCCCTCCTTCTTGTTTTTGGCTATAAATGGCTAGAGACAATATTGGGAGGCAGAAATCGACTCATTGCAAAATGACTTGGCAATGCCACATTAAATACGCATTTCTATAGAAAAAAAGATAGATGTTATTCATGAGCTGTTGTTTTTTTGAGAGAATTCTTGAAAATTGCGGAAATATCTGATATAAGTAGCATCTTTTGCTAGGTTGTTTTTTTGATGAAAAATCAACCAATACACACACCCGCTAAACCTATGGTTCCCAGATAGGGTAAGGGTTGCACCAGGGTGGAGGAAAAACCATAAAGGAGAATAAAAAATGGCAAATGTAACCATGCGGCAAATGCTTGAGGCTGGCCTGCACTTTGGGCATCAGACTCGCCGATGGAACCCGAAGATGAAGCCTTATATTTATGGGCCGAGAAATGGAATTTATATTGTTAATCTCGATCTGACCATGAAGATGTTCAGAAAGGCTTATCAGTATATGGTTGAAGCTGTCAGTAACGGTGGCAATATTTTGTTTGTTGGCACCAAAAAACAGGCCCAGGCAGTCATGAAAGAAGAAGCAGAGCGCAGTGGTATGTTCTTTGTGAATCACCGCTGGTTAGGCGGCATGCTGACAAATTTCCAGACTATTCGTAACTCCATAGAACGTCTGAAGAAGATTGAGGCCATGCAAGAAGATGGTTCTATCTACCGCTTTCCCAAGAAGGAAGTGCTGCAGATGGAGAAGGAACGCGTCAAATTAACGCGAAATATTGGTGGCATAAAAAACATGCGCACCTTGCCTGATGTCCTTTTTATTATTGATCCCAAAAAAGAAGATATAGCCGTAGAAGAGGCGCAGAAATTAGGTATCCCCATTATTGCCCTTACAGATACGAACTGTGATCCCGACGGAATTGATTACCTCATTCCCGGCAATGATGATGCTATCCGCTCCATTAAACTGATAGCTTCTTTAATGGCAGAGGCCATTTTGGAAGGAAAGGCAAGACGTGGTGAGGAGACTGAGGCCGGTATTGATGAAATGGAAAGTGCCATGATGGAAGAGAAGGCTACAGAAAACCTTGGGGACGAGTAAATCGCTCCAGTTCTCAGATTGGGCTATTGCTATCTCTTAAATGGTATTTTTTTTTGACGAAGGAGAGAGTTTGTGAATATTACAAGTCAAATGGTGAAGGAGCTGCGCGATAAGACAAACGCCGGCATGATGGATTGTAAAAAAGCCCTGATGGAAGTTGAAGGCGACATGGAGAAAGCGGTCGACTTTCTGCGCCAGAAGGGATTAGCTGTTGCTGCAAAACGTGCGGGTAAAGATGCGAAGGAAGGCATTGTGGAGGCATACATCCACGCTGGAGGGAAGCTTGGCGTCCTTGTGGAAGTAACCTGTGAGACTGATTTCGTGGCAAAAACAGATGATTTCAAGACCTTTGCCCGTGATGTTGCCATGCATATTGCCGCCGCAAACCCTGTGGCAATTCGGCGCGAAGAGGTTCCGGAAGATATCCTTACCCGTGAACGTGAGATCTATATCAATCAGGCGGTTGAGTCGGGCAAACCCCAGCAAATTGCTGAAAAGATGGTCACTGGGAAAATGGAAAAGTACCTGGCTGAAATCTGCCTGCTTGAGCAAAAATTTGTAAAAAACCCTGATTTAAGTATGCAGGATCTGCTCAATGATTTAGTTGTCAAAATGGGAGAAAATATTTCCATTAAGAGCTTTACCCGGTACCAGATTGGCTAGAATCGTTTCTCTGAAAATGGCAGGGAAGCAGTTTGGTAGGGTGCGTCGGTGTAACCACGCACCCTTTGTTTTGAGTTAGGACAAGGCAATGCACTTTAAGAGAATACTGGTCAAGATTAGTGGTGAAGCGTTAATGGGTGCCGAGCCATATGGGATCAGCACGAAGATGGTACGTTTTGTGGCAGAGGAGATACAAACCATCCATCAGGCGGGAGTACAGCTTGCTTTGGTTATTGGTGCGGGCAATATTTTTCGTGGTGTTGCCGGTGCTGCCAGCGGTATGGATAGAAGCTCGGCAGATAATATGGGGATGTTGGGGACGGTGATGAATTCACTCGCCCTCCAGGATGGTCTAAAAAAGGCGGGTGTAGCTTCCAAGGTTATGTCGGCTATCACCATGCTGAATGTCTGTGAACCATACGAAAGGGTCAAGGCTATTGAGCATCTAGAGAATAAACGGGTCGTTATTTTTGCCGCTGGCACCGGAAATCCCTATTTTACCACCGATACTGCTGCTGTTCTGCGGGCGCTGGAAGTTAAGGCTGATGTGGTCATGAAAGCTACGCGGGTTGATGGCGTGTATAATGATGATCCAGAGAAAAATCCGGACGCAGTCCGGTACTCGAAGCTCAGTTATCAAACCGTGTTGAGAGACGACTTACGGGTTATGGATGCGGCTGGCATTTCACTTGCCAGGGATAATTCACTGCCAATTTTCGTTTTCAACATGCTTGAACCTGGTAATATTGTGCGTGCGGTCAGCGGTGGAGACATAGGCACACTCATTACTGAAGAATAAAGGCAAGCTGTCGAGACTTTTAGCAAATTTGCTCGCGGATGGAGGAATATATGGCGGTAGATATAAAAGAAATTGAAGGAAAAATGGATGCGGGTATTGATGCCCTGAAGCGTGAACTGGTACGAATCCGGACGGGAAGGGCCTCTCTATCGCTGCTTGATGGTATTAAGGTTAATGCCTATGGTTCCCAAATGGCCATTGACCAGGTCAGTAGCCTGACCATTCCTGAAAATAATATGATAGCGATCAAGCCGTGGGATCCACAGGTGCTGTCAGCCATTGAAAAGGCTATCCTTGCCTCTGACCTTGGGCTTACACCCAGCAACGATGGTAATGTTATTCGTTTAATGATTCCGCCTTTAACGGGGGAACGACGTGCTGAACTGGTTAAACAGGTGAAGAAGATCGGCGAAGAGTACAAGGTCGCCATTCGCAATGTCCGCCGTGATGCTAACGAACTTTTGAAAAGGCTGAAGAAGGATAAGGAAGTCTCTGAGGATGAAATGTTTCGTTTGCAGGAGCATATCCAAAAGTCAACGGATGCCTACATTTCTTCCATCGACGATATCGTTGCTGGCAAGGAAAAGGAAGTAACGGAGGTATAACTCCGTTTTTTGCTTTGTGTAATTCGTGCATCTCATGCCATGAGTAGTGATAATGGGTCTCACGCGCTGCCTCGTCATATTGCCATCATTATGGATGGGAATGGGCGATGGGCCGAAGAACGCGGGCAAATTCGTTTATTCGGCCATAAAGCGGGGGTTGCCTCTGTGCGAGAAGTTGTGGAAACCGCAAGGAGCATTGGCATAGAGAGCCTTACCTTGTACGCTTTTTCCACGGAAAATTGGCACCGCCCCAAGAACGAGGTGCATGGCCTTATGGGGCTTTTGCAAAGTTATCTCGCCTCCGAACTGAATTCCCTTTTAAAAAATGATATCAGACTCTGCTGTCTGGGCGATTCTCAGGAATTGCCAGATGCTGTCCGCCGGATATTGACTAAAACGATTTCCAACACAGCCCATTGCAAGTCCATGGTCCTCAATCTAGCTCTTAACTACGGCAGCCGTAGTGAGATTGTCCTTGCTGTCCAAGCCTTGGTGCAGGCCTGTCAGCAAGGCCAGCTTGGTCTGGAAGCGATAGATGAAAAACAGATTGCCGCAAGACTCTATACTGCGGGCCAGCCAGACCCAGACCTTCTCATTAGAACAGGCGGAGAATGTAGGCTGTCCAATTTCCTCTTATGGCAACTGTCCTACGCCGAGTTATATTTTACCGAGACAAAATGGCCTGATTTCCGCCGTGAAAACCTGATGGCGGCCATTGAAGAGTATGCCAGGCGGCAACGTCGTTTTGGGCAAACCGGTGCCCAGTTACAGTGCCCCTCTGCAAAGGGAGAAAGCCAGTGAACAGGGTTATTCCAGGCATCCTGCTAGCGGGCCTATGGTTTTTTTTACTTACTTTGGCGTCACCCAGACTCTTCTGGCTTGTGGTTGTGGCTGGAGCAGGGATAGCCCTTTTTGAGCTTTTCCGTATGAATAAAGAGCAACTGAGGGGAGCTCCACAGCTTCTTACCCTCTTGTTTGCCCTTCTTCCGGTGATGTCCTCCATAAAAGGGCCGGATACTTTGCTCATGGGTCTGCTTTTGGGATTTCTTGGCTTGGTAATTATGGGTCTAGTTCGTTTTGAACATTTTGGTAATGTGCAAAACTATCTTGCCTGTGCTAGCCTTGGTTTAGTGTATGTGGGAATGTGTGCCGCGCACCTGGTCCTTTTGCGGCAACTCCCTCAGGGAAGCCTCTGGCTTATCTTTCTCACTGGTCTTATAGCTGCCTCGGATACCGGTGCCTATTATGCCGGTCGACAGTGGGGGAAACGAAAGATTTTTCCCAATATAAGTCCGAAGAAGACCCTTGCTGGGGTAGTTGGTGGAGTTGTCTGCGGTACGGTAGTTGCCATCGGCATTAACTGTTTTTTTGTGAAGCCCCTCCCATTTTTTGTGCTGGTAAGCATGGCAATCCTGCTCATTATCGTTGGTATTGCCGGTGATCTTTGTGAGTCAATGTTGAAAAGGGCAAATGGAGTCAAAGATTCGGGCACCATACTCGCAGGCCATGGTGGTCTTCTTGACCGTATTGATAGTTTGCTCCTTAGCGCTCCTGTACTCTATTATCTAGTCACCTGCTGGGCCGCGCCGTGAAAACCCTCGCGCTCTTTGGTTCTACTGGCTCCATTGGGCAGAATGTCTGCACGGTGGTGCGGCAATTTCCAGATCAATTTCGTCTCTTTGCCCTGGCAGCTGGGCGCAACATAGAACTCCTGACAGCTCAGGTCTTAGAGTTTCGTCCGGCATGGGTCTGCGTTGCAGAGAAAGAATCAGTCTCTGCCCTGGCAAGGTTTTTGCCTGCTGAGTATGGGAAAAAGATCCTTGTTGGACAGGAGGGTCTTTGCCAGCTTGCCACCTTAGCAGAAGTAGACATGGTTGTCTCTGCGGTAGTTGGTGCAGTTGGGCTCCTGCCTACCTTGTCCGCCATTCGTGCTGGCAAGAATATTGGGCTTGCCAACAAGGAAACCCTGGTCATGGCAGGCCGTTTGGTCATGGCTGAAGCCCAGCAACATGGCAGTACTATTTTTCCGATCGATTCTGAACACAGCGCCCTTTTCCAAGCCTTGGCCGCCGGGCGCCCGCAAGATGTGAAACGACTTATCTTGACAGCTTCTGGCGGGCCTTTTCGTTGTCATTCACTTGAATCTCTCTCTCATGTGAGTGTGGCAGAGGCACTTGCCCACCCCAATTGGTCAATGGGCAGAAAAATTTCTATTGATTCGGCAACCCTGATGAACAAGGGGTTGGAAGTCATAGAGGCAAAATGGCTTTTTGCCATGGCCCCGGAGCAGATCGAGGTAGTGGTGCATCCGCAGTCTATCGTTCATTCTTTGGTTGAGTATGTCGATGGCTCGGTGGTGGCACAGTTGGGGCTTCCCGACATGTGCATTCCCATTGCCTATGCCCTGTCATATCCAGAGAGGATGCCGCTTAAATTGCCTCGACTTGACTTAACTACATGTGGTCCCCTTGAATTTTCGTCGCCAGATCACTATCGTTTTCCTGCACTCAAGCTGGCCTTTGCCGCGCTTCAGGCTGGAGGAGTACATCCGGCTGTACTTAATGCCGCAAATGAAGTGGCTGTTGCTGCCTTTCTTGGCGGCAAAATCAGTTTTACGCAGATAACAGCTATTGTCAGTCAGACCCTGGAAAAAAGTGTATCGGCAAGCGACTTGCACCTTGATGATATCGTGGCCGCTGACAGCGAGGCCAGGAGCCAGGCTGCAGAGTTGGTGTGTGCCTCTGTCGGCAAATAGGGCCAATTTTCTCTCTCTGAAACCATATTCTAGTTTATATCCATGAGTACCTTATTTTCATTTATCCTTGTCCTTGGTGTTCTCATATTTGTGCATGAACTTGGCCATTTCCTTTTTGCGAAACTCTTTCGGGTACGTGTTTTGACTTTTTCCCTTGGTTTTGGCACTAAGCTTGTCGGAAAGAAGTGGGGAGAGACAGAGTACGTGCTCAGCGTCTTCCCCCTGGGTGGCTACGTCAAGATGTACGGTGAGCAACCGGGAGATGAGGTTGAGGAAGAAGAACAGGCCCGTTCTTTTGCGCACAAACCGACCTGGCAGCGCTTTCTCATTGTGCTTGCTGGCCCAATGTTTAACCTCCTGTTTGCCATTGTGCTTTTTTTCTGCATTTTTTCTGTGGCAGGGCTGCCCCAGCCCGTAGACTCCACTCAGATCGGTTCAGTGAATGTTGGGTCGGTTGCCGCGCGGGCGGGCCTGCAGGAAGGTGACACTATAGTTGCCATCAATGGCACGGCCATTTCCAGTTGGGTGCAGGTTTCTTCACTTGTCAGGGCCAGTGGCGGCAAGAAAATAGGCCTTGACGTGCAGCGTAAGAAAGAACGTCTACACATTGAGGCAACACCAACCATGCAGCCGATAAAGAACCTTTTTGGTGAAGAAGTAGAGCAGGTTTACATGCTGGGCATTGCGCCAACAAACGAGGTGACCTATGTGAAACACTCCATGGGGGAGTATGCGCAGGCTGCCGTGATGCAGACCTGGAACCTTGGCTATTTGACCATCATGGGCATAGTAAAGATGATTGAACGGGTGATTCCGGCTAGTGAGCTTGGCGGGCCCATACGTATCGCCGAGATTGCAGGACAGCAGATGAAGGCAGGTTGGATGAATTTTCTTTACTTCATGGGGCTTTTAAGCGTCAATCTGGGCATCCTCAACCTCCTGCCCGTTCCAGTGCTTGATGGCGGCCATCTGGTATTTCTCAGCTTGGAAAGCATCAGGCGCAAGCCTTTAAGTGAACGCACCATGGAGCTCAGCCAAAAAGTCGGCATTGCCCTCTTGGGAACTTTGATGGTTTTTGTTTTTTATAATGATATTGTTCGTCTTGTGCATCGATGGATGGCCTCCTGATTCTGGCCATTGAAACGGCCACTGGCTGTGGCAGTGTTGCGCTAACAAGAGGAGATGTGCATGCGGGAACGGTCCTGGCCGAATACAGTCTGTATCCGGAGCTGGCCCATTCCAGAAGGCTTCTTGGCATGGTGGAGGAGATCCTTAGCGCGGCCCAGGTCAGTTGGCAGGCCATTGATGCCCTTGCTGTCAGCCAGGGGCCCGGCTCATTTACCGGTTTGAGAATTGGCATGGCAGCTGCCCAGGGCCTGGCCTTTGCCGTAAATAAGCCGCTTATTGGCGTGCCCACACTAGATGCACTGCGAGCGCAGGTGGCGCAGACTAATAAAACGATCTGCTGCCTGCTTGATGCCCGAAAAAATCAGGTTTACGCAGCCCTGTATAGAAATGGCGTCACAAGCGCCAGTCCCGATGCCTGCCTGGCCTGTACGCCAGCACAGCTCGCGGCTCGCATCAATGAGCCAACACTCTGTTGCGGCCCAGGGATCAGGGTGTGCGCGACAATTTTAGAAGCGCATCCGCAAATCGAGATTTTGCCAGCATCTTTGTTTTTTCCCAGGGCAGCAAGCCTGGGTCTTGTTGCTGCTGGGCTGGCAGGGCAGGGTTTTCCGCAGCCTCCCGCGAGGCCTTTTTATGTCCGTGCTTCCGAGGCGGAGATCAACAGAGATACGCAGCACAAAAAAGAGGTTTTGTCATGATTAAGCGCCGCCCCAGTAAGCAAATTTATGTGGGAGGAGTTCCCATAGGTGGGGATGCGCCGATTACGGTGCAATCCATGACCAACACAAAGACAAGCGATGTTGCGGCAACCGTAGGACAGATTGAGCGACTTGCCCAAGCAGGTTGCGAGCTTGTGCGGGTGGCAGTACCCGACATGGAGGCCGCCCAGGCCATCCGGCCAATTCGTGATCAGATACATCTACCACTTATTGTTGATATCCATTTTGATGCCCGCTTAGCCATAGCAGCTATTGAACATGGCGCCCAGGCAGTCCGCCTTAATCCAGGTAATCTGGGAGGGAAACAAAAGTTGGCCATGGTCGTTGCTGCCGCCCGGGCCCATGCAATACCCATCCGTGTCGGCGTCAATTCCGGTTCCATTGCAAAAGACTTACTCACCCGTTTTGGCTATCCCACCCCGGAGCACCCTGAATCACTCATTGAAAGTGCCCTGGAAAATGTGCGCTCACTTGAGCGATTGGGCTTTACCGATATAAAAATATCCATCAAATCGGCAGATGTTCTAACTACTATTGCCAGCTATCGTTTACTTGCCAAGAGCTGTGATTATCCCCTGCATATAGGCGTTACAGAAGCAGGCGGACTCATTGCCGGTACGGTCAAATCCAGTGTTGGTCTTGGAATTTTACTTTACGAAGGGATTGGTGATACCCTGCGCATCTCGCTTACCCGTGATCCAGTAGAAGAGGTGCGGGTTGCCTTTGAACTGCTGCGCTCTTTACGCATTCGCGAAGAAGGTCCAGAGCTTATTTCCTGCCCGACCTGCGGCCGCACCCGGATTGATCTCTTTACTTTAGCAGGGCAGGTGGAGGCCCGTTTGCAGAACATGCGCGTTCCTTTGAAGGTGGCGGTGATGGGCTGTGTGGTCAATGGCCCGGGAGAGGCGCGCGAGGCAGATATTGGCATTGCCGGCGGCCATGGTGTGGGCATTATTTTTAAAAAAGGCGAATTGTACAAAAAAGTGCCGGAAGAAGAACTCTTCGCTGTCTTTATGGCGGAACTTGAGGCCATGGAAGAGGAGTACAAAAATAATTACGAACAGAGACAGTAAGGTTCTCATTTACTCTTTTATTCAGGAGCAGGAATGCGCTATTCACAAATACTCTTACCCACAACCAAGGAAACGCCGGCAGAAGCAGAGGTGGTCAGTCATCAGCTCCTCTTGCGTGCCGGTTTTATACGAAAACTCAGTGCGGGCGTCTATACCTATCTCCCCGTTGGGTTGCGTGTTTTACAAAAGGTGAGTGCCATTGTCCGCGAAGAGATGAATAGGGCCGGCGCCCTAGAAGTACTTATGCCCATGGTGCAACCAGCAGATCTGTGGGAAGAATCGGGCAGATGGCAGCAGTACGGCACAGAGCTGCTTCGTTTTCGTGATCGGCATGAGCGGGACTGTTGCCTGGGGCCAACCCATGAGGAAGTTATCACCGATATTGCCCGGCGGGAACTGCAATCCTACAGACAGTTGCCAATTAACCTTTACCAGATTCAAACCAAATTTCGCGATGAGATTAGGCCGCGCTTTGGCCTGATGCGTGGGCGAGAGTTTATCATGAAAGACGCCTATTCCTTTGATGCCGATGATCAGGGGGCCAGCGAGAGTTATGAGCGCATGCGCAAGGCCTATGTGCGTATTTTTACGCGTTGCGGCCTTGATTTTCGCATGGTTGACGCAGACAGCGGCAGCATTGGCGGCTCGTATTCCCATGAGTTCATGGTCTTGGCAGAAACTGGGGAGGACACCCTGGTGTTATGCAAAGAGTGTAGCTATGCCGCCAACATGGAAAAGGCCATAGTGGCCCCACCAAAGCCCCTCGAATCAGTGGAAAAGGCAGAAGCGCCTCTGCTAAAAGTGGAAACTCCGGGCAAAAAACAGGTGGCCACAGTGGCCGAGTTTCTGCAAACAACCCCTGATGCCATAATCAAGACTATGATCTTTTTGGCTGATGGCGAGCCAGTGGCAGCAATTGTGCGTGGTGACCGGGAGGTGCAGACCGTTAAGCTGAAAAATCTCCTAGGGGTGAGCGAGGTCGAATCCCTGACGGAAGAGCAGGTCTGGTCAGCGCTGCGTCTGCCCGTGGGTTATATTGGGCCCATCAATCTACCTCTTCGTGTGGTTGCTGATTATGAAGTAATGCATATGGTTAACGCAGTGGCCGGTGCCAATGAAAAGGGATACCATTACACGGGGGTTTATCCTGCCAGGGACTTTAGCGTGCAGATTGTCGGTGACCTGCGAGAGGCAACAACCGCAGATCCTTGCCCGATCTGTGGTGGAGAGCTGTATCTGAAAGAGGGTATTGAGGTCGGCCATATTTTCAAGTTGGGCACCAAATATTCAGATGCCATGCAAGCAACATTCCAGGGCAGCGATGGAGAAAAGCCCTTTGTGATGGGATGTTACGGCATTGGTGTCAGCAGGATTGTTGCCGCATCCATTGAGCAGAACCATGACGAGAAAGGCATTATCTTTCCTGTGCCACTGGCCCCATTCCAGCTGGTGTTGCTTAACCTCAGCCCCAATGATCCTGCCTTAACCGAGGTGGCGGATGGACTCTACCAGTCTCTGCAAAATGCCGGTGTGGAGGTTTTGTATGATGATCGTGACGAAAGGCCCGGTGCTAAGTTTAACGACGCCGACCTATTGGGTGTACCGCTTCGTTTGACCGTGGGGAAAACCTATGAAAAAAATGGTCAGGTTGAGTTGCGTGAACGGAGGGGTGGCGCTACAACATTGCTTGAGTTGTCAAAGGTCGTGCCGTTTGTGCAGACGTTTATTCAGGAACAACTCGCCGCCTGCGCAGCCAGCTAAGGAGACTCACTTTTTCGTGCAGGGTGTTATATGACCGATATTCAACACCTCAATTCCCTGGTTGCGGCCTATCTGCCTCCGGAAGATCTTGACCTTTTGGTTAAGGCATACGCCTTTGTTGCCCTTCGCCATGGCAATGCCAAGTATAATTATGGCGGCCGCTATGTGGATCACCTGGTGGAAGTGGGGGCAAGCCTTGCTTCTATGAAGCTTGATATCGCAACCATTGTTGCAGGCCTTTTGCATGGCTCCCTTAAAGAAAAGGTGGCCACGGTTGATGAGCTGCGAGAACTCTTCGGCGAAGACATTACCAACATCGTCAACGGTGTCACCCGAATAACCAATGCACGTTATAATTCCCGACAGATCAACCATGCCGAGAATTTTCGTAAGTTTATTCTGGCCATGGGGGCGGATATCCGGGTCTTGTTGGTCAAGTTGGCCGATCGCCTGCAGGATATGCTGAATTTGGCCGTCGCCGCTGAAGACGAGCAACGCTACAAGGCCAGAGAGACAATGGATTTGTACGCTCCCTTGGCAAGCCGTATTGGTATGGAGTGGCTCAAGCGGGAGTTGGAAGACCTCTCCTTTGCCTACATGTACCCAGATGAATACCAGGATTTGGCCACTCGTCTGGAGAGTACACTAGGGGAGCGCCAGATTTATGTGGAAGAGGTCATCGGCATCTTAAATGCGAAACTAAAAGCCAATAAAGTTATCCCCATTCGTATCATCGGGCGGCCAAAACACCTCTATTCTATCTACAAAAAACTTCTGGCCCAGAAGATATCGCTGGACAAGGTCTACGATAGGGTTGCTTTTCGTATTATTGTCCGCTCTGTTAAGGAATGTTACCAAACCCTGGGCACAGTCCATGCAGATTGGCCGCCTGTGCCCGGCCGGATAAAGGACTATATCAGCGCCCCAAAGGCAAACAATTATCAATCGTTGCATACCACGGTCGTGGGCCCTCAGGGGCACTTCATTGAGATTCAGATCCGCACAGAAGGGATGGATCAGATTGCCCAGGAGGGCGTAGCTGCACACTGGGCCTACAAGGAAGGGCAGAGCATTTCAAAAAACGATGCCCGGCTCTTCAAAGACATTAAGCAGTTGGTGCAGTCGCTTAAGGAGGTTGAAGATCCTTCGGAGTTCATGGAATCACTGAAGGGTGAGCTCTTTGAACCGGACGTTTTTGCTCTTACGCCAACCGGCGAGGTGCGGGAGCTGCCCCGGGGCAGCACGCCCATTGATTTTGCCTATGCCATACACTCGGATGTTGGTGATACTTGTGTTGGTGCCAAGGTCAATGGGCAAATTGTGCAGCTCAAACATGAGCTGCAAAATGGCGATATTGTTGAGATATTAACGCAGAAAAATCAGCATCCCAAACGTGCCTGGCTACAGTTTGTCAAGACGGGCCGGGCCCGGGGAAAAATTCGCCAATTCCTGCGCAAGGAGGACAATGAACGTTCTTTAAAGATAGGGCAGGAGGTCTGCGAGCGGGAGTTGAGAAAACTGGGCTTAACCCTGCAAGGGCTGGTCAAAAGCGGTCATTTCCGCCTGATGCTGAAAAAGCTGCGTTGCGCATCTCTTGAAGACATGCTCATCAAGATTGGTTCCGGTGGTCTGACGCTTACAACCCTTACCCGCGTTTTGCAACCTGACGGTTTTGCCGAAGATGAGGAAAACTCGCTGGCAGAAGAGATGCAAAACAGGGCCCGGCGCAGGGCTATGAATAAGGCTGTTGCCAGTCAGGGAGAAATTATTGATGTAGAAGGTGTTAAGGGAATGCCTATTAAGGTGAGTCGCTGCTGCCATCCCATCCCCGGTGATCCCATTATTGGCTTTATTACCACCGGTTCAGGCCTTTCCATCCACAAGGCAGACTGCTCGAACCTCCTCAGCACAGATGCAGCCCGCTGGATAGATGTGGCCTGGCCACAGGAACTGCAGCAGACTTACCGAGTCGGCCTTATTATTAGGGCGGAGAATAAGAAAAGCCTGCTCGCCGCCATCAGTAGCACTATCAGTTCAGATGACGCTGATATTGTGGAACTAACGGCCAAAACCACGGCAGATAACGTAGCGGAGCTGGAAACCGTTCTTGAGGTTCGTGATCTTTCCCACCTTGAACTCCTGCAGCAGCATTTGCGGCAGATGCCAGAGGTCCTTGAGTTGCGGCGACGTTAATTTTTTACCTGGGGCAGCGGATGATCGTCTGTGAAGTCTGCGGCAACACCTATTCTCCAGAATTAGGCAGTGGGCCTTGCCCCTACTGCCAAAGCCCCCAGCTGAGTTCTCTGCCTTCACAAAACGTTTCACCGCTGCGTATCCATCGCGAAGTTAATCTGGAAAGAGGGTTGCCTCGGGTGGCGCAAGCTATCAGTCAATTGGAAGAAGCCATAGCAAGTGCCAGAAGAGAAGGGCTTAAGGCCCTGACCCTAATCCATGGCTATGGATCTAGTGGTGCGGGGGGAGCAATTCGCACCGAGGTACGGGCCAAACTTGCCTATCTTGAACAACAGGGGAAAATACAGGCGAGTATCCCGGGAGAAGACTTTGAAGATCGCTCTCCGCATGGGAGACAACTGAAACGCCGATTTCCTTTTCTGCAACGCCACCGTGATCTTAACCGGGTAAACCGTGGCATTACCATTGTTTTTTTGTAGACCAAGTATCAGGTCAAAATTCTTTTTTTAATGCGAGAACATAAGGAGAAAAGGTATGCGCAGTGTCGAACGTGCGGCAGATGAATTGCGGCCCGTACAAGTTGAATTCGATTTCCAGCCCCAGGCTGAGGGGTCTGTTCTTCTATCCATGGGGAATACACAGGTCCTTTGTTCAGCCAGTGTAGAGGCACGGGTTCCTCCATTCTTAGAGGGTAGAGGTCAGGGTTGGATAACCGCTGAATATGGCATGTTGCCCCGAGCAACCCATCAGCGGGGTAGGCGGGAAGCAGTAAGCGGTATTTCGGGAAGAACACAGGAGATTCAGCGCCTTATCGGCCGTTCACTTCGCATGATGCTCGATTTACATACCCTCGCCAACTACACTATTCGAGTGGACTGTGATGTGCTCAATGCCGACGGCGGTACGAGATGTGCTTCCATCACTGGAGCAGCTTTAGCTGTGCAAAGGGCGGTAGGTAAAATGGTGGAGCGTGGGCAATTACAAAACGCTCCCAGTCTTTTGCCAGTGGCTGCGGTGAGCGTCGGTATTGTTGCCGGTAGGTCTCTGCTTGATCTCGATTACAGTGAAGATTCCCAGGCAGAGGTCGATGCGAACTTTATCATGAGTGGGGATGGACGATGGATAGAGGTACAAACCACGGCCGAAGGCGCACCCTTCTCGCCCACCCAATTTCAGAGTCTTGCTGAATTGGCAACCAGGGGGACAAAAGAACTTTTCTCTCTCCTGTGGAAAAGAAGAGCAAGTGCTGAAAGAGACAGTTAGCTGTAGCGACTAATTATCTTCTAGAAAAATACGCCTGAGTTTGTAGAAATAATCTCCACCAGACCATAGAGTGATAAAGAGGGCAAAATACATAATGATAAGCCCAATTTTATGCACTGGGAAGGGCAGCACGCCCAGGGGAAAGATGAGAAACCCCAGACCAATGTATTGGGTAATGGATTTGAATTTTCCCAGTGTGCTTGCTGCCACCACTATACCACTTGTTGAGGCAACGCTCCGCAGGCCGGTAATAACTATTTCCCTTGCAAGAATAAGTAAGACCATCCAGGCTGGAAGCTTGCCGCTGGGGATTAACATGATTAGAGCCGTAGCCACTAAAACCTTATCGGCTAAAGGGTCCATCAGTTTGCCGAGTACCGTAACGCTTTGGTAGCGACGGGCAAAATATCCGTCAACCCAGTCTGATGTGGCTGCAAGGAAAAAAACAGCCCATGACGTTAAAGCGATGCCCACATTTTGCTCGAGCATCAGAAGAATCATAAGTACGCCAGCGAGAAAAAAACGAAAACTGGTAATCAGATTAGGAATATTATAAATGCGTGATTTTGCGTTCACTGGGTGGTGACCAATTGCTGAACATTAATACTGCTGCCTTTACTTGGCTGGTCAGGGGTGGCCTGGGCGACAATATTGCGTGTGAAGGCCCGATTCTGGCCCTTAGAGGTCTGTTGTGCTGTGCTGGCGATTTTTCCTCTGCGATACGCCTTGTAGTGATGCAACACCTTTGTCACATACGCTTTTGTCTCAGGGATGTTAGGGATAGCCCCTATAGGTGCAACTCGATTGGGGCCAGCATTGTATGCTGCCAGGCTCAACTCTATGTCGCCATTAAAATTGTTAAGCATGGCCCGCAGATACCTCGTTCCACCAAAGATGTTCTGTTTGGCATCAAAGGGGTTGCGGACATTCATGTCCCGGGCAGTACCGGGCATAAGCTGCATAAGGCCTTGCGCCCCTTTTGAGGACATGGCCCGAGGATTAAAATTCGACTCAGCCTTGATGACTGCCTTCACGAGTAAAGGGTCGATCTGATGCAATTCTGCGGCACTGTCAATATACTGGCTGATGGCAGCGGGGCTAGCGGTGCCGGAATAGGCTGAGCCAGCCCCGGGTGTAAAGTAGAATAAATCATACATCTGCCGGGTTCCCTGGGTTCTGGAACGGCGGGAAATCGTGCGCAACAATCTACTTTCCTGTGCAGAATTCCGTTTGCGAATGGGCCCGTTCGACAATTTATATCGGCCATCCCCGGGTGCGTTGGTGTAATGGTATACACCCTGGGAGTCTACGTAGGAGTACATCTCTGCTTGGACAGAGTTAGGGGAGATGCCAAGAGTGCAGAGACACAATACAATGAGGAAAATACAAAACGGCATAGGCTTTTCTCTATTTCTGCCTTTTTTCCCAATCGGCCAAAAATTGCTTCATACCGATATCAGTCAGCGGGTGCTTTGCCAGTTGAGCAATAACCTTGTAGGGAATGGTGGCAATGTCTGCACCCATCCTGGCAGCATCCACTACATGCATGGGACTGCGCACAGAGGCGACAATTACTTCTGTGGAATAGCCATAATTGCGGAAAATCGTCATGATATCGGCAACAAGGTCCATGCCGTTAATCGAAATATCATCAAGTCGGCCAACAAATGGACTGACAAAGGTTGCCCCGGCCTTGGCAGCTAAGAGCGCCTGGCTCGCTGAAAAAATAAGAGTTACATTGGTTTTTATCCCTTCAGCTGCGAGCTGTTTTACAGCCTTTAGTCCCTCTTCAATCATCGGGATTTTAATAACAATATTATCTGCTAGCTTAGCAAGTTCCCTGGCCTCTTGCAGCATGCCTTCGGCATCAAGGCTCACTACTTCGGCGCTCACCGGCCCCTCAACTATCTGACAAATCTCTTTCAAGATTTCGATGAAAGGGCGAGATTCTTTCGCCACCAAGGATGGATTGGTGGTGACGCCATCTACCATGCCCAAGGCATGGGCCTTTTTGATTTCGTCGACATTCGCCGTATCAATGAAAAATTTCATAATCTTTCCTTTTCTCAACTACTGAAATATAGGGCAAGAGAATCACAAAGAAGAACACCCCAAGATATAATGGCTATGTATTGAGATGTAACCTAACAAAAAAAAAATTGTATAGCATGATAATTATATATTTTAGGCAAGGTATTTGTCTAAATATTTTTTTGAAGCGGGAAAAAAGAATCTGGAAATGGTGTTGTTATGGACAATTTGCTGGCAATTGGGTGGGCCATAGCTGTCTGATGACCTGCTGATTTGCCTTTTTGCAAAGTTCACTTTGCAGCGATGCTATGCTGTGGTGCAAGAGTGGGTGTAGCCAATGCGGGCGCAGTTCAGCAAGGGGGATAAGCACAAAAAGTCGCTCTTGCAGACGGGGATGTGGCACGGTGAGGTCTTTTTCTGCAATTATAATATCGTTATACAGAAGGAGATCAAGGTCAATGGTGCGATCCTGGTAGCCTTTTTTTGAGGTGTCTCGAGTCCGACCGTATTTTTTCTCAAGTCTCTGCAAGACCAGCAATAAATCTTTTGGAGAGAGGGTGGTTTCAACTATGCCCACTGCATTTATAAACCAGTTTTCTGGACACATGTCCAAGGGAGGGTTGGCATAAGGGGAGGAGATCTGCCCGGAAACAATTTGGGGCTTATCAAGCAGATCATTCCAGGCAGAGAGGAGATTCTGTTCCCGATTGCCCAGGTTTGCCCCCATCCCGATGGCGACAGTTGCGGTAGCGACAGTTCTGGTGGGCATTTTTCTCAGTTTGTCACAGTGGCAGCTGGAAATATCTATACCGTTGAGGAAAAAAGAGGCGGATTTGATGAAGGTTTAAAGTGTATTGAGTCCAAGGACATCAAACATAGTATACATGCCATTTGGTTTGCCAACCACCCAGCCTGCAGCCAAAGTTGCTCCCTTGGCAAAGTTGTTGCGGCTGGTGGCACGGTGGCTTATCTCAATCCGCTCGCCGGTGCCAGCAAAATAGACGGTATGTTCACCGACAATGTCACCACCTCGAATGCTTTGTATGCCTATTTCAGCGTCAGTGCGGGGACCGATTATGCCATTTCGCTCTTTTACAACCACCTCTTCAAAATTGCGTTTTAAACCCTCTGCCGCCATTTTGCCCAGGGTAAGTGCCGTACCTGATGGAGCATCTTTTTTCATACGGTGGTGTGCCTCGACAATTTCCACATCATAGGCGTCACCCAGGATGCTGGCTGTCTTTTCCACAAGTTTAAAAAGCACATTAACGCCAACAGCCATGTTGGAAGCATGCACGCAGGGGAATGCTGAGTTGGCCAGCTCGCTCAGTTCGCTTTCTTCAGCAGCGCTTAAGCCGGTGGTGCCAATGACCATGGCAAGGCCATGCCTTGCCGCAAGGCGGGCAAACTCCATGGTCGCCTTATGAAAGGTAAAATCAATAAGTACCTCACCACGGTTAATAACAGCAGAAAGTCCTGCCTCAATTTGGATGCCCATTGGCGCAAGGCCGCAGAGTTCGCCAACATCTCTGCCAAGCGCCTTACTGCCACTAGCTTCAAAGGCTCCAGCCAGCGTGAGCCCAGAAGTCTCCGCTACCATCTGAATAATCTGTTTTCCCATGCGGCCTGCTGCCCCGGCAACGAGCACTTTGATCATTTTTTCATCTCCTTCGTGTGATACGTCTATGGGCCATCTTAAATCAGCCTCAGCTCTTGCATGTGCAGCTGCAGTTGTGCAAGGGTAGACTCATCTATCTGAGTCATGGGCAGGCGTACCTCATCCGAGGCAATTCGTTCCATGAGCGCCAAGCCTTTCTTGGCGGGGCCGGGGCTTGGCGAAGCAAACATGGTACCCATAAGGGGGAATAGCTTATAATGAAGGGCATTGGCTTGCTGCAGGTCCTTTGCGAGCGCTGCCTCCATCAGCTGTGACATTTTTCCCGGTTCAAGATTGGAAACCACGGAAATAACTCCTTTCCCGCCTAGGTACACTGTAGGCAAGGCGGTAAAATCATCCCCAGAGAGGACAATAAAGTCCTTGGGGCAGAGCAGGAGCAGTTCACTAATTTGGGAGAGGTTGCCACAGGCCTCTTTAATGCCTATCACCTTGGGCAGCTGGGCCAGACGTGCCACTGTTTTTGGTAACATATTCGTTACTGTACGGCCCGGCACATTGTAAAGCACCATGGGAATATCAACGGCCTCGCTGACTGCTTTAAAATGCTGATAGATCCCTTCCTGACTTGGCTTGTTGTAGTATGGCACAACAGACAAAACAGCGTCGGCTCCGCTTTGTTGCGCCGATTCTGACAGCTCAATGGCTTCAAGGGTGTTATTGGCACCTGTGCCTGCAATAACCGGCACGCGACCGGCAACGGTTTGCACGGTCAGCTCAATAACCCGTTTATGTTCCTCGAAACTGAGAGTTGCCGATTCTCCTGTTGTGCCACAGGGCACAAGCCCATGAATGCCATTCTGAATCTGAAATTCAATCAGATCGATCAAGCTTTTCTCATCGACCTGTCTGTCACGCATGGGGGTGACTAAAGCGGTAATCGCACCTTTAATGTCTTGCATGTCAATTTACCTAATGGGCCTTAGCGCCCAGCTCTACACGAGGGCAGGGCTATAGTTTTATAAAAGTGATTCGGCCGTCAACTCACCTGTGTAAATGAGGTGGGCAGGGCCTTTCAGATAAACAGATTCAAAATTGTTTCCAGCGCCCTGACCTGAGAAAAGAACGCTCAAGGTAATGCCGCCCGAAGTGATCACCTGTGCAGGCGATGTTACTTTCCCTAGTAGAGAAGCAATGAGAGCTGCAGCCACCGCACCTGTGCCACAGGCAAAAGTTTCATCCTCAACGCCGCGTTCATAGGTGCGAATTTGCAGCGTTTCCTTGTCTATGGCCACAAAATTAACATTAGTACCCGCCGGTGCAAATTCGTGGTGGTGGCGCAGGGCAGCACCACGCTTCTGTACATCAATACCTTCTATCTCTTCGACAAAGACAATAGCATGGGGTACGCCGGTATTGAGCAGGTGCACCTGAAGCTTATCTCCTGCAAGTGATATTTCCTTGTCCAAGACAAGGGAATGCGGCGTTGTCATGCGGACAGTGACTGCCGTATCTTCTACACTGGCCTGAACAATGCCAGCCAGGGTTTCAAAACACATCTTGGCGGCAGCAATCCCGTTCATGTAGGCAAAACGCGCCACACAGCGGGCACCATTGCCACACATCTCGGCCTCCGAACCATCGGCATTAAAAAAGCGCCATTTAAAATCAGCTTTGTCCGACTGCTCGATGAAAAAAAGGCCATCAGCACCAACGGCAAACTTTCTCCGACAAACCAGTCTTGCAAAAGCAGACATGGCATCAGGCGCCACCATGGCAACCCGGTGGTCAATGATGACAAAATCATTGCCAGCCCCACTCATTTTCCAGAATGGGATAGGCCACCTGGTACTGGCAATCTTGACTTTGTTCCTGATCATCTTATTCTTCGCTGCGAACTTCGCTGGTTCGCCGGCTTTCATTAGCAGGCTGTTCCCCATCTACGCTAGAAATTGAGTAATAATACACCACCCCAGGTTTGGCAGATTTATCTATGAACATGTTGTAGGGAAGGTTGACCTGTCCAACAAGTTTTGCCGTCTGCTCCTGGGCGCTGCGACGATAAATCCGATATCCGGTCAGGTCTTCGGCCTGGGAATGGTTCCAGAATACTTTTACGCCCACATCAGTGGCAATGACCTGGGGTTTTTCGGGTGCTGGTGGGGCATTCTTATCAACAGGCGTGGCGTTCACCGCCTCACTTATGCCGCCATCAACCGTGCCTTCCTTATACACGCTTAAGGCCCGTACCTGATAGGAGTACTGTGTGCCGTTGATCACATGGGCATCGGTAAAATTGCCTGTTTCAACAGGGGCACCTAATTTAGCAAAGCCTGCCTCGCCAGTTTTGCGATAGACCTGGTAGCGGACAGGCTGAGCCAGGGATGAACCATCTTGGTTAAGCTGCACCGGTTTCCATGTGAGTTGCACCTTGCCATCAACAGCCTGTGCGCTCAGGCCCATGGGCGCACCCGCCGGTGTGTTCCAGAGAAAGGAGATGACATTTGAATCTGCCGATTCAGACCACCAACTTGTTTTGCTGCGGATCTTGTAAAAGTACATGTTTCCAGGACGCAGAATTGGTTCCTGATAGCTCCCCGTACGGCCGCCTTTATCGGGTAGGGAACCTCCATCAAGTGAGACCGGCGCAAGGAAAGGAATAGGGCAGGTATCGCAGTATGATTCAATGGGCACAACTGCCCGATACAGATCAAAACTACTAATGGAAGATACGGCCTTTCCTGAAACCGTCTCCGTTGGATATGCCCAGCTTAATGTGGCTCCTTTGTCGCTGAGTTGGTAACTCAAGTCTTTGATGGGCATGGGCACTATCTGTTGGGGAGAAACAGGCTTATCTTTGTAGCCGCAGGCAAGAAGACCCATGCTTAAGCTGATCAGGCTTACTCCAATAAGGAGACGAGTGGTATGTTGTCGGCTATGATTTTTTTTCATATATATAATCCCAGTTGTTGTTCTGCAAGATCAAGGGCAGCACTGACCCTTAATAATGCGGTACCGCCGGTGGATACACGGCTGTTAACAGAACCCTCTACGGAGAGCATGGCAAAAATATCCTCTTCTATCAAGGGAGAAATGCGTTGCATCTCTTCGATGGGTAACTCAGTTAGTTCGCAATCAAGCGTTTGGCAACGGGCAACAATCTTGCCGGCAACCTCATGGGCCTGGCGAAAGGGCATATTTTTTAAGACCAGGTAATCTGCAAGATCAGTGGCTGTCATGAAGCCGCCACTTGTAGCCGCCAGCATATGTTTTGTATCAAATTCTGTTGCTGCCAGCATCTCAGCAGTGATGGCCAAGGAACTTTTTACCGTGTCCAGGGCATCAAAAAGCGGTTCTTTATCTTCCTGCAGATCGCGGTTGTAGGTTAAGGGCAGGCCTTTCACCGTCATAAGAAGGCTCATGAGCGCTCCGGTCACCCGGCCACTTTTACCCCTGATCAGTTCAGGGATATCTGGGTTTTTTTTCTGCGGCATCAGCGAAGATCCTGTGCAATAGCGATCGCCAATGTGGATAAATTCAAATTCCTTGCTTGACCAGAGGACGAGCTCTTCGGCAAGTCTGCTCAAGTGTATCTGCACCACATTTAAGCAAAAGAGCGTTTCCAGGACAAAATCCCGATCGGCCGTAGTGTCCATGGAGTTATCACTTACTGCAGCAAAGCCCAAGTCCTTCGCCACTGATTCCCGGTCAATGGGCAAGCCAGTGCCAGCAAGGGCTGCAGCCCCCAAGGGCATAATATTGATACGCTTCCGGCAATCGTGAAATCGCTCCCTATCCCGGGTCAGCATGCTTACATAGGCCAAAAGATGGTGGGAAAGAAGCACCGGCTGAGCCCTTTGCATGTGGGTATAGCCGGGCATGATGGTCCCCAGATATTTCCTGGCCAGACGCACAAAGGCGCGTTGCAGGTTCGCAAGTAGTTCATCTAATATGTCGCACTCGTCGCGCAGATAGAGGCGCAGGTCGAGGTTGATCTGGTCATTACGGCTGCGGGCGGTATGCAATCTGGCGCCGGCAGCCCCAATGCGCTCAGTCAGGGCCTGCTCTATATTCATGTGAATATCTTCGAGCTCGGGCCGGAAGACAAAGGCACCCTTTTTTATCTCTTCCTCAATGGCATCCAGGCCCGCTATTATCTCTTCTCCTTCCCGTGAGCTGATGAGCATTTGCCGAACCAGCATGCGGGCATGGGCCTTGGAGCCCATTATATCGTGACGGTACAGTCTGGAATCGTATTGGATGGAGGCGCTGAAGGCTTCAACCGAAGGGGCGGTGGCTTCGGAAAAGCGGCCTCCCCACAATTTGCCAGATGCTTTTTTGGGCGTCTTGCTGCTCATCTTTTTCTTTGCTGCGCTTGGATGCGTAAACGTAAAGCATTGAGGCGGATAAAGCCCGTTGCGTCGGCCTGGTTGTAGACCTCATCTTCTTCAAAGGTGGCAAAGGACTCGGAGTAGAGCGAGTTGCCAGACTTCCTGCCCACAGGTATGCAGTTTCCTTTGTAGAGTTTCAGGCGGACGATGCCGTTCACGGTTTCCTGGGCATCATCCATGGTGCGCTGTATCAGCTGCATCTCTGGAGAGAACCAGAAGCCATTGTAGATGAGACGTGAGTAGGTGGGCACCAGTGAATCCCTGATGGCCATAACTTCCCTGTCAAGGGTGATGGTTTCCAGGTCACGATGCGCAATGCGCAAGATGGTGCCGCCGGGAGTTTCGTAAACACCCCGGGATTTCATGCCGACAAAGCGGTTTTCAACCAGATCAAGGCGGCCAATACCGTTGGCGCCACCCAGCTTGTTCAACTGCTCCATCAGGGCCACTGGCTCCATCTCTACGCCATCAATGGCAACCGGTGTTCCGCGCACAAAAGTGATTTCAATATAACTGGGCTTATCCGGGGCCTTTTCCGGGGAGACACTCAATTTGAACATGTCCTCATCGGGCTCATTCCAGGGGTCTTCAAGAAGGCCGCCCTCAAAGCTGATGTGCAGTAGGTTTTCATCTGAGCTGTAAGGACTCTTTTTGGTGACAGGTACTGGAATACCGTATTCCTGGGCATAGGCAACCAGTTTTGCCCGTGAGTTCAGGTCCCAGATACGCCAAGGCGCTATGATGGCTATGCTGGGATCAAGGGCGAGATAGCTCAGTTCAAAACGAACCTGATCATTCCCTTTGCCCGTTGCGCCATGGCTTAAGGCATTGGCTTTTTCTTCATGGGCGATGCGAATCTGCTCTTTGGCAATCAGGGGGCGCGCCAGGGAGGTTCCCAAGAGGTACGATCCCTCATAAATGGCATTTGCCCGGAAGGCGGGAAAGATGAAATCCCGGACAAATTCCTTGCGCAGGTCTGAAATAATGACCTTTTCTGCGCCAGTGGCCAGCCCTTTAGCCACCACCTTGTCCCAATCTTCATGCTGGCCAATATTGGCGCAGTAGGCAATAACAGGACAATTATATTCATTAATCAGCCATTTCAAAATGACCGAAGTATCCAATCCACCAGAATAGGCAAGGACAATCTTATCAACAGCCATGGTGTGGTATCCTTATGGGTTTGTTGGTATATTTTATTTTCTTGGCCCAGCCAGGAAGTGTTCCAAGAGGGCCTTGTGCATGTGCATTTTATTTTCCGCCTGATCAAAAATAACGCTCTGGGGGCCTTCTAAGACCTCTTCTGTTACCTCTTCTCCGCGGTGAGCCGGAAGACAGTGCAGAACTATTGCCGTTTCTTTTGCCCGCTGCAATAGGCGGCTATCAAGTTGGTAGTCCTGAAAAAGGGCAATGCGTTTTTCTTGCTCTGCCTCCTGGCCCATAGAGGCCCAGACATCAACATTGACCACATCGGCACCGGCAATGGCCACCATGGGATCGCGGACGAGTTCAATAAGCCCTGGGGCACGGCGTTGCGCCTTTTCCAGGATGTCATGGTTAGGTGAAAAACCATCAGGGCAGGCGAGGCTCAATTGAAAGCCAAGGAGGCTTGCCGCCTCTATCCAGGTGTTGGCCATGTTATTACCATCACCAATCCAGCTTATTTTAAGAACCTTGATCGGTCCTTTTTCTTCAATAACCGTCATCATATCACTTAAGACCTGGCAGGGGTGATAGAGATCGGTTAGCGCGTTAATCACCGGGATGCCAGCATAGTGGGCCAGCTCTTCAACCACGTCCTGGCCAAAGGTGCGCACCACCAGGCCCTGCACATAGCGGCCCAGTACCCGGGCAGTATCCTTTAATGGTTCTCCGCGGCCCAGTTGTGAGTCACGGGCGGACATGAAGATAACTTGGCCGCCAAGCCCGTAGGTTGCCGCCTCAAAAGAGACCCTTGTCCGGGTTGAGGGTTTTTCAAAGAGGAGGCAAACTGTTTTGCCCTGCAATTGGCGCTGGTCAATGCCAGCTTGAGTCTCTTTTTTTAGCGTTATCGCCCGCTCTATAAACGCGGTAAGTTCATCTCCAGAAAAATCTGAAAGGGCCAGAAGATGTGTTTGCATAAAAATTCCATGGGACAAAAGCCCGACCTTCTTTCAATATGAGCTTCCAGACACCTGGAAGTATGAGAAATAAAAAAGCATAAATACCGAAAAACACCATTTTTGCAAAGCTAATTTGTCGGTTAGTTTCATCACGACATGCGGTACTATACCACATTTAGGGCAAAAAAGGTGGAGACTCTTCAAGCTGCAAAAAGGCTGGAAAAAAGGATTTTAACACCTATACAGATAAGGAGAATACCTCCTCCAATTTCAAAACGACTGCCCCAGGCAGTACCGCCAGCACGGTTACCGAGAAAGAGTCCGAAAAGTGTAGCCAGGGCGGCTACAAGCCCGATGGCCAGGGCAGGGATCCAGATACTGACATTCAGTATGGCCAGGCTGAGACCCACTGCCAAGGCATCAAGACTGGTGGCCACGGACAAGGCCACCATGGTAAATCCTTTGCTGGGGTCGGTCTGTTTTTTTTCTTCGGCAGGTTTAAAGGCTTCAACGACCATGTGGATACCAATCCCTGCCAAAAGAAAAAAGGCAATCCAGTGACTCCAGGCTGCTACAAACCCGCGGAGCGAATAGCCGCCCAGCCAGCCCAGGATCGGCATGAGCGCCTGAAATAAACCAAAGTGAAAGGAAAGCCTGAAGCAAGGGCGAAAGCTTAAAGGACAGATAACGGTCCCCGCTGCCAGGGCAACAGCAAAGGCATCCATGGCCAGAGCGATTGCCAGGGCAAGGAGAGAAAAGGCATCCATGGTCTCTTAGCTGATCTTGTTGCCTGTTGCGCTTAGGGCAAAGACGCGAGGGTCTTTGCCAGTTGAGCGCACACGGCATCGATATCCACTTTTTTCACAATCAGTGGCGGCGCAAAGCGCAGCACTTTGTTGCCGGCAAAGTTGATAATCACTCCCTGCTGGAACATGCGCTGCACAATCTCACCGCCCAGGCTAATGCCCTCTTCGCTGAGCAAAAGACCAAGAAGAAGTCCTCTGCCACGCACTCCGGTTGCCCAGCGGGGAAATTGTCTACACAGCTCTGTAAGCTGGTTAGCGAAATAAGTCCCATTTTTCTGGACGGTTTGTAAGAAACCGGGCTCCAGTATAGTTTCCAGGACCTCCACAGCAGCAGCCGTGGCAACTGGATTGCCACCAAAGGTCGAAGCATGGGTTCCAGGCACTAGAGAAACAGCAATCTCTTCTTTGGCCAGCATGGCACCAAGCGGCAAGCCATTGCCCAGGGCCTTGGCCAGGGTCATAATATCGGGCGTGACTCCCAGTTGTTCATGGGCAAAAAGGCTACCTGTTCTTCCCAGTCCGGTTTGCACCTCATCAAAGATCAGCAGAAGCTGATGGCGGTCACAGAGAGTGCGGATCTGGTGTAAATAATCATTTGTGAGGGGGCGGACACCACTTTCCCCCTGCAGAGGTTCGCAGAGGATGGCGCAGGTTCTTGGCGAAACAAGAGCCTCGATGGCTGCAATGTCACCGAACTCAGCATGCACAAAACCCTGGGGTAAAGGTTCAAAGCCCTGATGAAAACGCGGCTGACCCGTTGCTGCCACAGTGGCGAGCGTACGGCCATGGAAAGAGCCGGCAAGGGAGATGATCTCAAATTTTCCAGGCCCGCTGTGTATTCTCGCCAGTTTAATGGCCGCTTCGTTGGCCTCTGCCCCTGAGTTGGCAAAAAAGACCCTATCGGCAAAACTGTTGGCAATGAGCAGGTCGGCGAGCCGTATCTGTGGCTGGGTATAGAAGAGATTGCTGACATGTACTAGTTCCCCGGCCTGCAGGCGAATAGCCTCTGTTACGCGGGGGTGACAGTGGCCAAGGGCACAGACGGCGATACCACTTAAAAAATCAAGATACTCTTTGCCATCTGCATCCCAAAGACGGCAACCTTCTCCCTTGACCATCACCGCCGGAAAGCGGCTATATGTTTGCATGAGGACTTCATCACCACGTGCAATCCAATCTCTGTTGCTCATGCCACTAACTCCGTACCAATTCCTTTTTTAGTAAATATTTCCAGTAAAATAGCATGTTCCTGGCGGCCGTCAATAATGTGTGCCTTGCTCACACCGCCATCCAAGGCAGCCTTGCAGCAGTTTACTTTGGGGATCATGCCACCTTGTATAACTTCTGCAGCAATGAGGTCATCAATCTGATCCCGGTAGATGGTCGAGATAAGCTCTCCCTGGCTATTTTTTACCCCTTCCACGTCGGTGAGCAGAATGAGCTTAAGGGCCTTTAACTCGGCAGCAATACTGCCAGCAACCAGATCTGCATTGATGTTAAAGGCCTGGCCATCTTCACCAACACCCACTGGCGCAATGACGGGAATAAAGTCGCGCTGCTCCAGGGTGGAGAGGACTTCTGGATTAACCCTGGTCACCTTGCCAACGCGGCCAATATCAATAAGCTCTGGAGGCCGGTCTTCCGATGAAGGCTTGCTGTGCAGGGTCATTTTTTCTGCCTGTACAAGGTCTCCATCCCGCCCGGAAAGGCCTACGGCCTTGCCACCATGGTGGTTGATCAGGCCAACAATTTCCTTGTTGACCTTGCCAACAAGCACCATTTCGACCACATCCATGGTTTCGCCGTCAGTGACCCGCATACCTTGCACATAGTTTGGCTTGACCTGCATTTTTTCCAGAAACCGATTGATCTGCGGTCCGCCGCCATGCACCACAACCGGGTGGATGCCAACATACTGCATGAGGATGATATCCAGAGCGAAGTTTTTTTTCAGCTGCTCATCGACCATGGCATGACCGCCGTATTTCACGACCACCGTCTTGCCGCTAAACTCCCGTAAATAGGGGAGTGATTCCACCAAAACCTTGGCCTTGGCAATACCTTCCTGCACCATATGTAATCCTTTGTTTCAACTGTGAAGAAAAAAGACGCGGCGCGTACCCGCTCATCTGATTGTCTTTGCAAGAGATAGGCGATAAGGATCTCTACAGATTTTCCTCTGCTCTTTACATTTTTTTCCGTGCAAAGTAAAATACTTCTTGATGCAAGAATTAAACCGGAATGTGAGCTTGTTTTCCTTTACCCCAGAGGCTGTTATGAAATTTTTTCCATGTGCGGTTCGTCGAGCGTTGCTTGCTAGCACAGTGGCCATGCTCCTGAGTTCTTCCCCTTTGTTTGCTGCGGCGCCGGTCCAAGCTGAGCAGTCAGCACCTATTAACATTGAAGCGAACAGGATGGTTTCCCAGGAAAACAGCAACTCCGTTGTTTTTATCGGAAAAGTTGTGGCAAAACAGGGGGCCATGACAATCCGCACTGATAAGATGACTGTTTATTACAGCCCTGAGACAAATGACGGAGACAGAAGCGCCGGGCAACTCGAGAAGCTGGTCTGTAATGATAATGTGCAGATTGTCCAGGGTGATTGGCTGGGAACCGGCGACCAGATGGAGTACTTTGCCAAACAGCGTAAGGCTGTTTTAAGTGGCAATGCCAAGGCCTGGAATGGTTCCAACATGATCTCGGGAAAAACCATTACCTACTATCTCAGTGAGAAGAGATCCGAGGTGGAGCAAGACGCCGCCAAGGGTGGGCGAGTGAGAGCTGTTCTTCGTCCTGGCTCGGCAAACTGAGTATCTATGGCGCATAGTACATCTGTCCTTGAAACAAGGGGCATAACCAAAAATTACAACAAGCGCCGGGTGGTTGACAATGTCAGTCTCCAGGTAAAGAGCTCTTCCGTTGTGGGACTTCTTGGCCCAAACGGAGCTGGGAAAACCACAACATTTTATTCCATTGCCGGTTTTATACGTCCTACCTCTGGCGCAATTTTTTTAGATGATGATGACATCACCTCGCTGCCCATCCATAAGCGGGCCTTAAAAGGCATTACCTATCTGGCCCAGGATTCGTCGGTCTTTAAAAAACTGACCGTAGAAGAGAATGTCCGCATTGTCCTAGAACCGCTTGGTTTGCCCAGAAATGAGATTAACAATCGAATCTGGAGCCTTCTTGCTGAGCTGAAGGTGGAACATCTCGCTTCAAGTAAAGGTCATACCTTATCTGGTGGTGAACGTCGCCGGGTGGAAATTATCCGCGCCCTGGCAACTCAGCCGCGTTTTATTCTCCTTGATGAACCCTTTGCCGGGGTTGATCCGCTTTCCGTTGCCGATCTGCAGCAGATTATTCGTGACTTGAAGAAAAGGGGTCTCGGCATTCTCATCTCTGATCATAATGTGCGAGAGACTTTGCAGGTATGTGATTTCGCCTACATCATGAATAATGGCCAGGTGCTGACAAGCGGGGTTGCCCAAGATATTATCGAGAGTGTGGTGGCCAGGAAGATGTACCTCGGGGACAACTTCCACATGTAATCTGTTCCGGTAAAACACGACATCTCATGGCCCTAGAACTCAAACAAAGCCTTAAACTAACGCAGAAACTGGTGATGACGCCGCAGCTGCGGCAAGCCATTAAACTTCTGCAACTCGGCCGGCTAGAACTAAGTGATACACTACGGGCAGAGATGGAACAAAACCCCATGCTCGAAGAAATAATGCCTGTTCAGGATGAGAGCGGGCACCCAGAGGCCCTTTCCCGGGAAGAGAATCTCCCAGAAAATGAACTGCCCGTAACTACTCAGGTTGGCGCCGATGTGGTCAGCAGTCTAGGGGAAGTGAACTGGGAAGAGTATGCCAACAATTTTGAGGCTGATTTTTCCTTTGCCAAGGAAGCCCCTCCGGCAGATGCTCCCTCTCAATTTGATTTTATCTCTGCAACGCCGGGCCTTGATGCCCATCTACACTGGCAACTCAAGCATCTAACCCTAACCGAACAAGACCAGCAGTTAACCCATTTTATTATTGGCAATTTAGATGGACATGGCTTTCTTGCCATGGATCTTGAGGAGATGTGCACGCACTGTCAGTGCAGCATGGAAGAGGCGGAGGGTGCCCTGCGCCTGGTGCAGAGCCTTGATCCAGCTGGCGTCGCAGCCCGGGATATACGCGAATCGCTCCTTCTGCAGCTCGATAGGCTTGAGGAAGAGGACGAGCTTGCCGTGCGCATTGTGGCAGACCACATGCACTTGCTCGAACGTCGCAACATTCCCCAGATGGCCCGAGAACTCGGTACGAGCCAGCAAAGGGTGGCCGAATCCTTGCGGATTATCCAAGAACTTGCGCCTTATCCGGGAAATGAATATTCCAATGAGCAAACAAAGTATGTTAGCCCGGATGCCTACGTCCTAAAGATAGGAGATGAATATATTATTCAGCTCAACAGCGATGGCCTGCCACATCTAGGCCTTTCTGAAGAGTACCTTTCCCTGCTGAAGCAAAAAAAGGTCTTAACCCAGGAATCACGGGCCTATCTGCAGGAAAACAAGCGAAATGCCGAATGGATCATCAAATCGGTGGAGCAGCGACAGCGCACCATTTACAAGGTGGTGGAAAGTCTTCTTAAATTTCAGCGGGATTTTTTTGAGGTTGGTCCCCTGGCCATGAAGCCTCTGGTTTTACGAGATGTGGCCGATGATATTGGCATGCACGAATCAACCATCAGCCGAGTAACAGCTAATAAATACGTGCATACCCCCCAAGGTATTTATGAATTAAAGTTTTTCTTTAATGCCTCAATTACAAACGCGGATGGCGAAGCTGTGGGAGCCGAGGCCATTAAAACAAGGATCCGACAACTGGTGGGTGGTGAAAGTCCGGCAAAGCCCCTTAGCGATAATCGTATTTCAGAGCTTCTTGCCGAAGAAAATATGCAGGTTGCCAGGAGAACGGTGGCTAAGTATAGGGAACAGATGAAAATACTACCGGTAAAGCATAGGCGCCAGGCTGTACTCAGCAAGAGGACAGCATCGTGAAGCTAGACGAACTGCTGGTAATTGATGACCTGCAGGCAATGGACAAAGAAAACGTTTTGCTTGAGTTAAGCACCTTGGCTGCCAGTCAAAGCGAACGGTTGTCGCCGGATCGGGTGTATAGCGCCTTGATGGAGCGGGAGCTGCACGGCTGCACGGGCATTGGCGGGGGCATGGCCATACCTCACAGCAAAATTGAAGGCGTCGATGAGCTGATTTTCGTGCTGGCCCGCAGCCACCGGGGGGTCCATTATGGTGCCCAAGATAAGCGGCCGGTACAAATCTTTGTCGTTCTGCTCGGGCAGCCCGGCAACAACAGGGCCTATGTGGAAGCGTTGGGGAAACTTGGTCGTCTGTTGCGGGACGAGGACAACAAAGCTATGCTTCTGGCTGCTAAACAGACAAAGGAGTTTTCCACTGTTTTTTTCAGGATGTGGCAATCTGTATAGAAAAAGAAGAGATAGAGAAAAAATAAAAAAGACCCGCCCCGATAGTGTTTAAGGGAGGGTCTTTTTTTTTGCAGGGCATGCCAAGCCTGAAGGCCAGGCCAATCACATTCTAGCTGCGAATCATCTCTGAGATCTGAAAGGCCATTTCTAAAGACTGCTCGGCATTAAGCCTTGGGTCACAGGTGGTAAGATAGCGCAGGCCCAACTGATCTGGCGAAAGGTTTCTTGCTCCGCCAATACATTCAGTCACATCATCGCCGGTTAGCTCAAAGTGCACCCCGCCTGGTACGGTCCCTTCGGCCCAGTGGAGTTCAAAGAAACAGCGCAGTTCAGAGAGGATATTTTCAAAATCCCTTGTCTTATGTCCGGACTCGGAACTGAAGGTGTTAGCATGCATGGGATCGCAGGTCCAAAGGACATTTAAGCCGGCAGCTTTCACCGCTCGCAGAAGAGGTGGTAGATACTTTTCAATGCCGGTTGCACCAAAGCGGGTTATCAGGGTGATACGGCCAGCCTCATTGTGCGGGTTGAGCTTTTCGATGATGGCAAGGATAGTGTCAATGTCATATTTGGGGCCAACCTTCATGCCCAAAGGATTTAAGACGCCGCTTAAAAATTCGATGTGAGCCCCGTCAAGCTGACGGGTGCGGTCTCCAATCCACAGCATGTGGGCAGAACAGTCATACCAGCCGCCGTCAACGGAATCCTCACGGGTCAGGGCCTCTTCGTAGCCCAGGAACAAGGCCTCGTGCGAGGTGAAAAAGCGTGCCTCTTTCAGCTGCGGCGTATCGGTGGCGATGCCGATGGTCTCCATGAATTTTAAGGCATGGCTAATTTGTTTGGCCATGCGCTCATAGGTGCGGCCCATGGGGGATTGTTTGACAAATTCCTGGTTCCACGCCTGCACTCGGTGCAGAGAGCCAAAGCCGCCACGGGTAAAGGCCCGAAGCAGGTTCATGGTCGCGGCCGACATGTGGTAGCCCTGCAGTAAACGCTCCGGGTTGGGAATCCTTGCCTCTAAAAAGGGCTCGGCTGAGTTGGCCATATCACCACGGTAGCTGGGAATTTCCGCACCGTTGACCATTTCGGTATCGTTGGAACGTGGCTTAGCATACTGCCCGGCAATACGGCCCACTTTTACCACAGGTTTATTGCCCGCATAGGTGAGGATAACAGCCATCTGCAAGAGGACTTTTAATGTCTCCCGGATGTTGGGGGCTGTGCAACGGGCAAACTCTTCAGAGCAGTCGCCTCCCTGCAGTAAAAAGGCCTCGCCCTGTACTGCCTTGGCAAGGCTGGCCTTGAGGTCACGAATTTCTCCTGCAAAGACCAGGGGCGGGAGGGAAGAGATGGTCTTCAGCACTCGCTCGTAATGATCTCTATCTGGCCAGTTTGGTTGTTGCAGGGTAGGGAGGTTACGGTAGCTTGATTTGCTCCAATCTTTTTGTAGATTCTTTGTCATTTTTTTTACAAGCAATAGGGGACAGGTTGTGTCTTTGCTTTATTTCAGCAAAGGCTTTTTCAGGCCGTGGGGCAATGCTTGCCGGCACAGCAAATTTCGACATCAAAGGCGTTTAGGATACGAAGCGCCTGCTCACGTTTTACCGGATCATTAAAAGATACAAAAGGGTAGTCTTTTTTCAGTTGCACTGCTTTCTCTCTTGTGGGAATGCAGTCCATGCCCGTAGCCAGAATCCTTCCTCGGGCCGTTTCCAACAATTCAGCATCACGACCGTTCGTGACAATGGCCAGGGGAATGCGGTACAGTGGATCAAGGATACGGGCAGCGGCTATTGCGGCTTTTTCCCTGGTAACCAGAGAACCAGGGCCATAACGGAGAATAATAAACCGTTTGTTCTCGAGAGAAATGGTTAGCTCCACGGTACTTTTAACCCGAATGCCGTTGAATTGAGAAACAATGGTCAGACGGGGCTCAAGTTCTTC
>RRZU010571389.1_pt1 | contig 48309 bp, 43 predicted proteins | sample 2165561 | NCBI WGS metagenome assembly RRZU01 (sample SAMN10456909, study PRJNA506462) | wastewater metagenome | isolation source: wastewater sludge | place: USA: Moscow, Idaho | reverse complement strand
TGAGATGGATCCGTTTGACAAAGCTGAAAAAGAGCGTGATTCCTCCGGATTTTTTGCCCGTTTTTCTGCTAAAATTGCAAATATCCACTCCCGCCGCGAAGCCAGACTTGTTCGCGATGAAATTATACTTTCCCGTATTCCAGACAAGGACTTGATGGAATACTTAAAATTAGAACAGAAGCGTCTGGAATCCCAGCAGCATGCCAGAGAAATTCGTGAAAAAAGAATCTGGATTGCATTCCAGATGACCATTGCGTTAATTGCCGCAGTCTTAGTTATTTATTTTTTGAAAGACAGTCCGGCAATTCTGATCAGCATCTTATACACAGCCGGTCTTTTGATCGCATTTAACATCTGGAATAAACACAAAGATGGACGCTCACCAAAAGATCAATAATTTAATAAAAAATCCCATCCGGTATTCTTCAACGCAAGAATATCCGGGTGGGATTTTTTTCATCATTAAATATATTTTATTCTTCCTCTTCTACCACTGAAAGTCCCAATTCATCAAGCTGTTTCTGATCAACTTTTGTTGGAGCCTCTGTCATAAGATCCGAAGCATCTTTTACCTTCGGGAATGCTATCACGTCACGAATGCTATCCTGTTTTGCCATGAGCATAACAAGACGATCCAGTCCATATGCAAGTCCTGCGTGTGGCGGTACTCCATACTTGAATGCTGTCAGGAGGAATCCGAACTGCTCCTGTGCCTGCTCTGGTGTAAATCCAAGCACCTCGAACATCTTGCTCTGGATCTCAGGGTTAAAGATTCGCACACTTCCTCCACCAATCTCATTTCCATTCAGAGTAATATCGTATGCTTTTGCACGGACTCTTCCCGGATCACTGTCGATGTATTGAAGATCTTCTTCCATTGGCATTGTAAATGGGTGATGCATTGCTGTGAAACGGTTCTGTTCTTCACTCCACTCAAGAAGCGGGAACTCTGTGATCCACATAAATTTGTACTCATTCTTATCTAAAAGATCCATCTGGCGTGCAAGTTCCAGACGAAGCGCACCTAATACATCCCATACAACTTTATTCTTATCTGCTGCAAAGAGAAGCAGATCACCATTCTCACCGTCCATAGCCTGAATCAAGTTCTTCTGCTCATCCTCTGTCATGAATTTTGCGAAAGAAGATTTTACAGTTCCATCTTCATGGATTGCAATGTAAGCCAGTCCTTTTGCCCCATAATCCTTTGCATAATCAACCAGCTTGTCAATCTTCTTACGTGCCATTCCTCCTTGGCCTTTTGCGTTGATACCACGAACGGTACCACCATTCTCTATAGCACCCTTAAATACAACAAACTCGCTGTCTTTTACGACATCTGTCACATTGACAAGCTCCATGCCGAATCTTGTATCCGGTTTATCGGAACCGTAACGATCCATAGCCTCCTGCCATGTCATTCTCGGAATCGGAAGCGGAACTTCCACACCAAGAACTTCTTTAAACAGCATCGCAAGGAATCTTTCATTGACATCAATGACATCATCAACATCTACGAAAGACAGCTCCATATCCATCTGTGTGAACTCTGGCTGACGGTCTGCTCGAAGATCCTCGTCACGGAAACATTTTGCAATCTGGAAATATCTGTCATAACCAGAACACATTAAAAGCTGCTTAAATAGCTGTGGTGACTGTGGAAGTGCATAAAAATGTCCCTGATGAACGCGGCTTGGTACAAGGTAATCTCTTGCTCCCTCCGGTGTACTTCCGATGAGTACCGGTGTCTCAATCTCAAGGAATCCTTCATTTGCCATAAACTGACGTGCAAGTGTAGCCACCTTGCTTCTCATCATCAGATTGCGCTGCATATCCGGTCTTCTAAGATCCAGATATCTGTATTTCAGACGGACTTCTTCTTTTGTCTTAGAATTCTCCTCAATCTGGAACGGAGGTGTCTCTGACTCAGAAAGTACACGAAGCTCCTCTGGGATAATCTCAATTTCACCTGTTGCAATGTTCTCATTGACTGCACCAGATCGTTTTGCAACTTTTCCTACAACTGCAACAACATATTCACTACGAAGCTTTGCAGCCTTCTCGATCAGTGCTGCATCTACACTTCCTTCATCAAATACAACCTGGATAATTCCGGAACGGTCTCTTACATCTACAAATACGAGACCTCCTTTATTACGATTTTTCTGTACCCAGCCCATAATGGTCGCTGTCTCGCCTACGTTAGCTGCTGACAGTTCCCCACATCTATGGGTTCTCTTTAAGCCCTGCATTGACTCTGCCATTTTTCTATATCTCCTTTTTCACTTGTGCGTTCTATTCTCTACAGCCTGTCTACGGAATCTGCATAACAGTCTGCAATTTCTGTATATCCATCTTCTATTAGCTGCTCTTTCTGAAACTTCTTATTCTTCTTCATATTGACGATCAGCACCTGTCGTCCTGCCTCCCGGTCAGCTTTTGCAAGAGCAAGGACCTTCAACATGGCCTCTTTTGGAAGCTTCTTCTCCTGAAGATATGCCTTTTTCTGGCGTCCTCCCGGAACTTTATATCCATTTTCCAGAAGCAGCATGACAATTCTCTCAAATCCAATGGAAAATCCGCATGCCGGTGTATCCTGCCCTGTAAACTTGCCGATCATCTTATCATAACGTCCGCCTCCGGCAACAGAACCTCCAAAGTCGTCCATAGTTACCTCAAAAATTGTTCCGGTATAGTAGGACTGTCCTCTTACGAGGGTTGGTGTGAACTGAAGTTTAAAATCACACTCTTTTGCAGCTTCTACACTTGACATAATCAATTCCAGACCGTCAGCTGTCTCATCGCTCAGATAATCTCCAAGCTTTTCTTTCAGGTAACGGACTCCGGATACATCAGAAGCAACCTCATCAAAAAGAGAAAGGTAGGTCTTAACACTTTCACTGGTATATCCCATCTCAATAAGCTCTGCCTCGACACCTTCCGGTCCGATCTTATCCATCTTATCCAGAACAATGAAGACTTCATCATAGTCTTCCTCTTTAAAACCACTGTAAGCAGCCATAGATTTCAATATATTACGGTCATTAATACATACAGTAAAATTCTTAAAGTCCAGTTTCCCAAGCATCGCCGTTGTGGCAAGAATCAGCTCGATCTCGGCAAGATTGGAAGCCTCTCCTAATATATCGATATCGCACTGCACAAACTGGCGGAAACGTCCTTTCTGCGGGCGGTCTGCTCTCCATACACTTCCAATCTGAAGTGCTTTAAAAGGAGACGGCAGCTCATTTGCATGATTAGAATAATATCTTGCAAGCGGAACTGTCAGGTCATACCGAAGTCCTCCATCCACAAGATCATTTTCCTCTTTTGCCTCGTCAATTTTTAACTTTTCTCCACGTTTCAAAATCTTGAAGATCAGTTTTTCGTTATCTCCCCCCTGCTTGCTGCACAGGTTCTCGATATGCTCAACACATGGAGTTTCCATAGATTGGAATCCAAATGTTTTATAGGTGTCTTTAATCAGGCCGATCAGGTAATCCCGGATTTCCATCTCTGCCGGCATTACATCTTTCATACCGGTTACTGGTTTCTTCTTTAACGCCATAGCCATTCTCCTTTTCGTTCTATCATCTCGTCCACCCGGCTGATGTAAGCATCGATTGCTTTTACATTCTCCTGCCGGATCAGACTGGTTTTTTTCTTCTTTTTGCTTTCAGGATTTATGACAGGTTCTTTCAGTACGATTTTTGTAGACGCACCTGCACCTGCTGCAATAATGGATTGCTTTTCCTCCATAATTAGTATATTGTATATTCCTGCTTTGTCAACCTTTGCATAGCCCACATTTTCAAAATTTCCGGCAATATTCTTCTGACGATACAGATAATACGGAAAAAGTCCCATCTGTCGGGCTTTATTTCCTGCCATCTCTACCATCGTACCTATTTCATCTTGTATGATCGTTAATCGTTTCCCTTCTCTCTCTTCCTGGCCCATTTTAGCTGCACGTTTAATTGCAAGGGAATGTACCGTCAGATTATCAGGTCCAAGTAACGCAATCTGTCTTAGAGTGTCCTCCATATCCTCCGGTGTCTCTCCCGGAAGTCCTGCAATAATATCCATATTGATATTATCAAATCCCAGCTTTCTCGCCATATGAAATGCTTCATACACTTGTTCTACAGTATGCTTACGTCCAATTGTATCCAAGGTCTTCTGCTGCATGCTCTGAGGATTGATAGAAATTCGATTAATACCGTGATTTCGAAGCACCTGAAGTTTCTCTTTCGTAATACTGTCCGGTCGTCCGGCTTCCACCGTAAACTCCAGAAGTCCTTCCCTTACAAAATGTCTATCAATGCATGTAAGCAGCCGGTCTAACTGATCCGCATTCAAAGTTGTCGGTGTTCCACCGCCCATGTAAATGGTGTCAGCTTTTCTTCCTTCAGACATTTTCGCAATTGCTTCCAGTTCCTTCATAAGTGCAGCCAGATAGTCTTCTACCCGGTGCTCCCAGTCACCTAAGGCACCCGAACTAAACGAACAGTAACTGCAAACCGTCGGGCAGAATGGGATTCCCACATAAAGACTATAACCATTTTCATAATCCAACTGATCCAGAAGCTTTTTTTCTCTCCCTGCAATCTGCCATGCAAGATGTGCTTTTTCTTCACTCACCAGATTTTCCTTCCGGAACCACGGAACAAACGTCTCCTGTGTCATACCTTCTTCCAGTTTTCTCATAGCAATTTTAGTCGGTCGTACTCCCATCAGGATTCCCCATGCAAGAGTTCTGCCACTTTGCTCTGACAACTTTTTGTATAACATCCGGTCGAGATATTTTTTCATTGCAGATTTCTCCGCTGGCATGTCATTTGTCTGCCTGTCTGCAATTTCAATCATCGCCTCTTTCTGCCCGTCTGTACCATCTTCTGCAAATTCCACAGTTACATAATTAGAGGCTTTTTCGTCCACCGAAGACGTAACTGTCTCCGATGGATAAAAAGCCTTCACCATATGATATGCATTATACACAAATGTCTCCTGATTGCATATAACCCGGATCATTCTTAGCCCTCCTGTACATATGGGTTGTGAAGCTTCTCATACTCTATCTTTGTCTCACCCATATGTCCCGGATAAACAATCGTATCATCCGGAAGTGCGAACAGTCGTTCTCTTACAGATCGTACGATTGCATCCTGACTGCTGTTCGGAAAATCCGTACGTCCGACAGAACGCTGGAATAAAGTATCTCCACTAAATACCGCATGTTCTACAGGCAGATAATAGCAACAGCCGCCCATCGTATGTCCCGGTGTATGAATGACTTCTATCGTCTCACCTGCCAGTTCCAGTTTTTGTCCGTCTTTTAACGGTTTTGCACCATCAAAGGAATAGCCGTTCGTGTAAGACGAAGACAGATTCAGCTCTGGATCCGTCATAATCGGAAGATCCTCTTCCTCTACATAGACCGGAATATTCCAGTTTTCCAGAATAGAATCAATTCCCATAATATGATCGAAATGTCCATGAGTCAGAAGAATTGCCACAAGGTTAAGTTTTTCTTCCTCAATGTATGCTGTAAACTTCTTAGAATGTCCACCTGGATCCACTACAACTGTATCCTTCGTCTCTTCATTTATCAAAAGGTAACAATTTGCCCCCAAAATCCCAAGGGGAAATTTCTCTATCTTCATTGCTTTTTCTTTCCTCCTAGCCTGTTGTTCTCTCAATATCGATCACGTCATCAATCTGACGCAGTTTACCAATTACTTTTGCAAGTTCCTCTCGGCCATGCACAATAAATCCAGCCTCGATAGTCGCAGTTCCCTGCTTGCTCGTGCGGATATTTAAGGATTTGACATCCATCTCCATCTCCGTAAATACTTTGGAAATACTCATCAGAAGTCCCTGCTGATCTCTTGCATACATCTTGATCTCAGCCAGATACTGACCTCCTGTCTCTTCTGCCACATTTCCTTCCCACTCAGCCGGAATCAGTCTTGCACGTTCTGCTTCTGTCAAATGTATCATATTAACACAATCCGTGCGGTGAATCGAAAGTCCTCTTCCTCTTGTAACAAATCCGACAATCTCATCTCCCGGTACTGGATTACAGCATCTGGAGAACCGGACTGCCACATCATCAATTCCTTTTACGACAATTCCACTCTTGGACTTGGCAATATGGACTTTATTCTTAGCCGCCTCTGCAACTTTTTCAAGTACAATTTCATCTGTCAGTTCCTGCTTGTGATCCTTGCCATATTCTTCCGCCAGACGATTCACGACCTGTCCTTCTTTTAAGCCGCCATGTCCGATCGCGGCAAGCACAGAATCCCAGTCCTTGAATCCATATTTTCTCTGTACGATCTCTTCATATTTTGGCTGGAGCAGATTAGAAAGGTTGAGAGATTTTGCTTTGCAATAGGAAGCCACCATCTCTTTTCCTTTGATAATATTGCTCTCTTTAAATTCTTTTTTGAACCACTGATTGATCTTATTTTTTGCCTGTGTACTCTTGACTACATTCAGCCAGTCACGGCTTGGTCCTTTCGAATTCTGGGAGGTCAGAATTTCTATTCTGTCTCCATTCTGGATTCTGTAATCAATCGGAACAAGCTTTCCATTCACTCTGGCACCGACCATCTTATTGCCGACTGCACTGTGTATGGAATAAGCAAAGTCGATTGGAGTGGACCCCGTCGGCAATGTCTTTACATCCCCCTGCGGTGTAAAGCAGTACACATCATCTGCAAACAGATCCAGATCTCCTTTGATGAGGCTTAAGAATTCCTTGTTGTCAGACATATCTCTCTGCCATTCCAGAATCTGTCTGAGCCAGCTCATTTTCTCTTCTTCAGCCATAACACCTTTCTTGCTGCCGCCGGACTCTTTATACTTCCAGTGAGCAGCAATACCATATTCGGCTGTCTTATGCATCTCCTGTGTACGGATCTGGATCTCAAACGGCTGACCAATCGAACTCATCAGCGTTGTATGCAGAGACTGATACATATTCGGTTTCGGCATGGCAATATAATCTTTAAATCTTCCAGGAATTGGCGTATAAATCTCATGGATAATTCCCAATGCCGCATAACAGTCTTTGACAGAATCCACAATGATACGGACTGCAAACAGGTCATAAATCTGATCTACTGTCTTATCCTGATTGACCATCTTCTTATAAATACTGAAGAAATGCTTTACACGTCCATTTACATCTGCTTTAATCCCCGCATTTTTCATATGCATGGACACTTCATCCACAATCTGTTGGACAAATTCCTCACGCTCTGTTTTTCTGGCATTGATCTGATTTACAAGATCAAAAAATACATCTGGTTTCAGATACTTCAATGACAGATCGTCAAGTTCTGTCTTAATTTTAGAAATACCAAGCCTTCCCGCGATCGGCGCATAAATATCCATTGTCTCACGAGCCTTTTCCTGCTGTTTGGCCGGAGTCATGAACTGCAGTGTACGCATATTATGCAGACGGTCCGCAAGTTTAATGATAATAACCCGGATATCCTTTGCCATAGCAAGGAACATCTTTCGCAAATTCTCCGCCTGAAGTTCCAGTTTGTCCGCAGAATAAGCTACACGGCCAAGTTTCGTAACACCGTCTACCAAAAGAGCTACCTCTTCTCCAAACTCTTCTTTGATATAATCCTCTCCAATCTGAGTATCTTCCACTACGTCATGAAGAAGAGCTGCGATAATTGTCTCCTTATCCATCTCAAGATCCGCAAGAATGATTGCTACCCAGAGCGGGTGGATAATATACGGTTCTCCCGACTTTCTCTTTTGGTCTCCATGCGCTTTTTTTGCCAGATTATATGCCTTCTCGATCTGAGTAACATCCGCAGACGGATGATACTTTTGAATACGGGCAATTAACATGCCATAAAGCTTATCCGGATCATCATAATCTGCCTCCTGTTTGATCCCGTGCCCATCTACCATCTGAAGTTTCCCTCTTGTGTCTTTTAGCAATGCTTCCGGAGCAATCTTGCCGTCCAGTGACTCATATGTTGTTTTATTCTCTGACATATTAACGCCTCCTTCCCTCTCTAGTCTCTCAAATGTATATCTTTTTCTATTTTCCAGGATATACAATAACTGAATCTATATCATATCCCTGTAATCTGTCACGTCCATGAAGTCCTGCCAGTTCCATTAAAAACACAGTCTTTACAACCTTTCCGCCAAGACCTTCAATCAAATGGATCATTGCCTCATTCGTTCCGCCTGTCGCGATCAGATCATCAATGATCACAACTCTCTGCCCTGGCTTGATCGCATCTTTGTGCATCTCGATAGTTGCTGTGCCATACTCTAATTCATACTCTGCAGAAACCGTCTCTCTTGGAAGCTTTCCTTTTTTACGAATCGGAATAAATGGCTTTTTCAGATTATATGCGATCGGTACCCCGAAAATAAATCCTCTGGATTCCGGTCCGACTACTACGTCAAAGTCAAGACCTTCTAATTTTTCCTGCATCAGATCAATTGCAAGATGCAGTCCTTCCGCGTCCTGTAATACACTTGTCACATCACGAAATATGATCCCCGGTTCTGGAAAATCCGGAATACTTACTACATAATCTTCTATCGGTTTCATAATTATTCTCTCCTTCTTCTCTTTCAAGGTAAAGTATATCTTTTAGTATAGCATTATTTGTTCCATTTTTCAAAAAAAATCTATCGATAATGGGTAATTACAATCTGAATTTGTCTTTCTCCCCGGAATTCATTGATTCCAGGGTAAAATGTAATGGACATTTTACCATTATTTCTTTCACACTGTTTTGCAAATTCCTGTGCATCATGAAAACAGATGGCTTCCATCCGGTTTCCCGCCGCATCGATTGCTGTTGCTTTTGCAACATTTTTATTTTTTCCGATGATCTTCACATGCTGCATGACGACGCCTCTTGCCGCAAAAACCGGTTTTGTATTACCTTTTCCAAATGGTTCCATGTATTCAAGTTCTTCTATAAACTGTTCTGTAATAGCAGCAAATGGCAGTTCCATATCGATCACTACTTTTTCTGTCAGCTCTTCTTCTGAAAGCGTACACTGATCATTTAGTCTTCTTTTGAATTTCTCAACATTTTCTTTATCAAGTGAAAGTCCTGCCGCCATCGGATGTCCGCCGAATTTTGTCAGAAGATCCCCACAGCCTGTCAGTTCTTCATACATGGAATAGCTTTCGATCGATCTTCCCGATCCTTTGACTCCATCTTCGGAATCCGTCAATACAAATACCGGACGATAGTAATTTTCTCTCACACGTCCAGCCACAAGGCCGGCAAGGCTTTCATGACAATCCGGCAGATAGATAACAAGCACCTTATCCCCCCGGATATCTGTCCGTTCCACTTTCGCCATTGCCTCATCTACAACGCGGTCTGTCATATCTCTACGGCTCTCATTCAATGCTTTCAGATCACCTGCCAGCATATCTGCCTCCCGCTCTGTCTTTGCCCGAAGCAGTGCCAGTGCTCTTTTTGCCGTATCCAGCTTACCACTGGCATTCAGACACGGAGCAAGAATAAATCCGATGTGATATGCCTGAATCTTTTTTCCCTCCAGCCCGATACACTGGATCAAGGCACGTAGTCCCAGATTAGAGGTCCTCTTTAGCATCTCAAGACCCTGCTTCACCAGAATTCGATTTTCCTCTGTCAGATCCATCACATCTGCCACTGTTGCAATTGCAACATTTTCCAAAAGATAATCCAGATCCGCCACGTCCTGACCATTTGCCTCACAGAGCGCCTCTACAAGCTTGTATGCAACCGCTGCACCACATAATCCTTTAAATGGATATTCACATCCTTCCTGCCTTGGGTCAACAACTGCATCTGCCGGCGGTAAAATGTATCTTCTTCCCGCTTCATTTTCCTTGTACGGCACTTCATGATGGTCTGTTACGATGATCGTCATACCAAGCGCTTTTCCATACTCAATTTCTTTCGCTGCCGCAATTCCGTTATCGCAGGTGATGATCGTATCAATTCCATCTTCATGTGCCCGGTCAATCAGATGCTGATTTAATCCATATCCGTCTTTGATACGATCCGGGATGTCGCTGTCCACCTTTGCGCCAAGCTTTTCCAGACCTTCTAAAAGAATATATGTCGCATTGATCCCATCACAGTCATAGTCTCCAATGACACGGATTTTTTCCCGGTCCCTGATTTTTTCAGTCAGAATTTCCACCGCCTGTGGCATACCCTTCATCTGCATTCCATCGTAGAGTTCCGCAATTGTACCGTTCAGATATTGGTTGATTGCTTCATCTCCAATAACATCCCGGTTACGGATCAGACTGGCCAGTCTCGGACTAATATGAAATTTCTTACTGATAGCCTCAAAATCAGCACCTTTTCTTAAAAGTACCCAGCGTTCCATAATTTTCGTCTCTCCTGTTTTATCCAAATAAATATTTGCAAAGTAAATACTACACTTTCAACGAGAATCTCCAACATCATTTTATTTACTTTGCAAATATTTACTTTAAGAAAAGAACAGCCTCGCCATAAAATATGACTTTGGCTGTTCTATAGTATTTAAAATTACTTCTTGAAGCGTTTCATTACATACCACAGCGCTCCTGTGATACATACAGATGAGTAAGCTCCGCATACAACTCCGACCATCAATGGAAGTGCAAACTCCTTGATAGAACTTACACCCATGACGTAAAGTACTGCTACCATGATAAATGTTGTAAGAGATGTATAGATACTTCTTGTCAGCGTCTGTGTGATACTCTTGTTTACAACTGCTGCAACATCACTGCTCTTTGTCTTACCACGCATTTCCTCTCGGATACGGTCAAAGATAACAATGGTCGCGTTGATGGAATATCCAACGATTGTCAGCATACACGCGATAAATGTATTACCAACAGAGATTCTTGCAATTGCATAGAATCCTACTACAACAAGGACGTCATGTAAAAGAGCAAGTACCGCACTGGTAGCGAAACGGATATCTTTGAATCGGAACCAGATATACAGAAGCATACAGATTGTCGCAATAACAACCGCGATAACTGCATCTCTTCGCATCTCATTACTTACTGTAGAACTGATATTTTCTGCCGTAATCTTTGATTCGTCCACACCGAAGTTATCAACCATAGCCTTATTCAGTGCTTCACGCTTGTCAAGATCCAGTGTAACTGTCTTGATAATAACCTGATTGGTTCCGGCTACTTTCTGAGTCTGAACATTGTTATCTCCAGTTACCTTTTCTACAACCGGAACAATTTCCTTATCAATCTCATCAATAGAGTAATCTTTATCAAATGTTACATTTGTAGATGTACCGCCCTGGAATTCAAGGCTGTATGCAAATGCTCCTTTTCCTCTTCCTGCATTGGCACCAATCGTGATCAATCCTGCTGCAATTAATACAAGAGAAATTGTAAAGAACACTTTTTTCTTTGAAAGGAAATCGATTGGCTCACGCTCTTTCTTTGGACGATAATATAATTTTTCACTTCTAAGTCCAACTGCATAAAATGCATTTACGATCAATCTTGTAATAACAAGTGCTGTAAACATAGATGCGATGATACCAATTGCAAGTGTCTGCGCGAATCCTTTTACTGTACCGGAACCTTTGAACCACAATACAGCTGCTGCGATCAGAGTCGTAATATTACCATCTAAGATTGCTGATAAAGCTTTCTGGAAACCAATCTTCAGAGAATTCTTTACACTTCTTCCGCGTACCATCTCTTCACGTACACGAGCGAAGATGATAACGTTGGCATCTACTGCCATACCAATGCCAAGAATGATACCGGCAATACCCGGAAGTGTCAATGTTACTTCAAATGCATTCAGGATTATAAGTACAAGTCCTGTATAGATTAAAAGTGCAAGTCCGGATGCAAGTCCCGGAAGCAAGTATACACAACACATGAATACAAATACAATTGCAAGTCCGATTGCTCCGGCTTTTAAACTGGTCGCAACTGCCTGCTCACCAAGCTGGGCTCCTACAACATTAGAACGCAACTCTTCCAGTTCCAGTTTCAGACCACCGATACGGATTGTAGAAGCAAGCGCATCTGCTTCTTCATAGGTCATGTTACCACTGATCTGAGCCTGTCCATTTGTAATGGCTGCCTGTACATTCGGAACACTTACAAATGCTCCGTCATAATAGATACCAATGCTCTGGCTTGCTGCCAGTGCTTTTGTTGTTGCATCTGCGAACTTTGTTGTTCCATCTTTTGTAAATGTAAGAGATACAACATTCTGTTTATTCTTTGTCAGCTGGTCTTCTGTTGTCTGAGCCTGGGCACTTTTTACATCATTGCCACTCAGTACAATAGAACCGTCTGCCTGCAATTCTTCAATTGTCTTGTTGAGCTGATAATCTTTGGACGCATCTCCCGTACTGTTCACCTGACTGTAGTTTGCTGAGCCGTCACTGCCTGTCTGTGCAATAAAATACAGGGAACCCGGCTGTCCCAGTTCGTCTAAAATCTCATTGGCATCTGTAACACCAGGAATCTCGATATTAATACGGTCGCTTCCCTCCTGATATACACTTGCCTCTGTACTATACTGTTCTACACGCTTTTGCAGCTTATAGATTGTATCACTCATCTCTTCATCCGATGGATTGTCATCTTTGACCTGATATGTGATACTTACACCACCGGCAAGGTCCAGACCCAGTTTGATATTCTTCATAGAACCTGTATGGCCTTTTCCGAATCCAACAATTGTCGTAAAACCAAGCAGTACAATCAAGGCTGCTGCCACAATAAGACTAAGTATGCCTCTGCTTTTTTTCATGATTTACTTCCTTTCTCTTTCTTCCATTCCTTCGAAGGATTCTATGTTACACATTATGCATCTGCCAGTGCTGCTTTGATCATAATGGCACATTCCACACGTTTACGCTGCATCTCACAGCCAACATCATAACAATCATGGATCGTTCCATGGAAATTATAAGAGTTTGCCATACATCCACCGCTACAGTAGAATTTAGCGAAACAATTTTTACATTTTTCTTTTGAATATACACTGCAGCTTCTGAAATCATCTGCAATCTCCGGCTTTACAATTCCATCGTCTACATTTCCCATCAGGAATTCTTCCTGCCCGACAAACTGATGACATGGATACAGATCTCCCCATGGTGTGACAGACAGATATTCTGTTCCGGAACCACAGCCGGACATACGTTTCATCACACATGGGCCGCCTTCCAGATCGATCATAAAGTGGAAGAAATTAAATCCTTTGCCTTCTTTCTCTCGTTCGATCATAATCTTGGCAAGTTTATCATACTCTTCTTTGATCTGTGGAATATCCTCTTCGCGGATCGCATATGGATCGGATTCGTCACCTACGACCGGCTCAATGGACATCTGCTTGAATCCAAGGTCTGCAAAATGCAGGATATCATTGGAGAAATCCAGATTATTTCTTGTAAATGTCCCACGGATATAATACTTCTACTGATTACGGCTTTCAGCCAGCTGCTGGAATTTCGGCACGATCAGATCGTAACTTCCTTTTCCGTTGCGGAACGGACGCATCTTATCATTGATTTCTTTTCGTCCATCCAGGCTTAGCACAACATTGTCCATCTCTTTATTGACAAACTCCTGAATCTCATCATTCAGAAGAACGCCGTTCGTCGTAACTGTAAATCGGAAATTCTTGTCATGAAGCTTTTCCTGTTCTCTTCCGTATGCTACCAGATCTTTGACAACCTGCCAGTTCATAAGTGGCTCTCCTCCAAAGAAATCTACTTCCAGATTTCTTCTGCTTCCGGAATTTGCGATCAGGAAATCTAATGCCTTCTTTCCGACTTCATAACTCATAAGAGCACGTCTTCCATGATACTCGCCTTCTTCTGCAAAGCAGTACCTGCAGGCCAGATTACAGTCATGTGCAATGTGAAGGCAAAGAGCCTTTACAACTGTCTTTCTCTTCTTCACGATTGGAACAAGATATTCAAACTCATCCTTTGTAAATAATTTTCCGTCCTCTGTCAGTTCAATGACATCATCAAGAGCATCTCTTAAATCTTCCTCGCTATATGTATCTCCAAGCCGCTTTTTCAGATTCTCCCATGTAAGATCACTCTTTAAAATCTCAGCTGTTGGTTCTTCGTCCGGTTCATTCAGTACAGCGATCACATCATAGCACAGGTCATCAACCACATGTACGGCTCCACTGTATACATCCAGAACAATGTTATATCCGTTATTCTTATACTGATGAATCACAGTAATAATCTCCTTTTCTATTTTTTCTATCTCTTTAAAATTTTAATGGTTATTTGGCAACAGAACAGAGACAGCGACCCTTTTAAGACCGCTGTCTCCTGGTTTTTTACCTATGTTCTTTTACTTATTTGCTCTGCTCACAGGTCTGATTTCCTACTGTACAGGAAGTCTTGCATGCTGACTGGCAAGATGTCTGACATTCGCCGCAACCGCCTTTTTTCACTGTCTTGTTCAGAGTCTGTGTATTCAATGTTTTCACATGTTTCATCACTACATTCCTCCTTGTCTTTCTTGACTTTTATAAGTATAGCATCTTCCTTTCTTTTTCGCAATATTTTTATCTGAATCGTTAATTTTTAATTATTCCCGTTAATATTTTAATTACCTGCAAAAAGGTGGTTTTTTCAATTTTACTATGTTACACTTGCGTTAGATTACAAATGAATCAGAAATTGCCACTTCATTAATATGTCTTATAGGAGGTAATTGTAACATGGCAATTTCAATTGGCATTAACGGATTCGGACGTATTGGACGCGTTGCACTCCGTATCGCCATCAGTCGACCGGAAACTTTTAAATTATGTGGAATTAACGCAAGAAATGCGGATCTTGATTATATGGTCTATATGATCCGCTACGACTCTACATTTGGACGTTTCCAGGGAGAACTTGGAACTTATGAACACGGACTTATCATTAACGGGCAGAAGATTCCTGTCTTCACAGAAGGTGATGCTGCTTCCATCCCTTGGGGTTCCTGCGGTGCCGAATACATCATCGATGCAACCGGAGCATTTTGCACGGCAAAAAAGGCAAGTGCTCACCTGCAAGGTGGTGCAAAAAAAGTCATTATTTCTGCACCTGCAAAAGATGAAGAAACACCTACATTCATCATGGGAATCAACCATACCGGTTATTCGAAAGATATGTCCGTTGTGTCCAATGCATCCTGCACGACCAACTGTCTGGCACCTATCTGTAAAGTACTGGAAGACAATTATGGAATTGAATATGGTCTGATGTCTACGATCCACGCCGCAACTGCCAAGCAGAAAGTTGTGGACAGCCGTTCTCTCAAGGACTGGCGTACCGGACGTTCTGCATTCGGCAATCTGATTCCATCCACAACCGGAGCCGCTAAGGCTATCTCTCTCGTCATTCCTTCTCTGAAGGACAAGATGAGTGGTATTTCTTATCGTGTTCCAACTACAGACGTCTCAATCGTTGATCTGAACGTCGCACTAAAAGAGTCTGCATCTTATGAGGATATCTGCAAAAAAGTAAAGGAAGCCTCCATGACATATTTGTCCGGCATTCTTGATTATGTAGATGATGAAGTTGTATCTTCTGATTTCATCGGAGATTCACACGCTTCTATCTTTGATGCAAGACAGGGAATTCAAGTAAATTCTCACTTCTTTAAGGTCATCTGTTTCTATGATAATGAATGGGGCTATACAAGCCAGATTTTCCGCCTCATCAAGTACATGGATCAGGTAGACCATAATTCATAAGATGCCGGTGGAAACACTTTCCATTCTGGTATCTTTACATTTTTACATGTGGCAAAAACTTTCTGATTCGAACTGTAACTATTCTACTTTCTGTAAGGGACATATACATTCGTCATTACGATTATGAACCGTACGTAAAATAAAAGCTGCCTATATCTGTTTCCTTTTTACAAGAGATATACGCAGCTCTTATTTTCTAGTCTTTCATGATATCATACCACCGGTCATACCGCCGCCTGCACATAGTATCAGTGATGTGACAATACTTACACTGTCTCCATTCAGAGTTCTGTAAACTCCAAGTGTAATGAGCAAAAGCAATACAAAATATATGATTCCAAGAACCATCCCCCACAAGTACCGTTTTGATTTTGTCAGTTTCCCTATGATCATTCCTCCGATCAGTGTTGACACTACATAGATTCCAACAATTGCCGCCGATACAATTTTTTCATTTAATTCAAATTTATACATAAAAAACGTCAAAACCAAAAGTAATATACCGGTGACAATATAAGAAGCCAGAAGTGACTTGATCCACCATATGACCTTTATATTTTTTTGCATATTCTCCATCTCTTTCCTCCTTGTCTACCACAAGGTATGAGCCAGATCCGGCGAATATGACTGCTTCTGCAAATTTTATCACTCCATTTGCTTTCCAAGAAATCCTGCCGCACATGCCCCCAGCTTTTGTTCCAGTTTTGTAAACTTCTCTTTTTCATCTGATGACAGTAAAATAACTGCCCCCACAACATCTCCTTCGCAAATGATCGGTGTAATAGATTCCCATACATAATCCTTTTCCTGTTCCCGAAACACCCGGATATATTTCTTCTCATCTACCTTTGCCAAAATACTGTTTCTTTCTTCCAGTTCCCCTTGAAGAACTTTGCTGATATACTTTTCCTGCACCTCTTTTCTCCCGTTTCCGGAAGCTGCCACGACCTGATCCATATCACAGATACACACAAGGCACCCTGCCTCTTTTGCCAGGCTGTCTGCATACATACCTGCAAATGCAGCAAGCTCTCCGATCGGTGAATATTTTTTCAATATAATCTCGCCTTCCCGGTCGGTAAATATCTCCAGTGGATCACCTTCTCTGATCCTAAGTGTTCTTCGTATTTCTTTCGGAATGACCACACGTCCCAGGTCATCAATCCGACGTACAATTCCTGTTGCCTTCATATGATTCCTCCATGATTGATTCCGCATGGCTGTTCTTTCTTCTCATGCTAAATTTTACTTTTAATGCTATTATGTGAAAATGCATAAAAATTATTCTAATAAAGGAAGCAGAATTTTTTGCGTATTCCATATTGGAAAAATTATTCTTTCTTTAAATCCCGGAATGGACTCTTCATATAATGGCATAAAATCCATCAATTTGATTGATTGGTTAATTTCAGAATAATATCAAATGCGCTCAAATGTCCACAACATTCCACCCAGATATCGCGTATAACAACCTCCACTTACAGGCAGGACTCACCTTTACTCATCCTTCACTTCTTCGCCTGCAAGCTTCAGGATATCTTCCACGGTGTCTTCCGTAATACCCATACGCTCCGCCACTTCATCGACCGATACTTTTCTTCCGTATTCTTCCTTCATGCTTTTGATTGTCTCGTCCAGATCATTCACCCGCTCGACCATCTTCTTATCGCGGCGTTTTTCTTCGGTGTGGGATTCCAGCATCACCCGGATTCCAGCGCGCACCTGCTCCAGCACTTCTGCTTCTGTTGCTTTCTTATTCTCACCTAAGTACAGCATCAAGCTGACATTGCCTTCCTGGATCACATCACCGATGAAGATTCCCGGCATATGCAGCTTTACTGCTTCTTCCACAACTTTGGGAAGATAATATGCAAGTGTTACCTCTTCCTCCGTCTGCTTCGCCATTTTTTCAATATCGATCAGATATTCTGCCACATAGTCTTTTTCCTGCTGGCTTAATGTATCTTTTTCTTCTTGTTCTGTTTTTTCTGTATTTTCTATAGTTCCTGTATATCCGATTACTTCCACTTTCTGAGACATCAGGAATTCATGAACCAGATTCATCTGCTCATCTGTAAGATTGTCATCCTGAAAGAAAGCTTGCACTTCCTGACTGGTCATTTTATTATTCTGGCTTGCTGCAACTGCAAGAAGCTCTCCTAATTTTTTCTGAAACTGGGCTCTGTCTGCCATATCTTTACTCCTTCGTTAAATTTTCTTTACCTTTTTATCATTCACGTTCCTGTTATTCAAGAACTCTCTTCAAATGTCAATAATGAAATGCCGATAGCTCTTCATATCTTCTGGCATCTGTTCTTCATTACACTCCTTCGTAGGAAAAATCAGGAATAAAGCTTTCTTTTGCCGTTTCGCCTTCCTGAATAAATGCCTGCTCCACGCCAAGATCTATGGCATAATCCACCAGAACATCATATGCTTTTTTCGTCACTTTCTTGGCAAGCTCCGGATATTTTTCCCGATTCAACGTATCGAGTGGAGTGTACTGGTTCATGAGACTCATATAAATCTGGTCACCATATGTTTCATAGAGATATTTCACAATTCTTCTCGCATCTCTCAGACACCCAGGCAATAACAAATGTCTCACAATTACACCTTTTGTCATAATCCCCGCATCATTAAATACAGGATTCCCAGTCTGCCGGACCATTTCTTCCAGAGCAGCCTTTGCCACCTCAGGATAATCTTCTGCCCCGGAATATTTCTTTGCATGCTCCGGATCCAGATATTTAAAATCCGGAAGATATACATCAACATATCCATTTAGCCTGCGTAAAGTCTCCACCTTTTCATAGCCGCTTGTATTATAAACAATTGGAAGATTAAGCCCTTTTTTTCTTGCCTGATCCAGTGCCGCGATAATCTGTGGTACAAAGTGCGTTGGTGTCACAAGGTTAATATTGTTCGCCCCCTGTTCCTGAAGCTCCAGAAATATCTCCGATAACCGTTCAACACTTACTGTTTTTCCAACCTCACTGTTGGCAATGTGATAATTCTGGCAATATACACATCGAAGCGTACAGCCAGAGAAAAAAACAGCTCCGGATCCATTTATCCCGGAGATACACGGTTCTTCCCACATATGAAGCGCGGCTCTGGAAAGCCGGACCAAATCCGACTCCCCACAAAAGCCACGCTTTCCTTCTTCTCGCTTAATCTGGCACTGTCTCGGGCATAACATGCACCCGTTCACTAGACAACCTGTCCTTTCGCAACAAATACAGGGAACGCTTCATCACCCTTTAATTCTTTTCCATCGGTGATTTTTACATTCTTATCTGAAATGATATATTCCAGCTTTGTACCTTCTCCAACGATCGTATCCTGCATTAAAACACAATTCTTCACTTTCGCACCTTTTGCGATCTTCACACCACGGAATAAAATACTGTTCTCCACTTCACCTTCGATCACACAACCGTCTGCTACCATAACATTACTTGCTTTTGCATTGCCGATGTATCTGGTCGGATTATCGTCACGAATCTTTGTATAGATGGGATTACCTGTGAAAAGCTTCTCAAGATTCTTATCATCCAGAAGTTTCATGTTCTCATCAAAATAGCTCTTAAGTCCGGTGATTCTCGCCACATATCCTTTATGCTCATAAGCCATGACTTTATATGTATCCAGATGCGGGATCAGGATATCCCTCTCCAGTGAAATAGCTCCACGCATAAACGCTGCATTAATGGTATCGATCAGCCACTCTCTGTTCGCAATGTATATATTCATAGAGAAATTCTGCACACCCTGCTCCTGCTTATTGATGTAGATGTCTTCTACTTTATCTCCATCCAGCTTCAACGTATAATAAAGCCCTTTACTTGCATCTTTTGCACCAGTCAGTTCCTGTGGCAGTTCCTCTTTTGTATAAGCGAACGTAATATCTGCATCCGTTTTTACATGCTGTGCGATCAGCGCATTGAAATCAAAATTTGCAGCAATATTCGTATCTGCCATAATCACATATTTTTCTTTTTGCTTTTTGAGTACCGGAAGAATATTGGCGAGCGCTTCCACTCTTCCTCCTCCCATACTGCCGATAGACTTCTGGGCAAATGGAGGAAAGATACTAAGTCCTCCGTTCTTACGGCTGAGATCCCACTCTCGGCCACCACCTAAATGGTCTACAAGCGAATGATAATTCTCACGAACAAGCACTTCTATTTTATCAATTCCGCAGCCAACCATACTGGATAACAAAAAATCGATCATTCGATAACGGCTTGCAAATGGAATGGAAGCCATTAGTCTTTCGCTGACCAGTTCCGGAACAAACTTATCATAATTATTCGGGAAAATAATTCCCATTGCGTCCGCATTTGCATTTATCATTTTTCTTCACCGTCCTTTACATCTTCACTGATCATGGCATTCGATCCAATCTTGGCACCTGTTCCGACGCAGACATCCGGTCCGATGGTTGCAACTCCTTGCTCATCTTCTGTCGGCATAGCTCCTACCACAGCATTTTCACCGATCACTACATTCTCCGCAACAATACAATGCTTTACACTGGCTCCGGCTTTAATCGTTGTTCTGCCCATAACGACTGCATCTTCTACAACTGCTCCGGCTTCTACTTTCACTCCGGCAAATAGGATGGAATGTTTCACGCTGCCTGCGATCTTACATCCATCTGTGATCATCGAGTTCTCTACATTGGCTCCGGCGCAGATCTTATGTCCCGGCATACCACTGTTCCTGCTATAGATCTTCCAGTCTTCATCAAACAGGTTAATTCCACTGTGTTCCGGATCCAGTACTTCCATATTCGCTTCCCACAAAGATGGAATCGTTCCCACATCTTTCCAGTATCCGTTAAAGTGATACGCGTACATTTTTCTCTCATCACGCAGCAGATTCGGTATAATATTATTTCCAAAATCATTTTCAGATTCCAGGTCAGCCTCATCTTCAATCAGGTATTGTTTTAAAATATCCCAGTTGAATATGTAGATACCCATAGAGGCAAGATTGGATTTCGGATTCTTCGGTTTTTCCTGGAATTCCGTGATACGGTCATCATCGTCCGTGACCATAAGTCCGAATCTTGGTGCCTCCTCCCACGGGACTTCCATAACCGCAACACTGAATTCTGCGTTCTTTTCTTTGTGGAATCTAAGAAAATCACTATAATCCTGCTTGCAGATCTGATCTCCCGACAAAATAATGACATATTCCGGATCATAGCGCTCGATAAATGAAATATTCTGGTAAATTGCATTTGCTGTACCTTTATACCAATCTGAGCCAGATGCCTTCTGATATGGTGGTAATACATGAACTCCTCCATAGATTCGGTCCAGATCCCACGGTTGCCCATTTCCGATATACTCATTCAGCTCCAGAGGCTGATACTGAGTCAGAATACCTACTGTATCAATACCTGAATTTACGCAGTTTGAAAGTGGAAAGTCTATGATTCGGTACTTTCCGCCAAATGGAACTGCCGGTTTTGCAAGCTTCTGGGTCAGCGCATACAGTCTGGAGCCCTGCCCTCCGGCAAGTAACATTGCTATCATTTCTTTGCCCATTATAGTTCCCCTTTCTAATTCTATCATCTACCTGTAAAATGACAGATTATTTATTCTTGATATGAAAAATATTATACTATATTTCAGTTATTTTTTCTACAAACTCACTTATTGTTTTTCCAAAATTTTTGTTAGTTTTCTGTTAATTCTAATATCAGAATGAAGCATTATTTCTGTACGAATCTTTCTTTCAAAATCCAGGGCTGGATATTTTCAATCTAGTCTTGTATAATAAAAGTAGTAATTTCGAGGAGGATATGTATCATGAGTAAAATTGATGAAATTAGAAGTGCTATGGTCGCAGCTATGAAAGCCGGCGAAAAGGAGAAAAAAGAAACTTTATCCATGCTTCTGGCAGCTCTTAAGAATAAACAGATCGACAAACGTGCAGATCTGACAGAAGAAGAAGAGATTCAGGTTATCATGAAAGAAATCAAGCAGACAAAAGAGACTTTGGAGATGACACCTGCTGACCGTACTGATATTATTGAAGAATGCAACCGCCGCCTGACTGTTCTGGAAGCCTACGCTCCAAAAATGATGGGCGAAGACGAGATAAAGGCAATCATCGAAGGTGTGTTATCTGAACTTGGTATCGAGAACCCAACCGGAAAAGACAAAGGAAATATCATGAAACATCTGATGCCAAAGGTAAAAGGTAAAGCTGATGGTAAGCTTGTCAATGATCTTGTATCCACATATTTCAAATAATTTTACCATATAGGAAATTCCATCTCCTATATGATAGAAAAGACCTGCCAACCGGCAGGTCTTTTCTTCTCTATAGAAATTTTTTCATGTCTTTCAAACTTACTGCATTTTAATTATCTGTCTGAGCCTGATCGTCTGTCTGCACCTGATCTGTATACGGTGTCTGAGTCTCAGTCTTCATCTTTACAGACACTTTCTGGAAACTTACTTTTTTCCATACACCCTTATGCACTTTAATGTCTGCTTTTTTTCTCCACTTTTTCACTGTATCATCATAAAGCTTTGTCTGACGTTCCTGTACAATCTGTGATTTCTTAGAATCCGTTGCTGTACGATCTAACAGGCTTGTAACTTTTGCTACGTAACAGCCTTTTTCTGTCTCAATCACATCTGTAGATTCTCCCTCGCCCAGTGCATCTGCGGCTTTAATCAAATCTTCATCAGGAGAAGTTGTATCTTTATCAAACGTCAGTGTCTGAACCGTTGCCCCTTGCTCTTCTGCAAGCGCGTTCAAATCTCCACCTTCCTTCAGACCGGAAGCAATCGCCTCTGCCTGAGACTTTAACTGCGCTTTTTCATCATCGGAAACGTCTTTGCTGTTGCCGGAATCATCTTTTGTCTGATAAGAAATGAACACATAATCCATGCTCTTCTGTGCTGCTTCTTCATCTGAGACTTCTGTATCTGCCCCGGCCTGGATCGCAGTTCGCATCTTCTGCTGAACTGCCATCAGTGTCAATGCACGATTTACAGTCTTCTCATTGCCAGATACAAGATTCTTGTCATCTAAAGAATTATCATTCAGAAACTGCTGCGTTGTCTCCTTGATCATTGCTTTATCTTCATCTGTAATTGACACATCATAATCTTCCATATGCTTTTCAAGAAGAATCATATCTTCCAGTGACTTCAGTACAGAACTCTTTACAGATTCTTCGTATGTCTCTCCGTCAGAAGCATCTGAGTTCCACATATCTTCTCCCAGATAAGCAGAATAATATGTCTCATATGTTGCCTGTGTATATCTTGCGAAGAAATTGGCCAGATCCGCATCAATCTTTGTATCATCGACTGTCGCAACCGTCTCGTCTCCTTTTAATGATCCGCATCCGGTCAGTGTTGCAGCCGCCAATACTCCCGCAAGAGCCAGCGCAAATAATCTCTTTTTCATATCGTTTTCGTATCCTCCTTCATTCTGATGGGCAAAGAAATGTCCACTTTTTTTATTATATCTTCTTTTTTCTAGTCAAGCAATCCTTTTATACCAATTAACACTTTTTTCACAACCTCAATTGGATTCTCCACTTCACCACGCTTTGTTTTCTTCTTTCTCTGGTAAATGAATTTGGGATCCGATATATCCGCCTTAAATGACAGAGCTTCCGGAAATTGTTTTAAAAGATCCGGGATCCGCTCTACATGGATTTTTGCTTTTTCATACATACGGAATGTATAGGTCACACCTTTTTGAGTCACCTCTGTCACATACGCCTGGTGCGCCAGATTCTTAAGCCTTGCTACTTCCAGAAGGAGCTCCACTTTTTTAGGAATATCTCCAAAACGGTCAATCAACTCCTCTATCATATCGTCCATCTCTTCCTCAGACTCGATGGCAGCAATTCTCTTATAAATATCCAGCTTATGATATTCATTTGGTATATAAGAATCGGGAATATACGCATCGACATTGACATCCAATGCTGTCGTAAATGTATCCTCTTCTGATAATTCCCCTTTTAAATGTTTGACTGCCTCATTTAACATTTTGCAGTACATATCGTATCCGACCGCTTCCATATGCCCGTGCTGTTCGGCACCAAGAAGATTTCCAGCTCCACGGATTTCAAGATCACGCATGGCAATTTTGAATCCTGATCCAAGATCTGTAAATTCCCGGATTGCCGCCAGACGCTTCTCTGCAATCTCTTTCAATAATTTGTCCTTCCGGTACAACAAAAATGCATAGGCCATACGCCCGGAACGCCCGACGCGGCCACGAAGCTGATAGAGCTGGGAAAGGCCAAGCCGGTCTGCGTCGTGAATGATCATGGTATTTACATTGGATATATCAAGACCCGTTTCAATAATCGTTGTCGACACAAGCACATCAATATCTCCATTAATAAAATCATACATGATCTTTTCAAGCTCATGCTCCTTCATCTGTCCGTGGGCAAAGGATACATTTAACTCCGGGACAAGTTTCTGAATATGCGCTGTTACCTCTGCAATGTCTTCCACTCGATTGTACACATAGTAGACCTGTCCGTTTCTCGCACATTCTCGTTCGATTGCCTCCCTGACCATCTCATCATTATATTCCATCACATACGTCTGGATCGGCAGCCGGTCCTGCGGTGCCTCCTCCAGCACGCTCATATCACGGATTCCAATAAGGCTCATATGAAGAGTTCTTGGAATCGGCGTTGCCGTCAACGTCAGAACGTCTACATTTTTCTTTAACTTTTTGATTTTCTCCTTGTGCTGGACTCCAAAACGCTGCTCCTCGTCGATGATCAGCAATCCCAGATCCTTATACTCAATATCACCACTGAGCACACGGTGGGTTCCAACCACAATGTCCACCAGCCCGCGTTTCAAGTTCTGAATCGTATCTCTTTGCTGAGCCGGAGTCCTGAATCGGCACATCAGATCTACCCGGACCGGGAAATCCTTCATTCTCTGGCAAAATGTATTGTAATGTTGCTGTGCCAAAATAGTGGTCGGTACCAGATAGACCACCTGCTTATTTTCCTGTACTGCCTTAAATGCCGCACGGATTGCAATTTCCGTCTTTCCATAACCTACATCACCACAGATCAGACGATCCATGATCTTGTGGCTTTCCATATCCTTCTTCACAGCATTGATTGCCAGAAGCTGATCTTCTGTCTCCTCATACGGGAACATTTCCTCAAATTCTTTCTGCCAGACTGTATCCTCCCCGTAAACAAACCCATCCTGATTCTGTCTTGCTGCATAAAGTTCTACCAGATCTTTTGCAATTTCTTTAACTGCCCCCCGAACCTTTGCCTTCGTCTTTGTCCACTCCTGAGTTCCAAGACGGTTAAGTTTTGGTTTTTTTGAATCAGAACCGGCATATTTCTGGATCAGATCCAACTGTGTTGCCGGAATATAAAGATTTCCACCCTTAGCATAGGAAATCTTCATATAGTCTTTGGAAATCTTATCCACTTCGATTTTTTCAATTCCTTGATAAATTCCCAGTCCATGATTCTCATGTACCACATAATCTCCAGGTTTTAATTCTGAGAAGCTTTGAATCTTACGCCCTTCATAAGTGGTACGGCGTTTTTTCTTCCTTTTATTCTTTCCGAAAATATCCGTTTCTGAAATTACAACAAAATTCAAAAGTGGATACTCATAGCCTTCTGCAATATAACCATAAGCAGTCATAATTTCTCCCGGTTCTACTTCACGCTCCATATCTTCACTGTAAAAGCTACTCAGATTGTAATCTCGAAGATCTTCTGCCAGGCGCCTTGCTCTTGTTCTGGAACCGGAAAGCAGAATGACACGGCTCTGATTTCGTTTCATTTTTTTCAGATCCTGCGTTAGAAGTTCAAAACTTCTATTGTATGGATCCACATTTTTCGTTTGAAGATTATAACTTGCCCGGATATTCAACCCAGGGCAACGCATATCCAACGCCTGAAATCCCACGCTGGAATATTCATTCATTTTCCTCATAATCTCCTGCGTTGTAAAAAGCACCGCTTCGCTGTCGGCTACTTCGTATCCGCTCTGGGCACGTCGTTTCTGGGCTTCCAGAAATTCTTCTTCCACTCCTTCGCCTTTTTCCTTCAAACGCACAGGCTCATCTAAGAAAAGAATTGTATTTTCTTTTTCAAAATAATCCAGAAAAGAAACTCTTTTTTCTTCTTCCTCTGGAAATTCTGTAGCCGGAAACACTTCTACCTCGTCAAGCTTCTCGATAGATCGCTGCGTCTCCGGATCAAAGGTTCGAATAGAATCCACCTCATCTCCCCAAAGTTCAATCCTAACCGGGAGCTCCTCCGTCAGCGGATATACATCCAAGATGCCGCCACGGACCGCAAACTGCCCCGGTCCTGCCACCTCTATCTCTCTGTCATACCCACACTGTGCCAGCTTCACAGACAATTCATCCAGATTCAGAGTCTCGTCGGAGCATATCTTGATCACCCTGCTCTTTATCATTTCTTTTGGAAGGAGTGCATCCATAAATGCATCAAAACTAGCAACCACAGTTATCGGTTCGCCTTTTAAAACTGCCTGTATCACCTGCATTCGCTGACTGACCAGCTCTTTACTACGAATATCTGCCTGGTAAAACAGCAAGTCTTTTGCTGGATAAAAACTAATGGCTGCATCTAAAAAACGATACTCTTCATAAATCTGTTTCGCTTTTGCCTCACTGGAACAGGCGATGACTTTATAACAACAGCCATCGCTAAGTGCGTACATCATATGAGTCTTCTGGGAATTCACACAACCTGTCAGCATCAGAACTCCCGGATCTTCTTTTTTCTTTTTTACGATATCTTCATATTCTGCCAGTTCCAAAAGCGGCTTAAGTAACGCCTGCACTTTTACTCCTCCTTCGGCTTCACTTTACGGTTATACTCATTCATGGCCGCATCAATCTCACCTTTTAATATCTCTTCTGTGGCAGAAATTGCCTTTTCATATCCCTCTTCCATAAGTTCCAGATCCTCTCCATGAAAATGTCCGAGAACATAGGCAGCCAGATCATATCCTTTCGGCTTTTCTCCCACTCCGACTTTAATTCTTTGAAATGTATCTGTCCCAAGCTGGGCAATAATATTTTTAATTCCGTTATGTCCACCGGCACTTCCTTTTTTACGGATCCGGATCTGCCCCGGGTTCAGACTGATATCATCATATATCACAAGCAGCTCTTCTTTCGGATCCACCTTAAAATAATCCACCAACTCGCGAATGCTCTCACCACTTAAATTCATATAAGTCTGCGGTTTAACAAGAAGAACCTTCTGACCTTCGATGATTCCTTTTCCAACATAGGCACGCCCTTTTTTTGCGTCCACTGCAATATTATATTTTTCTGCGATTTTATCTATCACCTGAAATCCTACATTATGTCTTGTACCTTCGTATTCTTTTGTCGGATTTCCAAGTCCTGCTATAATTATCATATTTTCCACCTCTTTATCTCTACCCATTCTACAGGATATCTATTCTTTTGTCACGAAAAAAGCTGTATAATTTTCCAACCTTTTTCATACATTATAAAGAACAAAAACCTAAGAAAACAAATACAGGAGGTTATTATGAGTTCAAAAACAAAAATCGTTGTACTTCACATGAAGGAAATTATTTATACAGTCCTGTTCATCTGTCTCGGCATTTTGCTGGTGGCACTGCTTACATTTATGTTTCACCCGAAAAACAAAGAAACTTCCTCATCAAAGAGCACTTCCTATCAACCGGGCATCTACACTTCACAGCTTACATTGGGCGATAAAGAGCTGGAAGTAGAAGTCACAGTCGACGAAAATCATATCAACTCTATCCGATTTTCCAACCTGGACGACACCGTCACCACCATGTATCCGTTGATCCAGCCGACTATGGAAGAAATCGCAGACCAGATCTGCCAGACACAATCGCTAGAAAACATTTCTTATTCCTCCGACAATCCATATACCTCTCAAATCATCATCAACGCCATTGATGATGCCCTAAAAAAAGCCGTAACCACCAGATAGTTACGGCTTTTTCTCTTCTATGTAGTTTTCTTATTATCTGTGCTGCTTCAACCTCTTTCCCGGACATTTTACTGCACCGGATTTTAACCTTCCACAATCAGATATCTTCCGTCCGGAATCGGGAACACTTCTGCTGCTTCTTCCAGTTCCTCATCAGACATTCCCTGAATATCCATTCCTTCTTCTTCCAGGAATTCTTTTACCTCATCAATGTTTTCCACAACAACTGCCATGCAGTCCTCCAGAAATGCTTCTGCATCTTCCAGCGTCTCTGCAACTGCCTCCTCAAAAAGTTGTGATTGATTTTCAAGAAATACGTTCAGACATTCCTCATCAAACTCATTCATTACCTCTTAACCTCCTTTTTATAGATATTCCTGCAATTTCTCTGCCTTGTCTATCATATACTGGGCTCCGGCAATCATTAACTCTTCTTTCGTACGAAATCCCCACGTCACTGCGATAGTTTTTACTCCTGCATTCTTTCCAGTCACCACATCTACTTCAGAATCTCCTACATACAGACACTCCTTGTAATCTACACCGAGCTTTTTCGCCACATAAAACACTCCCGCCGGATCCGGTTTTCTTGGAATTTCATCCTTCTGTCCCTGTACCCAGTCAAACAACTTCTCACCATAAATTGCATGAACCGCTTTCACCGCCTGACAATGAGGTTTATTGGACAGCACCGCCAATTTCACTCCCTGTTTCTTTAACTTATACAGCATTTCCGGGACGCCTTCGCAAGGTGTTACATGATATGTACAATTCTCATCAAATATGCGTCCATAGATCTGCATACCTTCCTCAATTCTGGTCGCACCAGGATTCCCCGATGCATCCAGCGCCTTCTCCATCAACACCCTCGCACCATTCCCTACGAACTCCCGACACTGTTCTTTAGAAATCTCCGAAAGATTCATCTCTTTTAATGTCAGGTTAACCGAATAGACCATGGAATCCAACGTATTACCAATCGTACCATCAAGATCAAAAATACATGCCTTAATCATTGCCAAAAAATCCTCCATGCCAATATCATAGTATGAGACGTCGAAGATGTCAATTACCAATTGGGGACGGGGTTTTTTCAAAAAAACCCCGTCCCCAATTGGACTTTAACCTGTCCCTTTTTTTAACCCCACCTACATTTTTACGGGCTTTAGTGCTTCTCACACCTGTCCCTTTTTAACTTTCCACCAAATACTGTCTCATTATGCGAAGTGCGTTTTTTTCCAGGCGGCTTACTTGTGCCTGGCTGATTCCCACATCTCTTGCCACTTCCATCTGAGTTCTCCCGTCAAAAAAGCGAAGGGAAATAATGTATCTTTCCCGTTCGTTTAAATGTTCCATGGCAGCCTGTAGCGACAGGCTTTCGACCCATTTTTCTTCTTTATTCTTGTGATCGCTGATCTGGTCCATCACGTAAAGTGCGTCGCCTCCGTCACTGTACACTGGCTCCTGGAGGCTCATAGGTGCCTGAATGGCATCTAGCGCATAGACAATGTCCTCCTTGGCTATTCCAATCTCCTGTGCGATTTCCTGAACTGTAGGCTCTCGCATATTCTGTTTCACATAATTTTCTTTCGCATAAATTGCTTTGTATGCGGTATCACGAAGGGAACGGCTGACTCGTATACTGCTGTTATCCCGCATATAACGCCGAATTTCTCCAATGATCATAGGCACTGCATAAGTACTGAATTTGACGTCCAGCTCCGTATTAAAATTATTGATTGCCTTAATCAGCCCGATACAACCAATCTGAAATAAGTCATCGGGGTTTTCATTACTGGAATGAAATCGTTTGATCACACTTAGAACCAGTCTTAAATTTCCTTTGATATATTCCTCTTTTGCCTCATCGTCTCCCGCTTTAATACGCGCAAACAAAGCTTCCTTCTCCTCTTCTTTCAGGATCGGAAGCTTTGCCGTATTCACACCACATATTTCAACTTTTCCCTGCATTTTTTCGAACCTCCTGCCAGATGTTTTCTGATTACGTCTAGTAGAAATTCTCTCCATATGCAGGTTACTTATTCGTAAGTGTCATGAAATTAAAAAACTTTTACCCCTTGACATCACATGTCCGGCATCATCTTATCCCGCCAGCCATGCAAGCCGCTCTATAGGTCTGATTATCTTGACAAATCCGACATTTTTATCTGTCCCACTTGTCTGCCAGATTATTAATCTGATTCTCGAACTTCATCAGTTCTTTGTTTGCAAGTCCTTCATTCTTATATACCACATCAAGCAGCCTCTTTGCCGCTGCGACCACTCTGTAAAATGCATTCTGCTTACGGATCTGTGCTGGTTTTTCCACTGCCTTTTTCGGTTCTTTAATTCCAACGGACAGGATTTCACCTGTAGCAAGATCCACACATCCTCCGGAATACGGTGCCATGGCCGGCCAGCCAAACTTTTCCGTAATTGCTTCTGCAAATGTATCCGTAACCTGATCTTCACCATGAACTACGAATACATGCTGCGGTGTGTTCTCAAATCCTGACAGCCAGTCTAAAAGTCCGTTCCGGTCTGCATGTCCGCTGATACCTTTCAGACTTTCGATCTTCGCATTGACTTCGACTGTCTCACCAAAAAGCTTGACGCATTCCGCACCCTCAATCAGCTTTCGCCCCAGTGTTCCTACCGCCTGATATCCTACAAAACAGATCGTACTTTCTTTTTTCCACAGATTGTGCTTCAAATGGTGGCGGATTCGTCCTGCCTCACACATTCCTGATGCCGATAAGATAACCTTCGGTTTTGTATCAAAATTGATCATCCGGGACTCATCACTTGTAATCGTTGTTTTTAAGCCCGGAAAAACAAGTGGATTGATTCCTTTCTCAATAATCGCAAGTGCATCCTCGTCAAAACAGGATTTTACATTCTTATTAAATACGTTCGTTGCTTCAATTGCCAACGGGCTCTCCACATAAACCTCGAAATTCGGATAGTCCGGCAGCAAATTTTTCTCCTTGATCTCACGGATAAAATACAGAAGCTCCTGTGTACGTCCCACTGCAAAGGATGGAACGACCACATTCCCTCCGCGGTCAAAAGTCTCCTTTAAAATTCTTGTAAACTCTCCGACATAATCAGGCCTTACATCCCCATGCACCCGGTCTCCATATGTAGATTCAATCAAAATATAATCTGCTTCTGTCACTTTCTTCGGATCCTTGATAATCGGCTGATCCAGATTTCCCACATCTCCGGAAAATACGATCTTTTTGGAAATGTCTCCCTCTGTGATCCACATCTCGATTGCCGCAGAGCCAAGAAGATGCCCTACATCCGTAAAACGAATATCTATTCCGTCACACAGTGTAATTCTTTGATCATAATCACACGGTGCCAGCAATTTGATCGCTGCATCGGCATCCGCCATTGTATAGAGCGGCTCATATTCCGGTCCGCCGCTTCGCCTTGCTTTACGATTCCGCCATTCCGCCTCAAACTCTTGAATATGGGCACTGTCACGCAGCATGATATTACACAGATCTGATGTGGCAAATGTTGTTACGATTTCTCCATGAAATCCCTGTTTGCAGAGCATCGGAATCTTTCCGGAGTGATCGATATGTGCATGCGTCAGGAGAATATAATCTATATCTCCCGATGCAACCGGGATTTCCTGGTTCTCGTAAAGATCTGGCCCCTGCTCCATACCGCAGTCTACCAGAATGTTCTTTCCGCAGGCCTCAACAAGGTGGCAGCTGCCTGTCACTTCGTGGTCCGCTCCTATAAAAGTAAGCTTCATACACGTATCCCCTTTTTATTTTCATTCTACCACTTTTTCAGGAATACTTCACCATTTCTTTTCTCAGGCGCACCATAATTTTTTTCTCAAGTCTGGATATGTAGGACTGGGAAATCCCCAGCAGATCTGCCACCTCTTTTTGCGTCTTTTCCTCCCCGTCCACAGTTCCGATACCAAAGCGCATCTGTATGATGGAACGTTCTCTTGCTGACAACAAATTCAGTGCTTTTATCAGAATCTTCCTCTCTGCCTCCTGCTCCAGATCCTTATAAATCGTATCCTCCTCCGTGCCCAGAATATCTGACAGCAAGAGTTCATTTCCATCCCAGTCCACATTCAGCGGCTCATCGATCGACACTTCCAGTTTCGTTTTATTATTACGTCGCAGATACATTAAAATCTCGTTTTCAATACAGCGGGAAGCATAGGTCGCAAGTTTTATATTTTTCGTCGGGTTAAATGTATTAATTGCCTTAATCAATCCAATTGTTCCGATGGAAATAAGATCTTCCACTCCGATACCAGTATTATCAAATTTTTTCGCTATATAAACGACCAGGCGCAAATTATGTTCTATCAGAAGTTTCCTCGCCTCTTCGTCATGTGCACTTCCCAGATAACCGATTGCTCTCGCCTCATCATCTGCTTCTAACGGTGCAGGCAAAATGTCTGACCCTCCGATATAGTGTATCTCTCCTCCGTCCGGAAATAAAAATGTCCGAAAATCCGGAATTACGTTTAACTGAAACTTTTTGGGCATAACTGCTTTCATTAACATATCTATTCCTCCATTTACAAATTAACTTTTTTATTTACTTATCAGTCATTTCATAGCTTCCATTTTCACAGATGTCTTTCCATATTAAATCCACTATTTACTTCGACAATGACTATAAATACATTTTTCAATGTCCGATTTATTCTTCTGCCTGCTATAAATCATCAGGATTCAAGATCATGTCATATACATTGGAAAGCTTCTGTCTCTCACTGACTGCCACAAGTGGTTTTTCCACCCATTTTTCTTCCTTTTCACACTGACAACACAAACAATCCAGCATAAGGATCGGCATCGTACCATTTTCCTTTCCAATACTCTGATAGGTGATTACACGTTTACTTGAAAAATCTGTGCAGCCAAGTTTTTGGGCTATCTCTCCTGTAATTACATGAACCGGTCTTCCCGTCAACGAATCCCGCAACCTGTTTCCAGTGTCAATAATGGCATAAATCTCACATTCTCTTCCGTTTTGATACAGCCTGGCTCTACAGGAGCCAGCCATATTTTTATGAAAATAAGCCAGCAAATCCCATATTCCAAGACAAAGATGATATCCTGCAAATGCAAGTATTAAAAACACTGCACCTCCACGAACGTATGGCTGAAATACATTCAGTATACCGCCCAGTAAAAATGCACTGACATACAGCAATATCCATGCTTTTATCAGAGTACGTTTTTCTTTTATCCCAAGTCCTGTTTTCAACAGACACATATTCATGACTCCGTGAAACAACACAAGCCTCCATATCTTTCCTCGCAAAAAGACCACAAATATGCAAGTCAGAAACGCACCGACCATTGCTCCCGCAATAATTCGCAGACGTCTGATCCGGCACTTAAGCATCTTTCCTACCATTAATAACAGGAAATAATCCATCAGAAAATTAATAAGAAAAAACAGATCTATGTACAGCTCATAGTGCATGTTCCACCTTCTTCCTCTTGTATACGCAATCGATTTTGTACTTTTGAGTGATTTTATTATACGTGTGACCACACGTAGATTTTGTCAGATAATGAAAGAAACAATTCAGTTTATTACGACAGGATTTTACGCATTATCCCTTCTTTTTCCATGTTTTTTCGCCATGTAATTTTATATGACATAATTCATGTATTTACCACAAATGAACGAATTTTTTGTCGATGTATTTTTACAATGATGAATAAAGAATGTGCATTGGCATATTCTGGCGCCTGCGGCAGTCGTTTGCGACATCATCATTGTACGCCGCAATGCGCATCCTGCCGGAGGCTTTTTGTATATAATAGGAAATGCAATTTCCTATTATATACAAAAAGAGTCAAAGAAACTTATTCGTTTCTTTGACTCTTTTATTCATTCAATCTTGTATTCTAATATGAATTCCTATTTTTTAAAGAAATCCGGAATCTTGATAGACTGCTCTTTTACACGGCTTGTCGGAGTTCTCGGTGTCTCCATGGAAGGTGATGTTCCTCCAACTGTTCTTCTAGGAACTTCCGGCTCTTCCACTGTTCTGTTCACAGATCCCATACTCATATCAAGCTTTGGAGCTGCCTGCTGGCGAACCGGCTGTCTGTCATATGCAGAAGCATGTCCTGTATGTGTAGCCGTATGCCCCACATTTGCTGCCGGGCGCTGGCTCTCCAGTCTGGATTTTAATTTGGAAGCTGTACCTCCTACATTATGAAGTCCTGTTGCGATAACTGTGATCGTAGCCTCATCAGCCTTGGAATCATCATACATTGCACCAAAGATAATATTCGCATCTTCTCCGGCAAGATCCTGAACATACTCAGCTGCATCTGATGCATCCATAAGAGTGATATCTCCGGATACATTGATGATAACATGAGAAGCTCCGGCAATTGTTGTCTCCAGAAGAGGACTGGCAACTGCCTGTTTTACTGCCTCAAGCGCTTTATCGTCACCGCGTCCCATACCGATACCGATATGTGCGATTCCCTTGTCTGTCATAACAGTCTGAACATCTGCAAAGTCCAGGTTGATCAAGGATGGTACATTGATCAGGTCTGTGATACCCTGAATACCCTGCTGTAACACCTCATCAGCCTTCTTAAGTGCTTCCGGCATAGTTGTACGTCTATCAACAACCTCAAGAAGCTTATCATTTGGAATGACGATCAGTGTGTCTACACTTTCTTTTAATTTTTCAATTCCTGCAAGAGCATTGTTCATACGTGTCTTAGACTCAAAACGGAACGGTTTTGTTACAACTCCGACTGTCAGGGAACCCTGTTCCTTGGCAATACGTGCTACAACCGGTGTAGCTCCTGTTCCTGTTCCGCCACCCATACCACAGGTAACGAAGACCATGTCTGCTCCTTTTAATGCTGCTGCAATCTCTTCGGAACTTTCCTCTGCAGCTTTCTCACCAATCTCCGGTCTTGCTCCCGCACCAAGACCTTTGGTAATCTTATCTCCGATCTGTAAAAGTGTCGGAGCCTTACTTAACTGAAGTGCCTGTTTATCTGTATTAATTGCAATAAATTCCACACCGGCAATCTGCTCGTCGATCATTCGGTTCACAGCGTTGTTACCGCCGCCGCCGACTCCTACAACTATGATCTTAGCCGCTGCTTCTGACTCGTTGGTTTTAATTTCTAGCAAGGGTTTCTCCTCCTTTGTTATCCTTATTATACATTATACACCCATATATATTTCTATAATATAGACTTTTGTCCAAAATATCAATAGAATTTCATGACTTTTTCAATTTTTTTTGTTTTATCCTGCATCTTCCGGAAAAACTCCAATATCAAAAGTCGCTGTGTCACTCTCATCAGAAAAATTTTCCAGATGAAGCGTTCCTTCTTTTCCTTCCAGCTTTTCAAGAATCTTAGGAATCTGCGCAACTTTCACGGAAGTGACATCATTTCCAAGGCTCACACATACATTCCCGATGTACACATAAATTCTGTCAGAACGACACATAATCTTTGTGACAGACAACTCGTACTTTTTCATCTCTCTGGTAGCTTCCAGTATCTCCTGATAGATAATCGAACTTTTCTTTTTCAATTTGTGGTAAAGCTTAAGTTCATCCGGATCCATACCGTCTACAAGCGGAATTCCATCTACCGGTGCTTCCTCTACATCTACGACCATACCATCCTGGTCAAAATAGTAATACTTTCCATCTGAATCCATTACATATCCGATTCTTTCCTTCTCCTGAACTGTAATCTTAAGCGTCCACGGATTTTTAAGGCTTACCTTAATACTTTCAAAACAGTCCGGCTGTTTTCCATAACCGAGTTTATATTTTGCAAGCACATACAGCCCATTGACCGAATATTTATCGTTCTGAACAGATTTTACAATTTCTTCTGTACTGCAATAATCATTTCCCTTCACTTCTACTTTCTGGACATGAAACAAAATAAAAATTCCAAGTACAAGAATTAAAAAGGCAAAGAGCAATACAAAAAAAGCATAAACTCTATGTTTTCGTTTTTTCTTCTTTTTTTTCTTTTTCGGACGTCTTTCTGCATGATCTTGATAGTCGTCCAGGTATTCTTCCCTTTTCATTCACCCCTGCTCCTTATTCTGTAATCTCCTCTTCACAGTAACTTCCATTTTTCGAGACGCTTAGTACAAGCCCCATTTCTACCAGTAAAAATACAACTGAAGTTCCGCCATAACTAATGAATGGCAACGTAATTCCAGTATTGGGGATCGTATTGGTCACGACCGCAATATTTAAGATGACCTGAATCATCATATGTGCCATTGCCCCAGAAGCAATCAATGCTCCAAACAAATCTTTTGCCTGCGTTGCAATGACAAAAAAACGCCAGATCAGAAGCAGAAAAAGCATCAGAATAAAACATGCGCCAAATAATCCAAGTTCTTCACAAATGATGGAAAAAATCATATCATTTTGGGCTTCCGGTACAAAGCCAAGCTTTTGAATACTCTGTCCCAGCCCTCTTCCAAATAATCCTCCACTCCCAATTGCATACAATCCCTGCAGAGTCTGATATCCCTTTTCATAAGCTTCCGGATTCTTCCAGACTGCAAGCCGTTCCAGCCGGTAGCTCTCCAAAGCAAGAAAGATTCCCATAAATCCTGCCCCGGCCGCTCCCAGAAAAATAAACTGCCCGTACTTTGGACTCGCCACAAAAATCAAAACGACTGCTATACTCAGAATAATGATTGCTGTGCTCAAGTTACTGGCTCCGACCAATCCTACTATCGGCAGCACGACTATCATGACTTTTATCAATGTCCGCATACGGTACATTTTTTTCACATTGCGTGTGACGTAAGAAGCCAGAAATAAAATAACCGCAACCTTTGCAAATTCCGATGGTTGAAATGACAGTGGACCAAGTGCAAGCCAGCGCTTGGAACCATTATACTCCCTGCCCACAAATATGACAGCAATCGACAGAAGCAGCGCCACAAGGTAACAAAGCCACGCTATGTTCTTCAATCTGTGATAATCAAGCTGTGCAGTAAAAAACATTGCCAGAAAACCAAGACCAGTCGCAAATACCTGCTTTTTCAGATAATAGGAACTGTCACAGAATTTCACTTCCCCATTATACGCACTTGTACTATACAGAATGATAAGACCTGACAGCACTAGGATTCCCAGTACTGTCAGGAGCGTATAATCGTATCTGCCTCTTGCTGCCATACGTGTCAATCCATTCGCACTCCTTATAAGGAATTTACAATCTCTTTAAATTTATCTCCACGTACTTCATAATTCGGGAACATGCCCCAGCTTGCACACGCCGGAGACAGAAGCACTGCATCTCCCGGCTCTGCCATCTCCACTGCAAGATTCATAGCTTCTTCAAATGTGTCCACATACACATAATCATGAAAATCACATTTTTCACAGTCTCTCGCAATCTTTTCTTTTGTCGCACCCATCAGGATCAGTTTCTTGACTTTTCCATCAAAACTGTTAATCCACTCTGTATACTCGGAATCCTTGTCGTATCCCCCGCCTAACAGGATTGTCGGCCGGCGCATTGCCTGGATTGCCTTAATTGCGGCATCCGGATTCGTTCCTTTAGAATCATTGTAATAAACAACTCCGTTTTTCTCAGCCACATATTCTATACGATGTGCGACTCCTTTAAATGCAAGAATTGCCTTCCTGATCGTCTCCATCGGAACTCCATAAACAGCTGCCATGCATACAGCTGCCATAACATTTTCATAATTGTGCGTTCCTAAAATCTGAAGTTCGTCAACATGGCAGACTTCGACTTCATCCGGATTCTTGTAAATAATTTTATCGTTATCCAGATAAATACCTTTTTCCAGCTTATGCTGACTGCTGAAGAACAGAACATGACACTTTAATGTCTCTGCGAATTTACGCATAACCGGCTCTTCATAGTTCAGAACACAATAATCGTCTTCTGTCTGATTTCTTGCAATGTTCTCCTTAGCAGCAATATAAGCTTCCATCGTATGATGCCGGTTCAAATGATCCGGTGTATAATTCAGGATCGCACTTACGTTTGGGCGGAATGACACGATACTCTCTAGCTGAAAACTACTCATCTCTGCCACGGCAATGGAATGCTCTGTCATAAGATCTGCTGCAACAGTATACGGATTCCCGATATTTCCAACTACGAACACATCATCCTGGTAAGCCTTCATGATCTCACCGAGAAGTGTTGTTGTTGTCGTCTTGCCATTCGTTCCGGTAATTGCAAGTACGTCTCCCTTACCAAATGTATATGCAAGTTCCACTTCTCCGATAACCGGAATCTCTTTTTCTTTCATCTTTAAAATAATCGGAAGATCTGTCGGTACACCCGGACTTAAGATCACCAGATCCAGCGTATTTGGAAGTTCCTCTGGAAAAGCACCGATTATGATCCGGGCTTTGCTTCCTTCCTGAAGCTTTGCGCGCACGTCTGCTTCAGTCAGTTTTTCATTTCCGTCATAGAGCACCACATCCGCTCCATTCTCTTCCAGTAATTTCACTGCCCCGATTCCACTGATTCCAGAACCGAATACCAGCACTTTCTTTCCTGCTACTACCATTTTATCTTCCTCCTGCATTCATACCCAATCTCGCGATTCGGTATTTTCATATTTTCTCTCTACTTCACGTAATGCCTCGGCTTCGTGCTTCGGACTTTTGAGATTTGGCATCATTACATGGCCATCAGTGCGATCAGGCACAGAAGTGCTGTAATAATGGAAAATACAGCGACGACTCTTGTTTCTGACCAGCCACATAATTCAAAATGATGATGAATCGGAGCCATTTTGAAAAATCTCTTTCCACCTGTCTTTTTAAAGTAAGTTACCTGAATCATAACAGATAATACTTCTACCAGATAAATGAGTCCGACAATCACAATAAAAATCGGCATCTGGAGCATATAAGCTGCGGACGCAACAAAACCGCCCAGTGCCAGAGATCCTGTATCTCCCATAAACACACTTGCCGGATACACATTAAACAATAAAAACCCAAGCAATGCACCTACAACTGCACATGTAATCGGCTCAATTCCACTCTTTGTTCCAACTGCAACAACTGTAAAAAATGTTGCTACCAGAACAGTCACGCTTGAAGCAAGACCATCCAGACCATCTGTAAAATTTGTTCCGTTAACAGTACCAATCACGACAAAGAACATCAAAGGAATCGCAAGCCAGCCGATATCCAGATACTTTCCACCAGAGAACGGAATCAGCATTGCAAGAGAAACTCCACTGTACTTTACCATATAAAACGCAAAAATTGCTGTCACAACAATCTGAAGTGCCATTTTCTGCTTTGGATATAAACCATCAGAACGTTTCATAACAACTTTCAGATAATCGTCTAAAAATCCAATCAGACCGAATCCAAGTGTCAGAAACAAGATTGGGATAATCTTCGGATAGTCTTTAATATAAAATACGGATGTGATCACAACACTAAGCAGGATCATAACTCCTCCCATAGTCGGAGTTCCTGCTTTTTTCAAATGAGACTTCACACCATCCTCGCGTTCTGTCTGATCCATTTTCAGTCTTCTCAGCACCGGAATGATCAAAGGCCCCATAACCGCACTCAGTGCAAATGCAATAATCACCGGTAAAAATATCGTATAATCCATAACACACCTCTTCATTTCTTTTGTTCATTTTGCTTTAGTTAGTATACTGCATTTCGACGTCTTTTTCAATGCCAAGATACGGGAATATGTTGTCAAATATATCCCGGATCACCGGAGCTGCGATGGTCCCCCCGTAGTATACACCCTGTGGGTTATAAATGACACACATGCCGAGAATCTGCGGATTGGCAGCCGGTGCAAACCCTATAAAAGAAGAAATATACTTATTCGCACTTCTTGGAAGTGTCTGAGACGTAGCTGTCTTTCCACCAATATGGTATCCTTCGATCTTTGCATTTTTCCCAGATCCCTCTGACACAACACTTTCCAGCAATGCCTGCATCGTCCTGGAAGTTTCTTCCGACACGATTTGCTTTCCATCGTCATATTTTAATTCCCGCACTGTCTCTTTATCTTTGTCCAGTATCCGGACTCCAAAATGTGGTGTCACGCGCTTTCCACCATTGACCAGAGCACTCACGGTCGCTGCCATCTGAATCGGTGTCACTTGAAAGGACTGACCGAAACTCATGGTCGCAAGCTCCACCTGACCAATATTTTCTTCCTTATGCATAATCGTTGCTGCTTCCCCCGGAAGATCTACTCCCGTCTTTCCAAGAAGCCCGAACTGTTCAAAATAATCACAGAATCGTCCTGTTCCCAATCTCAGTCCAATGTCAATAAATACCGGATTACAGGAATTCTGTATCCCTTGTACAAATGTTTCAGCTCCATGTCCCCCTACTTTGTGACACCGGATTTTCCGGTCTTCCACGATCCGGTAGCCCGGACAAGAAAATGTATCTGAAAGAGATACCACCCTTTCTTCCAGACAGGCTGACGCTGTAATAATTTTAAAAGTGGAACCCGGCTCATATGTATCATTGATGCATCCATTTCTCCACATCTGATTCAAAGCTTCTTTTGATTTTTCTGAAATTTCCTGATCCTGATTCAACGTAAATGGTTCATTCAGATCAAATTCCGGTACATTTACCATGGCAAGGATTTCTCCGTTTTGTGGATTCATAAGAAGAATCGCAACCTTATCCGCCTGTTTTTCTTCCATGACTTTTTCTGCCATCTGTTGGGCGTACATCTGAATATTATAGTCCATACTGATTTGAAGTGTCTTGCCTGCCACCGGTTCTACCCGGTCTTCAGCTACACCCTCCAATTCAATACCTCTTGCATCTGTCGTTGTCAGAATCCTGCCGTTACTCCCCTTTAGGTAATCTTCGTATCTCACTTCCAGTCCGATGATTCCCTGATTATCACCACCGGTAAATCCAATCACCTTCGAAGCAAGCTCATTATACGGATAGTACCGTTTAAAATCTTCATCCACTTTCACTCCGGCAAGTTCCATTTCCCGTATCTTATCCCCTGTCTCCTTATCAACATTCGTCTTAATCCGTTCCATGGAAGACACCTTCTCCACCCGCTTTCTAACTTCCGCTTCCTCCATGCCCAGACATTTGCTCAGTTTTTTTATCACCACCTCTGGTTCCTTAATCTGGCTATGTATGACCGAAATTGTACACACCGTCCGGTTTGTTGCCAGCACTGTACCATTCGTATCGATAATTTCTCCTCTGGCTGCCTTAATCTTTCGTTCCCGCTCGTGAAGATCTTCCGCCTTTTTCTGATAATACTCCGCATCAAAAACCATCAGATAGACCATTCGTCCTATCAGACCCAAAATCATCAAAAGTGCCGCTAAAAACACAATCATAATTTTCCTTTTATTATATGTTTTATTTCTCAATACAAAAAAACCTCAGAAGCGCTGTTTTTATCAATTTATTAGGACACTTCCGAGGTTATTCATTTTCATATTTAATTTTTCCTGTTAATTTTCAAATATATCTATTCTCCGTCACCGGACTCTGTTCGCATGTCATCTGGTGTATCACCACTGCTGTCACTGCTCGCACTGCTATCAGATGATTTTGCATCTGCTGCCTTAGCATCTGCAGATTTTTCTACTCCGAGATACGGCAATATCTCTGTCATAATCTGAGATGCCATTGTCGTTGCCAGTTTACTGTTTGCCTGATTATCCACATTTGGCTCGTCAATCACAACGTAGACCATGACCTGTGGATTTTCCTGTGGTGCATATCCAATAAAAGAGACTAGATACTTTCCATTTCCTCTTGGCAGTTTTTCCGCAGTTCCAGTCTTACCTCCAACGTCATAACCTTCTACTGCCGCAGTCTTAGCTGTTCCTTCTTCCACAACTCCAAGCATATAATCTTTGATAATATCACTCGTCTCCTTAGAAATGGTATGTCTTACAAGAACCGGATCTTTATTTTCCGTCACATTTCCATTTTCATCCTGAATCTGCTTTACCACATGTGGCTCATAGTAATTTCCGCCGTTGATCAGTGAACAAAACGATGCTGCAAGCTGAGTCATTGTAACATTAAAGTTCTGTCCAAACGCGTTGGTGGCCAACGTAGAGGAATCCATATCCTCTAGTGAGTATAAAAGTCCTGCTGCTTCTCCCGGAAGATCAATTCCAGTAGACTGTCCAAATCCAAACAACTGCTGATATCTTACAAACTGCTCTTTTCCTATTGCTGAACCGATCTGCATCAGTGCAACATTACAGGAATTTTCCAAAGCTACTTTTAATGACTGTGTTCCATGTCCATCACGGTTACTACAGTGAATATCATGGTCTCCTACGTGAAGAACACCATTGCAGACATAACTTTCATCTCCGTTCAGCACTCCAAGATCCAGACCTTCCGATATGGTAAACGGTTTAAATGTGGAACCTGGCTCATATCCACTGCTGATGCAGAAATTATTCCAAAGTGAATTCAGTTCTTTGACTTTCTCCTCATCAGACAGTGCTGCCAGTTCTTCTTCTGTGTGTAGTTTTGTCAGATCACGTGGATTGTTGAGATCATAATTCGGATAAGATGCCTCCGCAAGAATCTCTCCATTTTGCGGATTCATAACCATAACTGCCGTATTCTTACTTCCAAGTGTCGTACCGGAACGGTTCTCCTCGTTGAACTGTGTAATATATTTTTCCACTACACTCTGTACCTGAAGATCAATTGTTGACACAACCGTATCTCCGTTCTGGGCTTCCTTCACTGTCTTTTCATAAGATGAATCTTCGCTCAGATATCCATATTCTCTGCCATCTGTACCATTTAAAATAGAATTATAAGAAGCCTCGATTCCATTACTTCCCACATTTCCAGACACGGTAAAGCCAATCACATCACTGGCCAGTGTATTATACGGATATGTTCTCACATAATCCTCTTCCAGCCAGATTCCATTGACATTCGGATAATTCTCATCATCCTCATCTATCTTTTCGAACTCCTGAGCTTTTTCATAACTGACACCCTTTTTCATAATCAGATAACGGCTGTTCGGATTCTCCTCCACTTGATCTTCCACGTCACTTTTATCAAGTCCAAAACAGTCTGCCAACACCTGAATTGTCGGGTCAACATATTTTTCATCACTGTTCATGACCTTTGCATCCAGAATCACATTGTATACCCGCTGGCTTGTTGCAAGCTTCGTGCCATTCCGGTCTACAATATCACCTCGTTTAAATGGAATCGTTCTACTCTGATACTGTTGCTGATCCAGCACGATTTTAGAATATTTATCCCCGTTAAAAGCATTGATATAAGTAATTCTTCCTACCAATAAAGCAAAAGCCAGTACAATCCCCGCGAAGAGTAATACTAGCTTTTTTTGCATAAGTTTTGTAAATTTTTTTCGAAATTTGTTTTTTCTTGGTCTTCTTGCCATTCTATCACCTATTTCGCATTCTTATCAGACTGGGCAAGTACTCCATCCTCCGGAATTCCTTCGTATTGCTTCACATAATCTCCAGAAGGGCTTTCATATTCAATCACCTGATCAGAAGTCGCATATACCATACCAAGTTCATTCATAGCTTTCTCTCGGATTTCATCTAAATTTACAGAATCCATCACTGAATTATACTTCGTATTGTTCTGCTCCTTCAAATCTGCAAGCTCCTTCTGCAAGGAACTTACTTCTTTTGAATGACTTGTAATTCTTGACTGCATCTGCACATAATTCACGCACAGGATCAGTGCAAATATTGCTGCCACCGCAAGAAATGTTACATAAGCACGGTTCATAGCCAGAGCCTTTTTTCGATTTTGGCTGACCCGTCTGCTTACATTCTTCTTTCTCTTTGGAGCACTCGTTCGTCTCTGTGGCTCATATGACGGCTTTGTCACAACATTGCCATACACATACTGTCCCTGTCTGTTCACTCTATTCTTTTGTGTATGCACGGTTCTTCCCGCTGCCATAATACTCACCTCAATTATCTATCCGCCGATTTTAGCAATGTTCAAAAATACGAAGCTTCGCACTCTTAGATCTGCTGTTGTACTCAAGTTCCTCTTCACTTGGCAGAATCGGCTTCTTTGTTATAATACTCCCTTTTGATTTTTTTCCACATACACAGACCGGAAAGTCCGGTGGACAGGTACATGGATTTTCATTCTTTCGGAACGCACTCTTCACAATACGGTCCTCCAACGAATGAAATGTAATAATGCATAATCTCCCACCCGGATTCAGCAGATCGATCATATCGTCCAGCGAATCGCGTAACACATCAAGTTCTCTGTTCAACTCGATGCGTATTGCCTGAAACGTCCTCTTTGCAGGATGTCCAGACTTTTTCTGAAACTTCATGGGAATTGATGCACGGATAATCTCCGACAATTCCGCTGTCGTCTCTACAGGCTTCACCGCGCGAGCCTGCACAATGTGTTTGGCTATATTCTTCGCGAACTTGTCCTCCCCGTAATCGCGAATCACTCGGTAAAGATCTGCTTCTGTGTAGTCATTGACGATGTCTCTGGCCGTCATCTTCTGACGTGTATCCATTCTCATATCCAGAGGTGCATCTTCCCGATAGGAGAATCCCCGTTCTGCCGTATCAAGCTGATATGATGATACGCCCAGATCAAGCACGATCCCATCTACTTTGTCAATTCCCAGTTCATGGAGCTTTGACTTCATATCACAATAGTTGCTCCGGACTATTGTAACCTTCTCCCCGAAGTCTTTTAATCGGGCACTTGCAGCCTCGATTGCTGCAGCGTCCTGGTCTATTCCTACAATACTCCCCTTTTCTCCGAGACGTCTGCACACTTCGTATGCATGTCCGCCTCCACCGAGCGTTCCATCTACATAGATTCCGTCCGGCTTAATGTTCAGTCCGTCAATTGTCTCATTTAGTAATACTGATTTGTGTTTGAATTCCATATCTTCTCCCTCTAGATACTGAACCCGCTTGCTTCCATATCCGATGCAATCTCTTCAATGTTAAGCTCCACTTCAGCATTCTTTTCATCCCATCTGGCCTTGTCCCATATCTCGGCACGCTTCCCCATACCGACAAACACAACTTCCTTATCAAGTTTTGCATAGGTTCTGAGCACAGAAGGAATCAGAGTACGACCTTGTTTATCAAGTTCGCCGTCTGCTGCGCTTCCCTGAAAGAAATAGGCAAAAGCGCGGGCTTTCTTATCTGTAGTGGTTGGTAATGCATTGAGTTTCTTTTCGAAGTCGTTCCATTCATCTTCCGGATATACATAAAGGCAATTTTCCATTCCTTTTGTTATGACGAAATTCTCCCCTAGATCGTCACGAAACTTTGCAGGAATAATCAATCTTCCCTTTGCGTCAATATTATGACTGTACTCTCCTTTCAACATGAAACTCACCTTCTCTCCCATGGCGGATATTTTCTCCACATCTCCACCACTTTGTACCACTCATCACCACTTTCTACCACTTGAAACCATTGTAAAACACTTTTCCACCTATTTCAAGCACTTTTTCCTGTTTTGCGCAAAAAAAGAGAACCGAATTTCTTCAGTTCTCTGATTTATCTTCTAATATGCAATTTCACTTCTTATCTGTATACTCTCTATCTGTTACTCAGCTGTTGTTGCTGCAGTGGCAATCTCCTGATTAAATGTATCTACAGACTGATAATTCACTTCCGCTTCTTTCACCGGTCTGCTGGACTCATACATATTGTAAGCAGAATATCCAATCCACACAACAAGCGCTGCTGCTACAACTGCCACCGCACACTTGCGAAGTCTGTTGGCAATCTTCTCCTTGCGCATGACTTTCTTTCTGTTTGCTTTTTCTTCTTTATATCTATCCACTTTCGCCTGGCTCATAATTCAAATGCTCCTTGTCTATGTTCGCTTTTCATATTGTAGCACATCCCACGCATTTGCACAACCAGATTTTACTATCAAAGCCTGAGCCCTACGAATCCTACACAACTACAATGATACCGCCGTCGTTAGCATACATACTACTGATCCCCGCCGTATCCAAAACAATCACATCTTTAAATGTTGCATGTTTCACCAACAGCTCTTTAAACGCTTCTGCACGTTCCGGGCAGTTACAATGGGAAATTGCAAGTATCTTATTCTGCGGATCTGACAGCTCAGCCAGCACACTTTCTGCCATCTTGCCAAGGGATTTTTTCATGCCACGCCCCTGCCCGATCTGATAAATTGTCCCTTCCGGAGTAGCTCCCATGACCGGCTTAATATTCAGAGCTGTCGCAACAAGCGCCTTAATTCCTGTCAATCTCCCGTTCTTTCTCAATGTGTCCAGTGTCTCCAGCACAAAATATGTATGCTGGGATTCGATGTATGCTTCCACCGTCTCTATGACCTGTTCATATGTCATACCCTGCTCCTCGCATTCACGAATCTTCAACGCAATCAACGTCTCTCCAATCGATGCAGAACACGAATTAAAAACATGGATATTCTTCTCGCCGTGCTCCTCATGATACAGATTCATGCCAAGAACTGCGCTGTTATAAGAACCACTCAGTTCTGCTGACAATGTCACTGCGTACACCCGATCCACATCACAGTCATACTTTTCCATATATTTTTCCGGTGATGGACAAGAAGACTTGGGACATTCTGCTGCTTCTGCCACGTATTGCAAGAACTGCTTCTGGTCAAATGTCTCATCATCTACAATATGGTGTCCCCCTACTTCTATTGTCAATGACGCTGTCTCAAAAATACCGGAAGCTTTCATCTCCGGTGTTAATTCTCCACAACTATCCACAATCACTTTATAACTCATACTTGCCTCCCGACTTAGTATCTTATCTATATCTCAAAGACACGTGTTCATTTCTATTATATGTAGTTTCTAATACTACATTAGTAATATAGCACATTTATAATAGAAAGAAAAGAAATATTTATATTTTAATTTTTCTTGATACTCCAAGAGCTATTCCCATTTCTGCCATCAGGAAGAGAACCGACGTACCTCCATAACTGATAAACGGTAATGTAATTCCTGTATTGGGAATAACATTAGTCACAACCGCTACATTTAATATGACCTGAAGTGCAATATGAGCAAAAATTCCGGTTACAATCATATAACCATACACATCTGGCGCATTTTGGGCAATAAACAACAATCTGTATAAAAGCAATCCAAAAATCACAAGGATCATAATAACACCAAACACTCCCAGTTCCTCACAGATTGCTGACAAAATCATGTCATTTTGCACCTCTGGAATAATCATTTTCTGAGCACTGTTTCCTAACCCTTTTCCAAAGAATCCGCCAGAACCGATTGCGTACAGTCCCTGCAAAGTCTGATAACTTCCGTCTGAAGCATATTTTTCCGGGTGTAGCCATGCAATGACACGGCGAAGTCGGAAGCTTGTACTTGTCTCAAGAGTCTTTGACAAAATAAACACTCCGGCTGATACCACTGCCACCCCGGCTCCAACAAGCATCAGAAACGGTTTCGTCTTTGGATGCATAACAAAAATAAGAATACATGTAATTCCAAGTACAATCATACCTGTACTTAGGTTATCTGTCAGAATATATACGCACGCGGCATTGAATCCACCCCAGGCCAGTATCTTCAAAATACCATTCAGAGTCTTTGCCTCTTTTCCAAGTTCAATAATCACTACCGGTATAAACAAAATTACTGCGATTTTTGCAACCTCTGCCGGCTGGAACTGCTGATTTCCCGGAAGCCTCAACCACCTTCTCGCTCCATTGACCGTCTTTCCGAGCGGCGTCTTAACTAACGCCATCAGAAAGATTGAAAACCAATACAACGGTTTCGCCAATTTAATATAGTAATGATAATCTATTGTTGATACGATTATCATTCCCAAAAAACCAACCACACAGAAAATCAACTGGCGCTTTAAATAGAACATACTGTCCCCTTGTTTTATCAGGGCACTGTAAGAACTGGTACTAAATAGCATTACCAATCCAAAACAAATCAAAAAAATCAGAACAGCCAGCATACTGTAGTCAAAATACTGGTCTGTACTCTTAACATTCCTTGTATTTCTTTTTTTCTTTTTTCTTTCTGTCATTTTTTATACTCTCCAATCGTTTCTATTATAACGGGACACGCTTTCAAAAACAACAGATAATTCATGAGTACAGTAAATTCACAGTTTTTCAGATTGAAACATAATATGATAGTGCAATCAGTTATGAAAGGAATATGGAAAATGCAAAATTACCGTTATCGCTCATCAGGAAATTCCAGAGGCTGTATGAGACAGCCAGATTCCAGTCGAGAATTATGTGCAGGTATAGCATTAGATCAAATGCCTGTGACTATGGCCTATGTACCATGGACGAAATGGCGAAATATTTATGAGGCTGAAAAAGGATTACGAAGAGGAACTATTTTTCAGGATCTGGATAAACCTTTCCGTGGAATAGGAGGTTGTCAAAATGGCAGATAACAGACCTTGCAAAGCAGAGCTTCTGGACTGGATCAACACTGT
>RRZU012783845.1_pt1 | contig 48431 bp, 49 predicted proteins | sample 2165561 | NCBI WGS metagenome assembly RRZU01 (sample SAMN10456909, study PRJNA506462) | wastewater metagenome | isolation source: wastewater sludge | place: USA: Moscow, Idaho | reverse complement strand
GCCTCGGTCCCTCGCATCGGCCCCGAAGGAGATCGCCATGCCCGACCCCGCCGGCCCGTTCCGAGTGGACGAACTCACCATCGAGGATGGCCTCGACATTGCCATGTGGCGCACTCCCGGCCCGTGGGCCGTCGAGGACGCGCTCACCGCACCGCGCGCCGACGAAGGCTACTGGGCGGTCCGCTCCGCCGACGAGCAGCTGCTGGGTTACTGCTGCTTCGGTGAGAAGGCGCGGCCGCTGGGCCTTGCCGCCGCACCGAACACCCTCGACGTCGCGCTGGGCATCTCCCCGCAGAACGCCGGGCGTGGCCTGTCCCGCGAGTTCGCCAAGACCGTCATCGGGCACTCGCGCGCGGTGGCCGACGGTCGCACCCTGCGCTGCGCCGTCGCGTCGTGGAACGCGCGCGGGCGGCATACGACCGAGGCCAGTGGCTTCAAGCTCGTGGGCATGCACGAGGTCAAGGGCGGGCGCACCGTCATGTCCTACTACGTCTACGAGATGTGAGCGCCATGACCGACGCTGCACCCGAGCCCGCGCTCGAGGCCACCTACGCCATCGACGGGTATGCCGCCGAGATCACCCTCAACCGCCCGGCGGCGCTCAACGCGATGACCGACGAGATGGTCGCTCAGCTGCACGACGCGCTCAACCGGTGCGTCGCCGACGGGGCTCGGGCACTGCTCGTGCGGGCCGAGGGGCGGGGCTTCTGCGCCGGTCGCGACATCACCGGAGCCGAGCCGGGGGTGGAGGACGGCGGGCAGGTGCTGTTGGACACCTTCAACCCGCTGATGCGCAAGGTGGCCGCCCTGCCCTTCCCGACGATCGCCGCGGTGCAAGGCGCCTGTCTGGGCACCGGGCTGGGCTTGGCCTTGGCCTGCGATGTCATCCTGGCGGCCGACAACGCCAAGTTCGGCTCGCCGTTCGGCAAGATCGGCGCGGTCCTGGACTCCGGCGGGCACAAGGCCTTCGTCGAACGCCTCGGCCCGGCGCTGGCCCTCGACCTCATCTACTCGGGCCGGTTCCTCTCCGGCGCCGAGGCCGCGGCCGCCGGGTTGGTCTCGCGGTGCGTGCCGGCCGACGACCTGCTCGACACCGCCCGGGTGTATGCCGCGGCGGTCGCCAAGGGCCCGGTGCGGGCGTTCGCCGAGTCCAAGGCGCTGGTACGCCAGGTGAGCGACCAGCCCACCTCGCTGGATCGGGTCCTGCAGCTGGAGGCCGCAGCACAGACCCGCGCCTCACGCACCCAGGACTACGTCGAGGGCTTCACCGCCTTCTTGCAGCGGCGCGAGCCGACGTTCCGCGGCGAGTAGTCAGCGACTGCTCGGCTCAGGGGTCCACCCAGCAGGGGCCCCGGCATGGAGGGGCCCGGCGTCCGGCGCTCAGTCGCCGGACGCCGTGTTGCCTGCGTCGCTGGACGCCGTGTTGCCTGCGTCGCCGGACGCCGTGTTGCCTGCGTCGTCGGTGCTGGGAGTGCTGCTGGTCTGCTGTGGGGTCGCCGCGATGGGCTTCCTCCTGCGCCGTGGGGTCGCCGAGGGCATTGTGGGCGCCGGGTCCGCGGCGCTCTCCGCCTCGTGGGCGGCGGCCGCGACGGCACTGGCTGCCGACTTCCCGCCGCGGGAGGCGGCCCGCTTCGAGGCGCTGGCCAGGGTGCTGGCCGCATCGGGACGGGCGCGCCGGCGCCGAACCGGGGCCGTGCCGGCCGGTGCTGCCGGGGCTGCCGTGGCGGTCGATGCGGGCATGGCGGCGCTCGGGGCCGACGCCTCGGCCTCGCGGGTCGTCTCACCCGGGGCCGGCTGGTCCTGGGCCAGGTCGGGATCGGCGTCGGGGTGCAGCCGGGTCACGGTCGCGCGGGCCGGTCGGGCCTCGCCGGCCTTGGGCAGCGCGGTCCGGTCCCGTCGCTGGCGCACCACTCGAGCCGCAGCGGCCGAGCCGGGCCGGGCCGGCGGCAACGGGGTCGGCTCGTCGGCCGACGAATCGCGACCACCCAACCAGGACGGCACCGGCAGCCCGGGCAGGGCAGGCAGTCCGGGCAAGCCGGGCAGGCTGGGCAACTTCGCGCCTGAGGTGAAGCGCTCGATCCCCTCGATGACGGGGCGGGCGGCGTCGAACGCCGAGCGCGGGCCGCCGCGCAGGCCGTCGACGACGAAATCCGCGACCTTGCGCCAGTTGTCCAGGGGGTTCATCGGCTTCCTTCGGGTGCGGGATGGGCAGCAGGTACGCCGCGGGCGCGGCGTCGCCGCGCGGGGGCGGCGTCCAGCGGAGGTGCGTCGTCGTCGGCCACGGCGGTGGGCCGGTCGGCGACCGGCGTGCTGAGGACCGGGTCGATCGCGGTCTTGCGGTCTGATCGGTCTGATCGGTCTGATCGGTCTGATCGGTCTGATCGGTCTGATCGGTCTGATGGTGATTCTGCCGTGGCGCCGGCGCGAGGGCGAGTCCGTGACGGGGCGGCTCGCTTCGCGGCTGGTCTTGCGGAGGCCGGCGCCGACGACGGCCCGCCCTGGGTGGAGACGTAGCTGCGGTACACCGCCAGGAGGGCTTCCTTCTCGGCCCCGCTGAGCCGCGAGTCCGAGCGCACCGCGGCTTCCACGTCCTGGCCGGGCGAGGCCCCGTTCTGCTCGTCCGGAGCTGACTCTCGGCTGAGCATGTCCTCCAGCGACAGGTGCAGCGCCTGGCCGATCTGCACGAGCACCCGCACCGTGGGGTCGTGCAGTCCCCGTTCGATCTGGGACAGATAGGCATTCGACACCTGGGTCGCTTGAGCCAGTTGCCGCAGGGACATGTTCGCCATCTCACGCTGTGAGCGGATGAAGGCTCCCATCGTGGCGCGCTGATGCTCCCAGCCACTACCGGTCGAGTCACTCACGACTGCTCACCTGTGCCTTCCGTGCCCGAAGCGTTGCCAGGAGAGCCTCGCCGCAGACGTCGGAGCCGGGAGCCGCAGTTGCGGCTCCCGGCACCGACCGGTCGGGCGAGGCGGACTCACCCGCGAGCTGTCACTTGTCGGACTTGGTGACGTCGAGCAGGTCGCGCACGAACTGCTTGTTCAGCTCGAGCACCTTGCCGGCGAACTCGTACACCGAGTCGATGATCTCCTTCGGGTCACCGATGAACTTGACCTCGTCCGGAACGGCGGGGGTGGACACCTTGTCGCTGGTGACCTTGTTCACCGTCTCACTCCAGTTCTTGACCGCCTCGAGGGTGGTGGACTGCCCCGACTTGATGGCGTCGAGGGCCTGCTCCTGCATGGCGGCGATGGCTTCCTGGGCGTTCTGCATGATGGCTCCTTTGGGGACCGGGTGGTGGTGGATCGCTGAGATAACAATACAGATCAGCTGCTCAGTATGTCAATCACTGGCGGTCGACTGCAGTGTTGTCCCGGTCACCCCCAAGGGCGCTCACCCGGTCGGGCGACAGGCGTTCATGGTCAGCAATTCGTAGCTCGCACAGAGCTCGTCGCGTTGGTTGGTGACCGCGACATCCCAGGTGACCTCGGCCATCGTGGCGCCCGGTCGTGGCGTGCCCTTGTGCTTGCAGGTGAGCCGCACCGTCATCGTGTCGCCGAAGTACATCGGTTGCACGAAGCGCAGATTCTCCAGCCCGTAGTTGGCCAGCACCGGACCCGGCTCGGGGTCGACGAACAGCCCGGCGGCGCAGGCGAGGATGAAGTAGCCGTGTGCCACCCGACCCTCGAAGATCGGGCTCGCCGTGGCGGCCTCTTCGTCCATGTGGGCGTAGAAGGTGTCGCCGGTGAAGTGCGCGAAGTGCTCGACGTCCTCGAGGGTGATCGTCCGGCTGCCGGTGAAGCAGGTGTCCCCGAGCTGCAGGTCTTCCAGGTAGAGCCGGAACGGGTGCACCTGCGTCCTGGTCGGCGTGACCCCGGTGTTCCAGGTGCTCGACAGGGCCATGAGGGCGCTGGGGGAGGAGGCGATGCTCGTGGCCTGCAGCAGATGCTTGACCGAGTGCATCCCGCCCAGCTCCTGCCCGCCGCCGGCCCGGCCCGGCCCACCGTGGATGAGCTGCGGCAGCGGCGCGCCGTGCGGGAAGGAGGTCGCCGCGTTGTCGCGGTCCAGGATCAACAAGCGTCCGTGGTATGCCGCGATCGCCCCGATGAGTTCCTTGAGGAAGGCCTTGTCGTAGCTCACGATCGAGGCGACCAGGCTGCCCTGGCCCAGGGCGACCAACTCGGCAAGGTCGGCCGGGTCGGCATACGGGATGACCGTGCAGACCGGCCCGAATGCCTCGACGGAGTGCAGCTCGGTGGCCCGCGGGTCGGTGGCCTTGAGCACCGTGAGCGGGAAGAAGCTGCCCTTCTCCGCGTCGCCGGATGCCAGCGAGAGGGGGGCGTCGGGGCCGCCGACGGCCACCTCGGCGCCGCGCATGAGGGTGCGGACCGCCTCGGCGACGTCGTCGCGCTGGCTGGGGCTGATCAGTGGGCCCATCCGGGTGCCCTCGACCCGCGGGTCGCCCAGCACGACCTTGGCCAACTTGGCGCGCAGTGCCTCGATGACCGCATCGACCTGGGCGGCGGGCACGAAGGCGCGCCGGATCGAGGTGCACTTCTGCCCGGCCTTGGAGCTCATCTCGCGGAAGACCCCGGTGACGTAGATGTCGAACTCGGGGGTGCCCGCGACGGCGTCCGGGCCGAGGATCGAGGCGTTGAGCGAGTCGGCCTCCGCGTTGAAGTGGGTGCCGCGCTGCAGCACGCAGGCATGCCCGCGCAACTTCGCTGCGGTCCAGGCCGATCCGGTGAACGCGACGTGGTCCTGGCCGCCGAGGTGGTCCATGAGGTCACCGATGGAGCCGGAGATGAGCTGCACCGAGCCGGCCGGCAGGGCACCGGACTCGACGATGCCGCGCACCACTCGCTCGGCCACGTGGGCGCTCGCGGTGGCCGGTTTCACGATCACCGGCACGCCGGCGATGATGCTCGTCGCGAGCTTCTCCAGGATGCCCCAGCACGGGAAGTTGTAGGCGTTGATGTGCAGCCCCACGCCGTGCGGTGAGGTGTAGAAGGTCTGTGCGAGGTTGGCCTCGCCGAGCCCGATCGGGCGCCCCTCGGCCAGCACGGTGTCGTTGGGCAACTCCTTGCGGGTCATGCTGGAGTAGGCGAAGAGCACCGCGATGCCCCCGTCGACGTCGACCCGCATGTCGGCGACCGTGCCGCCGGTCGTGCCGTAGTCGACGTAGATGTCCTCCTTGTGCTCGTTGAGGTATTTGCCCAGCGCCCGCAACGCGGTGGCCCGCTCGTGGAAGGTCAACACGCGCAACGCCGGGCCGCCGACGGTCCGGGCATGCTGGACCATCCGGGCGTAGTCCAGGCCGTTGTCCCCGACCAGCGCGACGACCGCACCGGTCGACGCGTCGAGGATGGGGGTGCCGTCGGTGCCGGTCGGCGTGACCCAGCTGCCGTACGCGTAGCTGCTCACCTGGTAGGTCATGTCCGTGTTCTCTCGTTCTCTCGTTTTCGTGTCGCGGGCGGGCGGGTGGTGGGTGGGTGTTCGAGCTGACTCAGGGTGGGCCCGGGGTGGGCCGTCACGCCGGGACCTCCGGCTCCTCGAGCGTGAACATCGTCACCAGGTCGAGGCCGCCGATCTCGGCGAGGTTGCGGCCGGCGGCAGCCCATTGCGCTGAAGCCATCGCCTCCTTGAACCGCTCGTCGGTGAAGTGCATCACCGCCATGAGCAGCTGCGGCTCGCCCGCCACGGTGCGACGCACCCGGGAGACCTCGACCCGGGTCAGCCCCGGTGTCGCGCTGACGAGCGGCACGTGGGTGCTGCGGTACGCCTGGAGGAAGGGCTCCGGATCGCCCTCGCCGGGCATCCGGTAGAGGGCCACGAAACGCGCCACGACTGCCTCCTGCATCGCCAGTGAACACGGGACCGCGGATCCTCACGCCGCCGCCCAACCTAGCCCGTGGGCCGGGCCTGCCGACAGGCGGCCGGGCAGCCTGACGACGGCGACCTCATTTAGTGAACGATCGTTCGGATACTACACGCTATCGCGCCCGTGGCCGCGGCCGAACCCAACAGCGGGCGGCCTATGCTCGGGCGCATGGAGGAGTCCACCGCGGGCCTGGTCGCCCGGTATGCCGAGCGCTTCCCGGCGCTGTCCTTCGCCAGCCCGGAGCCGGGCATCCTCGACCTGGTCATGAGCAAACCCGGCAAGCTCAACGCCGCCGACCGCCGGATGCACGGGCAGCTGGCCGACGTCTGGCTCACCATCGACGCCGACGACGAGGTCGACGTCGTGGTCGTCCGCGGCGAAGGGGGCGCCTTCTCGGCCGGCGGGGACTTCGACATGATCGACGACATCATCGCCGACTTCGCCGACCGGGCCACCGTGTGGCGTGAAGCACGTGACCTCGTCTACAACGTCATCAACTGCAGCAAGCCGGTCGTCTCGGCGATGGAAGGTCCGGCGGTGGGCGCCGGCCTGGTCATCGGCCTGCTGGCCGACATCTCGATCGCCGGGCGCAGTGCCCGGATCATCGACGGGCACACCCGGATCGGGGTCGTCGCCGGCGACCACGCCGCGATCGTCTGGCCCCTGCTGTGCGGGCTGGCCAAGAGCAAGTACTACCTGCTGCTGTGCGAGCCGATGTCGGGTGAGGAGGCCGAGCGGATCGGCCTGGTCTCGCTCGTGGCCGACGACGGGCAGGCCAACGAGCGCGCCCTCGACGTGGCGCGCAAGCTCAAGGCGGGTTCACGGACCGCGCTGCGGTGGACGAAGTACTCCCTCAACAACTGGCTGCGGATGGCCGGCCCGACCTTCGACACCTCCTTGGCGTTGGAGTTCCTCGCCTTCACCGGGCTCGACGCCAAGGAGGGCGTCGACGCCCGCCGGGCCAAGCGTGCGCCCCGCTTCGGCGGCTGAGCGGCATACCGGTTCAGTGGCATACCACCCGGTCGGGTGACGCAACCCACTACCGGTCGGTACGTGTCGCGTGATCTGCGCCATGCGGGACCCTATTGCCAGATGAACGTTCGGTCAGTAACACTTGGCCGCACGCACGACGGGTCTCGTGCGTCGCTGATGCCCCGTGATCACCCACTCGAGTGCACCCCACCCGTGCGCCTGAGCGGTGCTCCGACCTGAGACGCTGGAGACCCCCCGCTTCCACGGCAATAGGAGGAGCGCCGATGTACGGAGCCTCGTTCGGAAACGACGACGACGCCAACGCCGCCGACCGCGACGGCACCCCTGAGCAGCGCGAGCATTTCCAGCAGCTCATCGACGCCGATTCCCGCGTCGAGCCACGTGACTGGATCCCGGAGGCCTACCGGCAGACGATGATCCGCCAGATCGCCCAGCACGCGCACTCGGAGATCATCGGGATGCAGCCCGAGGGCAACTGGGTGACCCGGGCCCCGAGCCTGCGTCGCAAGGCCATCCTGTTGGCCAAGATCCAGGACGAGGCCGGCCACGGTCAGTACCTGTACTCGGCCATGGAGACCCTCGGCATGAGCCGTGACGAGGCGATGGACCTGCTGCACGCGGGCAAGCAGAAGTACTCGACGATCTTCAACTACCCGGCGCTCAACTGGGCCGACGTCGGGGCAATCGGCTGGCTCGTCGACGGTGCCGCGATCCAGAACCAGATCCCGCTGTGCCGCACCTCGTTCGGGCCCTACGCGCGAGCGATGATCCGGATCTGCAAGGAGGAGTCCTTCCACCAGCGCCAGGGCTACGAGGCCCTCTACGTGCTGGCCAAGGGCACGCCGGCGCAGAAGGCCATGGCCCAGGATGCGATCAACCGGGTGTGGTGGCCGGCCCTGATGATGTTCGGCCCGCCGGACACGATGTCCAGCCACACCGAGCAGTCGATGGCCTGGAAGATCAAGCGGCACACCAACGACGAGCTGCGTCAGAAGTTCGTCGACATGTGCGTGCCGCAGGTCGAGGTCCTCGGGCTGACCTTCCCCGACCCCGACCTGAAGTGGAACGAGGCCCGCGGTCACTACGACTACGGCCAGATCGACTGGGACGAGATGTTCCGGGTCGTCAAGGGCGACGGCCCCTGCAACAAGAAGCGGATGGACCACCGCCGGCTCTGCCACGACGAGGGTCGGTGGGTCCGTGAGGCAGCCAACGCGTATGCCGCCAAGGCGGCGGCCCGCCAGAAGGAGCAGAAGGAGAACGCGGCATGAGTGAGCACCGGCCGGACGAGTGGACCCTCTTCGAGGTCTTCGTGCGCCCCAAGCGCGGCCTCTCGCACAACCACGTCGGCAGCATCCATGCGCCCGACGCCCACATGGCGCTCAAGAACGCCCGCGACCTCTACACCCGCCGTCAGGAGGGCGTCTCGATCTGGGTCGTCGCCTCCAAGGACATCGCGGCGAGCTCGCCGGACGAGAAGGACGCCTTCTTCGACCCGTCGGCCGACAAGGTCTACCGTCACCCGACCTTCTACGACGTGCCGGACGGGGTGCAGATGTGACCGCCAACGTCAGCCAACCGACCGGATCGGCGGTCGAGGTCTCCGCGGCCGATCGATACGACTACCTCATCCGCCTCGGTGACGACAGCCTCATCCTGTCGCACCGGGTCGCGGAGTGGTGCAGCTGGGCGCCGCAGCTGGAGGAGGACATGGCGCTGGTCAACATCTCTCTGGACCTGCTCGGGCAGACCAGGCTGCTGTACACCTACGCCGGCACCCTCACCGACGAGCCGAAGACCGAGGACGACCTGGCCTACCTGCGGGAGGAGCCGGACTTCCGCTGCATCGACCTCGTCGAGCACCCGACCGTCCACCACTACGGCCGGCTCACCGCCCAGCTGTTCCTCTACTGCGCGTATGCCGTGCCGCTCTGGCGGCGCCTCACCGCCTCGACGGATGCCGCCCTGGCCGAGATCGCGGCCAAGTCGCTCAAGGAGGCGCGCTACCACCTCGAGCACTCGGCGGGCTGGGTGATCCGGCTCGGCGACGGCACCGAGGAGTCGCACGCCAAGCTCGTCGAGGCCTTCGACCTGCTCTGGCCGTTGGCCGACGACCTCTTCCAGACCGACGCCCTCACCGACAGGATCGTCGCCGCGGGCATCGGGCCGGACCCGAAGGAGCTGGCCGCCGAGTGGCGTGCGACCGTCGAGGAGGTCTTCGCCGAGGCGACGCTCGCGATCCCCACGGGGAAGTTCCGCACCGGGAAGGGGCGCAGCGGGGTGCACAGCGAGTACCTCGGCTACGCATTGGCCGAGATGCAGTACATCCATCGGCTGCACCCTGGGGCCCAGTGGTGAGGATGTGGTGACGATGTCGGTCGCGAAGCCGGCGCCACGGGCGGTGCTCGACCAGGTCGTCGACCCGGAGATCCCGGTGCTGACGATTGCGGACATCGGCATGCTGCGCGACGTGGTGGAGCACCCCGACGGCCTCGTCGAGGTGCTCATCACGCCGACGTACTCGGGGTGCCCGGCCATGGGTCAGATCGAGGACGACATCGTCGCCGAGCTGGCCCGGGCGGGCTATGACCGGGTGACCGTGACCACCGTGCTCTCGCCCGCGTGGACCACCGACTGGATGAGTGATGACGCCAAGCGCAAACTGCGCGAGTACGGCATCGCTCCGCCGTCGGGTCGCGCGCCGGCGGGTCCGGTGAGCGTCACCCTGTCGACCCGGCCGCCTGCCGCGCCGGTGCCCTGCCCGCGGTGCGGGGCCCCGGGGCGCGAGGTGAGTCGATTCGGTTCGACCGCGTGCAAGGCCCAGTGGGTCTGCACCGAGTGCCTCGAGCCCTATGACCACTTCAAGGACATCTAGACCTGAGCCAGACCTCAGGTCCACCTCAGGCAGATCTCAGGCGCAGGCCTGACGCATACGAGACGGAGAGGGCGATGAGTTCAGCAGTTGCTGCCCGCAAGCGCGTGGCGTTCCACGTGCTCAAGGTCGACAAGCTCGACCGGATCACCGACGACGCGGTGGCGATCACCTTCGCCGTGCCACCGGAGTTGGCCGACGAATTCCGCTACACCCCAGGGCAGCACGTCGCGGTCCGGGCGACCATCGCCGGCGACGACGTGCGGCGCAACTACTCGATCTGCGCCCCCGCCGACTCCGGCGTGCTGCGCATCGGGGTCAAGCGGCTGGCCGGCGGTGTCTTCTCCGGGTACGCGCTGGAGCGACTCCAAGAGGGCGACAGCCTCGAGGTGATGAGCCCCACCGGGAGCTTCACCACCGAGATGCGCCCCGACCAGGCCCGCCACTACGGTGCGGTCGCGGCCGGTTCGGGCATCACGCCGATCCTGTCGATCATCTCCTCGGCGCTGGCCATCGAGCCGGCCAGCCGGGCGACCTTGGTCTTCGTCAACGCGACGACCCAGTCGATCATGTTCCTCGAGGAGCTCGAGGACCTCAAGAACCGCTACCTGGAGCGCCTGGAGGTCTTCTACGTGCTGGACGGCGAGCGTCAGGACGCCGAGGTGCTCTCCGGCCGACTCGACGCCGAGCGGTTCACCACCCTGTTGGACGGTTCGGCGGCCGGCTCGGTCGACGACTGGTTCCTGTGCGGCCCGTTGCCGATGACCGACATGGTCCGCGAGGTGCTGCTGGGCCGTGGCGTCGCCGACGAGCACATCCACCGCGAGCTGTTCCACACTGGCGCCACGCCGCCCCCGCCGCCCCCGGCCGGTGCGGACAGCACCGGCGAGGGCTTCAAGGTCACCGTCGTCATGGACGGGCGCACCACGGACTTCAAGCTCAAGCCCGGCACCTTGTCGATCCTCGACGCCGCGCGGGTGCTGCGTTCGGAGATCCCGTACGCCTGCAAGAACGGTGTCTGTGGCACCTGCCGCTGCAAGGTCACCTCCGGCACGGTGCAGATGGTGCAGAACTACGCGCTCGAGCCGTACGAGGTGGAGGCCGGGTTCGTGCTGTCCTGCCAGTCCTACCCCACCTCCGACGACGTCGTCGCCGACTTCGACCAGTAGGAAACCCCCCGATGAGTGAAGCATTCCTGGTCACCGGCACCCGCAGCCCGATCGGGCGTTACGGCGGGGTCCTGGCGGCGGTGCGCCCCGACGATCTCGCGGCGCACCTCATTGCCACGCTCATGCAACGGCTGCCGAACGTCGACTGGGCCGCGGTCGACGACGTCGTGCTGGGCAACGCCAACCAAGCCGGCGAGGACAACCGCAACGTGGCCCGGATGTCGGCGTTGTTGTCCGGGCTGCCGGTCGAGGTCCCGGGCACGACGATGAACCGGTTGTGTGCCTCCGGCGCCGACGCGATCGCCTACGGCGCCCGGGCCATCAAGTCCGGCGAGGCCGACCTCATCATCGCCGGTGGTGTCGAGAGCATGAGCCGAGCACCTTTCGTCATGCCCAAGGCCACGACGGCCTGGTCGCGCGACAACGCGGTCTACGACACGACGATCGGTTGGCGGTTCGTCAACCCGAGGATGAAGGCCCAGTTCGGGGTCGACTCGATGCCCGAGACGGCCGAGAACGTCGCCGCCGACTTCCACATCTCCCGGGAGGATCAGGACGCCTTCGCGGTCCGGTCGCAGACCCGGGCGGCCGCGGCGATCGCCTCCGGCCGGATGGCGCAGGAGATCACCCCCATCCCCATCCCGCAGCGCAAGGGTGAGCCGGTGATCGTCGACACCGACGAGCACCCGCGGGCCACGACGATGGAGACCCTGGCCAAGCTGGCCACACCCTTCCGCAAGGAGGGCGGCAGCGTGACGGCCGGCAATGCCTCCGGGGTGAACGACGGGGCCGCCATCACCCTGCTGGCCTCCGAGGCGGCCGTCGCCAAGTACGGCCTGCAGCCCATCGCCCGGATCGTCGGCTCCTCCTCCGCCGGGGTGCCGCCGCGGATCATGGGGATCGGGCCGGTGCCGGCGGTGCGCAAGGTGCTGGCCCGCAACGGCCTCACCGTCGCGGACCTGGACATCGTCGAGCTCAACGAGGCGTTCGCCGCGCAGGCCTTGGCGGTCCTGCGTGACCTCGGGCTGCCCGACGACGCCGAACACGTCAACCCCAACGGCGGCGCCATCGCCCTGGGCCACCCCCTCGGCGCCAGTGGCGCCCGCCTCGTGCTGACGGCCGCGATCGAGCTGCAGCGTCGCAGCTCACAGCGGGCCATCGCGACGATGTGCGTCGGTGTGGGGCAGGGTGTTGCCGTGCTCATCGAACGCACCTGATAGACCTGTACCCCGCCGGTCGGGCCCGCCCGACCGGCGCGGTAGGTTGCCTCAGCCAGAGCGGACCTGCCACGATTCCCGCGACCCCGCCCGTGTGTGCAGACGGAAGGACCCACCGAAGATGCTGGACCTGACCCCCAAGGATTCCGACCTCGAGCCCATCGAGAAGGCCTCCCGCAAGGAGATCACCGAACTGCAGCTCGAGCGGTTGAAGTGGACCCTGCAGCACGTCTACCGCAACGTGCCGCTCTACCAGGAGCGCTTCGACAAGGCCGGGGTCCACCCGGACGACTGCAAGCAGCTGTCCGACCTGGGCCGTTTCCCCTTCACGGTCAAGACCGACCTACGCGACACCTACCCGTTCGGCATGTTCGCCGTGCCCATGAACCAGGTGCGCCGCATCCACGCCTCCAGCGGCACCACCGGCAAGCCCATCGTCGCCGGCTACACCGCCAACGACCTGGACATGTGGTCGACCTGTGTGGCCCGCTCGCTGCGCGCCGCCGGCGTCAAGCCCGGCATGAAGATCCACAACGCCTACGGCTACGGGCTGTTCACCGGTGGCTTGGGCCTGCACTACGGCGCCGAGAAGCTCGGCTGCGCGATCATCCCGATGGGCGGCGGGCAGACCGAGAAGCAACTGCAGCTCATCGAGGACTTCCAGCCCGATGTCATCGTGGTCACCCCCTCGTACATGATGACCGTGCTCGACGAGATGGAGCGGCACGGCATCGACCCGGCGGCCACGTCGCTCAAGGTCGGCGTCTTCGGTGCCGAGCCGTGGACCGAGGACATGCGCCGCGAGATGGAGCAGAAGGTCGACATGCACGCCGTCGACATCTACGGGCTCACCGAGGTGGTCGGCCCCGGCGTCGCCAACGAGTGCGTCGAGACCAAGGACGGCCTGCACGTCTGGGAGGACCACTTCTACCCGGAGATCATCGACCCGGACACCGGCGAGGTGCTGCCCGACGGTGAGCAGGGTGAGTTGGTCTTCACCAGCCTCACCAAGGAGGCCTTCCCGGTCATCCGCTACCGCACCCGCGACATCACCCGACTGTTGCCAGGCACGGCACGCTCGATGCGGCGCATCGAGAAGATCACCGGTCGCACCGACGACATGATCATCCTGCGCGGGGTCAACCTCTTCCCCAGCCAGATCGAGGAGATCCTGCTGGGCATCCCAGGACTCACCGCGTTCTACAACCTGCGCCTCTACAGCAAGGGCCGGATGGACTCCCTCGACGTCAATGTCGAGGCCCGCCCCGAGCCGCGCCAGGAGAACTACCCGACCCTGCAGGCGCAGGTCGTGCGCCGGGTCAAGGACGTCATCGGCGTGTCGGTCGGTGTCAACATCCTGCCGCCCGGGTCGATCGAGCGGTCCATCGGCAAGGCCAAGCACCTCATCGACGAACGCGAGAAGTAGCCGAGCACGTCGCCTCGGGGGTGTCGACCCGGACATCCCCGAGGCGGCCATGCCCGCAATGCACCACGCAACCCTGAAAGGACAATCACCATGCCGCCGACGACCCCGTCGGGCGACTTCGACCACGAGCGGTACGAGCAGCTGGCAGCGGCCCGTCGCCGCCTCGTCACGCCCCTGGTCATCATCACCGTCGTCGCCTTCTGGGCCCAGCAGCTCATCACGAACTTCACCTCCTGGATGGACGGCAAGGTGATCGCCGGAATGACCTGGGCCTACCTGTACGCCTTCGCGCTGTTCTTCCTCGTCGTCGCCCTGACGACCTACTACCGCCGGCGGATGGGCGCGATCGAAGCGCAGTACCGCCCATCTGAGGGGGCACCGCGATGAAGATCAGCCCCACCGCCGCGGTCATCTTCCTCGCGCTCGTCGCGGTGACCCTCTACATCACCTACTGGGCCGGCAAACGCAACAACTCGGTGTCCAGCCATCTCGTCGCATCGGGACACATCTCGGGTCGGCAGAACGGCGTCGCGATCGCCGGCGACTTCATCTCGGCGGCCACCTTCCTGGGCACGACCGGAGCCATTGCACTCGGCGGCTTCAACGGCTTCTACTACGCCGTCTACATCCCCATCGCCTACCTGCTGGCGATGCTGCTGGTCGCCGAACCGTTGCGCAACCTCGGCCAGTTCACCCTGGGGGACGTGTTGGCCCGGCGGTTCGCGGCCAGCAACGTCCGGGGCGCCATCGCCTTGTCGTCGATCGCCCTCTCGCTCATCTATATCGTCGCCCAATTCGTCGGAGCGGCGCTGCTCATCCAGTTGCTCTTCGGCATCCCGTACTGGATCGCGGCGCTCATCATCGGCGTGCTCACCACGGTGTACACGCTCTTCGGCGGCATGCTCGCGACGACCTACATCCAGATCGTCAAGACCGCGATCCTGCTGTTCTGCGGCGTCGTCCTCGTCCTGCTCGTGCTGTCCCGCTTCGGCTGGAACCCGCTGACGCTCTTCGCCGCGGCCGACGAGGCGACCAAGGCGACCGGCAAGCCGCCGTTCGCGCTGGAGCCGCTTCGCGCCGGTGCGGTCAAGCAATGGGACCAGTTCTCGCTCATCCTCGGAGTCACCCTCGGGGTGCTCGGGTTGCCGCACGTGATGATCCGCTTCCTCACCGTGCGCGACAGCAATGCCGCGCGCACCTCCGCCGTGACGGCGATCTGGATCTTCGCCGGCTTCCTCATCTTCATGCCGGTGCTCGGCTTTGGCGCGATGATGCTCATCGACGGTGGCCGCGGCAAGATCCCGCCCGGTGGCAACATGGCCGTGCCGATGCTCTCCTCGGTGCTCGGTGGCGACCTGCTGCTGTCCTTCGTGTCGGCAGTGGCCTTCGCGACGATCCTGGCCGCCCTCTCCGGCCTGGTCATCGCCACAAGCGGGTGTGTGTCGCACGACATCTACGGGGTCCTCATGCGCCGCGGCAAGGTCGACCCGGAGCGGCAGCTGTTCGTCGCCCGGATGGCCACCTTGGGTGCGGTCCTGGTCTCGCTGCTCATCTCACTGCTCGTGGCCAACCAGAACGTCGCCTTCCTCGCGACCTTGGCGATCACCATCTCGGCCAGTGCGAACCTGCCGGCGATCCTGGGCACCATCTACTGGCGCAAGGTCACCACCCAGGGAGTGTTCTGGGGCATGGTCAGCGGCCTGTCCGTCGCGGTCATCATGATCATCCTCAGCCCGACCTTCACCAACGTCCAGCCGTTGAGCGCTCCGGGTATCGTCTCGATCCCGGTCGGATTCCTCGTCATGTGGGGCGTGTCGATGCTCACCCAACCCCAGGGTGAGGCACTGGCCAAGCACAACGAGACCTTCGACCGGATGCGTATCCAGGCGGTCACCGGGCAGGACCCGTACGACCCCGACTACGTCCCGCCACAGCGGCGCGCCGCAGCGCACTGAGGGTCCATGGGGGGCGTCCGCGCGGCATACCCTGGTCCCCGTGCCGGACGCTCCCACCCTGGATCTCACCCTCGACGCTGCGTCGTTGACCGTTGCCATCTGTGATGTCGGGTCGGTCAGCGGGCAGGAGCAGCGCCTCGCCGACGCCGTGCAGGCCGCGCTGCAGCCACTGAGCCACCTGCAGGTGGTCCGCGACGGCCACACCATCGTGGCCCGCACCGACCTGGGCCGGCCGACGCGGGTCGTGCTGGCCGGGCACCTGGACACCGTGCCCCTAGCCACCCGCAGCGACGGCAGCCGCAACCTGCCGGTGCGCCGCGAGCACCTGGACACCGAGAGTGGGCAGGGCGAGGTGGGCGGGCTGCAGGAGCACCTCGTGGGTCGCGGCACCGTTGACATGCTCGGCGGAGTGGCGGTGATGCTCCGGCTCGCGGCACTCGTGCCCGAGCCGGTCGCCGACGTCACCTACTGCTTCTACGACTGCGAGGAGGTCGACGCCTCCCGCAACGGGCTGCGCCGGATCGTCGACACCCGACCCGAGCTGCTCACCGACGCTGCGTTCGCCGTGCTGCTCGAGCCCACCGACGCGGTCATCGAGGGGGGCTGCAAGGGCACCCTCCGGGTGCGTATCCGTACCTCGGGCACGGCGGCCCACTCGGCCCGGCCGTGGATGGGGCACAACGCGATCCATGACGCTGCCCCGATCCTGGCGCGGCTCGCGGCATACCAGCCCCGGGTCGTCACCGTCGAAGGCCTGGACTACCACGAGGCCCTCCAGGCGGTGCTCATCGAGGGCGGGCAGGCCACCAACGTCATCCCGGACCACTGCGTCGTCACCGTCAACTACCGCTACGCCCCCGACCGCGACGAGCAGGCCGCCCTCGCGCACGTGCGTGAGGTTTTCGACGGCTTCCCGGACCTCACCGTGCAGGACAACGTCGCCGGCGCGCGCCCCGGCCTGGACCGACCCGAGGTGCGGGCCTTCGTCGAAGCGCTCGGGGTGCGGGTGCAGGCCAAAGAGGGTTGGACCGACGTGGCCCGGTTCGCAACGCTGGGCATCCCCGCGGTGAACTTCGGGCCCGGCGACCCGCTGCTGGCCCACGCCGACGACGAACGGGCCCCGGTGCGCCACTACCACGACGTCGAGGCGGCGTTGCTGCACTGGCTGCGCGGGTAGCCTGGTCGCCCGTGAGCGCCCAGAGCAGCCCCGCCCGCCGAGCCGGACGCGCCGACTACCACAAAGGCTCGGTCGTCCTGCGCGGTGACCTCGTGCCGACGACGACCGCCGACCAACGCCTGCTGGACAGCCGGGGTGCCACGGACTGGTTGCACGCCGACCCGTGGCGGGTGATGCGGATCCAGTCCGAGTTCGTCGAGGGGTTCGGCGCCCTCGCCGAACTCGGCCCCGCGGTGAGCGTCTTCGGCTCGGCCCGGCTCGGGCCGGGCGACGCGGCATACCGGCTGGCCGAGCAGGTCGGTCAACAGCTCGCCCAGGCCGGGTATGCCGTGATCACCGGCGGCGGGCCGGGGCTCATGGAGGCCGCGAACAAAGGGGCTTTGGAGGCCGGGGGCACGTCCGTGGGTCTGGGCATCGAGCTGCCCTTCGAGGCCGGCCTCAACGAGTACGTCGACCTCGGGGTGAACTTCCGCTACTTCTTCGCCCGCAAGACGATGTTCGTCAAGTACTCCCGTGGTTTCGTCGTGCTGCCCGGTGGGCTGGGCACCCTCGACGAGATGTTCGAGGCGCTGACCCTCGTGCAGACTGGCAAGATCACGACCTTCCCCGTCGTGCTGCTCGGCACCGACTACTGGGGCGGGCTGTTGGACTGGCTGCGCACCAGCGTGCTGGGTCGTGGCACGATCTCCACGGGCGACCTGGCCCACCTCACGGTCACCGACGACGTCGCCGAGGCCGTGGCGGCCGTGGTCGCCGCCGACCGTCTCGATGCGGCGGGCGGCACGGCATACTCGCAACCCGACGCGCAGGTCGCTGGGCAGGAGGACACCCACCCGTGATGGTGCTCGCGCTCATGCTCGCGGTCGCCCTCGTGGCGATCACCGTGGCCGCCGTCCTGGGGCGGGTCGACGGCTCGCTCCCCGAACCGACGTCCGCGCTGTCCTACGTGCCGCTGCCCAGCGACCGGATCACCCCCGAGGACATCGTGGCGCTGCGGATCGACACCGGGCTGCGCGGCTATCGGATGGAACAGGTCGACGAGGTCATCGACCGGCTCGCCGACGAGATCGCCCTCCTGCGCCGCCAGCTGCCCACGGAATCTGCCCAGCATCCGGAGCCCGCAGGGCAGGCCGACGCCGTCGATCCCGCGGCTGCGTTGGACGTAGCGGCCCGAGAGCTCTACGCACGACCCGCCGGCCCGGCACCGGCCACCGACGTCCAGGAGCCCTGACGTGGCGGTGATCGTCGTCGAGCGCGAGGTGATGCGCCCGATCGAGGCCGTGTGGGCCGTCGTCTCGGACGTCGCCACCCACCGCCTACCGCTGACGACGGTGCGGCCCGACCTCGGGGCCCCTGGTGTCGGCTGGCGGTTCCGGGCGATCTCCTCGCTCGGGCCGGTGCGCTGCACCGACGTGATGGTCGTGACCCAGTGGTCGCCCCCCGGCGCCACCAGCGCTACGGGGGATACGGGGAACACCACCGATTCCGGCAACACCACCGATTCCGGGAACACCACCCATACCGGGAACACCACCGATACCGGGAACACCACCGATACCGGTGACACGGCCGGGTATGCCGTGGTGAAGACCGGGCGGGTGCTGTCCGGCTGGGCGCGGGTGTCGTTGCGGCGGCTGGCGCCCGAGCGCACCCGGCTGCGCTGGGAGGAGGAGATCGTGGCTCACCCGCACGCCCTCGGCCGGTTGGCCCAGCCGGTCTCCGACCGGGCGGTCCGGGTCATGTTCGAGCGGGCGGTCAGCGAGATGTTGCGTCGTGCCTGACCAGCTCGACAGCGGAGTGCGGGTCGGGCCGGACGGGCTGGCCCGCTGCGCCTGGGCGGCCGGCCCGCCGGAATACCTCGCCTACCACGACCAGGAGTGGGGCCGACCGGTGCGCGGCGAGCGCGAACTCTATGAGCGGATCACCCTCGAGGCGTTCCAGTCCGGCTTGTCCTGGCTCACCATCCTGCGCAAACGAGAGGGATTCCGGGCGGCGTTCGCCGGCTTCGACCCCCAGGTCGTCGCCGGCTACGGACCGGCCGATCGGGCCCGTCTGCTGGCTGATCCGGCGATCGTGCGCAACGCCCGCAAGATCGACGCCGCGGTGACGAATGCCGCCGCGGTGCTCGCGCTGCGGGCCTCGGGAGGGCTGACCGATCTGGTGTGGCGGCACGCGCCCACGCGGCATACCCGACCGGCGCAGCTCGGCGACGTGCCGGCCACCTCGCCGGAGTCGGTGGCGCTCACCAAGGCGCTGCGCGCGCACGGTTTCGTTTTCGTCGGCCCGACGACGATGTATGCCGCGATGCAGGCCTGTGGTCTCGTCGACGACCATGTCGTCGGCTGCCACCGCAGTGGGGGGAGCGGCACATGACCAGCGCGACGGCGCAGCCGGCCGCAACCGCGGTGTTCGCGCGGACCGAGGCGTGGTTGTCGCGGGTGCTCGGCGGGCGATTCGTGCTGCAGGTCGTCGTGCTCTACGCGGTCACCCGGGTGGCCACCGCGGTGCTGCTGGCGGTCGTCGCCCCCACCCAGCAGCCGGCCGGGATGACGCAGGGACAGCGCGTCGGCTATTTCGGTTTCACCCGCCTCTGGGACGGTGAGTGGTACGACCGGGTGGCGACGTCGGGCTACCCCGCCGAACTCCCTCGGGACCCCAATGGCTATGTCCAGCAGAACCCGTGGGCCTTCTACCCGCTCTTCCCGATGCTCTCCCGGGCACTCATGGCGATCACCCATCTGCCCTTCTCAGTGGTCGCCTCGACGTTGGCCCTGGTGCTCGGCTTCGGGGCGGCGGTGCTCATGGGGTGGTTGCTGCGCGATGCCATCGGCCGGGTCGGGGCGCTGCTCGTGCTCAGCCTGTATGCCGTGTTCCCCGCCTCGCCGGCGTTGCAGGTCTGCTACACCGAGTCCCTCGCGATGCTCCTGCTGTTGGGCTACCTGCTGGCGCTGCGTCGTGAGCGGTGGCTCGTGGCCACCGGGTTGGCCCTGCTCGTCGGGGTGTCCCGGCCGATCGCGCTGCCGCTGGCGATCGTCACCGTCGTCGCGCTGGTCCTGCGCTGGCGGCACCGGGCGACCCGCCCGATCGACCGTCGCGAGGCGCTCAGCGCGGTGGCCGCGCTGCTCGGGTGCGGGGTAGCCGGCCTGTTGTGGCCGACCATCGCGTGGTTGGGCACGGGGGAGCCGATGGCCTACTTCGAGACGATGGGCGCGTGGTCGGCCGGCGGGAAGGTGCGCTTCTTCCAGCCCTGGTTGGACACCACGCGCTGGTACCTCGGCGACGGGGGGCTGTGGCTGCTCGCCGCGATCATCGTCGGCATCGTCGTCGGGATGGCCGGCCCGTGGGCGTCCCGGCTGCCGGTGGTCGTGCGGGTGTGGCCGGTGGCGTACGCGGCATACGTCATCGCCGTCCAAGGACCCGGCACGAGCACGCCGCGCTACCTGTTGCCGATGTTCCCCTACGTGGTCGTCATGCTCGGGTTGGGCTCACGGGTGCAGTGGCCGCGCTGGCTGCCGACGAGCGTGCGGTGGATGTGGCTCTTCGTCGGCTTCGCCTGGCTGCAGTGGAAGTGGATCACGGTGTTGTGGCACTTCACCCCGCCGTCGGACTGGGCGCCCTGATTCGCGCCGGGGGCGTGCCGATTTCGTTTCGACGGTGGGCACAGAGGATAATGACCCGAACGGTCCCGCCCGCACAGCATCGTCAGACCACCGATGCGGGCTGGGCCGAGTTTCCGAGGAAGGGGAACCCATGGCGGCGATGAAGCCCAGGACCGGCGACGGTCCGCTGGAGGTCACCAAGGAGGGCCGCGGGATCGTGTTGCGGATGCCCCTTGAGGGTGGCGGGCGACTGGTGGTCGAGATGACCCCCGACGAGGCCGCAGCCCTGCGTGACGCGATCCAGGGGTGTGACGGCGTCCGCTGACCACCTGCAGGCCCGTCGCGCGCGACGTCCATCAGGCCTCTGACCCGTCGGGTCGGGGGCCTGACGTCATGCGCAACGCTCAGCGTTTGACCGCCACGAGCAGGCCGTCGCCGACCGGCAACAGGGTCGTCGTGTATCCCTCGTCCTCACGCAATGTCTTGCCGAGGTCACGCAGGGTGCGGGTGACATCGTCGCGGGCAGCAGGGTCGGCGACCCGGTCGTGCCAGAGCATGTTGTCCAAGGCCAGCACCCCGCCCCGGCGCAACAGCCGCGTGGCTTCTTGGACGTAGGCGGGGTACTCGAGCTTGTCCCCGTCGACGAAGGCGAGGTCGTAGGCACCGTCGGTCATCCGGGAGAGCACGTCCAGGGCCCGGCCGGTGATGACCCGGGTGCGCTGATGCGCGACGCCGGCCTGGGCGTATGCCTCGCGGGCGGCCCGCTGGTGCTCGGCTTCGACGTCGATCGTCGTGAGTACACCGTCGGCCGGCATCCCGGCCAACAGCCACAGTCCGGAGACACCGGCGCCGGTGCCGATCTCGACCACCGCCCGGGCGCCGACGGCACCCGCGAGCAGGCGCAGAGCAGCGCCGGTGGCGACCCCGATCGGCACGGCCCCGAGTTCCTCGCCGCGGCTGCGGGCCGCTTCCAGGACGGGGTCCTCACGAACGAATTCCTCGGCATACGCCCAACTCGCGGCCCGATTTGCGCTCATGGCCCCAACCCTAGGCGTCCAGGCCCGGATCCGGCCGGCTCGGCCGTCGGGCAACTCAGCCGTTGGCCAACTCAGCGCGTCCCCGAGGGTGCGTCCGGAATATGGGTGTCGTCCCCGATGGTTGGCCGAGCATGGAACGGGCAGAGTGGATGCAGCCGGGTCGGGGTGGTTCGGGGCCAGCGGCCGACCGGCGGCTGGCCGGTGACGGCCGGCCGTCACCACAGGAACCATGCCGCACACCTCGCTCGTCTACACTCGTAAGGCTCCGAAAGGCGACAGCACGTTGATCGACTCGCGCACCGACCACGACGTCCAGCACGTCGGCGCCCCCCTGCCCGGGGACGGCGCCCGCGCCGCCATGCCATCGGTCACCGTGGCCTCCACCCCCACGGCCTCCATCGCCACTGCCCCCATCACCACGGCCCCCATCACCAGCAGCACCACCACGGTGGCCGAAGAGCCTTGGTCGCCACCCAGCTGGGAAGACGTCGTCACGCAACACTCCGCCCGGGTCTATCGGCTGGCCTACCGGCTGACCGGCAACCCGCACGATGCCGAGGACCTCACCCAGGACGTCTTCATCCGGGTGTTCCGGTCGTTGCACTCCTACACCCCCGGCACCTTCGAGGGGTGGCTGCACCGGATCACGACGAACGTCTTCCTGGACCGGATGCGCCGCAAGCAGCGGATCCGCTTCGATGCCCTGCCCGAGGACGCCGCGAGCCGGATGGCCGGCCACGAGCCGAGCCCGGAGCAGGTCTACACCGACACCCACCTCGACGACGACATCCAGCGTGCCCTCGATGCCCTCGCGCCCGAGTTCCGGGCGGCGGTCGTGCTGTGCGACATCGAGGGCCTGTCCTACGAGGAGATCGCCACCACGCTCGGCATCAAGCTGGGCACGGTCCGCTCCCGGATCCACCGCGGTCGAGCCCACCTCCGTGCCGCGCTCGCACACCGCGCCCCGACGACCACACCGGCACCCGCACCGGTCAGCTCCGCCCGCCCCAGCCTCGGACTGGCCGCCCGGCTGCGCCCGGCGTCCCGCCAGGGAGCGTGACCGTCGGCCATGGCTCATCTCGGTGACCAGCTCAGCGCCTATGTCGACGGTCGGCTGAGCCCGGCAGTGCTCTACGCCTGGGATCGCCACGTGCTGGTCTGCCTGGCCTGCCGGCAGCGGGTCGACGAGGAACGTCGTCTGCTGGCCTCGCTGCGGGCGGCCCCGGCCCCGGGCATCTCGGCGAGCCTGCAGGCCATGTTGCTCAGCCTTGCCGAGCCGACCTCCACCTCGCCCCAACCGGCGACGGCGCCGCTCGTCGCGTCCGGCTCGGGGAACTGGGTCCAGCGGACGGTCGCGGCATACCCCCCGATCCCGCGCGAGGGACTGCGGGGCGGCATACCCGATCGTCTCCCGGCAGTCGTTGGCGCGCCGGCTCTTCCGGCGCTGCACCGCTCGTTGCGTCGTTCGATCGCCCTGGCCGCCGTGGCGGCCGGAGCGTCGGCGACCGCCGCGTGGACCCTCGCCCTCGTGCAGGCTCCCGCCGCGGTCCAGTCGACACCGGCCGTCGCGACCGCCCGCGTGGACGACGCCTTGGCCGGTGCCCTCACCGCGCGCATCGGGTACCTACCGGCGCCGACGGCCCAGGTACGACCGACGTGGTCGACCATGACCGCGACGGACCCGGCCAGATGAGCGAACCGACGGCAGCGGCAGCGCCCGCTCCGCCACCCGACACGGCGGGTCCCGCCGGACTCCTCCGGCCCCAGGTCGACGTGCCCGAGTTCGACGTGCCCGGGGTCTATCGGCCGGCGACCACCCCGATCGGCCCGGTGCCCACCCAGCAGTTGCCGGTCTACCAGCCCGTCCCGCCACCGCTGCAGCCCCCGGGGCAGCCCAGCTTCGCCAGCTACGTCGCCCGCCCGGGCGAGCCGACGCCGAGTCTGCCACCGGTCGCCTACCCACCCCCGGGCCGGGCCTACGCCCCCGCGTGGCCCGGGCCGGCCCCGTCGTTGCCGTATGCCGCGCCCGGCGCCCCCACCGGTGCCGGCTCGTTCGCCGCCGGCGGCCCACCCCTCATGCCCGGGCCCTCCGCGCCCACCGCGCCCACCACCCCCTCCCGGCGCCCGCGGTCGAGCGGGCGGCTGCTGGCCGCAGCGGCCGGCGTCGGCCTGGCCGCCGGACTGCTCGGGGGTGGGGGAGTCGTGCTCGTGGATCACTGGCGCGCCTCGGGGTCGAGCGTCGCCCTGCCCGCGCCGGCGCCGGGCACGACCGCCCGCCCGGACGGCAGTATCGCCAAGATCGCCGCTGCGGCCCTGCCGAGCGTGGTGACGGTGAAGATCCGCACCGCCGATGGCGCAGGCAACGGCTCGGGCTTCGTCATCGACACCGACGGGCACATCCTCACGAACAACCACGTCGTCGCCGACGCGCAACAGATCACCGTGGAGACTCAGGACGGGCGCGAGCTGGAGGCCACCGTGGTGGGCCGCGATTCCTCCTACGACCTGGCCGTCCTGTCGGTGACCGCCCGCGACCTCACGCCGCTGCCGTGGGGACGCTCCGCCGATGTCGTCGTCGGCGACGGGGTCATCGCGGTCGGCGCCCCGCTCGGGCTGGATTCCACGGTGACCAGCGGCATCGTCTCTGCGCTGGGCCGCCCGGTGGCGGCCGGCGGCGCCGATGACACGAGCTACATCAACGCGATTCAGACCGACGCCGCGATCAACCCGGGCAACTCCGGCGGCCCACTGCTGGACCTCAGCGGCCGGGTCATCGGGGTGAACTCCGCGATCGCCCGCGACCCGGGCTCCAGCGGTGGGGTGAGTGGCAGCATCGGGGTCGGCTTCGCCATCCCCAGCGACCAGGCGATCAAGACGGCCAAGCAGCTCATCAGCACGGGTAAGGCGACCCACCCGGTGATCGGCGTCAACCTCGACCGTTCCTACACGGGCGAGGGCGTGCGGATCGCCGACGGCGGAGTGCAGTCGGGCAGCCCGGCCGATGCGGCGGGCCTACGCGGCGGCGACGTCATCGTCGCGCTCGACGGCAAGAAGATGGCGACGGTCAATCAGTTGGTCGTGGCGATCCGCTCCCGCGATGCCGGCGATACGGTACGGGTGACGGTGCAACGAGGCGGTCAGCCGGTCGACATCACGCTGCAGTTGCAGAGCTCCACCTGACGCCTCACGAAGGGGGTCGGCGTGCTCGACATCAATGGCTACGAGGTCATCGTCCTCATCGTCGTGGCCATCCTCGTGCTCGGCCCGGAACGGCTGCCCGAGTATGCCGCGAAGCTCGGCCGGCTCGTGCGTCAACTGCGCGCCATGGCCGAGGGCGCCCGCACGCAGCTCAAGGACCAGCTCGGCCCCGAGTTCGACGAGGTCAACTGGCGCCAGTACGACCCCCGTCAGTACGACCCGCGCCGGATCGTGCGGGACGCCCTGTTGGACCCCGACCCGCAGGAGCCGACGAGGCAGGCCGACCCGGCGAGCGCCACCGCCGGCCCGCCGGCCGCGGCATACGCCCAGCACGACCCGAGCCGCGCGACCCCCTGGGACCCGGACGCGACCTGACCTGCAGCTGTCTGACCCCGCCGCTCAGCGCTTGGTCGGGGTGAGGCCCAGCGACCGACCGGACAGGCCACGGGCCCGTTGCGAGAGCTGCCGGGCGACGGCCCGCAAGGCCACGGCCGCGGGGGAGTCGGGGGCGCCCAGCACGACCGGGGTGCCACCGTCGCCACCCTCGCGCAGCCGGGTGTCCAGCGGCACCTGGCCCAGCAGTGGCACCTCCGCGCCGATCAGCCGGGTGAGCGAGTCGGCCACGACCCGGCCGCCGCCGGAGCCGAAGACCTCGTGCCGACTGCCGTCGGGTAGCTCCAGCCAGGACATGTTCTCGACGACCCCGACGACCCGCTGGTGGGTCTGCACGGCGATCGACCCGGCGCGTTCAGCGACCTCGGCGGCGGCCAGCTGCGGGGTGGTGACGACGAGGATCTCGGCGGGCGGCAACAGCTGCCCGATCGAGATGGCGATGTCGCCGGTGCCGGGCGGCAGGTCGAGCAGCAGCACGTCGAGGTCGCCCCAGAAGACGTCGGAGAGGAACTGCTGCAGGGCCCGGTGCAGCATCGGCCCGCGCCACACGACCGGCTGGTTGCCGGGCACGAACATGCCGATCGAGATGACCTTGACGTCGTGGGCGATCGGCGGCAGCAGCATGACGTCGTCGCCGCCCGAGCCGGCGTCGGCCGAGGAGTCGATCCGGGTCGGGCTCGCGCTCACCCCGAGCATCCGCGGGATCGAGAAGCCGTGCACGTCGGCGTCCAGGACGCCGACCCGCAGCCCCTCGGCGGCCATCGCCGCGGCGAGGTTGACGGTGACCGAGGACTTGCCGACGCCGCCCTTGCCGGAGGCGACGGCATACACCCGGGTGAGGGAGTTCGGGCGGTTGAACGGGTTGTCGCGCTCGGGCACCCCACCGCGCAGCTTCGTGCGCAACGCGGCCCGTTGCTCGTCGCTCATCACGTCGAGGCGCACCTCGACGCCGGTCACCCCAGGCACGCCCATGAGCGCAGCCGTCGTGTCACGGCGCAGGGTGTCCTTGAGCGGGCAGCCGGCGACGGTGAGCCACAGCTCCAGCAGCACCTGGCCGGCGTCGTCGGCGACCACGGATTTGACCATGCCGAGCTCGGTGAGCGGCTTGCGGATCTCCGGATCGTTGACAGTGGCCAGGGCAGCGAGCATGGCCTCGCGGGTGGGGGCAGACATGCGCTCCATCCTAGGTGGGTATGCCGCGGGCCTGGTCCGCGTCGCCGGTCGCCCGAGCGGGCCGGCTCAGTCGGCTCGGCCCGGCCGATCCTTGCCGACCTTGGCCGTCTTGCCGGTCTTGCCGTCGCGGGGTGGGCGTGGAGGCACGGCGCCGCGCTCCTCCAGCTCCTCGAGCAGGTCCCGCAGCTCGGAGCGGATGTAGTCACGGGTCGCCGTGTCGCGCAGCGCGATCCGCAGCGCGGCGACCTCGCGGGTGAGGAACTCGGTGTCTGCGAGGTTGCGTTCGTCGCGGCTGCGGTCCTGCTCGAGGGCGACCCGGTCGCGGTCGGCCTGGCGGTTCTGGGCCAGCAGGATGAGGGGCGCGGCATACGAGGCCTGCAAGGACAGCAGCAGGGTGAGCAGGGTGTAGTTGAGCTCGCGGGGGTCGAACTGCCACCCGGTCGGGGCCCAGGTGTTCCACGCGATCCAGACGATGACGAAGACGGTCAGCCCGATGAGGAACTGCGGGGTGCCCATGAACCGGGCGAAGCGCTCGCTCCAGGCCCCGAACCGCTCCCGGGTGAAACCACCGGCGAGGCTCGGCCCGGCGAGGAAGTCGCGCCGGCGCAGCTCGCGGGGCTGGTCGAGCCGACGCTCAGCCATGGGCCACCTCGTCGCGTTCCTCGCGCCAGTCCTCGGGCAGGATGTGGTCGAGCACGTCGTCGACGGTCACTGCGCCGACCAGCCGGCCCACCTCGTCGACGATCGGCACGGCGATGAGGTCGTATGCCGCGAGCCGCCGGTGCACCGCGTCGATCGGGGTGTGCGGGTGCAGTGGCTTGACCTTGTCCAGGATGGAGCCGACCGACGCGTGCGGTGGCTCGCGCAGCAACCGTTGGATGTGCACGAGGCCGAGGTACTTGCCGGTGGGTGTCTCCAACGGGGGTCGGCAGACGAAGACCGCGGTCGCGAGGGTCGTGGGCACCTCCTCCTTGCGCACCAGCGCCAGGGCCTCGGCGATCGTCGCTTCCGGGCCGAGGATGACCGGCTCGCTCGTCATGAGACCACCGGCGCTGTCCTCGGCATACGACAGCAGTCGGCGCAGCGGCGCGGCCTCGTCGGGCTCCATCCGGGCCAGCAGGCGTTCCTGTTGGTCGGGGGACAGCTCGGCGAGCAGGTCGGTGGCGTCGTCGGGCTCCATCGCTTCGAGCACGTCGGCGGCCCGCTCGGTGTCCAGGCCGCCGAGGATCTGCACCTGGTCGTCCTCGGGCAGTTCGCTGAGGATGTCGGCGAGCCGGTCGTCGTCGAGGGCCGCGGCGACCTCGGCCCGCCGCTGGGGTTCCAACTCGTGCAACGCCTCGGCGAAGTCGGCGTCGTTGAGCCCGTCGTAGGCCGCGAGCAGCAGCTCGGCGGGCTGCTCGGGGTCGCGCGAGGACAACCCGCTGACCGTCTCGATGTCCACGAGCACGGTCTCACCGCGCCGCCGGGTCAGGCGCAGGCCGCCGCGCAACCCGGCCGGGGGGTCGAGCGCCTTGCGACAGAACACCTTGGAGATCTGCCAGTTCTTCCGGCGCAGGTCGACGGCGAGATCCTCGACGGTCGCCTCGAAGGTCTGCTCGTCGTCGGTGACGGTGACCTGGCGTTCGAGCAACTCGGCCAGGGCCAGGGCCTCGCCGGAGCGTTGCTCGAAGCGGCGCATGTTGACCAGGCCGGTCGTGATGACCTGAGCCGCGTCCAGCGAGGTCACCCGGGTCATCGGCAGGAAGACCGGGCGCCGGCTGAGCACCTCGACGACCAGCCCGATGACCCGCGGCCGGCCGCCGGGCACGCGGAAGGTCACGACGACGTCGCGCACCCGCCCGACCGGGTCGCCGAGGGGGTCGAAGACAGCCAGCCCCGCCAGTCGGGCGACGAAGACGCGGGAGGGCAGGCTCACCAGGTCAGGCTACCCACCGGGTCAGGCCGGGGCATCGTCCTCGAGCGGGAGCCCCGCCAATCGCCATTCGACGATGCCGTCGTCGAGGCGGGCCGCTCTTCGGCCGGCGTGACGCAGCATCCGGGCGGCCTCGTAGGAGAAGACACAGTAGGCACCCCGGCAGTAGGCGACGATCTCCTTGTCGTCGGGCAGTTCGGTCAACCGGGAGGGCAACTCGTCCAGGGGGATGCCCAGCGCCCCGGGGAGGTGGCCCGCGGCATACTCCACCGTCGGGCGCACGTCGAGGATGACGGCCGACCCGGCATCGACCCGGCGCATCATCTCCGCGCGGGTCAGGCCCTCGGTGTCCTCGGGGCCGAGATAGGCACGGCGAGCCAGGTCGGTGTTGGCCCGGTGCACGAGGGCGAGCCGGCGCAGGGCGTCCCACACGTGGACCACCTCGTCACCGGCGAGGGCGTAGAAGATCCGTTTGCCGCGGCGCTCGTTCGTCACCAGGCCGGCTTCGCGCAAGGCCTGCAGATGGGCCGAGCAGGTCGTGATGCCCAGGGCGGCCGAGGCGGCCAGGTCGTCGACACTGCGCGGGCCCTGGGCCAACAGGTCGATGAGTTCGAGTCGGGCCGGGTGGCCCAGGGCCTTACCGGCGGCGGCGAACTCCCCGAAGAGGGCACGCTTCGCGGCGCGGTCGGCCATGGTGGAGTTCTCCCCTCGTGCGGCGCGCTGGCCGGCGGTGCTGGGATCGCTCCCCAGCTCTCGCGGCGGGGCCGCGATCGGGGGCGAGCTGGGGAGCGATCACAACAGGTTCTTTGTCTGACACCATTCCCGTGTCGGATCTGAGGGGGGTTGATCCGACCTTCCATAGAATGATGGATTGAGTATGCCGCCCGCTTCCCCGAGCTGTCAAGGGCACCGACGCCCCCGCTTCGACACCCGGCCTGATGACGACTGCGGGGGCGCTGCTAGCGTCGCTCGTGGAGCCCGCAGCCGGGCTCATCCGGGCGTGCCCCCGGCCGACCTTGGTGCGGGGTGAGTGCCGTGCGTCGACAAGGAGTGCCCATGCGTCACCCGAAGGACTTCTACGCACCGCTGGCCGTCGGTGCACCCGCACCGCTGCGCGCGGTGCCGGCCCGACCCTCGCGGGTCATCCACTTCTTCGACCCGAGCAACCCGAAGATGGCGGCCAAGATCCCCGAGCTGGTGGGCACCGTCGACGTGCTGTTGGGCAACCTCGAAGACGCCGTGAAGGCGGACAACAAGGAGGCGGCCCGGGCCGGGCTCGTGCAGATCGGCAAAGCGGTCGACTTCGGGGAGGACACCCAGCTGTGGACCCGGGTCAACGCCCTCGACAGCCCGTGGGTGCTCGATGACCTCACCACCCTCGTCACCGAGATCGGCGACAAGCTCGACGTCATCATGGTGCCCAAGGTGCAGGGCCCGGAGGACATCCACTACATCGACCGACTGCTCGCGCAGCTGGAGGCCAAGGCCGGTCTGAGCCGCCCGATCCTCGTGCACGCGATCCTCGAGACGGCCCGTGGCATGGCCAGCGTGGAGCAGATCTGTTTCGCCAGCCCGCGGATGCAGGGCCTCTCGCTCGGCCCGGCCGACCTCGCCGCCGACCGGCGGATGAAGACCACGCGCGTCGGCGGCGGACACCCCGGCTACCTCGTGCGCGAGGACCCGCCCAAGGACGCCGCCGGCGACACCGACATTGCCGCGCCGCGCACGATCTTCCAGCAGGATCTGTGGCACTACACGATCGCCCGGATGGTCGACGCCTGCGCGATGGCCGGGATCTTCCCCTACTACGGTCCGTTCGGCGACATCAAGGACGTCGTCGCCTGCGAGGACCAGTTCCGCAACGCCTTCCTGCTCGGCTGTGTCGGCGCCTGGTCGCTGCACCCGGCTCAGATCACCATCGGCAAGAAGGTCTTCAGCCCGTCCGCCGCCGACGTGGCGCACGCGCGGCGGGTGGCCGAGGCGATGGGCGATGGCACCGGCGCGGTCATGCTCGACGGCAAGATGGAGGACGACGCCAGCCTCAAGCAGTGCCTCGTGATGATCGAGCTGGCCGAGCGGCTGGCCGCGACCGACCCGGAGCTCGCGCAGCTCTACGGCGTCACTCCGAAGTGATCCGGCTCGAGATGACCTCCCGCAGCGACCCGAAGGAGACGAACCGATGATCCCCCCACCGGCATACCACCCCCGCCGCTCCGTCCTCTACATGCCTTCCTCCAACGAGCGGGCCCTGGAGAAGGCCAAGGCGATCCCCACCGATGCGCTCATCCTCGACCTCGAGGACGCCGTCGCGCCGGACGCCAAGGAACAGGCCCGGCACAATGCCTGCGCCGCGGTCCGCTCGCGCGACTACGGCCGCCGCGAGCTGACCATCCGGGTCAACGGCATCGGCTCGCCGTGGTTCTGGGACGACCTGCGCGCTGCCTGCGCCGCCGGCCCGGACGGCATCGTGGTGCCGAAGGTGAACTCCCGCAAGGAGGTCCGCGATCTGGTGCGCGAGATCGAGCGCTTCCACGCGCCCGAGCGCACCCGGCTGTGGGCGATGATCGAGACCCCAGCGGCGATCCTGGAGGTCGAGCGCATCGCTGCTGCGTCGAGCCGGTTGGCCGTCCTCGTGATGGGCACGAACGACCTCGTCAAGGAGCTCGACGCCGAGCACGTGCCCGGCCGGGCCCCGATCGTGCACGCCCTCTCGCATGCCGTGTTGGCCGCCAAGGCCTGTGGCGTCGCCATCGTCGACGGGGTCTACAACAACGTCCGTGACCCGGAGGGGTTCCTCGCCGAGTGCCGTCAGGGCCGGTCCTTGGGCTTCGACGGCAAGACGCTCATCCACCCCGACCAGGTGGAGCCGTGCAACGCGGCATACGGTCCCAACGACGCCCAGGTCGAGGACGCTCGCGGGCTCATCGCGGCCTTCGAGGAGGGCTTGGCCGCCGGCAAGGGCGTGGTCACCTACAACGGACGGCTCGTGGAGAACCTGCACGTCGCCACGGCCCGCAAGGTGCTCGCGACCCGCGAGGCGATCGACGCCTTCAACCAGGGCTGACCGGCGGCCGATCAGTCGCTCAACTCGCCCAGCGCCCTGGCGAATTCGCCGGTCACCTCGACGACCGCCGTGCCGTCGGTGCCGACCCGGGTGATCCGCTGCACGTGACCGTCGCGCCAGTAGTAGAGGTGGCGGCTGATCGCGCCCGGTCGTTCGATCTCGCCGGCGGCGAAGGCGAGCAGGCCGGGCACCGCGCCCACGACGTCGAGCCCGCGCAGCACGTGCACTGCCAGCAGCTGCCGGTTGGGCACCGCGACGACCGCGCCGTGCGCGGGGCGTTCCACGCCGAGGTCCTGGGCCAGCACCCGGTCCAGGACCAGCAGCCGGCTCGCCGTGAAGTAGCCCCCGACGACGACCTGCACGGCTTCGGCCGCGCTGCGCTGCCCGCCGACGGTGAGCACCTCGTCAGCGCGCTCGCGCGCCAGGTTGGCCAGGCCCAGCTCGCGCACCCGGGCCCAGCCGCCCCACTGGGCCACCTGGTCGGCGGCGCCGGCGGTCTGCACCGTGTCGGGCAGGTCGAGGGCCGGCAGGGCGATGAGGTCGTCGGCCACGTCGAGAGCATGATCGGGCACCCACGGCACGTCGGGCCGGTGCCACAGGCTCAGGTAGAGCCGCCGGTGCAGCTCCGCCTCCTCGGGGGGATCGGCACTGCGAGCCGCGATGAGGATTGCGGCATGCCGGGCGAGCAATTGGGGCCACTGGCGTTCCGGGGTGCCGGACGCCTGCACCGACACGTTGTGCAACGGGTAGCGCGCGTCGCCGAGGGCGTGCAGCTCGCCCGCGGCATACGTGGTCTCGACGCCGTGGCTGCGGAAGGCGGCCATCGCGGCCGCCCGGAACCGGCGGCCGGCCTCGGCGCCCAGCGCCGGCAGATCCGGGTCGCGGGCCACCTCGTCCGGCTGCTCACGGCCGCCCCGTCGCAACCAGCCCATGACCCCTCCTCGTCGAGACGATCCTACGAGGCCGCCGACCTCGGCAGCGGGGACGAAGGGCCGGGCGCCGCGACCGCGGCCAGCCAGCGCACCGCGGCGGCCGCGTGGGGCCGCCAGTAGGCGTCGTCGTGGCCGCCCTGGTCGAAGGTCGTCACCGCGTGTGGAAGGCGTTGTGCCAGAGACTTGTTCGCTGCGACGAAGGGGTCCTTGTGGCCACAAGCCAGATGCACCGGTATGCCGCGCAGCCGCTCCACCGCGGCGAAGACGTCGTGGGCGACGAAGTCGGCGCGGTCGTCGAATGCGCCGGCCGCGCTGGCGCCGGGTGAGGTCCACAACGCGGCACCCTGAGTGGCTACCGCACCGATGACGTTCGGGCCGTATCGGATCGCCAGCCACAACGCCCCGTAGCCACCCATCGACAAACCCGTGAGACCGATCGGGCCGGCTGCTACGCCATGCTCCCTGAGCACCGGCAACAGGTCCTCCACGACCATGGCGCCGGTGTCCTCACCACCGCGGCGGGGGTGCCAGTAGCGCTCACCGCCGTCGACGGCGGCCAAGGCCACCCCCGCCGCTACCGCCTGCTCGTCCAGACCCAGGGAGATCACATCGTCGGCCGAGCCACCGCGCCCGTGCAGGGCGACGACGAGGTGGGGACGCGGCACACGGGCCGGGTCGGGCCGCACGAGCAGCCAGCGCGGGCGTTGGCCCGGCCACCGCGCGGTGGTCAGCCGACCCTCGTCCCGGATCGGCGCCGCGACCGGTCCGTCGCGACCGCAGCCGGTCAGGGTGCCGACGGCAGCGGGGGCAGCCGCGGCATACAGCAGGCCCGTGAACGTATGCCGCAGCAGCTCACGCCGACTGGGGGGCACCTGGCCAGCGTATGCTGAGATTTCCGCACCGCACCTCCCAGGGGGCCCGGGTGATCCGAGTCTTGCCGTTCGTCATCGAGATCGCGCTGCTCGTCTATTGCCTTGTCGACGCGATCCAGAGCGATCCGGACCGAGTCCGCAATCTCACCAAGGGCTGGTGGATCGTGCTCATCATCCTCATGCCCGTCGTCGGCGGGGTGGCCTGGTTGGTGGCCGGCCGCCCACTGCGCAGCCGGGCCAGCGGCGCGATGCCCTGGTCGGCTCGGCCGACTCCCGTGCGGCGTCCGCTCGCGCCGGACGACGACCCGGCCTTTCTTGCCGGCCTGGGCACCGCCCAGCACGAGCGGCTGTTGTCCGAGTGGGAGCAGGACCTCAAGCGTCGCGAGCAGGCCCTGCGCGAGCAGCGGGAGGCCGACCGACCCAGCCAGCGCCCCACCGATCGCCCCACCGATCGCCCCGAGGGCCCCGTCGCCCCACCGAGCTGAGGCAGGCGACGGCCCGGGCGACCGGCTGATCACCACCGGGTGGCAGCCGCGACCAGGTCGCCGGTGAGCTCGCCCGGGTCCACGGCATACCCGCGCCGGGTGAACCACGCGCAGACGGTGCGGGCGTCGCGCTCCAGGAAGGCGAATCCGTAGGGGTTGCCGACGATGTCGACCACCTGCGGCCAATCGATGAGCACGACGCGCTCGTCGTCGAGCAGGATGTTGTAGGGCGAGAGGTCGCCGTGCGTCCAGCCCAGCTCGGCCAGTCGGAGCATCGCGTCGCGCACCTGCTCGTAGAGCTGCTCCATCAGGGGGCCGCTCGGGCGGCTGTCGGCCAGCCGGGGCGCAGCGACACCGTCGCGGCCGACGAACTGCATCAGCAGCTCCGCCCCGTCGAACTGCACGGGATAGGGCACCGGCAGGCCGGCCGACCAGAGGCTTCCCAGCGTGTGGAACTCGGTGGCCACCCATTGGCCGGCGATGAGGTCCTTGCCCAACTCGGTGCGCCGGGCCATCGCCCTGGTCTCCCGCGAGCGACGCACCCGGCGGCCCTCCAGATAGCCGGCGTCACGATGGAAGAGCCGATGATGGCGGTGCCGGAACCGCTTTGCTGCCATCACCACGTCGCGGCTGGGATCGTCCGGCACCCAGCGACGGACGGCATGCACGTCCGCCTCCTTGCCGGTGCGGATGACGCCGAGATCCTCGGCGACCGCCCCGAGGGCGGTGATCACCCAGTCGGGGCGCGGTGCGGGGCCGTGGGTGGCGCCGTCCCAGGAGGACCAGCGCGCTCCCTCCGGTGGCGCGTCCGGCTGGGGGTCGAGGTGGGCAGTGGGGTCAGGTTCGCGCCGGTCGGGCGCGGGGGATGCGGACATGTGTGGGCTCCAAGGTGTGGTCGCTGGGCGGGCGGGGCTGGGGGACGAACTGGTCCGGACGGGACATGGCGCACCTCCTTGGCGGCGCGCAGCCGGATGCCGCGCATCGCCGCCCAGCGTGGCCATCGGGCACCAGCCCCGCAACCGAATTTGAGCGCCTGCCCCGCCGTGCCGGTCCGCGCCTCGGCGCCCCTGGTGCGGCATACACGTCAGAGGACACACTGGTGGTCGTCGTCCCTTCCCCAGCGGCGTCGGCGGTGCGCGACGTCGTCCCACGTGGACAGGAGCCGTGGTGCCCGCCCAACTGCGCCGCTCCGGAGTGCGGGTGAGCTACCCGGCCACCCACCGCCTCAGCCGGGGGTCGGCCGATACCGGTCGTGACCTCGACGTGTTGGATCCCCACCGGAGCCTGGTGGGGGCGTTGCGCGGCAACGGGTTCGAGGTGGTTGACGAGCTGCGGCTCACCTCGAAGCGGGCCCGCGGGCTGCCCGATCCGGCGACCGGGCCGGGGCGGCTGCGTCTGGAGTTCGATCTCGACGATGGACAGGCTGCGGTGGTATTGGTCGAGCATGGCGGTTGCTACAGCTGGCACCTGCCCGGCACGGCGGGGCAGCCCCGCACGAGAAGGCTGCCCGGGGCGGCATACCCGACCGTCTTCGATATCGACCTGGCCGCGACGCGGGGCACCGTGACCGCAGCAGGGCTCCGCGACCGGGCCAGCGGCCCGGTCCGCACCCGCGGGCGGTTCGGCGACCTGCTCTCGGGTGCCGTTCGTGCCGTGCTGCTGACGTTCCCCGCCCCGCCGCCGCTCGGCGCCGCGATCAGTCTGCTGGAGCGGCATGTCGCGCCTGGGCTGATCCACGTCACCGACCCCGACCCCCGCACCTGGCGTCGGGTCGAGCGCCTCGATCAGGTCGGTCTGCCGGGCGATCGCCCGGCCCGGGTCCTGCTGCTCGTGCACGGCACCTTCTCGACCACCGTGAGCGCCTTCGTCGCCCTCGGGCTCGTGGGTGCCGGCCCGCAGTTCCTGCGAAATGCGTTGGCAGAGTATGACGCTGTCATCGGCTTCGACCACCCGACACTGTCCGTGGATCCACTGGCCAATGCGACCGATCTGCTGCGTCGAGTGTCGGGGGTGACCAGCGGGGTCACCTTCGACGTCATCACGCACAGTCGCGGGGGCCTGACCACCCGAAGCTTCGTGGAGTTCGTGCTGCCCGGCTCCGGCTGGCCCGGCTCGGTCGACCGGGTCGTCTTCGTCGCCGCGCCGAACGCCGGCACCCACCTGGCCGACCCCACACGCTGGCACGACCTTGTCGACCTCACGACCAATCTCGTCATGGTGACGGCTTCCTCGCTGGCCAGGCTCCCGGTGACGACGCCCTTCACTGGGCTCGTCGACGGTGTCATCGGGGGAGTCGCCAGCGGTCTCGGGGCCCTGGTCAAGCTCCTGGGCAGCCCCCTGCTCGACGAGAGTGCCGTGCCCGGCCTCGCGGCGATGCGACCGGAGGGCCCCTTCGTCACGACGATCAACCGGACCCAGCCGGGGCAACCGGGCCCCGGCACTGCCTGGTTCGTGGCCAGGAGCGACTTCCGGGTCAACCTGCGCGCGGACGGCGGCGGTCTGCCCGCGGACTTCCCGCGGGAGTTCGCCCGCCGCCTGGCCGAGGGCTTCGTCGACGACATCTTCCGGGGGCCCAACGACCTCGTCGTCGACGCCGCGTCGATGGGCGCGATCGATGCGACGGTCGGCGGATTCGTCCGGGACACCCTCGACTTCGGCACGAACGACGTCGTCCATCACCTCAACTACTTCCACCAGCCCGACCTCGTCGAGGCGTTGGCCGAGTGGCTACTACCCCACCGAGCCGGACACCCGACGGGGTAGCGTGCCGGTCATGACCGAGGCGACCACCCATGGCAAAGCGGTTCTCGAGGGGCTGCGCGACGAGACGGCGGCCCTGCGCGCACGCATCCCCGACGTCTACGACGGCTTCTCGCAGCTGCACAAGGCGGCCCTGCGGGAGGGCGCCCTCGATGTCAAGACCAAGGAACTCATCGCCTTCGCGATCTCGGTGACCAAGCAGTGCGACGGCTGTATCGCCTCGCACGCGCGAGGAGCGGCACGGGCCGGTGCGAGCCTGGAGGAGGCGGCCGAAGCGATCGGCGTGGCCTTCCTGATGAACGGCGGTCCGGCCACGGTCTACGGGCCCCGGGCGTATGCCGCCTTCAGCGAGTTCCACGCCCAGTTCGCCAGACTGCGCGGCGCCCAGAGTCCGTGAGCCGAGCCGAGCTGACAGAGCGGGCCAGTCTGGCGCGACTGCTGCTCGGCGTGGCCGCCCTGGCGGTGTCGGCCTGGGTCGCAGCGACCCGGTGGGAGGTGCTGGGGGGCGGGCACCCGGCATACCTGGTGTTGGTCGGGCTCGTCGGCCTGGCCGGCGTCGTCCTGCTGGCCACCCTGGGGCGCGCTCGCGCTCGCGCTCGCTCCCGACAACCGGGGCGGTGGCGGACGGTGCGCGCCGCGCTGGGGTCACTGGGGGTCTTGGCGCTCATCGGGGCGGTCGCATGGCTGCGGCCGTTCGGCGCCAGCCCCGCTGCGCTGCAGGCGATGTCGTCGACCGCCGAGGTGACCGTCACGTCGAGCGCCACGACGATCACGCTGCGACCGGCGCGGCCGTCGGGGGCTGGGCTGATCTTCCAACCCGGGGCTCGGGTCGACCCGCGTGCCTATGTCGGCGTGCTCGCCCCGGTGGCCGCCGCCGGGCACCTCGTGGTGATCGTCAAGCAACCGCTCGGCATCGCCTTCCTCGCTTCGGGCGCCAGCAGTTCGATCATCGCCGAGCATCCGCAGGTGAGCGCCTGGGCGGTCGGCGGGCACAGCCTCGGCGGCGTCGTCGCCGCCCAGGACGCCGCGGCGAACCCCGGGCGGCGCGCGGACTGGTGCTGTGGGCGGCATACCCGGTGTCGTCCCTGGCCGGGCGCACCGACCTGGCCGTGACCTCGGTGTCCGGCTCGGCCGACGGGCTGGCCACGCCGCAGGACATCGCCGCCCACCGCACCGACCTGCCCCCGGACGCCCGGTATGCCGTCATCGACGGTGCCGTGCACGCCTACTTCGGCGACTACGGTGAGCAACCCGGCGACGGCATTCCGACCACTGACCGGTTCGGGGCCCAGCGCCAGATCGCCCGCGCCACCATCGACCTGCTCGACCGCCTCGCCCGACCCTGACCAAGGTCGGCGATGAGCTCCACACAACACCGGCTGTCGCCCGCAGGCTCTCGGCTCGGCGGTCGTCCGGTGGAGCGCCGGATGCCGCTCGCATACGCTCATGCTGTGCCTGGGAGAATCGGATGATTGGATTGGCGGATCTCGCCCCAGGCCAGCAGCTCAACGGTGTCATCCCCGGCGAGTCCGTGACCGTCTTGGCGGTCGACCGGCACGGCGATGCGGTCGAACTCACCTACCGGACCGGAGCCGGGGCACTCGGGCAGCAGGTGCTCTACCTCGCCGACGAGGCCCGCCTGGGGCAGGCCGCGGCCAGGCGGCGGCCGTTCGACGCCGACGGCGCCCATTTCAAGCTGGCGGCCGAGGCCCAGCGGATCACCAACGCCGGGATGTTCGACCCGATGCTCGCGGTGAGCACCAGCGATGTGCGGCCCCTGCCGCACCAGATCCGGGCGGTCTACGGGGATCTGCTCGGCGGCAACCCGCTGCGCTTCCTGTTGGCCGACGACCCCGGCGCGGGCAAGACGATCATGGCGGGCCTGTTCATCAAGGAGCTGATCGTCCGCGACGACGTCAAGCGCTGCCTCGTCGTCGCTCCGGGCAGCCTCGTCGAACAATGGCAGGACGAGCTGGCCCTCAAGTTCGGCCTCGACTTCTCGATCCTCACCAGCCAACTGGCGCAGGCGAGCCTGAAGTCGGTGTTCGAGACCCACCCCCTGCTCATCGCCCGGATGGATCAGCTGTCCCGCAACGATGAGTTGCTGGCCCAGCTCACCGAGTCCGAATGGGATCTGGTCATCGTCGATGAGGCCCATCGGATGGGCGCCCACTACTTCGGCACCGAGATCAAGAAGACCAAACGCTTCCAGCTCGGCGAGCTGCTCGGCGGGCTCACCCGCCACCTGCTGCTCATGACCGCAACCCCGCACTCGGGCAAGGAGGAGGACTTCCAGCTGTTCCTCACCTTGCTCGACCGTGACCAGTTCGAGGGCAGGTTCGTCAAGAGCGCGCACTCCCGCGACACCAGTGGCGTGATGCGCCGGATGATCAAGGAGGAACTGCTCACCTTCGAGGGCACGCCACTGTTTCCCGAGCGGGTCGCCGAGACCGTCCCCTACGACCTCACCGACGCCGAGCTCGAACTCTACGAACAGGTGACCCGGTATGTCCGCGAAGGCATGAACCGGGCCGCGAAACTCGACACCCAACGGCGCAACACCATCGGCTTCGCGCTCACCGTGTTGCAGCGGCGCCTGGCCTCGAGCCCGGAGGCGATCCACCAGTCGCTGATCCGTCGCGCGCAGCGGCTGCAGGCCCACCGGCAGGGCCTGCTCGACGGCACGTGGGTGGAGCAGGTGGCGGCGAGCCCCGCGGCATACGAGGGCTTCGACGACGACGAACACCTGGCCGACGAGGTGGAGCAGATCGAGGAGGAGCTCGTCGATGCGGCGACCGCAGCGCGCACCGTCGCCGAGCTGGACACCGAGCTGGCCGAGCTGGCCGAGCTGACCGCCCTGGCCAAACAGGTCCGCGACAGCGGCCTGGACCGCAAGTGGGTGCAGCTGCGCGGGCTCCTGGAAAGCCACGCCCTGGACCGCGACGAGGCGGGCCGGCGCCGCAAGCTCATCGTGTTCACCGAGCACCGCGACACGCTGCACTATCTGGCCCGACGGATCGGCACCCTGCTGGCCCGTGCCGACGCCGTGCACACGATCCACGGCGGGGTGCACCGCAGCGAACGGCGCCGGATCACCGAAGAATTCACCCACAACCCCGACTGCCAGGTGCTCGTCGCCACCGACGCCGCCGGTGAGGGCCTCAACCTGCAGGCCGCCCATCTCATGGTCAACTACGACCTGCCGTGGAACCCCAACCGCATCGAGCAGCGGTTCGGGCGGATCCACCGGATCGGGCAGACCGAGGTATGCCGCTTGTGGAACCTCGTCGCCCGCAACACCCGCGAAGGCGCCGTCTTCGAGCGGCTCCTGGAGAAGGTCGAGGAGCAGCGAAAAGCCTTCGGCGGCAAGGTCTTCGACGTGCTCGGGCAGGCCTTCGACGACGTGCCGCTGCGGGATCTGCTGCTCGAGGCGATCCGCTACGGCGACCTGCCGCAGACCCGGGCACGGATGGGCGCGGTGATCGACGCACAGATCTCCGAGGGCCTACCCCAGTTGATCGCCGAGCGCTCCCTCACCCACGACACGCTCGCGCGGGCCGACGTCGCCGCCTTGCGCCGGCAGATGGACCAGGCCCGAGCCCGCCGCCTGCAGCCGCATTACATCGAGCAGGCCTTCCGGCAGGCGTTCACCACGCTCGGTGGCCGGATGAGCCGCCGCGAGGCAGGCCGCTTCGAGATCACCCACGTGCCGGCGGTGCTGCGGGGAGCAGGCCGGGCGGTGGCCAGCAAGTACGAGCGGGTCACCTTCGAGCTCGAGCGCACCCACCCCGACGGTATGCCGCGCGCCGAGCTGCTCGCCCCCGGCCACCCGCTGCTGGATGCCGCGCTCGCCGAAGTGCTCACCCGTTTCGGCTCGACGCTGGAGCGGGGCACCGTGCTGATCTCCCAGGAGGTCACCGAGCCGACCATGCTCGTCGGGGTGGCCGAGGAGATCCTGGACGCCACCGGTGGGCCGCCGGTAGCGCGGCGCTTCGGCTATTCGCTCGTCGATGCGACCGGGGTGGTGCGTGACGGCGGCCCGGCGCCCTATCTCGACTGTGTGGCGGCACCCGACACGGATGCGGTGCGGGCAGCCCGGGAGCTGGACTGGCCGGCCCAGGTCGAGGCGGCGGCGCGGTCGTGGATCATCGAGCAGCGATTGCCCGCCTATCTCGAGCAGGTGCGGGCCCGCCGGCTGCCGATGCTGGAACGGGTGCGCGACAACGTGGAGTATCGGCTCAACGACCAGATCAACCGGCTCAACGCCGACGCGATGGTGGCCCAGGCCGCGGAGGATCGCGGCGCGCGACGCAGGCAGTCCTCAGAGTCGCTCTGCCGGCGGGCCGCGGAGCTGGAAGGTCGGCTGCAGCGTCGAATGGCGCTCGTGGACAAGCAGAGGGCGCTGTCGACGAGGCCCCCGCGGGTCACCGCGTGCGCCCTCGTGCTGCCGCTGTCGTATGCCGCGCCGCCCCCGCCCGGGGTCGGCGACAAGGCTGCCGCGGAGGTGGCCGGGCTGCCGCCGGAGCATGCGGTGCAGACGGCCGAGGTCGAGCGTCGCGCCGTCGACGCGGTGCTGGCGGCCGAGCGTGCGCTGGGCCGAGTGCCGGTCGAGCAGCCGCACAACAACCCGGGTTTTGACATCCTCTCCGAGGTGCCCACCGAGACCGGCGACGCCGACCCGGTGCGCATCGAGGTCAAAGGCCGCGTCGCCGGCGCTGAGGACTTCTGGGTCACCCACACCGAGGTGATGACCGGCAAGAACGCCGCTCCCCGGTATCGGCTGGCCCTGGTGCGGGTCGACCCACGCGGCCCCGAGCACGACGAGGTGCGCTATGTCGAAGACCCCTTCCGCCGCACCGACCTCGGCGACCTCGACACCGCCGGCGTGCTCGTGAAATGGCGGGCCACTTGGGCCAAGGGGCGGGAGCCACATTGACGACGGGCAGTCAGATGGGGCATCGGCGATGAGCCGGCAGAGTGAGACAGACATGGACCCGGCCGCGGCCGGCGAGACAGGAGCGGTCGTGAAGCGCAAACTCATCGAGGTGTCGCTGCCGCTGGAGGCGATCAACCGAGAGTCGGCGCGGGAGAAGTCGATCCGCCACGGGCACCCCTCGACCTTGCACCTGTGGTGGGCCCGGCGCCCGCTCGCCGCCGCCCGGGCGGTGCTCTTCGCGCAGCTCGTCGACGACCCGTCGAGCCACCCCGACCGCTTCCCCACCGAGGCGGATCAGCGCCGCGAACGCGAGCGGCTGCACGGCATCATCGAACGGCTCGTCGTCTGGGAGAACATCCGCGACGAGAAGCTGCTCGCCGAGGCGCACGCCGAGATCCTCGCCTCGACCGACGGCAACCCACCGCCGATCCTCGACCCCTTCGCCGGCGGCGGCACCATCCCGCTGGAGGCACAACGATTGGGTCTTGAGGCGCACGCCTCCGACTTGAACCCCGTTGCCGTGCTCATCAACAAGGCGCTCATCGAGATCCCCCCCAAGTTCCGCAACCAACCGCCGGTCGCCCCCGGCCTGGCCAACTCCCGGCTCACCCCGTGGCGCGGCGCCGAGGGGCTCGCTGCCGACGTGCGCTACTACGGCGAATGGATGCGAGATGAGGCGAAGAAGCGGATCGGCCACCTCTACCCGGATGCCGTGCTGGCTGACGGCTCGAAAGCTCCCGTCATCGCGTGGATCTGGGCGCGCACCGTCACCTGCCCCAATCCCGCCTGCGGCATCGAGATGCCCTTGGTCAGGTCGTGGTGGCTCGGCAAGAAGAAGGGCAAGGAGGCCTACGTCGTCCCCCAGGTCGTCCGGGACCACTCGCACCCGAGCGGCCAGCGGGTGGAGTTCAGCATCGGCCACGAGAGCAGCGGCCCCGACGTTGACGGGACAATGTCGGGTCGTCAGGGTGCTACCTGCCTCGCCTGCGGCAGCTCGGTCTCAAAGGACCACATCAAAGGAGAGGGCCAGAACGGCCGAATGGGCGCCGCTCTGTTGTCCGTCGTCGCCGAAGGGAACCGGCAGCGCATCTACCTTGCGCCGACCCCGCTGCACGCGCGAGCAGCCGATCTCCAACGTCCGGATCACGTGCCGGACCAGGAGCTCGGCTTCGATCCACGCAACCTATGGACGCCGCAGTACGGCTTGACGAAATTCGCGGACCTTTTCACCAATCGTCAGCTCGTTGCCCTGACCACCTTCAGCGACCTCGTCGGCGAGGCCCGCGAGCGCGTCCTCACCGACGCACTTGCCGCAGGCCTCCCCGCGGGTGACCGCCTCGAAGCCCGCGGCACCGGCGCCGCAGCCTACGCCGACGCGGTCGCCACCTACTTAGGGATGTGCCTCAGCAAGTTGACCGTCGCCAACTGTTCACTCGCGCGGTGGCGCTCGGATGCCGACAAGAGCGCGCCCGCCTTTGGTAGGCAAGCCATCGCGATGGTCTGGGACTTCGCTGAGGTCTCCCCCTTCGCAGGAGCCGGTGGGGATTGGCTCGGCATTGTCGAGGCAGCGGGAAAGACATTGCTAGGGCTGCCCCGCGCCGTCGCGGGTGTCGCTTCACAGCGCCCCGCGCAGAGCGCATCATGGGTCGGCCGAGCGGTCTCGACCGACCCGCCATACTACGACAACATCGGCTACTCCGACCTATCGGACTTCGCGTACGTGTGGCTACGAAGGAGTATTCGAGAGCTTTTTCCGTTGTTGCTCAGTACCGTACTCGTACCCAAGTCGGAGGAACTCGTCGCAAATCCCTATCGTCAAGGAGGGGCGGATAGCGCGCGGCGGTTCTTCGAAATCGGGTTCCGAAACGTGTTTGCCCAAGCTCGCGTAGCAGCCAACCCCGAAATTCCAATGACCGTGTACTACGCGTTTAAGCAATCCGAAAGCGCCGCCGATGGAGAAAGTTCGCCTCTCCTGACATGGATGTGGTGGCTACCGGGTGTGGTATGGGAGGGCGGGTTGTTGGGGGCCGCAGGCGAGCAGGATGAGGGCGAGGGCGGCGTTGGCGGTGTGGAAGCCGCGGGCTCGGTTGATGATGAGTCGGGCTTTGGCGTTGAGGGCTTCGTGGCGGCCGTTGTTCATGCCGTAGTCGAGGGCGGCGGTGATGCCGGCGCGGTGGGCGCGGATGGTGCGGGAGGCTCTCACGAACTCGGGGATCTGGGATCGGCTGGCTCGGGAACACCACCGGGACAACAGGTTCTGGGCTTGGTCGGGGTCCAGGTCACCGGCGAACACGGCCCGCAGCGATTCTTTGAGGTGGTGGCCGCGGATGACTTGCCCGCCCTGTCCGCGCAGGGTGGCCAGGGTGACTGCCTGGGTGTAGGTCAGGTCGGGTTGGTTCTTCAACAGCGCCCACCGGGCGCCCTTGTACATGGTGGCCAGGTCCTGGTCCGGTAAGGCCCGGGCGGCCTGCCAGTGCCGGCGACGGAGCTCATCGAGGGCGTCGGTGACGACCTTCACGACGTGGAACGGGTCGTAGCAGATCACCGCGGTCGGGGGCCTTCTCGGTCAGGGTCTTGGCGTACGCCGGGCCCAGGTCCATCGACACCGTCGCGATCTTCTCGGCCCCACCCTCGGGCAGGTCGTCGAAGAACCCAGCGAACGCCTCCGCGGTCTTGCCTGCCGTGCCCCACACGATCGTGCCGGTCGCGGCGTCCGAGACCAGGGTCAGGTACTTGTGATGCTTACGCCACGAGATCTCATCGACCCCAATGTTCACCAGCCCGGCGAGGCGGTCATCCTCGAGCAGCTGCGCCGACACCCGCTGGCACATGGCCCCCACGGTGCGCCAGGCGACCCGGGCGAACGCCGCGACCGTGGACTTATCCGCCCGGATCGTCAACCACACCACCAGATCCTCAAAGACGCTGGTGAAACGGCTATCCGGGCGGGCGAAGGCCACCGCCTGGGTCACCACCCCATGGGTCGGACAGGCCAGACGCCGCCGACGCATCCGCAGCAGACACACCCGCCCGGCCAGGTCCAGATGCCGCCACTGCGAGTCCACCGGCCGCTGGTCATAGGCCCGTCTGGTCCGGAACCGGCAATGCGGACACGACAACCACACGCTGCAGCGCGGCGCCACCGACAGGGTCACCGGACCACCCGGACCCTCGGCGACAGTCACCCCGATGACCCGGACCCCTTCCACCCTCAACAGCCGGTTGAGTACCGTCGTAGCACGCACGGGTGGCCCCTTCGTTCGAAGCGTCAGAGACTCCGAACCTACGGCAGGCCACCCGTGCCCATACCACACCCCCAACCCACCACATCCATGTCACAAGACCCTTACGTGTTCGGTACGTGTTCGGTAAGAGGGGTTAGACATCCATAAGACCTCGTGCGCGAGGCTCGGGCCCTGTCGTCCGGCAGGAGATCCCGAGCCTCACTTCCCGGTCCCTCGCAAGGGTGGGCTCAGGGTCAGTCTAGACAGTGGGCCGCTTCGTCCTCGGCGATTCGCATTCCGGAACGGCCCTGAACACCGGTAGCCTCGAAGCACGTTGCCCGTACCCAGTGCGGGGACCAGTCTCGGACCCTCGTCGTCCGGTGACGTCCGCTTGAGCAAGCCCAAGCAGCGGTCTGACCAGCCGCCCCGAGTGAACGTAGGGCACGACATTCGGCGGCACGGCTGGAGGAACGATGGACGTCAACTCGCAACCCATCACAGTGGATGCCGCACGCTCGGGCAGGCCCTCACGCCGCGACCGCACCTACCGACCCGACGAACTCGTGCGCGTCGAGATTCGGATGCCCGCCGCTGTCGCCGCTGAGCTCTTCACCCGCGCCCGCGACCATCACCAGCCGGTGAGCCGAACCGCATCGGATCTGCTGGCCAAGGCCCTCGGCGACGTTGACGGAGACCCCATGGGCTGACACGGCTCGGCGCAGGACGCCGACATGCGAAAGGCCCAGAGTTGGCGCTCTGGACCTCGTCGCTTCGCTTCAGCGGGCTGTGATCCCGCTGCACTTCTGACACTTGCGTGAGCACCCTGAGGGGGTACTCCTATGTCTTCAGTATGCCCAGACTGCACTTCCAGAACTCGTTGCGTCAACCACGCCGGTGACGTTGCGCTTCGCAGCGTTGACTCGTATGTCCCGAAGGCCCTGCGCCCCGAGGATTGGGAGCCGATCGCCAGCTTCACCCGCGCCTTGGCGCACGACCTGCACCCCAAAGACGACCGCCGGGCGGTCGAGGTGATGCGGACGTTGTCGCAGGTCGTCTCCTGGGCCCACCGTGAAGGTCTGCCCCTGGATCGGGAACGCATCTTCACCCCCGATGTCATCGACCGGTACATCGCTGTCGGCGCAGCCCACCTGAGCGAACCGTCGCGCGCGACCCGGCGGGCCGACCTGCGCCGCTTCAGTCGCTCCCTGACCCGCAAGGCTCCCTGGGAGCCCGAGCCGCCGAGGTTGCGAGGTGGGTACTCGATCGTGCCCTACACCGACGACGAGGTCGCGCGGTTGCTTGAGGTGAGCCGGCAACAGCGCACGTCCGTCCAGGCGCGCCGACTGCAGGCTCTGCTGGCACTCGGCTTGGGAGTGGGGGTCTACCCGAACGAGGCATGGGCGCTGACCACCGAACACGTCGTCGTCGAACGGGGCTACGTGTGCGTGCGCATCCCCGGGGAGCACGCCCGGACCGTCCCCGTGACCGCGCCGCACGATGAGGTGATCAGCCAGATCGTGGCCAGCGACCCGGGGTCGACGATCCTCGGATTCGTTGCACCGCAGTGGGATCGGTCCCGGCTGTCGCATCTGCTGCAACGCGCCGAACTTCCCGCCGACTGTCCGCCGATGCGCACCCACAGGCTGCGAGCCACGTGGGCCCTGGCGCACCTTCGCGCCGGCGTGCCGCTGAACGACATCATGCAGCTCGCCGGGGTCACGTCCTGGAAGATGCTCGGCTACCTCGCACCCTTCGCGCCTTCGACGGAGTGGAGCGAGCTCCTTCCCAAGGCGGTCCGCAAATGACTCGCCGGCGCAGACCCATGGTGCGAATGGGGGTGAGTCAGGACGCGACACCGGCCAACCCGATGATGATCGAGCAGCGGATCAACCGCGCCCGCGCCATTGCCGACAGCGACATCGTCACCCAGATCGCGACCGCAGCGGAGCGGCGCACGGGACGCCCACGCCTCATCCCCCTCGACGCCGTCATCGCCGGATTCGTCCTCCATGCCTCCGGGCAACCCCACACGATGACCATGGCCGGCCTATGGCGAACGCTCCGGGTGCTGACGCCGAATCAGCTCGCGACGCTGGGGTTCCCGGTGGGCGTCACCCCGAGCTACAAGCGCATCCGCTCCAGCTGGCGGGCGGTCCTGCGGGTCGTGTCTTCGGGCACCCTGATCGACCACAACCACGAGCTGGAAGTCGATACGAACACCGGCGAACTCGCACCCTGCCCGACGGACTGCCCCCACCTCTCCTTGACTCTGGAGGAGTTCCTCACACGGCTCATCCAAGCCAGCCTCCCTCCGGGGTACGAGCGCAGCACCACGGTGGCTGTCGACGGCACCGCCGTCGAGAGCCACACCCGGCCCCACAAGAAGCGCCTGGACTCCGAGGGCCGCGCCTTCTGGTCAGCCGACCACGACGCCCGCTGGGGTCACCGCACCGCAACCGACCGTCGCCCCACCGAACACTTCCTCGGCTACGAGGCACACGTCGCCACCTACGTCCCGAGAGTCGGCGAAGCAGCGCTTCCCCAGCTAGCCGCAGGCCTCGCACTGCGCCCGGGCGTCCGCGATCGGACATCCGCGGTGCTGGGCATCTTCGACTCTCTGCCGTTCATTCGCGAAGGCCTGCTGGACCGCGGCTACACGACAGCCAAGGGCGAGAAGCTCGCCGGCCCACTCCGCGACCGGCAGGTCCAGGTCACGATGGACCTGCACAAGACCCAGCGCGGCCAGCGACCCGGGCCGATCCCGGGCACGATCTGGCTGGACGGGCACCTCTACACCTCGGCCATCCCCGAGCGACTCCGCACGCTCGAGCCCCCGACGCTGACGATGACCGAGGCGGAGAAGGCACACCTACGGGACGTGTTCGACGCGCGCGAGCCCTACCGCTTCGTCGTCCATGGAAGACACGACAACAAGCGAGGCACCCAACGCTTCCGCGGACCGGCTGTCGACGGTCACCCCTTCAGGGTCCGATGCCCGAACACCCCTGCCTCGATGCGTGAGCCGCACACCATCCCCACCACCACGTGCGTGAACGGCGAGAAATGCGGCTGCGCCAAGACCGTCACCGTCAAGGACACTGACCACGAGCGCGACCGGCAAACCCTCCCCTGGCAGAGCACCCGCTGGGCGAAGTCGTACAACCGCCGCAGCCGCATCGAGGGCTTCTTCGGAGCCGTCCGATACCAATCCCTCAACCTCAACCGTGGGTTCTTCCGGATGACCGGACTCGTGGCGACGGGCCTGCTCATGGCGATCACGCTCATAGGGCACAACCTCGTCAGCCTGCACGCCTGGCACACCAGACGCGGCCTGCCCGAGCCCTGGCAGGCACACCTCCCCCAGAGGGGGTGCCCCCAGGCGAACCCGTCGATGACCGGCCCCTAGAGAAGGCGACCCGCACCCGCGGACGGCGCAAGCGCCAGACCGACTGACCGTCCCGGCCCGGGCTTCTCACCCCGCACGACGTCGGCGCGAGCCTGCCCGGAAACGGCCACGTGACAGCGAAACCGGGCCCGCGGCATACGAAATGGGTGTCAGCGGAGACGCAGGCGGTCGGCGCCACCCCTTCAACGACGAAACTCCCGGCCAGATCGCCTCCCCCAGAGGGGGGACCCCCACGACCGGGAGTTTCGGGAAACCAAAACAGGTAGTTCAGGGAACTACCCGGTCGTGCGCAAGGGGGGATTTGAACCCCCACGTCCTTGCGGACACTGGAACCTGAATCCAGCGCGTCTGCCGTTCCGCCACTTGCGCGTGTGCGAGGACCCAGTGTGCCGTGCCCTGGGGGTGGAGGGCAAACCGGATCTCGGCCGGCGTGCCCGGCACTCGCCACGTGGCCGGCCCCGCGGAGGGGCGGGACGAGCGGGCGGGGCGGCCCACGGCGCAGGGAGCGGGGCGGCCCACGGCGCAGCAGTGGGGCGGGCGCGGCCCGGCGCGCTGGGCCGCCGAGTCGGGGCGCGCGGGCGCCGAGGCGCGGCGGAGGCCAGGCGCACGCAGGGAGGTTGCCCGCGGCATACCGGCGCGCGCCACGGAGTGTGCACACCAGCGGCGGATACCATGAACGCGACTCCCCCGGCACCCGGGCACGCGGCGGCGGGCCTGCGAGCGGGGCAGCAGGCAGCCGAGACGACG